>Ga0310690_10000136_pt1 | contig 167272 bp, 135 predicted proteins | sample AusTroGonzalo_MG_2_FD_207661 | JGI IMG/M metagenome (GOLD analysis project Ga0310690, IMG submission 207661) | Bovine rumen microbial communities from tropical cattle in Woodstock, Queensland, Australia - Gonzalo_04 (v2) (version 2) | ecosystem: Host-associated > Mammals > Digestive system >... | reverse complement strand
CAGTCACCACCTGCTCGGCAGTAAGCTCGCGGTTGCAGTAGGGGTGGGGGATGCTGGCGGTAGAACCGTAGCCCTCGTAGTCGGGAACGACGACCAGTGCATTCTGGCTCCATCCGTTGGCAAACAGTGCCAGCATATTGATCTCGCCCAGAGAAGACATGTTGCTGAAGTTAGAGGGGCACTGGGCGTTGCTGGTGATGGTGCTGTGACAGCCGATAACCAGTTGCTCGGCAGCGGGGTTCGATTCCCATAAACCATAATTGCGATAGGGCCATACCACGAGTTCCGAAAGTTCCTTCTGGGAACCGTCTGCGGTATTGCAGAGATAGTTCAGCGTTACCCACTGATACATGTAGAAGGTGCTCGATCCGCCACCGTCCTGAAGCATCATCTCGGCCTCTGACGCTGAGACCTGTCTGATATTGAAGTCCTCGGGCTTAAGTTCGCCGTCGTTGCCACGGGTGAAGTTCTTCTTTGTCTCGACTCTCACGATACCAGATGCCGTCACCTTGACATCCGATACGGGGTGCTCTATATTATTAGTAGTAAAGGTAGGGGTCTGCTCAACGATGCCGTCGTCGGCTGAACATGCTGTAAAACTTACTGCGGCAAAAATGCTGCTGATCACCAAAATCACGGATTTCCTGATAGTTTTCATAACTTCTTTTTTTACGTTTAATTATTACTTTATTTTTTAACTCTGGTGCAAAGATAAGACGTTATTGAGGCACATTCCAAACTTTTTGCCGTTTTTCGGTTGAGGTTGTTGCGACGGGCATATAAAAATGCGACAGACCTCAGGAGAGACCCTGAAATCTGTCGCAATCCCATCAAATTTTTTATCAGAAAAGCGCTTCCTATTTCTTCCTTTTGAACTCCTCGCGGGCGGCGGCCATATCCTTAAGGAATTCCTCGCAGGCATGCAGACGGGCATAGCTGGCGGCTGCCAGCATGCGCGAGGCATCGACATCACTCTGCCAGTGGTAGCCAGCGATCACACGGCTCTGCCCCCACTCATAGCCTAACTTGAACAACTCGTTCTGGGCATCGGGGTTGATCTCACAGAGCAGCAGGGCCATACCCCATCCTCTGACCGTGTGGCCTGAGGGATACGACCCCGTCTCACGCAGTTCCTCTTCATCGCCAGCGAAGAGTGTCGGTTCGTTGAATCTCACGTAAGGACGCATACGCCCGTAGGTGGCCTTGGGCTTCGAGGCACTCAGGCGAATGGTCATCATAGCACGATGGAGCACCTTGAAGATGGCCGGGGTCTTCTCCTTGGAGATCTCCATGCCAAAGGCGGGACTGAACAACTTAACCATGTCCGCCGTTTCGAATACCACCTCGTCGATGGCCTTCTGGGCACGGGCAGAGTCGAGGCGCTGCGCCTTGCCCCAGTAGTACTGGTTGATGTCATGGGCAAACTGCGTCGTTCCTGGCTCCGGAGGGGCAGGCAGCCAATAGACAGCGTTGGGCACCTCCTCGACCGTCAGATACAACTGATCGATGGATGGTTTGTACTGGGGTTCCGTCTGTGCGTTGACGGTGATGAAACCAGTCATCAGGATGACTGTCATCAGGATTGTAGATTTCTTCATTGTCAGATAGTTTTAGTGATTATCTTCATCATGAATCTTCTTGCCCTAACTTCATACTATAGCAAACAACATCGTTATTCGCAGAGAAATCTTTAAGCTTTTCTTTACGTTCCGTGGCAACTTGCTCAACTTCTTCTAATGACATGTCACCTATAAACCTTTGGCGATATTGTTCTTTCTTCTCCAGACTCTCCTGAAACTTAATGAATCTGGTCATACCAACGAGATCAAGTACCTCATAGATTTCCTTGGCACAATTCAAGAATATAAAATCCGGTTTGCTGCCTATATTCTGATAGGCATATAACAGGGTTCGAATACCACTACTTGTGAGATATATAAGACCCGTGGCATCAAATACGATGCTTTTAATTCCCTGACCAGAATACTTGGATAACTCCTCTGTCAATGAACTGGCATTGTTAATAGTAAGTTCTTTACCCAGCAGGATATTCAACGTATTACCGTCTCTTGTTACTTCACAGTCTGTTACCATAATGCTTATTATTTGCTAAAACATTTTCTCAACTTTGGCCAGCCAAATCTGATAGGCTTCCTCGATTTCCTGCAGTTTCTTGTCGTGTAGATTGTCACGATGCTTCTTACAATCCTCATTCAGTTTGTCAACGGCATCATTGATGCCGTCAATGTCTTCCTTAGGCTCTCCTACTGAGAGGAAGGCTATCTCTGCCTTTGTCTTGTTGACGGCAACTTCCATCTGTGTCTTGCATTCTTGATAAACCACATCGATGGCATCCTTAAGGGCATCATACCGATTTTGATTCACTTCTGGCATGCATAATTCGATGTATTTCACTTCGCGACTATTTCCCTTCTCTCCAACACCCTCTACCGTAAAGGAGCCTTCTTTTTGTTTGAACTCCGGATGTACCTTAGCGATGCCCTTGCAGATACTCTCCCAGTCTTCATCATACTTCGGAAGGATCCAGAAACGATAGTCATCCTTCTTGGCTGTCATAGCCACCTGTTCCAGATTTTTCTCTACGCCTTCGATATTAACCTTGACGGGTATTAGTGAGACGGGGTCGGCCTTGATACACAAATTGATATACCTGAAGTTCATCATAGCCACATAGCCTTTGAGCTTCTCGTACAACTGGTCATATTGATTGCTTAATGCACGTTTCATATCTCTTAAGTATTTAATTATTATCTTTAATTATCAATCACTCACTCGTCTCATCTTCTGAGCTCAGTTTTGTACTTAAGCTACCGCCGCCACCACCTGCACCAGCAGCCATTCCGTCACTGATGTTGGGTGATTTAAAGGCACTTTTAGCCTCGATACTATCACCAGAGACTTTTGGAGCATTGAACTCACCTTTGACTTCTGTTTTATCGTTGATGGTCGTTGCACCATAGACCTCGGTCTTGCTACCGCCTACAGCGGCATTGCCACCATCGAGCTGCAGAACGGCCTTGCCGTCGCCCTGTTGGGCCTCGAAGGTCTTGTCGGCAAAGAGTCCGATTTCCTCGGAAATAGCCCGCAACTTTTTGCTCTTGATTTCCTTCGACTTCGCACCAACGAACATCTTCTCTGATACTAGTGTCATCGAGCTTCCTGCAGCGAGGTCTGAGTCAGTCAGACTCTCCTTATCGACATCCATCGACTTCACGGCGAGAGTCTTCGCATTCAGGCTGATGCTACCCGTAGCCTTGCCTTCAGCATCGGCAGCCAGCACGTCGGTCTTCTCGGCACGGATGGCGATCTTACCATCCTTCGTGAGGGCCTTCATCTTCAGTTCACCATCGGCCACCTCGTAGTCGAGGCTTTCAACAGTGAAGTTCTTCGACCTGAAGATTACATCGCCCTCAGCAGTATATTCACCCTTGGTGATGTTACCATCGTCATCGCGCTCAATATCCTTCGGATTCGTGGTAGCCACCTCAATGGTCTTGGCGGTGATCGAAACTTTGCTGTCGGCTGTCAGTTCCTTTTCTGTGAAGAAACCGTCCTTAGCCTCATAGTCGATGGCCTCGATGTTGACATTCTTTGAGGTAATGGATATGCTACCAGTGGCATTCATGTTCTGGCCGTCGTTTTCAGAACTGAGGGCCAACAGGTTGATGTTCTCTGAACGGACAGAGAAGTTGCTGCCCTCCACGAGCTTGCCCTCATCGTCAATCATCGAGACGCCCATCCTCGGCGTACGTACCTTGAGGCCTGCCTCCTCGTTGGTATGCAGGTTACCATCGCCATCGGCAGTAGCCACATTGATGCTCTCTGCCACAATCTGCATCGAGGCGCCAGTCGTGTTCTGCTTGAAGTCGTCGCCTTCGGTGATGTTACTTTTCTCAGTTTCTAAGGCCTTCTTCTTTCGGTTAGCCTCTGCCAGTTGCGAAATGGTGTTCACATAAGCCATAGCGGCCTCACAGAGTACAGGCAATGTAGATTGTACCTGATCATGCAGGTCGAGCATGTCCAAGGTGTTCACACGTCCCTGCATGGCATCGTCAACATTCAACTCTTCCTCCTTGTCGAGAAGTTTCTGAATGGTTCCGAATACGCCATCTACCTGTTGCTTCTGTGTGGCTTTCTGCTGCTCCAGGTTGGATATCTGCGTGCTGAGGGCATCAACAGAAGCCTCTATCTGGCTCTTACGCTGTTCACTGGAGATGGAAGCCTCTATCTGCATGGTGTTGTCAGCATGGATACGGATGCCGCCCCTACCTGGCGATGACGGATTCATGGAGAAGGCATCGGTGGCGTCGTTACTCTCCAGAACGATGTTGCAGGCCTGCGATACAATCTCTGACGTCTCACAAACCACGTTCTCAATGCCGTCACTTCCAGGATCAACAGCCAACTGCCGGATGCTGGGCGCACGACTGACGATGTGGCCTGTCTCGCCCACACCGTTGAGTTCCAAGCCCTGGCCTTTAAGGATGATTTCGCCCGTAGTACCTAACAGGTCGCCGGTCTCATCCACATTACCGATAATCACTTTTGGGGCAGAGAGAATGAGACAGTTCTCGTCGCGATAATACTTGAAGCCTTCCATCTCCTTAAACAGGTCGGCCTTCATCTGCTGTATCTCTGCCTTCTGCTTGTGCAGTTCTTCCAGGTCCTTCTGTACGCAGTCCTGAAAATTGCTAAGCATGGTCTTCCAATCGTCAAATATATAATCTGCCATAATTATTATCATTTAAATCGTTATACATTTTGCTCGACATCATTTCCTTAAATCAGTGGCTCAATCTCATCAACATCATTATTATCGTTATTTTCAACTTGATTATTAACTACTCCAACTGCATTAGGATCATCAACCTCTTCAAACTCCTGATTGTAAGCACAGAGGCTCTTCAGCGCTCTCTGTACTTGACTATTCAACAAATCATAGGCGCCCTCCTCCTTTCCGCTAAGCAAAGCCTTGGAGAGTCTGGCCTGATTGTATTTAGCATCAATCTTGGCAATGGAACCATCAGGCTTCAGACTATAGGTGGATCCTGTGCCGAACAGTATCTGACCTGACTTGGCATTGGCCCATGAGGAGTATTCATTGATAGGAGTAAGCACCTTGATGGTGCTGGGGTCGAAGTCTGATACCACAGCATCCAGTATACCGCCGGACTCATTGACAACCTTGGCAAACTGCAGACTTCTTGCATACAGATTCCACTTGTTCTCGTCTTCCAGATCTGCTTCGGTCGTGGGTTTTGCAGGCATCTGGGCCGCGTTGGTTTCCACAATCTGATTGCCTTGCAGAGCGAACTTGATGGCCTGCGACTCCATGCCCCATCCTTCAACCAGGTTCAGGGCTATCTGTCGGATGAGTGCCTTCCTGTGGAAGTTAATGCCATTCAGTTGCGCATCTGTCAAGTAGGCCCTATTGTCGGTAATCGCGTTATCTTCATTATACGCATACTTGAAGAAAGCAGTATCCTTGCACTTCTCTGCCGAGATGGCATCTTGTAAAGCTTTGATATAGTCGGCTGGCGCGTGATTGAGGAAACGACCTATGCCGTATGCCTTCACATCGCCAAGCCTTTGTGGTTCTGTGCGCAACTTGGCAATGCTTTTCAACAGCGCATTGGCCTTCTTTAACATGTCTTGTTTGTATTCTTTACGCTTCTTTAAGATATATTTCTTCTTTTCATTGGTTGACTTCTGACCTATCAACCGTCTTATGTTGATATCAAGTTCAGCATTAGTGATTGTTGACGCGGCCACGTCTTCAATGCTGTCAGATTTACATAAGTCAGAAAAGGCCATATCCGATTCCGCAATTTCCTTCTTAGCAGGATCCCAGAACAGATTCTTTAGATCGGTATAATCATTACAGACTTTTATGCCAGCTCCATTATTACTATAATCGATTAGTTTATTGCGGGCATTGACAAATGCATCTTTCTTCGCGATACAATCCCTGTAATTCTCCTGATACTTAGCAATCATCTTATCAACAATGTTAGGCAACTGGCCGATGATCTCTGATATTGTCGGACCCATTTTGAGCATACCGCTCTTTGATACATCATTCTGGGTGATCTCTGTCTTAGGATTCTTGTAGGCAGCATCAGGATAGCCAGCCTTGGCACCGCCGGCAGAGAGTTTGAGGTAACGGTTCGACTGAACGGTAAGAGCACCCTCTTGAGGCTTCCAATACACTTCGACGAACGATCGGATAAGCGACAGGTCGAACACACTCTCCACCAGGCTTGCCATCTTCTTGGCCACCTTTGTCTCCACATCATACCCAAAACTAACGATGTTGAATGCTGCTCCATCGCCATACGATGAGAGAAACTTGTTCCTGATGTTAGTACCCGAGGTAAGGGTCAGATTGTTGCCTGCCTCGATGGAGACATTCTTACCCTTGATACTGATGTCACCGTTGGGGGCATTGACAGAGATGCCCGTAAAGGCATTGATGGAGACGTTACCCCAAGGAGAGTTGATGTCGATGGCACGACGGTCAGTAGAGCCGGTAATTTTCCAGATACCATACTTGTCACCTATCTCCACACCTCCTTCGAAGGCATTACCTATCTCTTTGTTCGACCCCAAGATGGCGGGGATAAAGTCGGGGATAATGTCAGGGATATCAAGGAAACCGTTAATAAGACCCAATCCAGGTGTGAGGTTGGCAATAAAGCCAGTGGCACCCTTACCCATTCCCTCATGTACCTTAATATATTCGCCATTGGGAGCCCGCAACACGACAGAGCCCGTCTTCAGTGCCGTAGGAGTCGCCGTAGAGACTGCACCCACCACGAATGGACGCTCCACGTTGTTGTTGGCATAATTCACCAGCACTTTCTCGGCCAGATAATGCCTGCCGTGAACACCGGCTGCAGCAGGGCCGTTGGCTGAGGAGTAGATCAGCCACGGTGTAGCATCCGATATATCTTTGTCTTGGATATCCTTGGCCGTGATCTTCTCATACTCGGGATTGACGGATGTGAGCTGCCATGGATATTTCACACGTACACGATTCGTCTTATTGGGATCTTCTACATCGACCACCACAGCCACCTGTGGACCGCTGGTTCGTATGTGACCTGATGGAATCATCATGGGATAGAAAGTATCCTCATTTTTGGCAATTGCCGTCACATGGAACACCAGTGTCTTAACAGGCTCCTTGACTACCTTGCCGCTCTCGCGATCTACCTTCAGTTCATAGTTCACCTTTATTTGGGAAGATATCTCAACCACGATAAAATCCTGATCGTTGACCTTAATGACATTTCCGAGTTTCAATCCAGGCCATGTCGTATCGTAGTCAATATCAACGATGTTCTGTTCTGCCAACATTTCGCCAACCAGGATTTTGGCATAATCCTTGGCTTTAAGAATGGGATCAGATTCAGAGAACTGATTTAATACCTCCTTGGATGTATCATACTGCTCATCCAGCATGGAAACATATTTCTTTTTCTTCTTGAAATAGTCGTCATTGTGCTTGTCATTATATTGGCTGACTAAGGCCTCAGTCTGTACCAACGAGAGCAAGTCGTTGACTGCAGTGTCGAACAGGAAATTCATAATCGACTTATTGTTCGTAAGTAACTGTCCTGCCTTTCTCAACCAATAATAATCAGCACCAGTTTCCAAATCAGTCGAATTCTTGATGGTACCAAAAACGATAGCGGCACCGTCTTTCTTCACCGTACTATTCAGCACATTGTCATCGTAAGTCGCTTCAGATACGTAAGTACTGCCAGCCGATATGGGTTGATTCGACGTGTTGTCATGGAAGGTCATGGAATTAAAGCCCTTGACGTCCTTGATATTCTCATTGGAAGTATCATAGCCGATGTGGAGTTTCCCGTCCTCCCAATACACGAACTCACCCCAGCGGTTACATGTACGGATGAGCATGTCGTAAAAACTCTCATTATACTGTACGAGATAAGGGAAGAGATGTTCCTGTCCGTCCTTCACAAGATGTTTCATCTGCGAGGTGTCGCATTCCACATGCTTGTCTGAATCATAAGGGAGCTTATACTTGGGAAGCTCGTTGTCCAGGATATGGGCTGAGAGTTTCTTGGCCGTCCAGCTATTGCAGTAATTGGACAATGTCAGCAACTTGTCGAGACTATAGATCTTTAACTCTACATATAAAGAGGTGGGCTTGTAAGTTGGAATCACCTCATGAACATAGAAGTCGGTTCCTATTGTGTCAATCACCTTTGCATCTTCCATTTTCCCGGAACTGCCAGATATGACTTCCACTACATTGAGCGAAACTCTCTGAAGATTGAAAGCCTTTAGGATCTTCTTGTTGTCAACAGGTTTCCATTCCTTGCCCTCAGATAAGAAAATATGCAAGGTTGCAATGATCTCCGTAGGCTGATACATCTTCTTTAATAATTTGAAGTTTACCAGACTCACATTGTAGTTTAGTTGTGTGGAATCGTCTGAAGAGAACGAGATTGTTCCAGTCTCTTGCTCAGTGGAAACGGCAATTTCCCCTACTGTTAATCTTAATCTTGCCATATTTATAGTCTAAATTGTTAATATGTCTATTTTAGGTTGTAATATTTTGTTGGCAAAGATATGAATAATTTAGCAAACAAAGTTAGTGACGAGCAAAAAATATGTTAAAATACGCGTGCGTTATGTATTATTGTGGAAAAATGTGTACCTTTGAAATCGAAAATCATGATGGAGGCTGGAAATGGGATTGCTGAATGACAACATCCTGTTATGGGGCTTCAGTATAGACGCCTGGATGACCATCGCCACGGTGATGGCAGTCATCATTGTGATGCTGACAACGAAAATACGTACCGATGCTGTGATGCTCATCGCCATCGGCGTGCTGTTCTCGGCAGGCGTGCTCGATGCCAAGGAGACATGCTCTGGATTCAGCGCGGGGACGGTTGTCGTGACGGGAGTCCTGGCCGTGGTGATGGCGGGGCTACGCTATACGGGTGTGCTGCAATGGATGCTGAGGCATGTGTTCGGATTGCCTGACAGTTATCCGACGGCCCTGCTGCGCATGATGGTGCCAGTGTCAATGCTGAGTGCTTTCGTCAGCAATACGATGCTGACCATGCTTTTCGGCAATGTGCTGAAACGCTGGGCGAAAAGACTCGACATGGCGCCATCGAAACTGTACCTCCCGATGGTGTATGCCGTACAGATGGGCGGTGTGTGTACGCTGATTGGTACGTCAACAAACATCGTAGTTGCTGATCTTTATGAAAATGCCACGGGCAGGGCAATGAATATGTTTTCCATATTCGTGCCAGGAGTGGCGTGTCTCATAGTCGGTATCCTGTTCATCGTGGCCTTGCGCCGGTGGCTGCCAGCGCGTACGTCGCCTACGGCGGCTTTTGAGACGGCACTTGATTACACGGTGGAACTACTGGTTCCATCTGACAATCCGAATATCTGCAAGACACTGGGTGAGGCGGGTCTGTTCCATGTAAAAGGCGGTAACTTGATCAATATCCAACATTACGACCGCGAGCCGTCGCTCCTCAGCGAGGATGAGTATGTAGTGGGCGGCGACAGACTGCTCTATACGGGTCAGATTGACGAAATCCTGGAGTTGAAGGAGACGCATGACCTGGTGGTCTCCGACCATCACATCAGATCGATGGATGAGATCAACAAGAATTACAAGTTGTGCATAGCCTTTGTCAACTTCGACAGTAGGCTTATCGGTAAAACCATTGCCAAAAGTGCACTTGAGCAGGACTATAATCTGATATTGGTGGCGGTAGCACGTCGTGGCAAACGCATTGAGGCACCTCCTCGCGAGGTGCCGCTACAGGCGGGTGACACATTGCTCTTCGAATGTCCCCGCAAGACAAATGTTTTTGCCGGCAACCTTTCATCCATGTTGCAATTCTCCGATTACGAGGAGGTGGTCAAAGTCAGTCCTAACGCCATTGTCGCATCGCTGATCATGACGGCTATGATGATTCTTACAGCCTTGAATGTGGTATCGTTGCTACATGGTACGGTTCTGGCTGCCTTGGCGATGCTCTTGTTCCGCTGCTGCTCCATCAACCAGGCCATGGACTCCATTGGTTGGCGTGCGCTGATGAGTCTTGCCGGATCGATCGTGTTGGGAATGGCGATATCGAAGACGGGGATAGCGCAGGTCACAGCCCTGGCTGTGATTAACATAGTGGGCGGGCATCCCATCTTGATTATGCTTGGCGTGTGCCTGGCGGCTATGCTGATTACCCAGTTTGTCGAGAATGTGGCTGTCACCGCGATGTTCTTCCCCATCATGTTCCAGGCTGCCATGCAAGTGGGCTACGAGCCCGCGCCCTTCCTCCTTGCACTCATGATTGCTGCCAATGCCTCGTATGCCACTCCCATTGCCGCATCGCCCAACATGCTGGTCTATGGCCCTGGCGGCTACCATTTTACTGACTACATGCGCATCGGTATTCCTCTAACCATCATCGTCACCATCACGGGAGTCGCGGCAGTAGTCTTAACTTATCCGCTTGTAAAACTATAAATATGGAAGATAATTATAATATTAATCTAGATGGAACGACGCTGACTATCATCCTGCGGGGTAGGTTGGCTATTGAGAATGCTCCGGCCTTGCAGCAATCGCTGAGCATCTATCAGGGCCAGGACATTCGGAAGGTCGTGTTCGATGCCACCGAGTTGGAGTTTATCACCAGCGCCGGTGTTCGTTGCATCATCTTCGCCAAGCGTGAACTGGGCCAGAAACCGGAAATCGTATTCGAGAATTGCACGAAACAGATACACGAAGTATTCGAGATGACCGGTTTATCCCGCTTCATTAGTTGTGTGGAGGATAATCGCCTAAAAGACCGTGACTGATATGATGACGACAATCAAGATTCTGAGTGTTGACGATGAGGCGCCTGTTGAGTTGATGATGAGACATCATTTCAGGCGCAAGATCCGTAGTGGGGAGTATGAGTTCTTTTTCGCCCGCAACGGTCTTGAGGCCCTTGCTGTCCTGGCTAACACTCCTGACATTGAGATTATCCTCTGCGATATCAATATGCCGGAGATGGACGGCCTGACGCTGCTGGCCAAGGTGAACGAGATGCGCAACCCTGCCATGCGTGTCATCATGGTGAGTGCGTACGGCGACATGGCGAATATCCGTCAGGCGATGAACAACGGTGCCTTCGATTTCGCTACGAAGCCCATCGATATGGACGATCTGGCCCTGACTATCGAAAAAGCCATCAATCAGATACACTATGTGCATGAGTCGCAAAAGGAGCACACACAACTGGAATCGCTGAAAGAAGACCTGGTCTCTGCCAAAGAGATTCAGCAGTCCTTCCTGCCAATGGTGTTCCCGCCCTTCCCGGAGGATAGCGACAAACTGGATATCTATGCCTCAATGTCGGCGGCGAAGGATGTCGGCGGTGACTTCTATGACTTCTTCCGCATCGACGATGACCATATTGCCTTGGTGATAGCCGATGTGTGCGGTAAGGGCATCCCTGCCGCGCTGTTCATGGCCGTGAGTCGCACCATCATCCACTCAAAGGGTATGCAGGGTGTCAGTGCTGCAGAATGTCTGGCTGAGTCGAACCAGTTGTTGGCAAACTCGTCGGTCAACTGCATGTTTGTCACTGTTTTCTACGCCATCTTCAATACGAAGACAGGCCTCGTTACATATAGCAACGGCGGACATAACCCACCCCACGTCGTGAGGGCCGGTGGTACTATCGAGCAATTGCCTGTGGACAGACAGTATATGGTGGGTTTTTTTGCAGAAGAGAAGTATGCGGAAAAGACTTTGCAGTTGGAGCATGGCGACACGCTGGTGATGTTTACCGATGGCGTGACAGAAGCCATGGACTCAAACTTCAGGATGTTCGGCACAGACCGACTGAACAAGATTCTCACTATGGTGGCCGGTAAAAGTAGTCAGGAAATCGTCGAATCCATCAAGGCTGGTATTGCTGATTTTGTGGAGGATGCCGAGCAAAGCGATGATATTACCATGTTAGTGTTGAAGAGGAAATGAAGAAGAACGTCATCATAGGATGCATAGGTGCGGTGCTGTTGCTAGGATTAGCGACGGCAGTATATTATAAGCATCGTGGTGACGATGAACGTATCAGCGAACTGGAGACGGAAATCCGTTTGCTGCGTGAGCGGGAGAAACAGTCAGAGACAGTCAGAAGTGTCAGTGAGCAGATGGAGGAGATTGCCTATGGCCAGCAGACCCTCTCTGAGGAACGTAGCCGTGAGGCCATCCGTCAGTCGGAGATTGCACAGGCTGCCACTCTGCGTTCGGAAGCCGAGCGACGGATAGCCCTTCAGGCCCAGGCAGCGGCAGAGATTTCGGCGGGGGAGGCAAAGGCGTCGTATCAGATGGCAGAGCAGCGGCGACTTGAGGCTGTGCACGCCAAGCTGGTGGCCGACACGCTGAACTGCATCTCACTGGGACGAACCCTTGGCTCTCAGTCGTATGCCATCTATCGCAGTGGTGATACAGAGTTAGGCAATATGCTTGCCTATGCTTCCTATCTTTATACGAATGACTATGGTGGTGATCTCTATGCCCCTGCCGTGTTCCAGGCCCTGACACAGTCTGCTGGCGGACGGCGCAGCTGGCGTGTTCACGACAGCAAGATCACACGGTTGTATTTTCAGCCAAAGAGCGGCAATCTGCTGACCGTGAGTGATAACGGTGAGTTCTATATCCAGAAATTGCAAGACGGAAAATTGACAGCACAGCAGCAGATAAAAGACAGAAACTATTGTTTCAGGGATGTTTATGCTGCCAACAATGGCCAGGCGTACGCCATCAGTTCTTGGACGAGCCAAGCGGCAAAGCCGAGCGACACTGGTCATCTGATGATTGTCGGCAGGAACCAGACGAAGGTCATATATATTGAGCATGTAGATAAGCCTTTCGGTTTGGAACACATCAATGATGGACACCAACTGCTGATCGTTGGCGAGAACAGCATTGCCCTGTTTGACCTCGCCACCGACAAAGTTATCGCCACGCGCCGCTTCGACTTTCATATCACCAGTATCGGGCGACGTGACAATAAGCCCTTACTCTTCGACAACCGCGGTCGTATGCACCTCGTCAACAGCCTCGATGACGTCAGCAATGAGAAGGTGCCCGTGCAAGGCCAGGTCACCGCATTTGCGAGCAGCAAGGATGATCATCTGACAGCCTACGGCATGGCCGACGGAACCATCTGGCTGACTGCGGGTAACGGTAAGACGTATAAACTCGTTGAACACCTCTCGCGAGTGACGAGGATGAAATTCAACGGCAAGCGACTCTATTCCTCCAGCTACGACGGCAAGCTGCTCTTCTGGTCCATCGACTATAACAGCCAGATGAAGGCAGTCACACTGTTCCAGGCTGACAGTTGGATCATGGACTTTATTTTCAACGGCGATAAGGACTACATCTGGACGGGAGAGAAAAACGGCACCGTATCACAATATCTCGTATCCCTGCCGAAGATAGCCCAGCGCCTCCGCCAGAACGTGAAGCGCAACTTCACTCAGGAAGAGTGGAACTATTATGTGGGGAAGGGAATACCTTATAGAAAGATAAAAGAGTAAAAAAGGTAAGATGAAGAAACAGGATTATCCTATAGGGATTATTGGAAAGGTAAAAATCATTTTTACCTTTTCACCGCATTACCTGTTTTCTTTCTTACTTTTTTGCCTCTTTACTTTTTCCTCTCTACCCACTGTGGCCCAAGGACTTCCCCTGATCCGAAACTATACGGCGACGGAGTATGGTGGGCACAACCGTAACTATGACATCGAGATTGGTGAGGACGGAACGGTGTTCGTCGCCAACTTTGAGGGCTTCCTTTATTATGATCGTGCCCAGTGGCGTATCATCCATACATCTAACAATAGGCGCGTCACGGCCATCTATCGCGATAGCCAGAATACCGTCTGGGTGGGTGGCTACAATTTTATGGCCCGACTGCAGAAGCGGGCTGACGGGGAACTGTTCTTGCAACAGTTCGGCGAGGAAGGCCAGTTCAGTGGCGAGGTGATGGAGATATTTGAAGAAGGAGCGTCGCTGCAGTTTGTGGCGGGCGACAATCATATCTACGAAGTGAAGGGTAGGGAAGAATCGTCTGCCCCCACCATATCGTTGATAAAGAAGACCAACGCCAAGTTCCAGCCAGGCGTGGAATCCGACATCATCTCGTTGGAGGCTCTGCAGTCTGATGCTGAGAATGTCGTCCTGGAAGAAATCACCCAGACGGAGAAACTGGACGGCGGGCTTCAGGTGAAAGTGAAGAGGAACGGCGGCCTGATCATAGCCGACAGCGATGGTCGCGACATCTATACCATCACCGAGGACAACGGTCTCTGCTCCAACCAAGTGTCATACGTTGCCTACGACGGACACGGTGTGCTCTGGGGCGCTACGGGTAATGGTATCTTTGCCATCGAACTGCCGTCGGTATATAGCTATTTCCTACCGAAGGACGGACTGACGGGCAGGGTCCATACCATCACGGCCTTTAACGGAAAGATCTACGTCGGGGATACCAACGGACTCTATGTGGTTGACTCCTGGCGTTACAGGCGCATTGCCGGGATCAACAATATCTGCTGGGAACTGTGCCCGAGTCATGACGGACTGTTGGCGGCCACCTCCAGCGGTATCTACAAGGTCGCAGCCAGTGGTAGTGTCAGCAGGCTGACATCCTATGCGACGACAGCCCTGTTAGTGGACGGCAACATGGTCTATGCCGGAGAGCCTGACGGCGTGTATGTATATCAGTCGGGTTTCAGACAGCGCACGAAGGTGGATGACCTCCCCTTGGTGAGGATGATCCGGCAAGACGGACGAGGCGGTCTGTGGCTGAAGACCGTTCATGATGAGACCAAGGGTGTCGAGCCAGGCCCGAAAAAAGAGCCTGTTGCTGAACTGCCCGGTCATCTGCTGATGCCTGTGAGCGACATAGAGGTCCTGGCTCAATACCAGCATGGCAGTCAGGTATGGATGGGCGGTCATGAGATACTCGCCGTCATTGATACTGGCAAGAAAGAGCTTGAGAAGCTTTCTGACTGTCGCACAATCCGTTTCCGTTCCATTATCATGGGCAGCGACAGTGTGCTGTGGGGCGGTTATGGCGATATGCCTAGGATGTTGCCGAAGCTGGACAGCGATGAGGGGAATCTGCATTTCTTCTATGCCCTCGACTATGCCCCGCTGACGGGAAAGACTTTGTATCGCTACAGGCTGAACAATCAGAGCATATTTGGCAGTAAGGGTCAATGGAGCACCTGGAGTGGGAAGCAGGACGTGGAGTTCCTGAACCTGCCCTACGGCTCGTTCACGCTCAGCGTACAAGCAAAATTGGCCAATGGCGAACTGTCGGAGGTGGCATCCGTCAGATTCAGCATCACCTATCCGTTGCTGATGCGATGGTATATGGTGGCGGTCTACTTCATCATTTTCGCTTGTCTGGTTTGGCTGCTGTTCCGTTACCGTCTGAGGAAGCTCCAGAAGGACAAGATCAAGTTGGAGCAGATCGTTGAGGAGCGCACCGCCGACCTTCGCAATGCCCAGCACGAGCTGATCCGTCAGGAGAAGATGGCCTCGGTGGGAAAGTTGACCGAGGGACTTATCGACCGCATCCTGAATCCGATGAACTTTATCATCTATTTCTCCAAGATGGCCAGCGATCTGTCGAATGACATCAAGGAGAACATCGACAATAATAAGGACGGTATCAAGAAGGAGGATTATGAGGATACCATTGACGTGTTTGACCATCTGACGGAAGTGCTGCAGAATATCGACCAGTACGGTCAGAACACCACGCGTACGCTGAAGGCTATGGAGGAAGTGCTGAAGGACCGTACGGGCGGCTATGTGGACATGGACTTGCGGCCCGTGCTCCTGAAGAATGAGGAGATGCTTGGACAGATCTTCGCCAAGGAGATAGCACAATACCATATCCAGACGGTGTTCTCCCTGCCCACTCCTGCCGTCGGCGAGTTGCCGTCTATACCTGTTCACGGCAATCCCGATATGCTCAGCAAGACCATTACAAACCTCCTGGGCAATGCCGTCTATGCCGTCGTCAAGAAAGCGCAGAAGATATCATACACCCCCGAGGTGAAGCTCTCTGCTACCGTAATCGATGGGCACTGTGTCCTGAAGATCCGTGACAACGGCATCGGCATCGAAGAGAAGATCATCGGCAAGATCTTCGACCCGTTCTTCACGACGAAGACCACTGACGAGGCAGCTGGCGTAGGACTCTACCTGAGCCGTGAGATCATCCAGAACCACAAGGGCGACATCAGCGTGGCATCGGTTAAGGATGAATACACGGAGTTTACCATCACTTTACCAATACTGCAGACGACATGACAGAGATAGAACAATTAAGACAGCAACTGGAGAAACAGGAGAAACTGGCGTCGCTTGGATTGTTGAGTGCCGGTATTGCCCATGAGATAAAAAACCCGCTGAACTTCGTCATTAATTTCTCGAAGATGGCCAGCGAGTTGGTGGACGATTTTTCCGAAATCCTTGAAGGTCCGATAGCCCACGGTCAGCCTCTGTCCGAGGCCGAGCAGAATGATCTCGAATATATTGCGACCAACCTGAAAGACTTCATGAAGGAGATCAAGACCAACGGTGAACGTGCAGTCGATATCATCCAGGGCATCCTGCTGGTGTCTCGTGGTAAGGAGTACGAGTTTGTGGCTTCCGACGTGAGCCGCATTGTCAAGGAGTATGTGTGGTTGTCGTATCATGCCATGCGTGCCAGTAATCCGGCTTTCAATGTCACCATCCGTGAAGAGTATCAGGAAGGCTTGCCGATGATGATGGTCATTCCCCAGGATCTGAGCCGTGCCGTGCTGAACGTGATGAGTAATGCCTGCTATACCGTCTGGCGTAAAAGCCAGTCGGCGGGAGGTGACTACAAACCGTGTATAGATGTCGCTGTGAGGATGGAAGACCAAGTGTTGTACATCACCATTTCAGACAACGGTGAGGGAATGACCGACGAGGTGAAAGAGCGCCTGTTTGAGAACTTCTTCACTACGAAGCCTGTCGGTGAGGGTACGGGTTTAGGTATGAGCATCACGCGCGACATCATTGAGAAGAAACTTGGAGGCAAGGTGACGTTCACCTCGACCGAGGGCAAGGGATCCACCTTCACCTTCACAATACCCATCAGGAAATGAGGAAGAGCATATACATATTGTTATATCTGGTGGCCCTTTTTGCCTGTCCGACGCTTGCGCAGAACGACGCGAAGTTGCGTGAGGTGTATGCTCAGGCAGAGTACGATTACAAAATAGGGCGCGTTGATGAGGCGCGGGAAGTGCTGTTGCAGAATCTCAGCGCCTTTCAGGGTAACTTGCGTCAGAATGCGCTGCGGCTCATCGCCCTCATTTGCCTGGATGAATACGATGTCCCGCAGGCTGAGCAATATGCCACCAAGCTGCTGGAGCTGAACCCGTATTACAGCCCGTCGGCCAGCGACCCTTCAACATTCGTCGGCATTGTCAACAATATCAAGGGTGGCATGACCGCTACCATCACCACCGCTTCCAGTCAGACAGAGAGTCTGGCCGAGGCGCCGGTGCCCACCACGCTGATTACCGAAGAGATGATCCGTAACTGCGGCGGACAGAACCTGCAGGAGGTACTGGCCGCCTATGTGCCAGGCATGACCATCATCGACTGTAACGATGACATCAATATCTCCATGCGCGGGATCTATAGCAATACCCAGGAGAAAATCCTCATCATGCTCAACGGGCACCGTCTGAACAGCTATGCCACCAACACCGCCGCCCCCGATTTCAGCATCTCCTTGGAGAATGTGAAGCAGATAGAGGTTCTGCGTGGACCTGCCTCTTCGCTTTACGGTGACGTGGCTCTGACTGGCGTGGTGAACATCATCACCAAGCAAGGGGCCGATGTCGATGGTATTCTGGCGAAGGTGGGAGTGGGCAACTATGGCCAGATCAAGGCCGATGCCGTCTTCGGCAAGCGTTATTTCGACATCGACCTGCTCCTTTGGGGCAGAGTTTATCGTAATAGCGGTGAACAGCGCGATACTCCCGAAGGCCGGACAAAGGGAAGCATGCCTTATGACCATATCTGGATCAGGCACATCGGCAATCGCCCTACCTACGATTTTGGCCTCCAGCTTGGCTATAAGGGCCTGCTGTTCATGTACGACACCCATTTCTCGCAGGTGGTCGCCCCCTTTACCATGAGTTCGCTCGCCTTGTCGTACGACCACGATCGGTACCGCACCTACAATGGTCTGTCACCATGCTTCAGCACCAGTTCACAACATGCCGACCTCAGTTATCAGTTTTCAATTCGCAATACCCAGTTCAAGGTCGGTGCCACCTACGACAAGTCAGACCTGACGCGCTACCAGGTCCTCGGCGACGAGCCCATGGTCGTACTGACCCTGGCACTCCCGTTACCCCGATACATGATACAGGCGTTTGATACCCTTGGCGGACTCTCCCGCTATGTCAACGGCCAGGAGCAAAACTATGGTTGCCAGTTGAAGGGCAATCATGCCTATAAGCTTGGCGATAACCATCATGGCAATATCAGTTTCGGAGCCGAGTACGGCCACTTCCAACTCGACGACATCCGCTATCAGATAGGTTATGATTTCACAGAGACATTCCCTGAGGATACACGGATACGGGAAGCAGGAAAAGGCAGCGAGAATAGGGCCAATGTTTATCTCCAGTTGAAACACCAATGGGATTTTACACTCTTCGCCCGCCACTTCTCACTCATAGCCAATGCAGGCATGCGCTTCGACTATAAGAACCGTCACGATGACACGAATGTGCGTGAGTTGTCGCCCCGAGCAGCCCTCATCCTACAGCGTCCCAGGTGGAGCGTCAGGCTGAGTTATGCAAAGTCTTTTGTCGATGCCCCCTACATCTACCGCCAGGCCAATATCATGGCAGATCTCATAAGTGAAAATGACGGCACCGCCAACCTCTTACCCGAGCGCATCCACTCCTTACAGTTCTCCTTTGCCGGCAACAACTGGGTAAAGGGACTGACGTTCGAGGTCAACGGCTTCTACAACCGTGCAAGCGACCTCATCATGACCAACCTTCTCGGTTACAGTAACGCTGGTCAGAACAAGACTGGTGGCGTGGAACTGATGGCCGCTTACAAACAGCCAAAGTTTACCGCCGACTGGAACTTCACTTGGACCCATACCTTCAGGTCAAATCTTTCTGAACTCAGTCTGTATGAGAAATTGGTTCCCTACTATTCTAAAGACATCGACGACAATAATAACATACCAGCCATCATGTCGAACCTTGTGCTCGGCTGGCAGGTCACACCGCATCTCAGTCTTCATTCGCATGTGCTTTTTGAAGGCCGTCAGACATCCTATAACATCGATATTGAGCAGTACGACCTGAGCCGCACTTATTACCTCGATTACGCTGTCTACAACCTTTTCCCCGGCATGGAAGAGAAGGCTGCCGCTGCCTGGGATGAAGCAGTCGCCGCTACCAGACAGATTATCAGCCACGAGGAGATGCCTGCACGTTGCATCCTGAACGTCGGATGCGAATACACGTTCGGCCCTGTCACCCTCGGCCTGAACATCCACAACCTTCTAGGCACCCATTATAACCGCAGCGGCATGAATACCAATCTCATCCCGCAGCAGGGCCGATGGTTCATGGCCAGCCTTGTCGTCCGTCTCTAGTAATATTAAATAAAAAAGCGTTCCGGGATTTCCAGAACGCTTTATCTTTTAAAAAGAAGCTGGTAATTATACCCGAACACCAAAGATGTCAAGGATATAGGCAATGATCTCAGGAATATCTTGCATATCCTCTTCCTCGTTATCGTCAGAAGACTGGCGGATTTCAACACTTTCATTCTCCACATCTTCTGAAGTACTTGCGTTTGCATTGGTTGCGAACACGAACGAGAAAACTACTGCTGCAATTGTGCTCATGAGCATCTTCTTTGCATTGAAAAGATTTTTTGTCATAACTTTAATAATTTAAATTGTTTATACTAATGTTTATTTTGTCGTCTGTTTCTTTTCGACGATGCAAAGATAAGACGTTATTGGGGCTCATTCCAAACTTTTTGCCGTTTTTCGGTTGAGGTTGTTGCGACAACTGCAGCAATCGGCGACAAACAGGCATCAAGGCATGAAAACGTGTCGCAATTAATATGAAGTCAACACCTTCCCTTCTGGCCAGTTTTGCAGCAGGAACAAAATCCGCATCGCCAGACACAAGAACACAATCGTAGTAAACAATTATGCAAAAAACGGAGAATAATTTGCTACTCGCACAAAAAAGAGTCCCCCTTTGTGTTAAGAAATATCTCAAAGAAAATAGCCACACATTATCGTGTGGCTATTTTATTATTGCTCGAGGGCAGCGAAGAGTTTGTCGAGGGCTTCGTCAGCGTTCTGACTCTCATTGAGCAAGGTGACGAACTTCGAGCCGATGATGGCGCCAGCGGCATTGTTCTGGGCGGCTTCGAGGGTTTGCTTGTTGCTGATACCGAAGCCGATCATACGGGGATTGCGCAGGTTCATCGCGTTGATGCGACGGAAATACTCCTGTTTGGCATCGTCGAAACTCTTCTGGGCACCTGTGATGGCGGCAGACGATACCATATAGATGAAGCCGTCGGTATTGTCGTCAATGAAGCGGATGCGCTCCTCACTGGTCTCTGGTGTGATGAGCATGATGACACGCAGGTCGTACTTGTCGGCAATAGGCTTCACGATGTCCTGATAGTCCTTGAAAGGCAGGTCAGGGATAATCATACCACTGACGCCACTCTCTAAGCAACTCTGACAGAAAGCCTCGATACCGTAGTGCAGGATGGGATTCAGATAACCCATGAGCACGAGCGGGATTTGCACCTCGTCCTTGATTTCCTTTAACTGGGCGAAGAGGGTCTTCAGGTTCATACCGTTCTTCAGGGCCTGGGTGGCTGCACTCTGGATGACAGGGCCGTCGGCCAGGGGATCACTGAAGGGGATACCCACCTCGATCATGGCGATACCACGACGCTCCATGGTCTTGATGACATCACCTGTGCCTTTGAGCGTCGGACAACCAGCACAGAAATAGAGCGACAAGAGTTTCTTGTCTTTATTGTTTGCGAATAACTGATTAATCTTGTTCATACTACATTAAACATTAAAGATTAGATATGAAATCTTTGAGTTGATTGACATCTTTGAGGCCTGGTGCGATCTCAAAACGGGAGTTGAGATCAATGCCTATGCAGCGTGGGTGATGGAACGACTTGATACGCTCTGCATCGTCAGGTCCGATACCTCCACTGAGCAGGAAGGGCGTGGTTCCCTCGTAGTGGGAGAGGACGCTCCAGTCGAACTGCTCACCGCTGCCCCCTGGCACCTGAGCCTTAGTATCAAAGAGAAAATAATCCACGATGCCCTCGTAGGGTTTGGTCTGTGCGAGGTCTTCTGCAGTGGCGATGTTGAAGGCTTTGATTATTGAAAATTGAAAATTGAAAATTGATAATTGGGCAATAAACTCAGGTGTCTCATGGCCGTGCAGTTGGATGATGTCCAACTGATAGTCCTGGATATGTTGGCGGATATCCTCGAGGGAGACATCCACAAACACGCCCACCTTCTTGACCTTCGTTGGCAGATACTGAGGCCGCTCAGCGACATAGCGCTTTGACTTGGGCCAGAAGATAAACCCCATCAGGTCTATCCCCAGTGCCTCAACCTCGCGGATGTTATCGGCCTCGCGCATGCCACATACCTTTATCATCCTATCTGTGCAATGAAGTTTGCAAGGGCCAGTCCTGGATCAGGCTCCTTCATGAAGTTCTCCCCAATCAGGAAACCACGATAGCCGTAGTCCCTCAGTTGTTTGACGACGGAGGGATCGGAGATACCACTCTCGCTGACCTTGATACCGTCGTATGGCAGTCGTGCGAGCAACTGCAAAGAGTTGTTGACATCCGTCTCGAAGGTGCCGAGGTTACGGTTGTTGACACCGTACAGGTCTGGGCCTAGTTCTGCATACTCTGTATCTGCCTCCGTGTGCATCTCCAGCAGCACTTCCAGTCCGATCTCATGAGCCTTGGCGATATAGTCACTGCACTGTTCCTTGGTCAGACAGGCAGCAATCAGCAGGATGGCAGAGGCGCCAGCGAGACGGGCCTGATAGATCTGGTAGTCGTCGATGATGAAGTTCTTATACAGGATGGGGATGTTGACCTTCGACAGTCGGGCATTCCTGATATAGACACCACTTCCTCCGAAGAAGTGCGTATCCGTGAGGATGCTCAGGGCGGCAGCACCATGCTCCTGATAACTCTTGGGAACGATACTGGGTGACGCCTCTTTGTTGATCCATCCTTTCGACGGTGACTTCCGCTTGAACTCAGCGATGATGCCCGTGTTAGAACCAATGAGTGCCGCCTTCATGGACTCTGTGCGGCCTTTGTCGAAGGCCTCGACGCGACTCCGAATAAGCTCGTACGAGAGTTCCTTCTTGTAGCGTTCTACCTCCAGTTTTTTGTAGGCGACAATCTTTTCTAATATATCTGCCATAATGGTTTAATTGTTCAGTTCTACGAATTTCTTGAAGGTAGCCAGAGCCTTGCCACTGTCGATACTCTCGCGGGCAATGGCGATACACTCCTCGATGGTCTTCTCACCCTTCTCGAGTACCTGGATGCCAAAGGCGGCATTAGCCAGTACGATGTTCTTCTGGGCGGGTAGGGCACGGTTCTCAAGCACGCTGTCGAAGATCTGTGCAGCCTCTTCCTCTGTGGCACCACCCACGAGTTCCTCTGGCTTGGCAATCTCGAAGCCGAGATCCTGGGGCTTGAAGATACGCTCGTAGTTCTTGGTAGTCACCTTGAAGTCACCCGTCAGCGAGATCTCGTCGTAGCCGTCGATGGAGTTCACGATACCGTAGTCGATGCCGATCTTCTGATACACCTGATGGTAGAGGCGCATCTGGTCGAGGTTGGCCACACCGAGCAACTGGCACTTGGGCTGTGAGGGATTCACCAACGGACCTAAGAGGTTGAAGATGGTGGGGAACTGCAAAGCCTTACGGATCGGACCCACGAACTTCATGGCCTTGGCGAAGAGTTGGGCGTGGAGATACACGATACCTGCCTCGTCGAGCGAGCGGTTCAGTTTGTCGAGATCGTCCGTGAACTTAATACCATGGTGGGCGATCACGTTCGAGGCGCCTGATACGGAGGTGGCAGCGTAGTTGCCATGCTTGGCCACCTTATAACCAGCACCTGCGATGACGAAACACGAGGTGGTAGAGATATTAAAGGTGTTCTTACGGTCGCCACCAGTGCCAACCACGTCAACATATCGGTCTGCATTCAGGATAGCAGGAACACCCGTCTCCAAGATACCGTCACGGAAACCAAGGAGTTCATCCACCGTCACACCGCGCATCTGCAAGGCGGTGAGCAGGGCGGTGATCTGCTCCGTGGGATACTCACTCTGAGTGATACCAATCAGAATATTCTTCATTTCTTCACGAGACAGTTCCTCGTGGTTCAGCATCCTGTTCAGGATGTCTTTCATTGTCTGTGCCATACTTATTTTAATTGATAATTGACAATGGATAATTGATAATTAAAGGAAGAGCCAGTTCTGGAGCATCTTGCGACCATCGGGAGTAAGCACGCTCTCAGGGTGGAACTGGATACCACGGATGTTGAGTGTCTTGTGCTTGAGGGCCATGATCTGTCCTTCGTCACTCTCAGCGGTGATCTCTAAACAGTCGGGGAAGTTCTCCTTCGACACCACCCACGAGTGGTAGCGTCCCATCGTGATACGACGTGGCAGACCAGAGAAGATCTCGTCGTTACCAAACTGCGTACCCTCCGTAGCGACACCATGGAAGACATCACTGAGGTTCTCTAACTTGCCACCAAATACCTCGCCGATGGCCTGATGACCTAAGCAGACACCCAAGATAGGTTTCTTGCCAGCGTAGGTGCGGATGACATCGAGCAGCAGACCTGCCTCAGAGGGGATGCCAGGACCAGGACTCAGGATGATCTTACTGAATTCCTCGAGTTGCGACAGTTCGAACTGGTCGTTACGATAGACCGTCACCTCTGCGCCCAATTCCTTTACCAAATGACTCAGATTATACGTAAACGAGTCGTAGTTATCTATAATGACTATCTTCATAACCTTACATCTTTTCAGCCATTAATATGGCGCGACGCAGCGCACCGAGTTTATTGTTCACTTCCTGCAACTCGTATTCCTCGTTGCTCTTGGCCACGATACCGCCACCAGCCTGGAACCAGAGTTCACCGTTACGTGATACGAAGGTACGGATGGTGATGGCCTGGTTCAGGGAACCGTTAAGACCAATGTATCCGATACAACCACCGTAGGCACCACGGTTATGGGGCTCGTATTCAGAGATGAGTTGCATGGCACGTACCTTGGGGGCACCACTCAGCGTACCAGCAGGGAAGGTGTCGATAAAGGCCTTGATGGGATCTGCACCTTCATCGAGTTCGCCACTGACGCGAGAAACGAGATGGATCACATGCGAGTAATATTGCAGGTCTTTATAGAAATCCACCTTCACCCCATGACAGTTGCGGCTCAGGTCGTTGCGAGCAAGATCCACCAGCATCACGTGCTCAGCATTCTCCTTGGGATCGTTACGCAGATACTCTGCTCCCTGACGGTCTGCCTCTGCATCACCTGTACGTTTCGTGGTACCTGCGATGGGGTCGATATACGCTTTTCTGCCCTCAATCCTACAGTGCGTCTCAGGCGACGATCCGAAGATACGGAAACCACCAAAGTCGAAATAGAAGAGGTATGGGCTTGGGTTGATGCTGCGCAGGGCACGATATAGTTTGAAGTCGTCGCCCTCGTATTTCTGGATGAAACGTCTGGAAAGCACGATCTGGAACACATCACCACGCAGACAGTGTTTGATGCCCTTGCGGATATTCGCCTTGTGCTCCTCGTCTGTGAGGGGGGAGGTTGTCTCACCTACAGGATGGAAGTCGTAGGCCTTTACGTTGGCCTTGTTCATCTGCTTGTAGATGGTATCGAGTTCCGTCTCGTCGCCTAATGTGACGATGGTCAGCGTATTGTTGAAATGGTCGAACACGATCACATCCTTATATAAGATATAGAGCATGTCGGGGGCATCGTTGCGCTCCTGTGTCTCGTCCTTCACGGCAATGTCCTCGAAATAGCGCACGGCATTAAATGAGGTATAGCCGTAGAGACCACAGAACTCCTTAAAGTCGCCCTCCACCTGGATGCAGTCTATCAGGGCATGGATGGCCTTGTCAGAACGGTATGCCTTGTTTACCTCGTGGCACTCTGTCTGGCCATTGGGGAAGGTGACAGTCGCCTCACCATGTCCGATGGCGACACTGGCGATGGGGTTGATACCGATAAACGAACGGGAGTTGTCCTTCTCGTGATAGTCCGAACTCTCCATCAGTGCACTCTGCGGATAGATATCCCTCAGGCGCATATACACACCCACTGGCGTATATAGGTCTGCCAAGATAGTCCGGCTCTTTGTTGTATAGTTAAAGGTATTCATAATTCCTAATTTCTCATTTCTAATTTCTAATTCGTCATTAAAAATCCCCGTACTCTTTCGCCATAGCCTTGTTCTTCAGGTAGGTCTCTACGTCCTTGTCACCACGGCCGCTGACGGTGAGCACCACCACATCATCGGGCTTGAAGGTGAGTTTCTTCAGGGCGGCGATGGCGTGGGCACTTTCGATGGCGGGGATGATACCCTCCATACGTGTCAGTTCGTAACCACCATAGATAGCCTCGTCGTCGTTGATTGAGAGCACCTGCGTACGACCTTTCTTTGCCATGTTACAGTGCATGGGTCCTACACCGGGGTAGTCAAGACCAGCCGAGATGGTGAAGGCCTCCTGGATCTGTCCGTCCTCGTTCTGCATCACCAGCATCTTGGCACCATGCAGGATACCCGTCGAACCTTTATGGATAGTGGCAGCGGTATAGTCCGTCTCCCAACCATGTCCACCTGCCTCTGCCAGCACGATCTTCACACGCTCGTCATCCACATAGTGGTAGATGGTGCCAGCGGCATTCGAACCACCACCGATACAGGCGATCAGATAGTCGGGATAGTCGCGGCCGATCTTTTCCTCGAGTTGCCATTTGATCTCCTCGGAGATCACGCTCTGCATACGGGCCACGAGATCAGGGTAGGGGTGAGGACCCATCGTCGAACCTACGATATAGAAAGTATCTGCAGGATGACAGCACCAGTCGCGAATGGCCTCAGAACAGGCGTCGGAGAGTGTCATGTTACCCGTACGGACGGGATGCACCTCGGCACCCAACATCTTCATGCGCTCCACGTTGGTGTGCTGACGCTCTACGTCGGTGGCTCCCATGAACACTTCACACTTCATGTTCATCAGGGCACAGACCGTAGCCGTTGCCACACCATGTTGTCCGGCTCCTGTCTCAGCGATGATGCGTGTCTTACCCATCTTCTTGGCCAACAGGATCTGTCCGATGGTGTTGTTGATCTTGTGGGCACCCGTGTGGTTCAGGTCTTCACGCTTCAGATACAGTTGACAACCGTACTGCTCACTCATGCGCTTGGCGAAATAGAGGGGCGACGGACGACCCACGTAGTCCTTCAGCAGGGCGTGGTATTCAGCCTTGAACTCCTCACTCTCGATAATGGGCAGATAGGCCTCCTGCAGGTCGTGTACGCACTTGTAGAGAATCTCTGGCACGTAAGCACCACCAAACTCTCCGTAAAAACCTCTTTCATCTACAAAATAACTTTCCTTGCACTTTCTCTTAATCGAATCCTTCATATCTTTTTTACTTTTCACTTTTCAACTAAAAATGGCCCGTCGCGTCGCGACGAGCCATGATAGATATACATACGGCTGTGAGCCTCGCGACTGGATTAATCTCGAGAGCGCCACCACCAGATGTTGTTCATACTCTTCATATCGTTTTCTATCGATTCGGCTGCAAAGTTATACATATTTCTTATTCTGTGCAAACTTTTTGCCGATTTTTTTAATAATTTGAAAGAAAAAGTACTATTTTCGTGTCAAATATGCCCTGACGTCCTTCCAGTGATAGTAGGGACCAGTAGCTGGTTTGAGGGCTGGCACAGTGGTCTCGTTCTCGTTGAGCAGGAACTTCACAAGGATATCCTCCGAGCCATCCTTCCGATAGAAGATGATCTGGATATTCGCCGCCATGGGGATGATCTTGTCGATGGAGCAAGATTTATAGAGGTTCTTGATATCCGTCGAAGCGCCCACGGCTTCCTTGAGTCCTAAGAGATAGGTGAGGGGGAGCACACTGCTGTCGTGACTGAAACGGAGTGTGGCTGTAGGTACACCTGCGAGGATCACCTTGTCGGCTGTAGAGACGATACTGTCGAGCACCTCTTTCTGTTGCAGGTAATACGGTGTGCTACCAGGTACGAGACCCGTGTTCAACAACCAACCAGCGTTATAGCCCTGCCACATGTTAAACAGTTCGTCCTTGGTAAACACGTCGATCAGTTCGATGCCGAGTTCAGGCACGTTCTGCAAATCCTCAGCCACGTTGTAGAGGGCTTCCATCAGGTCGCGGCCACTCACAAACGTCTCAGCCTTCTGCACATCAGTAAAGAGCGATGCCATCAGACGGGTGGGGTTGTGCGCACCCTCGAAGATGGCGGAACGTATTTTCTCGTATTCCTCGCTCTGAGGCGTGACAGGAGGTTGGATAGTAAGATCCTCCACCACATAACGGAAATCATGTTTGCTGGCATCCATCGTGATCTCGAGGGTAGGATTCAGACTCTGCAACTCCTGACAGAAGTTAAACATACTCAGCATCACGCGACGTGAGGTAGATGCCTTCGCATCGATCTTCAGGGGTTGTGACAAGAGTTCCGGGAACCGCTCGTACATACGATGGGCGATGTCGTGGTGCTGTTTGGCACCAAGTTTCGAGAGATCTCCATCGCGATTCCAGGCATCGGCATAGCCGATACGCAGTTTACCTAAAACCTCCTTTCCCAAGTCTGAGAGGATACCCATCTGCTGGGCACTGTCGAGTTTGTTAATCGCCGTCACGTAATACTCATTGTTCGACATATAGCGCGAGCCATGCCGTCCGTAGTGACTTATATAAAAAGGTACGTAACCCTCAGGTGCCTTGGTGAGCGCCTTGGCTTTCGGACCCGGATAGGCGAAATAGTTGGAACCCGTACGGTAGATATCTCCGAAGATTTCCTTCTTCGAGGTCTGGGCGAACGCTACACTAGAAGAAATCGTCAATAATAATCCTATGGCAAGGAGTCTGTTAATCGTCTTCATCGTCTTCTTCTTTTACAATGACTGTTTTGTACGTGATATGAGCATCCTTCAGCATGTTGCGGTAGTAGGCATCCACATCCTTCCAGTGGTAGAAGGGGTAGCAGTCCGTAGCGATGGGAACAGAGGTCTCGTTCTCGTTCATCAGGAACTTCACGAGCACATCGTCAGAGCCCTGCTTGCGGAAGAAGATCATCTGGACATTGCCCGCCATCGGAATCAGACGGAAGATGGAGAAATGGTTATGCAGGTCCTCCATATCGTCTGTACCGCCAATGGCCTCCTTCACACCGAGGATAAACGAGAAGGGCAGCACCACACTGTCGTGGCCGAAGCGCAGACGAACACCGCTCTGGCCCGAGGCCACCATCTGTTCGGCTTCGTCGAGGAAGTTCCTTAGCAGCGGATAGATGGCGTAGTAGTTGTGCTGTGAACCAGGCATCAGACCTTCCCACAGGCACCAACTGGCGTTATAGGCCCTGAAGCCGTCGATATACTCATCGTCCGTGAACAGATCCTTGAAACTCAGTTTCAACTCTGGCAGACAGTCCATATCGGCTGCGATGTTCCACAGGGCGTTAGTGAATTTGTAGTGATCAATAAACTCCCCGGCGCGCTCAGGATTGGTAAACAGCATCTCGAACTGATGACGTCCGTTGAGCATCTCATGACGGAACTTGTCGAGTTTCTCATAAAGAGGACCGTCCGTCTCCGACTTCGGAATCTCGATACTGTCGTTGGGGATGATATAGTACATGTCGTGCTCGCTGGCATCCATCTTGATATCCAGTTTGGGGTTCATGATCAACAGTTCCTGGCAGAAGTTGGCCATCGAGATCATACATCTTCTGACGGTGGAAGAATTAGCCTTGACGGTGATCGCCTGACCCATCAGCGAGGGGTAGTTCACGCACAGACGGTGGGCGATGGCCCTGTGCTGACGACCTCCCAGCGGCGTCAGATCACCAGCCCGCAACTTGGCATCCTCATAGGCGATGTTCAGTCTCTGGAGCACGTCCTCACCGTATGGTGTCAATAGTCCTAACGTCTTGGCAGTGTCTAACTTGGCGATGGTGTACTTGTAGGCATCGTTGTCCGTCATATAACGGGCACCATGTCGTCCGTAGTGACTCACGTAAAATGGTTCATACCCGTCAGGGGCGGGTGTCACATGACCCGTGGGGTTGGGATAATTACAGTAATTTCCGCTCGCCAGGTCTAAATGAGCACGAAGCTCGGTTCTCGATGTTTGCGCCATGGTGGCCAGACTGAGTCCTGCCATCAGGCATAGGGTAGTAAATTTATGGTTCATATTCTTTGCAAAGATACGAAGAAATTAGGCTCATTATCCTTGAAATCATTAAAATATTATTAAATAGGGGCAGATTTCTTTGCTTTTCCTCGGACGATTGTAAATACTTTCGTATTTTTGTGGTTGAATTTTACTAACCATAAAACTTTTTTCGTCTTAAACCAATGAAAATAGGAATCGATTTAGGCGGAACCAACATGCGTGTAGCGCTTGTAGATGGTGACGTGATCCGCAAAAGGGTCATCAGGCCCTGTCCTGCAAAGGAGGCGGAAGCCGTGGTGACTGGTCAGTTGTTGGACCAGATCCGCGAGGTGATGAACCCAGAAGTGACGGGCATCGGTGTGGGTGTGCCCTCCGTGGTCGATGCTGAGAAGGGCATCGTCTATAACGTGGCCAACATCCCATCCTGGCAGGAGGTGCATCTGAAGGATATCCTCGAAAAGGAGTTTGGCATTCCTGCGAGCATCAACAACGACTCTAACTGCTTCACTCTTGGTGTGAGTGTCTTTGGCGAGGGCAAGGCCTTCAAGAACATGGTGGGTGTCACGATGGGTACGGGCATTGGCTCTGGTATCATCATCGATGGCAAACTCTATGGCGGTCGTAACACGGGGGCTGGTGAGATTGGTGCCCTGCCGTATCTCACGATGGACTACGAGCACTACTGTTCGAGTGGTTTCTTCACGAAGTTCCATGGCCGCACGGGTAAGGAGTTTGGCGAACTCGCCAGTCATGGCGACCCTAAGGCCCTGGCCGTATGGCAGGAGTTTGGCCAGCATGTGGGCGACCTCATGCAGGTGGTGCTCTACACCTACGATCCTGACGCCATCATCATCGGTGGTGGTATCGCCTCGGCTTTCTCTTATTTCGAAAAGGCCATGTGGGAACAACTCGCCAAGTTCCCCTATCCAGAGACCGTTAAACGTATTCAGATTCTCCCGTCATCGCTTGAGGATGCAGCCCTGTTGGGAGCTTCCGCGTTGTAAACATTAAACATTAATCATTAAACATTAAACATTGAAGATTGAAAGATTATGATTAAAATAGCCCAAAAACTTCTGCTAAGTTTATCCATTATCATTTATCCATTATCCATTAGTTACGCGCAAACGCAAGTGCTTACTGATGGATGGAAAGTGCAGAGTTCTCTGACCAAGAAACAATACAAGGCCCAGGTGCCCTCTACCATTATGGGAACGCTCACCCAGAACGGTCTCTATAAGGGCATCCTCGAGGGCTTGAACTATAAGCAGTACGACACCAAACCCTTCGATTGCTCGTGGTGGTATCGTCGTGACTTTACACTGAAGGACCTCAATAGTTCAGAGCATGTGCTGTTGGTGTTCGATGGTATCTGCTACAGTGCCAACGTGTTTGTCAATGGCACGCAGGTGGCCTCGAAGGATACGCTCTGCGGCTCGTTCCGTAGGCATGTGCTTGACATCACGGCTGTCGCCAAGGCGAAGAACAAACTGGCGGTGGAGGTGTTCCGTCCCCAGCCGGGTGATCCCAATATCGGTTTCGTGGATTGGAATCCGCGTCCCCTCGACGAGTCGATGGGTATCTTCCGTGAGGTGCGTGTCGTCCGTACGGGTGATGTCGCTATTGGCGAGAGCAGTGTCGAGTCGAAGCTCGATCTCAAGACCCTCGATGAGGCTTGGTTGACGGTGCGTGCTACCTTAAGAAACCTCTCCGACCAGACTGTCAAGGGTGAGGTACGTGGTCAGTTCGATGGTCGCGAGTTCTCAGTGCCCGTCACCCTCGCTCCTAAAGAGGTGCGCGACTTCAGCGTCAGTGATCTCGAGGCCCTCCATGTGAAAAATCCCCGTCTGTGGTGGTGTCATAACATGGGTAAGCCCGAACTCTACGACATGACACTGAAGTTCGTCATCGATGGAACGGTCTCCGACGATGAACAACTCACTTTTGGCATCCGCGACATCAAGGACTATTACACCTCTGAGGGTTTCCGCGCGTTTATGCTCAATGGCAAACCCGTGCTTATCCGTGGTGCTGGTTGGACGGATGATATCTTCCTGCGCGATACGCCAGAGACCAACGAACTGCAGGTGCGCTATGTGCGTGACATGAACCTCAACTGCATCCGCTTCGAGAATATCTGGGGTACCTCCCAGAACATCTATGACCTCTGCGACCATTATGGTCTGCTCGTGCTCACGGGCTGGAGTTGTCAGTGGGAGTGGGCAGAGTATTTAGGCAAACCCATCGACAAGAAATATGGTGGCATCGTCAGTCCTGAGGATATCGCCCTTATCAGTCGTTCCTTCGGCGATCAAGTGCGCTGGTTGCGTCGTCATCCCAGCATCATCGCCTGGTTCGTGGGTAGCGACCTCCTGCCGCATCCTGATCTCGAGCGTAAGTACATCGACATACTGAAGAAGTCCGACAACCGTCCGCATCTCATCTCTGCCGCCAATACGAAGAGTGAGGTGTCTGGTCTTTCGGGCATGAAGATGGCCGGGCCTTACGACTATGTAGCGCCCAACTACTGGTATCTCGAACAGGCGCCCGGTGGTGCCTTCGGCTTCAACACGGAGACGGGCATTGGTGCCCAGATCCCTGTGCGTGAGTCGATGGAGAAGATGATCGGTAAGAATCTCTGGCCCCTTAACGATGTGTGGTATTATCACTGCACCGTCTCTGCCACGGCCATGAACAACCTCGACCGTCTGCAGCAGGTGATCAAGGGCCGTTATGGTGAGCCTACGGGTCTTGAGGATTTCCTGCACAAGGCCGACCTCGTCAACTACGACGGCACGCGCGCCATGTTCGAGTCGTTCCGTTGCAACGTGCCTCGTGCCACGGGTATCGTACAGTGGATGCTCAACTCCGCCCGTCCAGGTCTCTACTGGCAACTCTACGATTACTACTTCGTGCCCAATGCCTCGTATTACTCCGTGAAGAAGGGTAATGCACCTTTACAGTTGGTGCTCGACTACGCCAAGCGTACCGTCTATGCCGTCAACGAGTTGTTGGATACCCGTCAGTTGCAGGCCTCGATGAGCCTCTACGGTCTCGATGGTAAACTTCTCGCTGAGCGCACGCAACCCGTCAATGTGGCTCCTTATTCCTCCGTGAAGACCTTCGATATTCCTTCTGTAGAGGGTGTCTCGTTCCTCTTCCTCACGCTGAAAGACTGTCAGGGTAATGTCGTGGCTCGCAACGAATACGCCCTCTCGTCTGTGGCCGACGAGTACGACTGGAGCACCTCCGACTGGTACAAGACCGAGTTCACGCGCTTTGCCCAGTATCAGTCATTAGCACAACTGCCTAAGGCCGATGTGCAGATAAAGCATAAGGAATTCAAGGATGGCCGTTTGACGCTGACCTTAGAGAACGCCTCCGACTGTGTGGCCTTCTTCATCCGTCTCTCGGCCAAGGATGCTGCTGGCAACCTCATCGTTCCCGCCTTCTGGAGCGACAACTATGTCAGCATTCCGCCTTGTGGCGAACTGCAGATCACCTGCGATCTCTCACAAGAGCCGCAAACGGTCAGTCTCGATGGCTGGAACCTATAGCGAAAAGCCCCCGCAAAACTTGCGAGGGCTTTTCTAATGGATAATGGATAAATGATAATGTATAAATGCGGCAGGAAATTATCCATTATCCATTGTCCATTATCCATTACTTTGTGGCGTACCAGTCTCGCAGCACGTAGAACGCTTTTTTCTTCTCACCCTTGTCACTATACAGGCCCTTGCGGTTGTAGTAGTCCTGAATGCCCGTCAACACACGTCGTGGTGAACGGAAATCCTTCAGGATCCAGGGCGTCGTACCAGCCAAGCCCTCTATCTTGTCGAGCATGGCCGTATTCTCCTTATAAAGATTCTCCTGGAACTCCTCCGTCCAGCGCTGGTTCTTGTCACCATGCAGACCGTACTTCGCACCACCTCCAAACTCACTCACGATGACGGGTTTGTCGTAGGGAATCTCCCACGTCATCTTCGCTGCATCATTCACGTCACGATACCAGCCGATATACTGGTTGAAACTCACCACATCCACATACGCGTTCATATTGTCCTGTAGTTTGTTGTGGAAGTTCGATGCACTCGTCACCTCCATTGCCATCGAGATCAGACGGCTGTCGTCGAGTTCCCTTGCTCGTTTCGCCAGCCGGCTCAGGAAAGCGTCGCGCTGGGCAGAGTGGGGCGTCTCGTTGGCGATACTCCAGATAATCACGTTCGCACGGTTCTGGTCGCGCAGGATCATGTCCGTCAACTGTCGTTCCGCATTGGCGTAGGTCTTGGGATTCGTCCAGGCGATGGTCCAGTAGCAGGGGATCTCCGACCATACGAGCATGCCCATGCGCTCAGCCTCGCGCACGGCATATTCATTGTGCGGATAGTGGGCCAGACGCACGAAGTTGCAGCCCAGTTCCTTGGCCCAACTCAAGAGCGTGTGGGCATCCTCTGTGGAGTTTGCACGTCCTCCGCCATTGGCCTTTTCCTCATGGATGCTGATGCCCTTCAGGAAGATGGGCTGACCGTTGAGCAGGATCTGTTTGCCACGCGTCTCGATGGTACGGAATCCGATCTCGTCTGTGATAGTCTCCTCGCCCTGCAGAATCTCCACCTGATATAATTTGGGGTTTTCAGGCGACCATAGTTTGGGCTTTGCCTTCAGTGTGATGCTGGCCGTACCGTCCTCGCCAGTCGTCACTTGTTGGTTGATCTTCAGTTCAGGTATGCGCAGGGTAATCTTCTGTCCTCCCTCAGCCTTGTTGAGTTTCGCGGAAAAGCAGATGTCTCGCAAACCTTTCTTCGTAGCGGGCGACTTCTCAAGCCTTAACTTATAACTCTCCACGTATGTGGGTGTCACGCTGACGAGCCTTACGTCGCGTGTGATACCCCCGTAGTTCCACCAGTCGAAGATCTGCGTGGGCACATCCTCAGCATGGCGCTTGTTATCCACCTTCACGATCACGAAGTTCTCGCCATCTTTCAGCAGATCCGTCACGTCGAAGTTGAACGGTGTGAAGCCGCCGATATGATGCCCGGCCTTCTTGCCGTTCACATACACGTGGGCATCATAGTTCACGGCTCCGAAGTAGAGCAGCGTCCTGCGTCCCTCCTGAGGGTGGAACTCGAAACTCTTCTTCAGCCACACCGTACCCTCGTAGAAGAACAGCCGCTCGTCCTGTGTGTTCCAGTCGCCAGGTACCTGCATGGTTTCCGCCTTGTCGAAGTCGTATTCGATGAGGTCCTCTGGTTTCTGGGGCTTGGCATTGCGGAAGAATCCCCAGTCGTAGGGATTCATGCGATAGTCGTAGTAGCCCTCCTCCTGTACATCGACGATGTAGTGCCATGCACCGTTGAGGCTCGTGGTCTGTCGTCCTAAGATGTTCGTCACTTGCGGTACCTCTGTCGCCCCTGCCGTCATCACCGCTCCCAACAACAGGATAGTAGATAGTAATTTCTTCATCTTCCTCAAATGTTTAGTTTCTGCTGCAAAGTTACGAAAAAAAGATCCGTCCCCGCGTGTTTGAAACGTTAATTAATTTGAATATCTTGGGGGAATCCATTCACCTTATAGGAAAAATACCTATCTTTGTAATTCGAACTTTCAATTACATGAGACATATTTGTATATTCATACTGCTGTTGGTGGCTGCCACGGTGTCGGGACAGACTGTCGCCCTGGAACTCCAGGCCGATCCTAATCGTGCGGCAGGTAATTTCTATGCCCTTCCCATCGACAAGATGCCCAAGGACACACCAGCCCCCGAGGGCAAGAAACCATTTTACATTAACCATTACGGCTGTCCGGGATCCTATTATCGCGAGTCAATTTCCTTATACGAGGAGCCCTATCAAGTGTTTGCCAAGGCCGACAGTCTGGGTAAACTGACGAAATTGGGAAAAGACGTGAAGATGCGCCTAGACCTGTTGCTTCGCGATGCTAAGGACCGCACAGGCGAACTCACGTCGAAGGGTGCCCACCAGAGTCGGGAACAGGTCCGCCAGTTGGTGATGCGCTTTCCAGATGCCTTTACATCTGACGGTTATTACAGTGGCCGCAGCATCGTGCAGAACAACTGTCTCCTGACTGTCGAGGAGGCCATGGTTCAGTTGTCGTCGATGATTCAGCCCCTTAACCTGAACTTGACATCCTCGCATAAGGAGGATCGTTTTATGGATCCTCAAGATAAGACGCTCGATGCCCAGCGCTGGGACTCGCTGACACAGGTCCACTACGACCGTTTCCTGTCTCTCCACTCTGGTTATGGCCGTCTGATGGAGTCGCTCTTCACCGATCAGAATTTTCTGATCACCACCTGCGATCCAGAGACGTTGAGCCGTCAGCTCTTCGTCCTTGCAGGCAGCATCCAGCACACCGACCTTGCTGCCCACGTGTCGCTCTTCGACCTCTTCACGCCTGCTGAGATTCAGGGCCACTGGAAAAAATTGAACGCCAAATACTATATCACGAACGGCGCCTGCACCCTGAACGGCAGTACCCAGCCCTTCATGCAACGAGCCACCCTGCGCAACATGATCCACATGGGCGACAGTGTACAGAAACGCGAACACCCCATGGCGCACCTGCGTTATACCAACGAGAACGTGGTGATGGCACTGGCCTGCCTGATGGAACTCGACAGCTGTGGCATACAGACCGACAACCTCGATGCCCTGGACGATATGGGTTGGGTGAACTATCGCATTGCCCCCCTTGGCGGCAGTATCGTAATGATCCACTACCGTAGTGAGCTGGGCGATCCTGACGTGCTCGTGAAAGTGCTGCTCAATGGTCAGGAGGCCCGTCTGCCCATCGAGACCGACTGTGCCCCTTATTACCACTGGGACGACGTGAAGCGCTATTACCTGCGCAAGCTCTACCGCTACGAGAATATCCGACTGAATGAAGATGTGAATAAATGATTGAAATGATGAACAAACATTCTATATTCTTACTTTCTTGTCTTTTCACCTTTTCACTTTCTCAAGCCCAGACGGTGAGAGACCTCATCATCCAGAAGCCTGCCTATGCCTCGTGCAACTACGATACTTATCCTGACAGCATTCCTAACAACCTGACGCCGTCGCCCCAAGGCAAGAAGCCCTTCTACATCTCGCATTACGGCCGTCACGGGTCGCGCTATATCAACAGCCGTTCGGGCTACGACACACCCTTCAGGATGATGGCCCATGCTGACAGCGTCAACGAACTCACGCCCGTTGGCGAGCGCGTGTTCGACGAGATGAAGCTCATCATGGACGACACAGAGGGCCGCTGGGGTGAACTAACAAGCTACGGTAAGAAGCAGCATCGCCAGATAGCCCATAGAATGGTGGAACGTTTCCCTGAAGTGTTCAGTGGCGAAGCCCGTGTCAAGTGTGTCAGCACCATCGTGCCCCGATGCATCGCGTCGATGGGTGTCGCCATGATGGAGATGAAGCAGATGAACCCCAAGCTGCGCATCACGATGGAGGCCTCACAGCGCTACCAGTGGTATATGAACCACCAGGACCGCAAGTTTCGTCGAGGCTATATGACCCCTGAGGCGCAGAAAGCCTACGATGCCTATATCGCCCCCCGTATGGGCAACAGCCGACTGATGGAACTTATCTTTAAGAATCCTGATATCGTCAAAGAGATTGTCAATGAAGAGGACTTCAACTATTATCTGATGAAGATGGGCCTGTTCCAACAGAACACCCATCTCTATCAGAACACCTACGTGCAGGACCTCTTCCAGACCGATGAGCTCTACCGTATGTGGCAGATCGACAACGCCCTTTGGTATATCCAGCATGGCGCCTGCAAACTCAACGGCGGCAAGCAGCCCACCAGTCAGATCCATCTGCTGCGTCAGCTCATCGCTGATGCCGATAGTTGCATCCGTCTGGATAAGCCGGGTGCCCAGTTGCGCTATGGCCACGAGACCGTGTTGCTGCCGCTAGTCTGTCTGATTGGCATCAACGGCTATGACCTGGCTACAGATAACCTCGACGAACTCGAAGAGAAGGGGTGGTGGTGCTCCAGCGTCTTCCCCATGGGTGCGAACCTGCAGTTCATCTTCTACCGCAGCAGTCCGAGAGACAAGGATGTGCTCTTGAAAGTGCTTCTGAACGAACAGGAGGCGCGTCTGCCCATTGCTACCGACTGCGCCCCCTATTACCACTGGTCCGACTTCCGCGACTATTGTCTGGAGAAGCTGAAATAGCACCCATGAGAGATAATAATATCAATAAGGTAAGGGAATTCGCCATTGGGCATGCCAAGTTGGGTGAACATACCATTCATGGTATAGACCATTGGGATAGGGTGGCAAGGAATGGCGAGTCCCTGAAAGTGCCAGGGGCAGATATGGAGGTAGTTCTATGTTTCGCTTACCTCCATGATGTCGAGCGGCAATCAGATGGCTATGATGTTGAGCATGGTCCAAGGGCCGCAGAGTTGATCGATCAGATTCGGGATACTGTTCTTGGTTTCCTCGATGATAAGCAAATCGGTTTGCTGAAAGATGCTTGTACCTTTCACACAACGTGCCCCAGAACAGGCAATCCCACCATTGATGCTTGTTTTGATTCTGATCGCCTGGATCTGCCAAGGGCTGGCATCACCCCTGATCCTACCAAAATGGCAACCAAAGAAGGCGCAGAGAAAGCAGATGCACTCTAGGCAGTTTATTTCCTTCTACAAGCTGTATGCTACGAGCCAGAGCGCTGGGCGTATAATCGACAGTTATGTGTAATAGAACCCGGTTTGTCTGTCCGATAGACTCAGACAAGCGATTGTCAATGGAGTTCCTGCCTAGAATGGTCTTTAGGTCGAACATCTTATAGACTCCTTTACGTTCAAAGATGAAGTCCGCCGTTCTGAATATTAAGTGTAAGTAGAAGTTCGTTAAAGGGTTGTGCTAGAAGATAGCAGCAATCTTCCTGATCATCTCCAAGCGCTTCATAAAGGACTTGTCCTGTTTGGCTTTCTGCATGTTGTAATCCGCCTGCAAACCAATCCAGATTGAGGCACTTGTGCCCAATGCAGCCTCCAGCAACAGTGCGTACTCTGTTGTTACAGGGCGCTTGCCATTAAGAATCTCATTGAACACTGTATAGGAAACACCCATCTGTTTAGCGAGTTCCTTTTGCGTTATTCCACGGGCTATAAGTTCGTCCTTGATCATTTCCCCTGGATGAATCAGCATTGATGATGTCATGTTGTTTGCGATCCTTTTTTCTGTTTTGTTAAGTTTCGTACTCATAACCGTCTCTTATTTATAATGATTTGATAATTCCATAATGTTGCATATCGTAATCACGGGTTCGTCCTCAGATTCTGTTATCGTAAATTCAACTCTATATTGATCGTTAGCCTTAACGGAGAATCGTCCCTCTTTGTCACCATGCAAAGCTTCAAAGTGCAGCGACTTGAAAGGGAACAAGTCCTCTTTGCGTTTAGCTTGAATCAGATATTTAATAGCCTTTTGATATCCTCTGACTATCTGAGGCTGGAACCTGAGTTTTTTGATTTCCGTCTCACCATCTGTGTAAAGCTTCTCCAGATAATTTTCGTTGAACGTTACTATCATGCCACTTTTACTATTTCTGCGTGCAAAGGTAAATAAAAAAAATGAAATTCGCAAAAAATCGAATTTGTTTTTTGAAAAATTATCATTTCCACAAGCCTTGTGGGGTAAAATGGTTTGGTTGTAAAGAGGTAAAATTGTATCTTTGCAACCAACAAGCTCACCCCGCTTCTCGTCAGATCAGCGCGCTCAGGGTGAGCCTTTTATCTAATTAACTATGAATAATATGTATAAAGTTCCGTACACCAAACAAATCCAGACATTTGCTGCCCAAATCAGCATCCTAAAGCAACGTGGCATGACATTCATGGTGCTCTCGGATTTCCACAAGATTGGCAGGACGAGCCATTGTGGCAGGTTCCAAATCTTAAGGCACTTTTTTGAAATTTCGTGGCTCCTTTTTTTGTTTTTGTGCCCACTATTTGAAATTATGTGCCTACTATTGAGAGAAAAAAGGCGCTTATTTTCGCCAGTCCACCCCCAAATCGCCGGAAAGGCCTTTAAACACTGAGAAAATTGCCAAAAATAGTCCCCCGAAGCTCCCCCGTAGGTCCCCCTTTTGGGGCCACCTTAGTCCCCCGATTTTAACACTTCAAATAAATCCGAAATAAATCTGTAAAACATTTGCAGATATGAGATTTATTGTGTATCTTTGCAACATGATTCAACGCCGAGCGAGGCGCGTAGTTCAATAACATTATTTATTAACGCAAACACAAACAAAAATGGAAAAAAAGAATTGTAATGCTTGGGAGGCTCCTGGAGCCTCCCAAGATGGAATGCTGGCAGTACAGCAGTTCCTTCATGACAACTACCATTTCCGTCGCAATGTGCTGAACGGGAAGGTAGAGTTTTCAATCTTGCCTGAGGGCAATGATGACGCAGCAAAGGAGTTGGACTGGCGCCCTCTGACGCCTGAGGCTCTGAACAGCATCATCATCCGAGCCAAGCGTGAGCAGATCTGCGAGAAGGGCAGTCCGAAGACGGACATCATGGAGTACGTCCACTCCGAGGAGATCGAGACGTACAACCCCATCGTCCACTTCCTGAATGGACTGCCGAAGTGGGACGGACAGAACCGCGTGGCCCAGGTCTTCAGTCGTCTGCCCGGTATCAGTACGGAGCAGCTGAACTTCTTGGCTGTCTGGCTGCGTTCGGCTGTGGCCCACTGGCTGCAGATGGACATGCTACATGGCAATGAGTGCGTGCCTACGCTGATTGGCCCTCAGGGCTGTGGTAAGACCAAGTTCGTACGTCGTCTGCTGCCTCAAGACTTACGCCAGTATTATCTGGATCAGTTGAACCTTGGCAATAAGTTCGACAAGGAGATGGCGCTGACGAACAATCTGCTGGTGAACCTCGATGAACTGGAGGCCATCCGCCCCAGTCAGCAGGCTGCCCTGAAGCAGACGCTCTCGAAGAACAAGGTGAACGGACGCCCCATCTACGGTTGTGCCCAGGAAGACCGTCTGCGCTTTGCCTCGTTCGTTTCGACGACGAACAATCCTCATCCCCTGACGGATACGACGGGCAATCGTCGCTTTATCTGCGTGAGGATTCCAGCTGGGCAGTTCATCGACAACACTGGGGAGATCGATTACGGGCAACTGTATGCGCAGGTGCTTTATGAGATCCGCGAACTGAAGTCGCCGTACTGGTTCAACAATGACGAGGTGGCGCGTATTCAGGAGTTGAATGTTGAGTTCATGGAGCAGAAGGATGTGGCTGAGGCGATCCATGTCTGTTTCCGCAAGCCTGAAGAGGGAGAGGCGTTCAAGCGGATGAAGAGTTCGGAGGTGCTGCAAGTGCTTCGCCACGAGTTCCCCTCCATCCCCAACACCTTGAAGGTGGCGACGGATGTGGGTGTGGCGCTGAATGCACTTGGCTATGAGTTCAAGGAGCACGGCCACGTGAAGTTCTATCGGGTCATTCCCCTGAAGGCTGCCTGAGGGGACCTTCACGAAAAATGGGGGAGCAAAGGGGGAGGTAAGGGGGACCTCCTCCTTGCCTTTTCCCCTGTATTTAAGGGCTTTTCCGACATTTTGGGGGTGGAGGCTGTGATTTTTCTTACTTTTTCTTTGTACTTATCATTTTTCTTTTTATCTTTGCACCCAAAGTGTATATGATATGGGCGTAACTTACGATAGCACAGAGAAGAAATTCGTATTTGATTTCGAGCACGATGGTGCAGAGGATATTGTCAGTTTGACTGGCAATGGCTATCAGGTAGAGGCATTTGGTAAATGCTTCTACTATGGATATGAATTCTCAGATCAGGTAGATGGCCCAGTTCGTAGCGCATTTATCAAGTATGTCAAATTTACAGAAGAGTTGCAAGATACTCCTGATTTAACCAGTTTCATCAAGAAGGCTATTGATAATCTTGGCAAACAGATTAACTTATACGACTATGACTTGGTAGTCATGCCAGAGTCGTCGAGCAAGGTAAATCAGTATATGCTTCGCTATATTTATCGGTTCGCACAGCCCACTTTGAGGAAGATGGAACTTATAAAAGCTCTGCCATCAAGCATCTCTTTTGATATGGATGCCTACGAACAGTCGTATTTGAATGATGTGCTGGAGAATGGACGGCCAAGATATACTCAGGCTCAGAAAGAAGAGGCAAAGAAATCAATCAATGACATGCTCGACCTCATCCATCAAAAGGACTATTTCACGATAGCCAAGGATGTCAAAAAGAGTCGTTTCCGTCCCTATATGATGAACTTCCTCAAGTTCGCATCTAAAGAAGATGAGGAACTATGTTCTAAGATTCGCCAGCAGAACGTGTTGGTTATCGACGATGTAACCACCAGCGGCTCTACGTTGAATGAGGTTCTACGTACCCTTCGGATTCTGAATGAAGATAATGATATCACGATCTTCAGCCTTATTGGTCGCAAGGATCTGATGGCCGAATCGCTCTAAATCTATCTATTCACAAGCCTTGCGGGGCATCATTATTTGGTGGTGAAGATTTAAATATGTATCTTTGCCACTGAATTTTACTTTTAAAATAGCTGATATAATATGAAGAAGTTTATAATTGGAGTAATTGCGCTGATGGTAAGTGCGCTGTATCCATCGAGTCTATATGGATAGGCCTGATTATGTCGAGAATACTCTTGCTGAGTCCGAAGAATTCAAAACCTTAGATTCGCTACTGCATGGAGATTGGGATGATGTGTTCTATTTCCATAATTTAGAAGACTCTATTACATATTATTCCAATCTCAAGGAGGGAAGATAAAACCTTTATCGGATATTCACCTCGCAAGCCTTGTGAACGCTTGGAAATGTGAGAATTGTTTGCTAACTTTGTGCCCAAATCGTTGAAGTATGGATGAGGACAATATTTTGGACTTTGGTCCTGTGACGGATCAGATGAAGGGGATCATTAAGGTCGTGGGCGTTGGAGGTGGTGGCTGCAACGCTGTGAGGAATATGTATAACTAGGGCGTGGATCATCTGGTGAACCCGCTTGACAATGCCATCAATGAGAAGTGTTCGCGTATTAAGAAGGTGTTCCTCGATATGATGGATGAATATACGGCCAGTTATTATATCATCAGCAGCCACACACAGAAACATGTGGCTGGGTCATCGCGCATCTGGTATCAGCGATTGAAAGTGATAACCCTACCGAGGGGAATGGTCATTAAAAAATCCTAACAGGGGGACGGTTCTTTTGTTAGGTCGCTCGACCTAACAAAAGAACCGTCCCCCTGTTAGGACCCCTGTCAGGATTATTGGATCTCCCAGCCGATGGCAGAGGCGCCGAGGACGGCAGCGCTGGCACCGTCGAGGCCGCTCACGAGGAACTGGGCCTTGTTCTTGAAAATCTTCATCACGTGGGCGTTGTAGGCCTCGCGGATGGGTTTCATGATCAGTTCGCCAGCCTTGACCATACCACCAAAGAAGATGAATGCCTCAGGAGAGGAGAAGGCTGCGAAGTCGGCACAGGCCTCACCGAGCATCTTGCCCGTGAACTCGTAGATCTCCTTGGCGAGTTCGTCGCCCTTGCCTGCGGCGATAGAGACATCGAGGGAGGTGATCTTCTCGGGATCCATCTCACGGAGCAGACTGGGACGGTCGGTCTTCGACAGCAGTTCACGAGCCGTACGGGCCACACCCGTAGCGGAGCAGTAGCACTCCAGACAGCCCTTACGTCCGCAACCGCACAGACGTCCTTCCTCGCCACGCACCATCGTGACGTGGCCCAGCTCGCCTGCGAAACCGTCATGGCCGTAGAGCAACTGGCCGTTCACCACGATACCTGAGCCTACACCAGTACCCAGCGTGATGACGATGAAGTTCTTCATGCCACGGGCCACGCCATATACCATCTCACCGATGGCAGCGGCATTGGCGTCGTTCGTCAGGGCGACGGGGATATTGTTCAGACGCTCGCTGAAGAGTTTGGCCAGAGGCACCACACCGTTGCGGGCCCAGGGCAGGTTGGGGGCAAACTCGATCGTACCGTTGTAATAGTTGCCATTGGGAGCGCCGATTCCCATAGCCTTGATCTTGTCGATGCCGCCGACCTGCTCGATGATCACCTGCAGGGCTTCTACACAGGCATCTACATAATCCTCTACCTTGTCGTAGCCGCCAGTCTTGATGGCTGTCGTTGCCTTGATCTCACCACGGGCATCCACGATGCCGAATACTGAGTTTGTGCCTCCTAAATCCAAGCCGATCACATAGGGCTTGATTACTGCGTTCTGTTCGTTCATATTGTTTTTAAGTTTTATTGTTTTGTTGATAATTCTGTTTACGTGCCACAAAAATAATAAAAAAGCCCCATTCTTCCGCTATTTTTACGGAAATTAACCTTTTATAAGGGGGAAATAGTTGTCATTCCTAAGTTTTTTCGTATCTTTGCCGATAGATTGGCAAAAACTATTATGCGTATGAAGAGATTTTTACTTGTTTTCTTGTTGGCCGTGCTGGCACTGGGTGTCTGGGCGCAGGCGATTTCTGAACAGGATGCCAAGGCGCGCGTCCTGCAGTATCTTAATTCTTCTGATCGCGTTAAGGCGCGACAGGGTAAGCCGTTGGATGTCCAACTGACGCCGGCGAGGGTGGGGGCGGAGAAGATCTATGCCTTCAATCTGGACGGCGGTGGTTATGTGATTGCCAGCGGTGACAGTAGGGCGCTGCCCGTGCTGGGTTACAGCGACAGCGGCCACATCGACTGGGAGCAGATGCCCGAGACGATGAGATGGTGGCTGAAGAGCTATGATGAGGCTATTGCCTCGCTGGGCAACCATCGGTTTGTGGATGGTAATCCTGTGGATGGCAGGGCCATGACGCGTGCAGGTACGATGACGGCTATAGCCCCCCTGCTGAAGACCAACTGGGATCAGGGCGCTCCCTATTGCTTCCAGTGTCCTGTCTATAAAGGAAATTATGAGCCTTACAAGAATGCGTATAGTGTTACAGGTTGTGTGGCTACAGCCATGGCTCAGGTGATGGCATATCATCAGTGGCCGAAGGAGGCTTGCGAGGAGATCCCTGCTTATGATTTCGAGTATGCCTTCGAGGGCGTTTCGGAGCCTTGCCATCTGGATGCCCTGCCCTCTGTTACTTTCTCGTGGGACAAGATGCTGGATACCTATACCAAGGCGAATCCTGGCACGGCAGACCAGCAGAATGCCGTGGCGGAACTGATGCGCTACTGCGGCCAGTCTGTCAAGATGGCCTATTCTCCGGTGTTCTCTGGTTCCGACCATATACCTGTACTTATGGCCTTGCGCAAGTATTTCGGCTACGACCAAGGGGCGGAGAACATTTTCCGCGTGAACTATTCCATCGCAGAATGGGAAAATGCAATCTATCAGGAACTGGCTGAAGGGCGCCCTGTGCAATATGGCGGCTTTTCGGATGATGGTGGACATTCTTTCGTGTGTGACGGCTATGACGGTGAGGGCCTCTTCCATATCAACTGGGGTTGGAATGGAAGTGATGATGGCTATTTCTCGTTGTCGGTGCTGAACCCCTATAATAATACAAGTGCCGGCTCTGGCTCATCAGGCATAGGCTTTTGCATTGGTCAGGACTGTCTGATCGGTGTGAAGCCTGCCAGTGAGGCTCAGGAGTATGAACCTGTTCTCCCTTCTATCTCGCTGTGGGAAGTACCCTGGATAGAAGATGCGGATCAGGTTGGCATCATGTATATGACCTACTGTGCGGATTATGAGGGTACACCTATTAGTGTCGCCTTAGGTCTCCGTAATGATGAGGGTGTCCTCTATCCGTTGTTTACCGCCGAAGATAAATTGACGGAAGGGGGGATAACAATAGAATCCATCAGCGTTGACTCTACTTGGTTTGATAATTCTACGATGTATGCGCTCTATCCGATGGTGAAGTTGGGTATAGAGGGCTGTGACTGGCAGATGATTGGCAGTACGGAATACTTCGTCGTGGCAGGCAAGAAAGCCGATGGCAAATTCTTCCTGGGTAAGTACGTTCCGCAACTTACCATCGACAAGGCATTTATCTCCAAGGGACGTGGTTATCTGGCAGAACGGAGTGATATTACCCTGACGCTTCATAATGCTGGTAATGAGGTTAATGAAAGTCTGTATCTGCTGCCTATTTATCTGGGTGATTCTACTAATCCAGATGATGCGAGCGATGATAAGATGGGTGACTGGATGGAGTGTGGTGCCTATCTTCCTGCAGGAGAGCATACGGACGTGACCTGGTCGTTCGTGCCGAAGGCCAGGGGAAATGTGTTGTTCGAGTTATATACGCCGGAAGGTTATTATATGGATGCTGCCATCATTCAGATGAATGACACGCTACGCGCCATCAATCAATATATCTCCATGAGTCATAACCTGATTCCTGTGGAACGTTTCGGTGAGGACTTCGAGTTGGTGCCTAATGAGAATATGGCTCTTGTGCCGGGTAAGTATGAACATTCGATTATGCTGAAAAAGATTCCAGACGCCAAACTTCCTGAGGGTTGTGTTTTCAGTGACCGCCTGTTGTTTGAGGGATTCTTGGCTGATGCCAATAATACGGTCATTGCCGAGACCCAATTTGATATTCCAAAAGACTTCATACAGTCGATTGCTGGTTTGGACGTGGGTGAGAGCGACAGTACAACTGTTCTCAATGTCTATACGCTGCCAAAAGGTGGTGTGTACCAGTTGTTATTTGTTGGGGCTGTCATGGGCGACAGTGAGGTGGAATACATTAACTGGAGGTTGTCTGCTGGCTTCGCAGTGGCAGACAGTCCGTCTATCCGGGTGAGCGGTGACTCTATTGTTACCAGTGGCAGCCCAGTGGAAATCTCCCTCCATTACAGTTCGGGCTATCCTTACAAAGTAACAGACTTTACTGGTAATGAGTTGGCCCAGTGGGAGGTGCAGAAACTGTATGATGACAATACCTTCGAGGTGGTGGATACAGGGGAAGAGAAACTCTCGTTTGCAACATTGGCTAACGAACAGATGGCAGTCGTGGAGACCATACCGCTGACCTTTATCCTTCCTGACGGGAAGTACAGGCTCCGCATGACCAGTAACTGGAGTCAGATGCCTATACGCGATGTCTTCCTGACTGTGGGCGGTGGGTCAGGCATCAGCAGTGTGGAGGCAGACGGACGGGCCGAAGTCCTGTATGACCTGCAGGGACGCTGGCTAGGAACTGCTCATCCGCGCAAGGGTATCTATATTCGTCAGGGTAAGAAAGTAATTATCCGATGAATCCAAAGAATTATTCCGAAACGCTCTGTCGTTTCGGAATAATTTTGTACCTTTGCAGCCGATATGCCGATACACATACCTATCAATATATTGGATTTCATCTTCAAGGGGATGATGATCGGGGTGATTGCCAGTGCTCCGATGGGGCCTGTTGGCATCCTCTGTGTGCAGCGTACGCTGAACAAAGGACGCTGGTACGGCCTGGCCACAGGCGTGGGGGCTGCGGCCAGCGATATCATCTATGCTGCCTTCGCAGGATTCGGTATGTCGTTTGTCATGGACTTCATCACCAACGACCAGAACCGCTTCTACTTGCAGATCGTGGGTAGTGTGATGCTGCTCTGTTTCGGACTCTATACCTACCGTTCGGATCCCACGAAGAATATGCACCAGAGCGGTCAGCAGAAGGGTACGGTATGGTATAACACATGGACGGCCTTCCTCGTGACGTTCTCTAATCCGCTGATTATCTTCTTGTTTCTGGCCATGTATGCGCAGTTTGCCTTCGTGCTGCCTGACCATCCGTTTGAGATGCTCGTGGGCTTTGCCAGTATCGTGGCTGGTGCCCTGCTCTGGTGGTGGGGACTGACCTGGCTGGTGGATAAGATCCGTACGAAGTTCGATACGAACGGCATCAGGATCATCAATCAGGTGATCGGTGTGGCCGTGATTATTGGCAGTATCATCATGCTGCTTGGTACGACGACGAACCTGGTGAGATTCTTTTAATTATGTTTGTAGCTCAAGAATTAAGAAAGAAAAACATTGCCGAGTATCTGCTGTATATGTGGCAGATTGAGGATACGATACGTGCCTTCGACTGTTCGTTGACACGTATTAAGAGAGAGTATGTAGAACGCTTCGACTTTACGGACGAACAGAAGGAGGAGGAGATCGACTGGTTTGGTAACCTCATCCGTATGATGAATCAGGAAGGGTGCCGTGAGAAAGGCCACCTGCAGATCAATCAGGTGACGATGCAGATGCTTATCGAACTGAACGACCAACTGTTGCAGTCGTCGAAGTTCCCCTTCTACAATACGGAGTACTATAAGGTGCTGCCGTATATCGTGGAACTGCGTAACCGTGGTGCCAACAAGGAAGAGAACGAGATCGAGACCTGTTTCAATTCACTCTACGGGGTGATGATGTTGCGCCTGCAGAAGAAAGATATATCGCCTGATACGCAGCATGCCGTGAAGGAGATCTCGACCTTCATCGGCATGCTCTCAGACTATTATAAAAAGGATAAGGAAGAAGGCTTGAAATTCGAATAGGATGAATATATTGATTACTGGCTGTAATGGCCAATTGGGAAATGAGATGCAGTTGCTGGAGGAGTCGAACCCCCAGCATACCTATTTTAATACGGATGTGGCTGAGTTGGATATCACGGACCAAAAAGCCATCGAGGCGTTTGTCGAAGAGAATAAGATCGACGGTATCGTGAACTGTGCCGCTTATACCGCTGTGGATAAGGCGGAAGACAACCAGGAACTATGCACGAAACTGAACGCTACCGCACCTGAATACTTGGCTGTGGCCGTGGAGAAGCGCGGGGGCTGGATGATTCAGATCTCGACGGACTACGTGTTCGACGGTACGAACCATACGCCCTATGTGGAGTCGGATCCCGTTTGTCCCAACAGTGTCTATGGACGAACAAAACTGGCTGGTGAGGAGGCTGCGCAGAAAGCATGCCAGAAGACGATGATTATCCGTACAGCGTGGCTGTACTCCACCTTCGGCAATAACTTCGTGAAGACGATGATCCGTCTGGGTAAGGAAAAACCGGAACTGGGCGTGATCTTCGACCAGATTGGTTCGCCGACCTATGCCCGTGACCTGGCAGTGGCTGTCTTTGCGGCCATCAATCAGGGTGTGAAACCTGGCATCTATCATTTCTCGAACGAGGGTGTCATCTCGTGGTATGACTTCACAAAGGCTATCCACCGTATTGCAGGCATCACGACTTGTCATGTGAGACCCCTCCATACGGAGGAATATCCCACACCCGCCAACCGTCCGCACTACAGCGTGCTCGACAAGACAAAGATCAAACAAACCTACGGCATTGAAGTTCCCTATTGGGAAGACTCACTTGCCGAGTGTATTGAAAAACTGAAAATAGAAGATTGATGAATCAGGAAATAGAAAGAAGAAGGACATTTGCGATTATCTCGCACCCGGATGCGGGTAAGACGACACTGACGGAGAAGTTTCTGCTGTTTGGTGGACAGATCCAGGTGGCTGGTGCCGTTAAGAACAATAAGATCAAGAAGACGGCCACCTCGGACTGGATGGACATCGAGAAACAGCGTGGTATCTCGGTGAGTACCTCCGTGATGGAGTTCGACTACACGCCCGAGGGCTCGGATATCGAATATAAGGTGAATATCCTGGACACCCCGGGTCACCAGGACTTTGCCGAGGATACCTTCCGTACGCTGACGGCCGTGGATTCGGCCATCATCGTGGTGGATGGCGCGAAGGGTGTGGAGACGCAGACAAGAAAACTGATGACGGTCTGCCGTATGAGGAAGACGCCCGTCATCATCTTTATCAATAAGATGGACCGTGAGGGACGTGATCCCTTCGATCTGCTCGACGAACTGGAACAGGAACTGGAGATCAAGGTACGTCCGTTGTCGTGGCCCATTAACCAGGGCGCGAAGTTTAAGGGCGTGTATAACATCTACGAACAGAAACTCGACCTGTTTACGCCTGACAAACAGCGCGTGACGGATAAGGTGGAGGTGGATATCGCCAGTGAGGAACTCGACCAGCGAGTAGGGGAGCAGGACGCTGCTAAACTGCGTGAGGATCTGGAACTCGTGGATGGTGTCTATCCCGAGTTCGACGTGGAGACCTACCGTTCTGCAGAGGTGGCACCTGTGTTCTTTGGTTCGGCCCTGAATAACTTTGGTGTACAGGAACTGTTGAACTGTTTCGTGGAGATTGCCCCCAGTCCGCGTCCTACGAAGGCTGAGGAGCGTGATGTGCAGCCCGAGGAACCGAAGTTCACAGGCTTTATTTTCAAGATCACGGCGAATATCGACCCGAACCACCGTTCGTGTATCGCCTTCTGTAAGGTGTGCAGCGGTAAGTTCCAGCGTAACCAGCCCTATCTCCATGTGCGCCAGGGGAAAACCATGCGCTTCACTTCGCCCACGCAGTTCATGGCGCAGCGCAAGAGCACCATCGACGAGGCATGGCCTGGCGATATCGTAGGCCTGCCAGATACGGGTGGCGTGTTTAAGATCGGTGACACCCTGACGGAGGGCGAACAGTTACATTTCCGCGGCCTGCCCTCGTTCTCGCCAGAGCTCTTTAAGTATATCGAGAACGACGATCCCATGAAATCGAAACAACTTCAGAAGGGTATCGACCAGTTGATGGACGAGGGCGTGGCCCAGTTGTTCGTTAACCAGTTCAATAACCGCAAGATCATCGGCACCGTGGGACAGTTGCAGTTTGAGGTGATCCAGTACCGTCTGGAAAACGAATACAATGCGAAGTGCCGTTGGGAACCAGTACATCTGTATAAGGCCTGTTGGATAGAGAGCGACGATGATGCCGAACTCGACAACTTCAGGAAGCGCAAGTATCAGTATATGGCCAAGGACAAAGAGGGGCGCGACGTGTTCCTCGCGGACAGCGGTTATGTGCTGAGTATGGCGCAAGAGGATTTTAAACATATCAAATTCCACTTTACGAGTGAATTCTAAACGAATATGAGACGAATTCTGTTGACCGTTCTGTTGATGATGCCCCTGCTGGTGATGGCGCAGATTACTGGTGTGGTGGTTGACGAATCGGATGGAGGACCAGTACCTTATGCTTCCATACAGTATAAGGGAAATAATGTGTCGGCTGTAGCCGATGGCATGGGGCGTTTCCACATAGATCGTCACAACGGTTGGCGAATGACCGTCAGTTCGGTGGGTTACCGAGATTATGTCATCAATGTGAACCCACAGACACCCGCTAAGTTGACTATCCGTCTGGCCTCAGACAACCGTACGCTGAGCGAGGTAACCGTTAAGTCGAAGAAGAGTTCGCGCTATCGTCGTAAGGACAACCCCGCTGTGGAGTTGATGCGCAAAGTGATAGCCAACAAGAAAAAGGCTGACTTGAAGAGCCACGACAATTACCGTTACCAAAGCTACCAGAAGATAGCCCTCGGACTGAATGATATTAAGCATGAGACACTGGAGAAGGGCCTCTTTAAGCGATATCCATGGTTGCGCGAGCAGGTGGATACCAGCCAATATACTGACAAGTTGTGGTTGCCACTAACGGTTGACGAGATGGTGACAGAACAGCTTTGGCGCAAGAATCCGAAGGCTGAGCGTACTATCGTGAAGGGTACGAAGTCGAGTGGTGTCAACGACCTGTTCCAGACAGGCGAGATCCTGACGACGGTGATGCGTGAGACGTTTGCCGATGTGGATATCTATGACGACTATATTCTGCTGATGCGCCATAAGTTCAGTTCACCCATCGGCCGTGATGCCATCCAGTTCTATAGGTACTATATCACCGATACCGTCTATGTGGGGGCTGACCGCTGTATCCAACTCGACTTCCTGCCCAATAACCAACAGGACTTCGGATTCCGCGGACAGATATACATTATTGCTGATACCACCGATCTTTATCAGGTGAAACGCTGTGAACTCTACATCCCCCGTTCGAGTGACGTGAACTGGGTGGAGTCGATGCAGTGTATGCAGGAGTTCTCAAAACAGGACGACGGTGAGTGGTTGCTCACTATCGACGATATGGTGGTGGAACTGATGCTTACCGATTTTATCCAGAAGGCCGTGGTGACGCGTACCACTCGAAAGACCGATTTCTCGTTTGATCCGATAGACGATAAGCGCTTCAAAAAAAAGAGTCCGTTGCAGGTAGAGCCTGGCTCCGATAGTCGCAGTGACGAGTTCTGGGCGCAGAATCGACAGGTGGAGTTCACCAAGAGTGAGGCTGGCATGGGTGGCTTTCTCGATCATATGGAGCAGTTGAAGGGATTTAAGTACGTCATCTTTGTACTGAAGGCGCTCTTCGAGAACTATCTGGAGACAGGCTCGCGCGAAAAGCCTAGTAAGTTCGATGTCGGTCCCATCAATACCTTCATCTCCCAAAATTTCTATGATGGCCTGCGGTTCCGCTTTGGTGGACAGACCACGGCAAATCTCAATCCCCACCTTTTTGTCAAGGGCTATGGGGCATACGGTACGAAGACCCACGAGAAATACTATAATGCCGAGTTGACCTATTCGATTACGCCAAAGGCGTATCTGCCTCAGGAGTTCCCCGTCAACAACATTATCTTCTCCTCGAAGCGTGATGTGGCGCTACCCAGTGACAAATACGCTGTGACGGATAAGGATAACGTCTTCTCATCGTTCAAGGTGCACGACATTGATAAGATGTTCATGTATAACACCCAGCGGTTGGCCTACGAATTTGAGACCTCCACGCATTGGCGCTTTACCGCTGACTTGAAGACGGAACGTATTGATCCTATTGGTAACTTCGAACTCCTTCCGGTCACACCCGGAGCTACGCCACTCGACAAGATGCGCTATACGGAATCCACCTTCGGCATCCGCTATGCCCCTGATGAGAAGTTCATCAACACCAAACAGCGCCGTCGTACCACGAATAAGGATGCGTGGTATGTGCAGTTGCAGCACACCTTGGGTTATCAGGGCCTGCTCGGTGGTGAGTTTGCCTACAACTATTCCGAACTGGAGTGGTTCCGTCGTACGTGGCTTCCTATGAGTTGGGGTAAGATAGATACGCATCTGCGCCTTGGAATGCAGTGGAATCAGGTGCCTTGGCCCCTGTTGCCGATGCCCCAGGCGAACCTCTCCTACGTCGTTGCCCCGCAGTTGTTCAATATGGTTAACAACATGGAATTCCTTAATGACCGCTTTGCCTCGCTGATGTTCACTTGGGAGATGGGTGGTAAGATTTTCAACCGTATTCCCCTGCTCCGTAAGCTGAAGTGGCGCGAGATCCTTGAATTCAAGGCACTCTGGGGCACGCTCTCTGATAAGAACAATCCCTACTTGCCCCAGAACCAGTCAAGTTCGCGGCTGATGGTCTTCCCTACCAACTGTTTCATCATGGATGGTCGTCAGCCCTATTATGAGTATGCCGTTGGTGTGCAGAACATATTCAGTCTGATACAGATTGAATATGTTCATCGCATCAACTACCTCTATCTGCCTACGGCTTCGGAGCACGGCATACGTTTCACCATTAATCCATCATTCTGATTATGACAAGAGAAGAAGATATCAAAAAGGCTGTTGAGACCATGCGGAAGGGTGGGGTGATCCTCTATCCTACGGATACCGTGTGGGGAATAGGCTGTGATGCAACGAATATCGAGGCCGTCAAACGGGTGTATGAAATCAAGCAGCGCGATGATTCGAAGGCACTCATCTGTCTGGTGGATAGCGACGCAAGAATGCAGCGGTATTTCAGGAATGTGCCTGATGTGGCGTGGCAGATCGTGGATAGTCTGAAAGAGAGTGATGCCAAGCCGACGACACTCATCCTCGACGGTGCCATTAATCTGGCCGAGAACCTGATAGCCGAAGACGGCAGCGTGGGCATCCGTATTACCAACGAGCCTTTCTCGAAGGAACTCTGCTACAGGTTCCAGAAAGCCATCGTCTCGACCTCTGCGAACATCAGCGGAGAGTCAGCCGCACAGAATTACTGCGATATCGATCCGAGAATCATCGAGGCAGTGGACTATGTGTGTTGGAGTCGTCGTCAGGAGCATAAGCCCCATACGCCTTCGAGCATTATCAAACTGAAAGAAAACGGAGAAGTGACAGTGATCAGGAAGTGATAAGTGAAGAGTGATGGAAGCAGTAGTAGATAGAAGACCGAAATGGCTCCAGAGGTTGCATGAGTGGCGAGTGGAGCACGTCAGCGAGAAGATGTTCATGATCATCTTGGCGCTGATCGTGGGATTCTTCGCCGCTGTGGCTGCCTTCGTGCTGCACTGGATCATCAACCAGATCGTCTTGCTGCTGACAAGTTCGTTTGATCGTACGCATTCCAACTGGCTCTATCTGGTATATCCTGTGGTGGGTATCTACCTGACCTCGCTCTTCGTGCGCTATATCGTCAAGGATAACATCTCGCATGGTATCACGAGGATTCTCTATGCGATCTCGTCGAACAAGTCGAGACTGAAGTCGCACAACTGTTGGTCGTCAGTCATCGCCTCTGCCATCACCATCGGCTTTGGCGGCTCTGTGGGAGCCGAGGCACCTATCGTTTTGACGGGTTCGGCCATCGGCTCGAACCTCGGACAGTTGTTCCACATGGACCGTAAGATGCTGATGACGCTTGTGGGCTGTGGAGCGGCAGGTGCCATCGCTGGTATCTTCAAGGCACCGATAGCAGGACTGGTGTTTACCCTGGAGGTGCTGATGATCGATATGACGATGTCAGCGCTGTTGCCGATCCTCGTCTCGTGTGTGACGGCAACGGTCTTCATCTATATCTTCAAGGGTGATGCTGCACTGTTTTCGTTCCATCTCGACAGTGTGTGGTCCGTAGAGCGTATCCCTGCCTGTGTGTTGTTGGGCGTCGCTTGTGGACTCGTGTCGCTTTACTTCATTCGGATGATGGGTGCCTGCGAGGATGTGTTTGCGAAGTTCAAGGATCATCCGCATATCAAACTGGCCATCGGCGGTACGGTGCTGAGTCTGCTCATCTTCCTCTTCCCGGCACTTTATGGTGAGGGTTACAGTAGCATTAATCTCCTGTTGAATGGAAGGACAGAGGCAGACTGGAATCAGGTTCTGAACAACTCGCTGTTCTCTGGGCAAGGTTCGTTGCTGATACCCTATATTGCCTTGGTACTGTTTACGAAAGTTTTTGCCACTTCGGCCACGAATGGCGGTGGCGGCTGTGGCGGTACGTTCGCCCCCTCGCTGTTTATTGGCTGTTTCACGGGTTTCCTCTTCTCGAGATTGTGGAATATCAATGAGATCGGTGTGTATGTGCCTGAGAAGAACTTCGCCCTGTTGGGGATGGCGGGTGTGATGTCGGGTGTCATGCACGCACCATTGACAGGTATCTTCCTGATTGCGGAACTGACAGGAGGCTATAGTATGTTTATGCCGCTGATGATCGTCAGTGTATGTGCCTATCTGACGATTATCATCTTCGAACCGCATAGCATCTATGGTTATCGGCTTGCCCGACAGGGGAAGTTGTTGACGCATCATACGGACCATGCCGTGCTGACACTGATGAATCTGGACAGTGTGATTGAGAAGGATTACCTCAGTGTGACGCCTGATATGGAGTTGGGACAGATTGTGAGCAAGATCAGCCGAAGTCACACTTCCGTATTGCCTGTGTTGGATGCGGGGGGGATGCTGTTAGGAGAGATCGATATCGCCAAGATCCGTAATGTGTTGTTCCGCATAGAATTATATCACCACTTCACGGCCTCCCAGTTAATGGTGGAACCAAAAGCCGAGCTTAGTGATGATACGCCGATGGCGGACGTGATGAGGGCTTTTGACCGTACGGGTGCCAACTGGCTGCCTGTGTTTGATGCGGAGAACCGTCTGAAAGGCTACATCTCCCGTCAGCGTATCTATACGATGTACCGTAAGATGGTGGCTGATATGAGTGAAGACTAATGAAAAGTAAAAAGCTATGGAGAAGAAGGACTTACGTATTGTGTTTATGGGAACGCCCGAGTTTGCAGTAGAGACTCTGAAGGCGTTGGTTGAGAATGAGTATAACGTGGTGGCCGTCGTTACCCAGCCAGACAAGGCCGTGGGGCGTCATCAGACAGAGGTACAACCCTCTGAGGTGAAGAAGTATGCACTGGAGCATAACCTCCCCGTGCTCCAGCCTGAGAAGATGAAGGATCCTGCCTTTGTGGAACAGCTGAAGTCTTATAAGGCGAATCTTCAGGTGGTTGTCGCTTTCCGTATGTTACCTGAAATCGTCTGGGATATGCCCCAGTATGGCACGTTTAACGTGCATGCGGCCTTGTTGCCCCAGTATCGTGGTGCAGCCCCCATCAACTGGGCGGTCATCAACGGAGAGACACAGACTGGGGTCACTACCTTCTTCCTCGACAAGGATATCGACACAGGACGCATCATCATGCAGAAGACCTTCGATATCCCTGATACGGCCAATGTGGAATATGTCTATGACGGTTTGATGCACCTCGGTGCGGAGATCTGTCTGGAGACCTTGGAGAAGATCATCGCCGCAGACGGACATCCTGAGAGTATCCCTCAGGAAGATCTCGAAGGAAAATTCAAGCGGCTCTATGAGGCACCGAAACTCTTCAAGAATATCTGTGAGATCGACTGGAACCGTCCCTGCAAGCGGATCTATGACTTTATCCGTGGCCTGAGTCCCTATCCTGGCGCCTGGACATCACTCTTAGGTCCCAACGGCAAGACGGTGGATCTGAAGATCTTCAAGACTACGAAGACAGAGAAGAATGTGGGTATGCGACCTGGTACGATCGTGGTCTATCACGGTATGCTCTACATCACCACAGGTGACTATATGCTCCAGATTGACGAACTCCAGATGGCAGGAAGAGAACGGATGAAAGCCCGTGACTTCCTCAATGGTAATAAAAATATTGAGAATTATATAATAAAGTAATAGGTGTGTGCGTTTCTTAGGTATAGTAACTCAAATGGTATTGCCTATGAAGATTTCTACTCCCGAAGAATTTAAGCCCAGAGCATTGACGCTCGATATGATCCGGCTGGTAGCGTACACCTACAGACCAAACACTAAAAAGGCATGTAGCCTGAATTGAGAAATGGCATTAGTATCCCCTTCATTGCTCGCTGCCGACTTCCTGCATCTCGACCGCGACATCGACATGATCAACAACAGTGAGGCCGACTGGCTCCACCTTGACGTGATGGACGGCTCCTTCGTTCCTAACATCTCCTTCGGGTTCCCTGTGCTCGAGGCTGTGGCCAAAGCCTGTAAGAAACCGCTCGATGTGCATTACATGATCGAGAAGCCTGAAAGGTATATCCGGCAGACGGCCAAACTCGGGGCCATGATGATGAATGTGCACTATGAGGCCTCTGTCCATCTGCACCGTACCATCCAGGAAATCCATGATGCTGGGATGAAGGCAGGTGTCACCCTGAACCCCTCAACACCCGTCTCCGTGCTGGAGGATATTCTTGGCGACGTAGAGATGGTGCTGCTGATGAGTGTCAATCCTGGTTTTGGCGGACAGAAGTTCATTGAGAATACCATCGACAAGGTGAAGCGCCTTCGCCAGATGATAGAGGAGAAGGGACTTCACACACTCATTGAGGTAGATGGTGGTGTTCAGGGCGAGACGGCTCCCCGTCTGGTGGCAGCAGGAGTCGATGTGCTCGTCAGTGGCAGCTACGTCTTCAACGCTCCTAATCCAGGAGAGGTCATCCGTCAACTCAGGACTCTATAGCAAGGCTTACACCGTATTCCCTCGTCAGTTTCCGGAGGTTCATCAGGGCGTAGCGCATACGTCCTAAGGAAGTGTTGATGCTGACGTTCGTCTGTTCGGCAATCTCTTTAAATGACAGTTCCTGGAAGAAGCGCATGAAAACCACTTCGCGCTGCGTTTCAGGCAGAGCCTCCATCAGACGCTTCACGTCCTTCAAGACCTGTTCATTAGCCAGTTCACTTTCACGGTTGCCGTCCAGCATGGAGGCACTGTTCAGGTTCGTCAGGTCGTTGTCCTTACCTGATTCAATGATCTTGCTGCTCTTTACAGCCCGATAGTGGTCGATGATGACATTGTGTGCAATACGGGTGACCCACCAGATAAACTTGCCAGAGTCGGCATACTTGCCGTCCTGCATCTTGGTGATCACTTTCAGGTAGGTCTCCTGAAAGAGGTCATTGGCCAAATCCTCATCCTTCACCACATACATGATATAGGTGAAAATCTTGTCCTGACTCCGTGAAAGTAACTCGTCGAATGCCCTGTTATTACCATCGATGTAAGCTAATGCCAACTGTTCGTCGGTCATTCTTTCCAACGTGTTCATACTTTAATCTCATTTGGTACTGAGTAAAGTCTGTTTCGATAGGCAATAATTGGTTTTAATTGTTAATACTGGTGGCAAAAGTATGAATTTTTGTTGAAACGACCAAAAAAAGTGACGAAAAAGTGAGATATTTGTCTGAATTTTCTTAATTTTGCATAAATAAAGAACTAAAACTGATATGATAAAACTATTTGTACCGGGACGATTATGCCTTTTTGGCGAACATACTGACTGGGCGGGCCACTATCGGACGATGAATGCCGATATCAAGCCGGGTGCCGCCATCGTGACGGGTATAGAACAGGGTATCTATGCTGAGGTGGAAAAGTCAAGTATCTTCGAGATGTATAGCAGTGCCAAGGAGATTGACGGCGTATGGCAGGACTTCTCCTGTCGGATGGATGAGACGGAGTTAAAGCGCATTGCCAAGTCGGGCTCTTTCTTCAGTTACTGTGCGGGCGTGGCTTCTTATATGTATGAGTGGTACAAGGTGGGCGGTGTCCGTATCCGCATCACCTCAATGACCCTTCCGATGAAGAGCGGCCTCTCTAGTTCGGCGGCCATCTGTGTACTCGTTGCGCGCGCGTTCAATTTACTATATAATCTGAATCTCAATACACTGGGCGAGATGAATATCGCCTATGTGGGCGAACTCCGCACCAGTAGCCGTTGTGGCCGTCTGGATCAGGCTTGTGCCTTTGGTGTCAAGCCCAACCTGATGACGTTCGACGGTGATGAGATCGAGGTGCGTTCGCTGAATGTGAAAAAGCATCTCTACTGGGTCTTTGCCGATCTCTGTGCTGAGAAGGATACGATCAGGATATTGTCTGACCTGAACAAAGCCTATCCCTTCCCCAATAGTGATGCAGAGCGCGCGGAGCATGAGGCTCTTGGCGAGGATAACCTGGAGATCGTGAATCGTGCCATCAAGTATATGGCAGAAGGCGATGCCGAGTCGTTGGGTAAGCTGATGACCGAGGCTGAGGCACTCTTTGATAAAAAGGTGGCGCCGATGTCCCCTGCCTTATGGTCTCCCAATCTACATGCTGTCTTAGAGGATCCGAACGTCCAGCCGCTGGTATGGGGTGGCAAGGGCGTAGGCTCTCATGGCGACGGCTCTGTGCAGTTCCTGGCCCGTAGTGCTGAGGCCCAGCAGCAACTGACCGACTATCTGAATGCCAAAGGGATGAAGGCCTATACGCTAACCTTGAAGCCTGTCCATACCGTTCGCAAGGCGATTATCCCTGTGGCAGGCTTTGGCACCCGTCTCTATCCGGCTACCCGTGCCATCAAAAAGGATTTCTTCCCCATCCCCTGTCCAGATGGCATGGTGCGTCCAGTCATCCTTGTCCTGCTTGAGGAATTGGTGCAGAGCGGCATTGAGGAGATTTGTCTGGTGCTCGGCTCAGAAGAGGAGCGTCATCAGTATGCCGACTATTTCGAGAAACCGTTGTCGGAGGAGCATCTGCGCAAACTGAATCCAGAGGCTCAGGAATTGGAAAACCATATCCTTGACATCGGCAAGCGCCTGCGTTATGTCTATCAGCGTGAAAAGCGGGGCTTCGGTCATGCCGTCTATCAGGCAGCCCAGTTCGCAGGCAATGAGCCCGTGCTGCTCCTGTTGGGCGATACGCTCTATCGTAGCGACTCCAACAAGCCCTGTGCCCTGCAGATGGTGGAAGGCTATGAGCGATATAATAGTCTGATGGTCAGTATCCATCCGATACCTCTGATCGAGGTGAGTCGTTACGGCATCCTGTATGGCGTCTGGGAAGACAAGGACCGTACGATGCTGAATGTCAGTGCCATGGTGGAGAAACCCAAGTCCAGCTATGCCGAGGAATACTTGGGCGTGCGTAACAAGAATGGGGAAAAGGAATACTACAGTGTGTTTGGTCAGTATGTCCTGACCCCAGAGGTGTTCGCCCAGTTGCATGAGGATATCATGCAGAAAGAGATAGAGGGCGACCATGTGACGGAGATCGAACTCACCTCAGCCCTGGAGGCTGTCCGTAAGCGTAGCGGCATGATGGGTTACCGTCTGAAAGGCCGTATGTACGATATGGGTAACCCCGAAGCCCTGCGCCGTTGCATAGAAGAGTTCCCTATTTAGTGTACTCTTCTGCACGACGCAGCAGATACTTGCCGTAGTCGTTCTTGGCCATCGGCTCAGCCAATTTTCTCAATTGTTCCTTGTCTATCCAACCCCGTTTGTAGGCGATTTCCTCCAAACAGGCCACTTTCAGCCCCTGACGCTTCTCGATGACCTCAATGAAGGTCGATGCCTCAGAGAGTGAGTCGTGCGTACCTGTGTCGAGCCAGGCGAAACCGCGTTGGAGCGTCTGTACCAGCAGGTTTTTCTGCTGCAGATATACTTGGTTCACGGTTGTGATCTCCAGTTCTCCGCGCGCACTGGGTTTGATATTCTTAGCAATCTCCACTACACTGTTGGGGTAGAAGTAAAGACCTACCACGGCGTAGTTTGACTTGGGATTGGCGGGCTTCTCCTCAATGCTCAGACAGTTGCCGTCTTTGTCGAACTCGGCCACGCCGTAGCGCTCAGGATCATTCACGTAGTAACCGAACACGGTGGCGTGGTTGTTCTGTTCCGCATTGATCACGGCCTGCTTCAGCATCCCAGTGAATCCGCTGCCGTAGAAGATGTTGTCACCCAGTACCAGACAGGCACAATCGTCGCCGATGAACTGCTCACCGATGATGAAAGCCTGTGCCAGACCATCCGGAGAGGGCTGCTCCGCATATTCGAAGCGTACGCCGAGGTCGCTGCCGTCGCCCAGCAGACGCTTGAAACCGGGCAGGTCGTAGGGCGTGGATATGATCAGAATCTCCCGGATGCCAGCCAGCATCAGCGTCGAGATGGGATAGTAGATCATCGGCTTGTCGAAGATGGGGATCAACTGTTTGGAAACTCCCTTAGTGATGGGGTAGAGGCGGGTACCAGAACCTCCTGCTAATACAATTCCTTTCATAATTGAGATTGTTTGTTGGGTGCAAAGATACAAATAATTCATAATTCATAGTTCATAATTCATAATTATTTTGTAATTTTGCAGGCGATTTACGAATATTTATCAAGAGATTATGGGATTTTGGAATAAAATTTTCGGAAAGAAAGATGCACAGAAAGTGGGCGGCATGGAGGATTTCATGACGCTGATCCGCGTCTATTTCCAGGCTGCCATGGCCGCCGACCTTGGTATCACCAATCTGGCAGCACTGCCCGACCTGCGCGTGTTCAAGGCTACGCTGAAGGTGCCGACCGTCAATAACAAATTAGGAGTGGGCGAGCGCAGCCGCTGTAAGAACATGCTCAAGAGCATGTACGGCATGGATGACGACTTCTTCAAGGAGATCGACGGTAGTCTTCGCAAACGTTGTAAGAAGATACAAGATGCACAGACCTACTTGCTGCAGTTTCAGGGCTTCACGCAGGACATCATGATGCTCACGGGCAACCTGATGAAGTTCAAACTCCGTCTGCCGGGCTTCCTGAAGAAGGCCCTTTACACGATGACAGAGAAGACGGTGAACGACATCTTCAACAAGAACGACTTCTCGGATGCCTCAGTGATGAAGACTGTGGTCGCTGTACGTGAGTACAACCGTCGCCTCGGCTTCTCGCAGAAGTGGGTCACCGACTTCGTCTATAAGGTCGTGATGCTGGCAAAGAAGGAACCGCGCCCCTCTGGCGACGAGAAATAGATTAAAAATTCTTAAAAGATAGGCCCTGCCCGATTCTTTAAGAAGGAAATTGCATAATTTTGTGCCATAAATAGTTATGTGATGAATCCAAACGAGAAAGCATTGTCAACATTCGAGACGCGCGTCAGGCAGATGATCCTCCGTTTTCAGGAACTGAAAAAGGAGAATGAGCAACTGCAGACACTCGTCGAGAAGAATGAGCAGGATATCAAGGCCCTGCGGGCTCAGCTGACTCAGGCGGACAACGACTATCAGTCGCTGAAGATGGCTAAGATGATGGAAATCACCGACGGTGACCTGGAGAGCGCCAAGGCGCGCATTGCCAAGATGATCCGTGAGGTGAATAAGTGCATCGCCATTCTGAGCGACGAACAGGAACAGTAAATTGCTATACCAATGGCAGAAGTAAACAATGAGAAACTCAATATAAGGCTGCACGTCTATGACGAGGAGATCCAAGTGACCGTGAAGCGTCCCGACGAAGAGTACTACCGTACGGCAGCCAAGCTCATTACAGACCGTTATAATGCCTATGCACAGGCTTATAAGGGCAAGAAGAGCGATCACACAATCGCGTTGATGACGCTGATTGACGTCGCCCTGATGTATGAGCGGGAGCGTGGCAAGAACGACACGGCTCCCTATGATGATATTCTTGCAAAGTTGACTTCTGAGATTGAGGAAGCACTGAAGTAGGAATACATTTTAACAACATAGATTTTTTTATGGATTTAATTATTGTACTATTGATTGCTGCCGGTGCCCTCGTATTGGGAGGTGTCGGTGGATACTTGATTTTCCGTTATGTCCTGAAAGGGAAATATAACGAGATGGTCGATACTGCCGAGAAGCAGGCAGAGGTCATCAAGGAGAAGAAGTTGCTCGAGGTAAAGGAGAAGTTCCTTAACAAGAAGAGCGAACTGGAGAAGGAGGTGCAGCAGCGCAACCAGCACATCCAACAGAGTGAGAACAAACTGAAGCAGCGCGAGATCTCTCTGAACCAGCGTCAGGAAGAACTCGGGCGTCGTAAGAACGAGCTCGACAACCAGCAGACGCGTATCGACAACGAGAAGAAACTGCTGGCCGTGAAGGCCGAGGAACTGGAGAAGATGCAGCTCAAGGAGCGCGAGATGCTCGAAGAGGTGTCGGGCCTCAGTGCCGAGGATGCCAAGGCTCGTCTGGTGGAGTCGATGAAGGACGAAGCCAAAACGGCTGCCGCCTCTTACATCAATGAGATCATGGACGAGGCTAAGCTCAATGCCAATGCCCAGGCCAAGAAGATCGTCATCCAGACCATCCAGCGCGTAGCTACGGAAACCGCCATAGAGAACTCCGTCAGTGTGTTCCATATCGACAATGACGAGGTGAAGGGCCGTATCATTGGCCGTGAGGGTCGTAATATCCGTGCCCTCGAGGCTGCTGCAGGTGTGGAGATTGTCGTCGATGACACCCCCGAGGCTATCGTCATCTCCGGTTTCGATCCCGTACGTCGTGAGGTCTGCCGTTTGGCACTCCATCAGCTCGTTAGCGACGGCCGTATCCATCCTGCCCGCATCGAAGAAGTGGTAGCCAAGGTGAAGAAGCAACTCGACAACGAGATTATCGAGACTGGTAAGCGTACGGCTATCGACCTTGGTATCCACGGTCTGCACCCTGAGCTTATCCGTATCATCGGAAAGATGAAATATCGTTCTTCATACGGTCAGAACTTGCTGCAACACGCCCGCGAGACCGCTAACCTCTGTGCCGTGATGGCTGCTGAACTGGGGCTGAACCCCAAGAAGGCCAAGCGCGCAGGTCTGCTCCACGATATCGGTAAGGTGCCCGATGAGGACAGTGAGATGCCCCACGCACTCTATGGTGCCAAGATTGCTGAGCAGTTCAAGGAGAAACCCGATATCTGCAATGCCATCGGTGCCCACCACGACGAGATGGAGATGCAGACGCTGTTGGCACCCATCGTACAGGTCTGTGATGCTATTTCTGGTGCCCGTCCTGGTGCCCGTCGTGAGATTGTCGAGGCCTACATCAAGCGTCTGAACGATCTGGAAGCCATCGCCATGAGTTATCCCGGTGTCACGAAGACCTATGCCATCCAGGCAGGCCGTGAGCTCCGCGTGATCGTTGGTGCTGATAAGATGAACGATGCCGAGGCCGAGGCCCTCAGCGGTGATATCGCCACGAAGATCCAGAACGAGATGACCTATCCTGGACAAGTGAAGATCACTGTCATCCGAGAAACGCGATCCGTTGCCTACGCAAAATAAAAAAGTCCCGCCAAATGGCGGGACTTTTTTATTTTATCATGGTTTTCGTTCCTCCGACAATGTTCACGCCGCGCTGTATGGCATCGTAGATTTCCAGGCGATAGCCTAGTTTAATAACGTCATCACTCACAGCCTTCAGACTGTCAGCAGCCTGTTTGGTGAGCAGTGCTGTCGGCTCCTCGTAGCCGTCGAAGCGCGTTTCCACGAAATTATACGTACCGAAGTAGCTAATTATATAATCAGTTTCACGCGGAAGCCTCGCTTGGTGGGTTCTTCCACGACTTGTTTGCACTGGCCGGAGAGTGCGATGCGCTGTGTGTCGGTCAGTGGCGTGGTGGTCATCTTCTCCACCATGAAGTCGAGAGCGGTGATGCCCGACTGTTCGCTGTGGGTGATGCGGAAAGTGATGGGGCGGTACTGGGCCATCGCGCCGTCGAGCATCTGGTCCGTCAGCCGCTCTGCCTTTTCCTGTTTCTCGGCGATGCCGTACTTTTGGCAGAAGGCACCCATGGCAGAGTGCATGCCGAGGAAGTCGAAGTCGGGACCTCCAATTTCGAACACCTCCTTGCGGATGCGCTGGATGAAGGCCTTGGTGGCGCTATGAACGGGCGACTCGAAGATCTGCTCGGGCGAGCCGTCCTCGTGGATGTAGCCATCGTACATGAAGAAGATGCGCGTCGAGACGTCGCGTGCGAACTTCATTTCGTGGGTAACGATAAGCATGGTCATGCCCTCCTTGACCAACTGGCGAATGACGCTGAGCACCTCGCCCACCATCGTCGGGTCGAGAGCCGATGTGGGTTCGTCGAAGAGAATGACATCTGGCTTCATAGCCAGGGCGCGGGCGATGGCTACACGCTGTTTCTGACCGCCGGAGAGGCTCGAGGGATAAACGTCGGCTTTCTCGGCCAGTCCCACCTTTCGCAGCAGTGCCAGTCCCTCCTTGTGTGCCTCTTCCTCTGGCTCATGGCGCAGTTGGTAGGGTGCAAAGATTACATTCTCCAGAACGGTCTTATGCTCGAAAAGGTTGAACGACTGGAACACCATACCCATCTTCTGGCGCAACATATTCACGGGATAGCCTTTGGTGAGGATGTCCTCGTCATCTACGACGATACTGCCGCTGGTAGGCTGTTCCAGCAGATTCAGACAGCGCAGGAAAGTACTTTTGCCCGTACCTGAAGGACCGATGATCGAGATGACCTCACCGCGATGTATATCAACATTGATATCGCGCAGCACGTCGAGCGCACCATAGCTTTTCTTTAAGTGAGAGATATGGAAGATGGGTAGGCTTTGCTGGTGCGTGGGCGCGGTGGTACGTGGGTGCGAGTTATGTCTGCGGCGATAGTGTTCTCGTGCCCACACACCTCCGAACACCGTACCCCCGATCATAATCAGGATTGCCACAACCCAAGGCCATTGGGTTTCGTCATTTTCTGTAGTAATCTTGTGCATGGGATTGGTGAGTATGGCGGCCTCACCCTTTCGTGTAATCAGCACGATGTGCGATTCGATATAGCCATCGGAGAACAGCACCTGCTTCTGTCGCTCTTCGGTGATGCTGATGGCTCCCATAGCCATGTCAGCCTTACCCGTCTGCACGGCAGGTATCTGTGAGGCGAAGTCCATAATGAGGTACTCTAGTTGCCAGTTGCGACGGTTAGCCCACTCCGTCAGCAGTTCCGGCTCCAGTCCCGAAGGTTTACCCGTGTTTATGAAATTAAACGGCGGCATGGCCGGAAAGGTGGCCACGCGCAGAGTGCGCCCCGTGCCACGCTGTTGAGGAATGGCCATAGCCGAGGGAGCGTCGGCATTGCTCCAGCGATCCAGAATCTTCTGGTAGGTACCGTCACGGCGAATTTCGGCCAGGAAACGGTTGAAGTCCTGTTGCAATTCGGTATTGTCAAGTCGGTAACAGGCTCCTATCGGAATCGGTGTAAGTCCAGCGCCTACAGAATCCACCTTTTCAAGCAGCTCCTTATTGAACAGCAGCGTCAGACTTTCACTTCCCGCCGCATCTACCTTGCCGCTCTCTAAGGCTGCCATCAGATCGGTCTGAGTGGTCAAACGCATGATGTTGGCATTGGGAGCCATGTCGGTTACGGCAATATCCTGTATGCTGCCAATAATCACACCTACATTCATGCCGTTAAGCGCTTGGAATGCAGGAGGAACACTTGACTGGTCCGGGCGGAGGGACGGTTCTTTCGTCGCGACGAAAGAACCGTCCCTCTTGATCATCGTGGGCAGATAACACACCGTTCCCCCAATCAGGAGCGCCACAACCGCAGCAATAGCTTTCATGCGTTGCCGCTTCACCAGCGACTGGAGCAGCAGCCCGATGAGCCACGCCATGAGGAAATAGATGATAGCTGTTACGATGAGCGGGAAGAAGGCGTCGAACGTGCGCGAGCGTATCAGGTCGGAAGCGCGCGTCATGTCGGCTACTGCAATGTAGCCCACGATGCTCGTGCCTTTCAGCAGACTCACCACCTCGCCCTGATAAACGGGCATCACCGCCTTGACCACCTGTGGCAGCACTATCTTGAAGAACGTCTGCCGGGGTGTAAAACCCAAAGCCAAGCCCGCCTCAGTCTGACCACGGTCGATACCCTGAATGGTGGTGCGTAGCATCTCACTAATATAGGCCGCCGTATTCATGGCGAAGGTGACGATAGCCACCACGATGCCCGTAGCATCCAGCGGCGCCATCACCACATAGTACATCAGCATGAGCAGCACCAGTACAGGCGTGCCGCGCATCAGCTCGATATATACCTTGGCCACCTGTTGCAGCCAACGGCGCTGGCTCATGCGCATCCAACATACCAGTCCGCCCAACAGCGTGCCTAAAATGGCGGCCCAGAATGTAATGAGCAGCGTCACCTGCAGACCGTCGAGAATCATCCTGTATCGATCCTCGGCTATCAGGTTATTGTAAAAGCTCTCTGTCAGGGAGTCTATCAGTGCTATCATCTTCAAATATCTTATATATAATATTGTTTCATCAGTTTACGTACATAGTTGCCGAAGAAAAGCTGTATTTCATTCATATACTCAGTCTTGTTTGGTCGTCAGATATTTCAATCTGAGCTGTTGCTGTTCTTCTTTTTTGAAGCCCAGCTGGTTCTCTATGTACTTGGACAGCGAGCCGTAGCGCTGGTCGATCAGGTCGAGCGTTGCCTCGAAGTTCTCGCGGCTCACGCCGACCATGGCGCGGATGAAGGCTACAGCTTCGTCGCTGCCCTCTTTTCCTTTCACCCTATCCGTCATCGCCTCCACTGCAGTGGCATAGCTCTGGTTGGAGAGGTCGAAGTCGGCGACGATGGTCTCACGGCTGGCACCGAGGGCTGCCAGCAGGAATGCCGATGCCCAGCCTGCACGGTCTTTGCCCTGAGAGCAGTGCCACAGTACGCCACCCTCGGCACGGAGGATACCACGGAGAAACTCACCGTAGTAGTGCTGCGCCGTGGAGTCGGTCACGATGGCGGGATAGAGCTTCCTGGCCATTGTCTGTGCCTTGGGGTCGAAGGCATATTTCATCAGCATGGCTGCCATGTCCCGTGTGTCCATCCTTGTCGAGTCGGGTCTGCTGGAAGAGAATCCCTGGATGAATGCGGTCGGCAGCGTGGAGAGGTAGGTGTAACTGACACCGTCGATGATGCGGTCGGGGGCTGCGTTGGCCTCGGCCTCGAAGCGGAAGTCGAAGACGTCGGTCAGGCGGTACTTCTCCTTCAGCATAGCCACGTCGCCGTCGCTGGCCTTGGCCAGACAACCGCTGCGCACAAGCATACCCGTGCAAACTGTCCGCCCGTCCTGCATGACGAGCCCACCCATGTCACGGGCATTCTCTATGCCTTCAAATGCGATGGCACGCTGCGAGTGGGCTACTTGGGCTGAGAACGTCATGGCAAGTATAAGTATTGCAATGGAGAAATCGTTATTCTTCATTCTCTTGTGGTAAGTATTTGTCGAACATTTGCAGGAGCGGTCCGCTAAAGGGATGTTTCCCATCGCTTAACTTGCCTATAAAGAAGGCTATCTTGGTGGCGATGAAAGGTTGCAGCTTTCTGACCTCGGCATCCAGTGCTTCATGGGAGTCCATGCCGTAATAAACCGTTGCGAAGGCATCCCAGTGGGCCCGCAGCGTGTCGTTGTCTAAATGGAAGATGTTGTCGGCACGCTCCGGTCTGAGGAAATGCGACGAATAGTACATCATGCCCAAGTCCCATTCGGGCACACCATAAGCAAAGTCGCCCACATCGATCCAGAGGTCGCGGCTCCCGTCTGTGATGATATTACCGATGTGCAGGTCGCCGTGCAGACAGGTAGGCGTGGAGGGGACGGTGTCGATGAAGCGGTGGAACCTCCTTTTGAGATTATCAGGGAAATCTGCAAGCCGGTCAATCCACGTGCCCGCCAGTTCCCGCATGTCCGGCAGCCGCGTGGTGTCGGCAGGGGTCTGGTGTATCTGTTTGGCCAGCACGGCGAAACGCTGCGACAGCGGCACCAACTGGTTGGGCTCCTGCGAGATGATGCGGGTGAACGAGCGCTTGGGCTGTATCAGTTCATATTCGGCTCCGTAGCGGGTGCCGTCAGTAATCAGTCGGATGGGCTTCGGTGTGGGCAGTCCGCTCTCATAGACCACCTGGCTAGTGCGGAACTCCCTGATAGCGTTCTCCGCAGCAATTCCGGCCAGAAACAGTTTGGCTAGCGTCTTGCCGTCCTTGTGGTTGTACGTAAGGGCCGTCCCGCCTTCACCGGTCTGAACATAGTCGTTCAGGTCAATTCTCTGTGCTTCTTCGCTCATTTTCGTTTTATTATTATTGATTATATGATTAGTTCATATTCTAATAGCCATACACCAGCCCGTACTTCTCATGAAGTTGACGGAGGGTGCCGTCGGTTTTCATTTTGGCAATGACGGCGTTGACAAGGGTAAGGAGATCGTCCTGCCCCTTGCGCATCAGCACACCGATTTCTCCGTGGGTGAAGGGAGCGTTTAGCAACGGGGCTGCGAGGCGCGGGTCATTCTGCACATACCACGGAGCCTCGGTAATTTCGGTTATCATCACGTCGGCGTTGCCCTCGGCCACCTGATTGGGGATTTCCTCGTTCTTCTGATAGACGATGATGGTGGCATGGGTGAGATTCTCATTGGCAAATTTCTCGTTCAGCCCGCCAGGATTCACCATCACGCGAACTTCTGGTTTGTCAATGTCGGCCAGCGATAGGAAACGATCTGCCTCGTCGGCACGGCAAAGGATGGTCTTGCCATTACATAGATAGCCGTCACTCATCATCATCGTCTCCTTTCGGGTATCGGTAATGGTGATGCCACCAATAGCGAGGTCGAAAGTCTGCGGCTCTGCTTGCACGTCGGCAGTCAACGTTGGCCATGAAGTCTGTACATATTCGATGCCTACACCGATACGCTCGGCTATTTTCTGCGCCATCTCAATGCCGAAGCCCCAGTAGTTACCGTCGGCCTCGCGGTACGAGAGAGGCCGATAATCTCCCGTAGTTCCCACCAGAAGCTTGCCTCGCTCTTGGATGCGTTGAACGGTGGGCTGCACCGCCGAGGGATTGTCATCGTTCGACGTGCATGATGCAAACGATACTGTGCCGCATAGTATCAGGATGGCGGCGAGCATCCATAATTTCATCTGTTTCATTTTCTAACTATCTTTTGGAGTCCCTCCGTTACATTATGTTACAAAAAACGCTGCCTAAACCATAGGGAGAAAACAGGGTCTGTAATATAGAGTTGGCGCATTTCTGAATAGATGAGATCACGCTCGATAAGGGCATCACGAAGACGCACCATATTGGATGGACTGCCCAAATCAAACTGACTACGCACCTTCTTTTCGTTGTAGCCGGAGTGTATGCCAGATACAATGGCACGCAGCAGATTCATCTGATAGCCAGAAAGTGGCTCTATCTGTTGCATATAAAGAGCCTCGTTGGTACTTATCAGTTCCTTGATGGCTAATGGAAGCAATTCATCCTTTGCAGATTCCCCTAGAGGTGTATGGTTTAGAACAATGGAAGCCAGATGCTGAACGTACGACGGATATAGGTCAACTGACTCACAGATTTTCGTAACCAGCTCTTCAGAGATATGTCTGCCTGCGCTCTCAAAATGGCTAACGATGTAGCCTGTCCAGTCAGATATTGGAATCTTCTGCAACCACAGCAAGTCGCCAAACTGATAGAACGGCATGCTGCGATTTAGGAAAATCTTGCTCATCATGTGCCGTTTACTGCCGAAAAGACAATAGGACGTATAGTGATGATGTTGCCAGACAGAACGCAACCTAGCCTGAACAGTTTTTGTATTCTCAAACTCACCCACCTGCTGAAACTCATCAATGCATACAACAATGTGACAGTCTTTGCGTTTGGCTATTTCCTCAACCATATTCAGTATTTCTTCTGGACTATGGGTTTCAGGAGTGATGCCAAGAGACACGCTGATATCTGATGTCGGATCTATTGGGAAGTGGATTCTAGGTGTGAGTCGTGCAAGAAAATCTTTGGCTTCATCCATCCATAATTGAACTTTGGTGGCCGTCTGTTTTAGAACTGCCGCAGCCATGACATTATAGAAGTCATATTCGCTCTTACATCCGAAGATGTCCATTCGAACAGTAATGATATTGCTTCCTTCCAACTGTCGGCAGACATGATCCACCAAAGATGTCTTACCCCAACGACGAGGTGATATGAGAATAGAGTTGATACCATTCTCAAAATTCTGTTTCAGTCGACGGGTTTCTTCCTCGCGCCCTGTGAAATTGTAGTCTGTTACAGCTACTCCATAGACAAAACTCTTCTCCATAACGTGTTGTATTTGTAGGCTTTTGCGGACAAAGGTAGCAAAAAAAACACAACTTCACAAACTTGTGAATCACAAACTTGTGAATTTTAAGAATTATTATATCAATAGCCGTCGGCACGTATCTGCGACTGTTCTCCAGCAACAGCCAGACTGTCGGTGACGGTAAGGTAAAATTTCAGCCTGACTACTCACCATCTTCCTATTTGCTTTCTCAGTTTCAATACTCGGCGCACGCTCTGGTCGATGCGCTGTTCGGTGAGCACCCAATATTTCATCTTTTTCATTCTCGTTTTATTGAATATTTGTTGAATCACATTTTAAACTTGATCCGATCGCCAATAAACAGACTTATCGATGTCTTAATTTTCTTTCCCTGGAGATAGGGAAGATTGACATGAAAGGCCGATGGCCAGATACAGATGGCCCTGCCTGCCATAATCTGGGACATACGATTCATTTTCTCTTTGAGTTCAGGCGTGCTCCAGCGCGTACCGAAATACTGCTTCCCCATGGCTTCATAGAAGTGTTTCAGCGCTTTCCTGTCCATGTGGAAAAGGTTCCGGAGGACGGGATTGGGCCCTAAATGGTGCATGTGGGCAAGAATACAAAAGTCCATCAAAGGGTCTCCGTAGCCGAAATCGCCCAAATCAATCCAATAGACTTTGTCCTGGGCGATGATAATATTACAGGGGTTGATATCCCCATGCAGGCAGGTAGTGACAGGTTCAAGGTCGTCTATATAGCCAAGAAGCCTGGTTTTTATATCGTCAGGAAGGTCCTTGCTGGCTGCTATCAAACTCCGTGTGCGCAAGGGAATGCTGTCAAACACCTCCGTATTACAGGGAAGCCTGTGCAGGGCTTTGGCATAATCGGCGGTCATGCTGGCAAGTTCCTCCAGTCGCTCGGGATGACTTTCAATGATTCTGCCAAAGGATTCCTTCCCTTGTATCCGCTGGATAATCATCCCATATCGCTGCCCGTCGGTGACGAATTCAAGAGGCTCGGCAGAAGGGATGCCCATATCGTAAACAGCCTTGGAGCGCAGGAATTCTTTCCTGACAGCGTCTTCGGAAATACTGGGTTTGTTGAGTTTGAGAATCACCGAGTCGTCCGTCTTGTTGTAATAGGACGTCCCGAACCCTCCGCCGCCGAAGGGCTCCCATTCCTGGAGGTTCACCGTTTTAGCATTTAAAAGTTTATCCATATAAAATTGGCTATAGTAAAGTTGAGGTTACTATTCTTTTGTTAGTTATATCTTTATGCTGCAAAGATACACAATTTTCTCATATTAAAGCACAAGGATCCTATTTTTTGTCTTTTTATCTATCAAATGATAGCCTTACTCTGACACAAATTGAATTAAACGTGCCATCGTGCCCAATCGATTTTCACTCTTACAATGGGCATGAAGGGCATGAGGGAAAATGAAGTTGTACTGAAAAAATAACTATATATTTTTATATTATATATTATATTATAATATAATATATAATATAAAGTAATTATAGCGTAAATTTATTCAATATGAAAAATCGATTGGGCACGATGGCACGATCAACGCGTGGGAAAATGGGCTCCGTAGAGAAATTCCGTGGCTCTTTTCGCGTAATAAGGGCCACGGAATTTCTGGAAAGTGGCCATTTATTTGTGACTCTCGTAGTAGTCGAGACCTAATTGTACGTTCTTGATGACGGCCTCGGAGGAGAAGGTGGCTCCTGTGACACCATCGACCTTCAGGGCTTTGGCATCCTTGACCTTTAGGCCGTTCCACTTCTCCAGAAGGGCTTTCTTTACCTTTACATAGTATTTGGGCGTCTCGAAACTCTTCAGAGCTTCGATCTTCTCCACCTTATTATTATTAATATAGATCTTCAGCGGGGTGGGGCCGTTGTAGCCTTCTACGTTCTTGCCGATCTCGGTAGTGTCGATGACATAGACGCCATTCTCCTTTGTCAGGGTGCTGTCGCCTGCCATGAAACTCATCAGGCAGAGCGATGCGGCCAACAGTATCTTCTTAGAATGCTTCATACGCGGGGTTCTCCATCTTTTTCACAGCCATACATTCCATCTCGACGAGCCAGCCTGGACGGCAGACGGGTGCCAGCACGATGACGTAGGGCTTGCCAGGGAAGCGCTCCTCGTACATCTCCTTCACCAGCTCGTAGTCGGCCACGTCGCGAAGATAGACCACCATCTCGCTCACATCGTCGTAGGTACACTCGGCCTCGGCTAACAGCGCTTCTACATTCTCCCACATACGGTGGGTCTGCTTCACGACATCCTTCGGATACATGATCTCGCCCTTGTTGTTGATGCTGGCCGTACCAGAGATGAGCACGTGGCGACGGTCGGCATAGTCGATATACGTGCCACGCTCGAAGCTCACACCGTAGTCGCTGGTGCGGTTCAGGTGGGTGGGTGCATAGAGGTAGTGGATCTGCTCCTTCTGGATGCCTGCTATGGCGTAGTTGTCCATCTGCGAGAGTACGTTGGGATCCTGCTGACGGCCACCGATGCCTGTGGAAGCGATAAAGTGGGTGTGGACGGTCAGACCCTGGGTGAAGAAGAACTGGTTGCGGGCGCGCACCACACCGCCATAGTTCAGATCGACATCGTTGACGAAGAGCCACGTGCGGATGCAGTTAGCCTCGAGCGTGCAGCCCTCTTCGAGCAACTGCATGTTATACTCGTTGAAGAGCAGGCGCGTCTGGTATTCCGAGTTGGCGGCCATGTTGTGGGCAGAGCCGTTCCAGAGGTGGCGGAAGGCGCCATGCTTTACCTCGTAGAGTCCGCTCTTGCAGAGACTGGTCTGCACGCCCGTCATCAGGTAGCACCAGAGGGCGATCTTCGTGCCGTCGAGGGGTGCCTGCTCAATGATGCTCTTGGCGCAGTCGGTGACATCGGAGAGGATTACCTCGTCGGCCTGGTTGGCGGCATCACTGAGGAAATAGCGCTTGAACACGGCCTGGGCGCCCTTCAGCGGACCCTCAAGCAGTTGGTTGTAGGCGTTGAGCACGGCCTCCAACTGTTGGGAGTAGGGCAGGCGCTTGGCATCCACATGGATCATCACCTGATACTCCTTCACCTCCGTGCCGTTGTCGAAACAGGAGATGTCGGCAGATGCGTTCTCAAAGGCTATATGTGAGAATCTTTCGTTCATTGTTTGTTTCTTTTGGGGTGCAAAGTTACGAATAAACGCGTGAATAACCAAATAAACGTCAAGAAAAGTGCTCGGAATCCCAGATTTCAGATTTTGTTGATATCCACGTAGCCGTGCATGACGGCGTAGATGGTGAGGGCAGAGACGCTCTTCATGCCGAGTTTCTCCATGATGTTTTTACGGTGGGTGATAACGGTAGAGACCCCGATATTCAGTTTGTCGGCAATTTCCTTGTTGATGTAACCCTGCACAATGAGCGACATGACCTCAATCTCGCGGTCGGAGAGAATCTTCTGCTTCAGGATGTTGGGCATTGGCGGCAGATGCTCCCCATGACCATGGGCCCCTTGCTGGAGGGCAAGGATGGAACGTACTAATTCTGACTCAGGGACGTTCGTACTGAGACACTTGAAATCGGAGAGCTGCGACATCGTGTCGAGCGACAGTGTCAAGACAATGGTCTTCCGTCGCCGTTCCTGGAAGAACGACATGTTTTCCAGTACGATGTTCATGGCTGTGAAGTAGTGGAAATAACCGTCAGGGTCATTGGCCGCCAGTTCGGAGAATGAGCCGTAGGTGTCAATGGTCATGATGGGCATGACGTTCTGGAGAATATTCTCCAACCCCAACGCCGAGAGGGTGTTGGGGTCGATGATGGCAATCTTCGGTCTGGAAGTACCGTCGTTATGCATTCCTGATCTCAAACAGATTGAAGAAACCTGTCATCATAAAGACCTTGCGGATCTCCTCATTGATATTCTCGATGATGACTGTTCCTCCCTTGGCGCTGGCTTCCTTGCGGATGGTCAGAAACAGACGGAGGCCGGAACTGCTGATATAATCAAGGTTTGTACAGTCGAGCGTAATCGTCTTGTCTGCATTCTCCAACAGCGGTCCCACTTCCTGCTGGGCCTTGACGGCAGCGGGTGTGTCGAGGCGGCCCTCAAAAACGGCTCTCAGTCCTTCTTTTTCTTCAGTAATAATAATCATAATACTTTTTGTTTATAGATTTTTTTCCTTAATGTCAATATGTTCCTGTGGTCGGTATATCGGTAATCGACGGCATCCATGATCTGACGTGTCAGGTGAATGCCCAGCCCACCGACAGTCCGCTTCTCTGCGGGGAGGGTGATATCCACGTCCTCTTTCTTGGTGGGGTCGAAGGGCTTGCCAGTGTCGCTGATGACGAAGGTGATGCTCTCCTTGTCGGCATCCACCTCTATATCGACATGGCCTGCTGTCCCCTCCGGATAGGCGTAGTTCATGACGTTGACGACAGCCTCCTCAATGGCCAAGTTCAGGCTCATGCAGACATCCATGCTGATGCCTTGTTCCTCGCAGAAACCATCGATGAACTCATTGAGTCGGGGGATGGTTTCGATATCATTGGGAAGTGTCAGATGTTTCATAGGCCTATTGCCCTCATGTTACGAGAGGAATCCCAGCAGGGCACCTGCAGCGACGGCTGAGCCGATGACACCAGCCACGTTCGGACCCATGGCGTGCATGAGCAGGAAGTTGTGACGGTCGTACTCCAGTCCGAGGTTATTCGAGATGCGCGCAGCCATCGGTACGGCACTCACACCAGCATTACCAATCAGCGGGTTGAGTTTCTTGCCTTCTGGCAGGAAGAGGTTCATGATCTTCACGAAGCAGACACCAGAGGCGGTGGCAATCATAAAGGCCATGGCACCAAGGGCGAAGATCTTGATAGTGTTCAGTGTGAGGAACTCGCTGGCTTGCGTGGAGCAACCCACGGTAAGACCTAAGAGCATCACGACGATATCGTTTAATGCGGCTCCTGCCGTCTTGGCCAGACGGGTGGTCTTGCCACTCTCCTTCAGCAGGTTACCGAAGAACAGCATACCGAGCAGGGGCAGGCCCGAGGGTACGATGAACGTGGTGAGCAGCAGTCCAATGATAGGGAAGAGGATACGCTCGGTCTGAGACACCTCACGGCCTGGCTTCATCTTGATGACGCGCTCCTTCTTCGTGGTGAGCAGACGCATGATGAACGGCTGGATCACAGGAACGAGAGCCATGTACGAATAGGCACATACGGCAATGGCTCCCATCAGATTGGGGGAGAGCTTGGAACTGAGGAAGATGGCCGTAGGACCGTCGGCACCACCGATGATGGCGATACCGGCTGCCTGTGAGGGCTCGAAGCCCATGGCCAGAGCCACCATATAGGCACCAAAGATACCAAACTGTGCCGAGGCACCAATGAGCATCAACTTCGGATTGGCCAGCAAGGCCGTGAAGTCGGTCATGGCACCGATGCCCAGGAAGATCAGCGGCGGATACCAGCCCTGGCGCACACCTTGATAGAAGATGTTGAGTACGGAGTTGTCTTCATAGAGGCCGATCTCCAAGCCGGCATCAGCACGGAAGGGGATGTTGCCGAGGATGATACCCAGTCCGATGGGTACGAGCAGCAGTGGCTCGAAGTCCTTCTTAATGGCGAGCCAGATGAAGAAGGCTCCCACTGCAATCATGATGAGGTTCCCGACAGTGGCATTGGCAAAGGCCGTATAGGTCAGGAACTCCTCAAAATTCTGTATGATAAACTGTCCTAATTCCATAATATTATCCAATGGTCATGAGCACGGCGCCTTCCATGACGCTCTCGCCTGGTTTAACAGTGATGGAGGTAACGGTTCCCTCGTATTCCGACTCGATGTTGTTCTGCATCTTCATGGCCTCGAGCACCAGAACGACATCACCGATCTTGACGGTGTCGCCTATGTTGCACTTCACTTCCGTGATGGTGCCAGGCAACGGTGCCTTCACGGGCGAACCCGTACCAGCGGCCATGGGCTTGTTGGCAGCGGGGGCTGCAGCGGGGGCCACTGTAGGACGGGCCACAGGTTTGGGTGCCTCTACGTGTACCTTTTTCAGGGTGCTCGTCGGGTTGATAGGCTGTTTCAGTTCTACGTCGAAACGGATGCCGTTAACATTGACTTTGGCAACGTTGCCCTCTACTTCTTCTATCTCTACGTCGTAATCGACGCCTTGTACTTTATATTGATACTTGTTCATCTTCTATAAACTTTAAACTATATACTATCTCAAGTTGGGGGTTGTTGGTATTTTGGGAGCCGTATGGCTGGATGGCTGCAACGGGTCGTGGAAGTGGGTCATCTGACTGTACTCATCACTCCAGCCAGTGTCCTTGGTCTTGATGGTGATGATACCGCTCTCCACATCGTGTACGTCGTCCTGATACTGTTTCAGGGCCATGGAGATGACGGCGATATAGACCTCCTTGTCGATACCCTTCGTCTTCAGACCGTCCTGCAGGAGGTTACCCGTGGCGTGGGCCAGGTCGTGAGTCACTTCTACGGTCTTGGTGATGGGCTTGATAGGCTGGGCGTTGACCACTTTCTTCGCTGTGTCGAGGTGGCGCATGATAAGGCCGAAGAGCCAGAAGAACAAGAAGAGCACGGCCAGACAGAAGAAGACGATGCCCATGGCCAGCAGGGTGATGCCGAAACCGTGGGGATCCTCACGCTTCAGTTTGGCATCCTTCGTCTCGTCGGTCTTGATGAAGTTTTCAATACCTGGGGTGACGTTCTCTGCTGACTTCACACTCCATTTGGCTGCTCCCTGACGGGCGTAGCTCTGGTCGGCGGCGAGGGCTGGGATGGTGACGGAGTCGATGAGTTCCTCGGCGTTACCGTTATAGAAACCCAGCCATAGGGGCTCCGACATGGGAACCTGCAGTGAGAGATGCAACTTGCCCTGAGCAGGGTTGGAGTTGCAGAAGAACACAAGATGCTGCCGTCCGCCGATCTGGGTACGGGAGTCACCGCTGGGGATCACCTTCATACGCTTGATGCGTTCGGGTACACTCATCTGGGGATCAAGGACGGAACGATCGGTCGTGAAGTACATGCCACGGATGTTGTAGGTGGTGAACGACGTGTTCTCCAGCTCTATCCAGGCTTCACGGTTGCCGAACTCATCCACAATGCTGGCGGTGTTGTTCGTCAGTACCTCGTTGATGCGGATGTTCTTGGCTCCCTGGCCGAACATCGTCGTGGTACTGAGTAGCAGCATTCCGCTGAGCAGTAGTCTGAATTTATTCATTTGTCGTTGTATTATTATATATGTTTATGTTTAGCCGCAAAAGAAGAGTACGATGATCTGTGCCGTGAAGATACGCAGGAACATCGAGAGGGGATAGACTGTGGAATAGCCTACTGCCGGTGCTTCCTTGGAACAGATACTGTTGGCGTAAGCCAATGCTGGGGGATCGGTATAGGTACCCGCGATCATACCGGCAATGGTGAAGTAGTTGAACTTATAGCGTATCCGTGCGATGGGTCCTATAATCAGGATGGGAATCACCGTGATCAGGAAACCTGTCAGCACATAGAGCAGTCCGTCGCCCTCGATGACCGTTTCGAAGAAGCCTGCCCCCGCCTTGATACCCACAGAGGCCAGGAACAGTACCAGCCCGATTTCACGGAGCATCATATTGGCTGATGTCGTCGTATAGGTGACGAGGTGGATCTTGTAGCCATAGCGTCCGATGAGGATGGCGATGATCAGCGGACCACCTGCCAGACCCAGCTTCACAGGTACAGGCATACCAGGGATGGTGAAGGGGAACGATCCGAAGATCAGTCCTAAGAAGATACCCACGAAAATGGTGGCGATATTCGGTGCGTTCAGACGGCGCAGGGAGTTGCCCATCTGGTTGGCTACACGATCGACAGCATCTTCGGGGCCCACCACCATGATCTTGTCTCCCACCTGTAGGGGAAGGCTTGCTGAGGCGAAGAGGTCTATGCCATGACGGGTAACACGGGTGACATTGACGCCATGCACACTCGAGAAGTGCATCGAAGCCAGTGTCTTGCCGTTGATCTTCGGATTGGTGATGAGGATACGCTTGGAGACCATCGGTTGGTCCTGTGCCTCAAAGTCAACGTCAATCTTCGGACCGATGAAGGCGACAATAGCCTCGTAGTCGGCTTCTGCACAGACGATGAGCATCTGATCACCAACGTGGAAAAGGGTGTCACGGTTAGGAATGAACAGTTCTCCTTGATGAACCAGTCGGGAAACCACGAAATCACGGTTCAGGAAGTCGTGAACCTGCAGCAGCGTCTTTCCCTCCAGATACTGGTTAGTCACCTCCAGATGCATCTTATAGGGTTTCTTGTTGACGTTGGTTTCTTCCAATGCCTTCAGGCGGGCTTCTTCTTTCTCCAGACGCACCTTACATATATACCTTATTAATATGGTAGCATTAATAATGCCCAGCACACCGAGCGGATAGGCACAGGCATAAGCCGAAGCAATTTGTGGGGCTCCTTGGGGGAACACGGTGGTCAGGGCCTCGTTGGCGGCACCAAGTCCGGGGGTGTTCGTCACTGCACCGTAGAGCGTACCTACCATCATCGGCAGACTTGTCGCATTACTGGTGTCGAAGAAGATGTAGTAGCAGGCGAACATCACAAGGATGTTCAGCAGGATGGCCGACGCAGCCAGTCCGTTGAGCTTGATGCCTTGTTTGCCGAAACTTTCAAAGAAACCTGGTCCTACCTGCATACCAATCATAAAGACAAAGAGGATCAGACCGAAGTCCTGTATGAAGGTCAGAATAGGCGTGGGGGCTGTAAAACCAATATGTCCTGCCAGAATACCAGCGAAGAGCACGAACGTTACTCCAAGTGATATACCGAATATCTTGATTTTGCCCAAATACACACCGATAGCAATAACGATGGCATAAAGCAAGACGATATGTGCCACAGAATCTGTGTTGGTGAACAGTTCCTTAAGCCATTGAAATGATTCCATAATCTATACTAACTATTGTTTCCCTCTAATTTCGCTGCAAAGTTACTTAAAAATTGCTCATCCCACGCATATTTGTGCATATAATTTTGGATAAAAACCGTTTTTTTATTTCTTTCACAATTCATTGTGGCAAAATGAGCAGAAAGTTTGTATCTTTGTAGCCTGTTATTCGTGACTTCAAACTTACTTATATAATAATTAACGTATTAACTCTATGGCAAACAAAGAGAAACTCTTTACCGAGTTTACTGCGCCGACAACCCAGGAATGGCTTGATAAGATTCAGGTCGATCTCAAGGGTGCCGACTTCCAGAAACGTCTGGTATGGAGAACCAATGAAGGCTTTAACGTACAGCCTTTCTATCGTCGTGAAGATCTGGCGAACCTGAAGACACCTGATGCCTTACCAGGTGAGTTCCCGTTCGTTCGTGGCAACAAGAAAGACAGTAATGAATGGTACGTCCGTCAGAACATCGCCGTCGAAGACCCCAAGGAGGCTAACGCCAAGGCGCTCGACATCCTGAACAAGGGTATTGATTCGCTGGGCTTCCGCATCAAGGGCAGCGACGTGAGCGCTGAGTTCATCGAGACTCTCCTGAAGGACATCTATTGCGAGATTGTTGATCTGAATTTCCGCACTTGTCCGCGTCATGCCCTTGAACTGGCACAGATCGTGGATGCCTATTTCACAAAAAAGGGCTTCGACAAGGCCAAACTGTCATTCACTGTGGGCTTCGACCCCATTGAGAGTATCCTTACCAAGGGTAAGGACATGACAGAATTGCTGACAGAGGGTCCGAAGATTGTGGAGGCGCTGAAGGATTATCCCAAGGCTCATGTGATGACTGTGCACACTGAGACGCTTAACAATGCGGGCGCTTATATCGTTCAGGAACTGGGCTATGCCCTGGCATGGGGTAATGAGTATCTGCAGCAATTGGTGGATGCAGGCGTGGATGTAGATCTGGCCGCCCGTCAGATGAAGTTCTATATGGGTGTCAGCGAGAACTACTTCATGGAGATCGCCAAGTTCCGTGCCGCCCGTCTGCTCTGGGCTCAGATCGTGAAGCAGTATGAGCCGAAGGACGATGCTTCGTGTAAGATGACCATCAATGCGACCACATCAACGTATAATCAGACGTTGTTTGATTCATACGTGAATCTGCTCCGTTCTCAGACGGAGGCCATGAGTGCTGCTCTTGGTGGCGTGCACTCGATGGTGGTAACACCGTTTGATGCACCCTACGAGAAGGCGACGGACTTCAGTGAGCGTATTGCCCGCAACCAGCAGTTGCTGATTAAGGAAGAGGCTCACTTCGACCGTATAGTTGATGCTTCAGCCGGTTCTTACTATATTGAGCACCTGACGGATGCTTTGGCTCAGGAAGGTTGGAAGTTGTTCCTCAAGATCGAAGATGAGGGCGGATTCCTTGAGGCCTGCAAGAAGGGCATCGTCCAGGATGATATCAACGCAACCAACGTGAAGCGCCATGGTGATGCCGCTAAGCGCAAGGAGTTCCTGTTGGGTACTAACCAGTTCCCGAATTTCACTGAGAAGAGTGAGGGTAAACGTGCCGTTGCAGGCAAGGCATGCTGCCATGGTGGTGACTGCGAGAAACCCTTCAAGAAGTTGGAAACCACCCGTCTGGCTGCCGACTTCGAGGATCTGCGTATCCATACGGAAGAGACGAAGGTGCCTACAGCCTTTATGCTCACCATTGGTAATCTGGCCATGCGTCAGGCTCGTGCCCAGTTCTCTTGCAACTTCCTGGCTTGTGCTGGTTATAAGGTGATTGATAACCTCGGCTTCAAGACCGTCGAAGAGGGTGTTGATGCTGCACTCGAGGCTAAGGCCGACATCGTGGTGATCTGCTCTTCTGACGATGAGTATGCTGAGTACGCCATCCCCGCCTTTAAGTATTTGAATGGTCGTGCTATGTTCGTCGTGGCTGGTGCGCCTGCTTGCATGGAGGATCTGAAGGCTGCTGGCATCGAGAATTTCGTTCACGTGAAGTGCAACGTGCTTGAGACTTTGAAAGAATATAATCAGAAACTTGGTATTTAAAGAATAGGAGACTTGAATGATGCGTAAACAATTTAAAGATATTGATATCTATGCAGGCATACGGCCTCAAGATGGTGCCAAGTGGATTAAGGACAATAAGATAGAGGCTAACTGGAAGACCCCAGAGCATATCGAGGTGCGTCCTGTCTATACGAAGGAAGACCTCGAAGGTATGGAACACCTTGACTTTACAGCTGGTATTCCGCCTTATCTGCGTGGTCCGTATTCGATGATGTACCCTTTCAAGCCTTGGACCATCCGTCAGTATGCCGGATTCTCTACCGCTGAAGAGTCAAACGCTTTCTATCGCCGTAACCTGGCTTCAGGTCAGAAGGGACTTTCCGTTGCCTTCGACCTGCCTACTCACCGTGGTTACGACCCCGATAACGCTCGTGTGGTAGGTGATGTGGGTAAGGCTGGTGTGTCTATTTGTAATGAGGAGAACATGAAGGTGCTCTTTTCTGGTATCCCCTTGAACAAGATGTCTGTCTCTATGACCATGAACGGTGCCGTGTTGCCTATCCTGGCATTCTACATCGTGGCAGGTCTGGAGCAGGGCGCTCAACTTGAGGAGATGGCAGGAACCATCCAGAACGATATTCTGAAGGAGTTCATGGTGCGTAACACTTATATCTACCCACCTGCATTCTCGATGAAGATCATTGCAGACATCTTCGAATATACTTCTCAGAAGATGCCGAAGTTTAATAGCATCTCTATCTCTGGTTACCACATGCAGGAGGCTGGTGCTACAGCCGACATTGAGTTGGCTTATACCCTGGCCGATGGTATGGACTACCTGCGTACTGGTGTTAATGCTGGTATCGATGTGGATGCCTTCGCACCACGTCTGTCCTTCTTCTGGGCCATCGGTATGAACCACTTCATGGAGATTGCCAAGATGCGTGCTGGTCGTCTGTTGTGGGCTAAGATTGTGAAGAGCTTTGGCGCTAAGAATCCTAAGTCGCTCGCTCTGCGTACCCACTCTCAGACCTCTGGTTGGTCGCTCACCGAGCAGGATCCGTTCAATAACGTAGGTCGTACCTGTATCGAGGCTATGGCAGCCGTGCTGGGTCACACCCAGTCGTTGCACACCAACGCACTCGACGAGGCTATCGCCCTGCCTACCGACTTCTCTGCCCGTATCGCTCGTAACACCCAGATCTACATCCAGAACGAGACGAAGGTGTGCAAGCAGATCGACCCATGGGCTGGTAGTTACTATGTGGAGACGTTGACCAACGAGTTGGTACACAAGGCTTGGGAGCATATCCAGGAGATTGAGAAACTGGGTGGTATGGCCAAGGCTATCGAGACGGGTCTGCCCAAGATGCGTATCGAGGAGGCTGCAGCCCGTACCCAGGCTCGTATTGACTCAGGCGTTCAGACTATCGTGGGTACCAACAAGTATCGTCTGGAGCACGAGGATCCTATTGATATCCTCGAGGTGGATAACACCGCTGTACGTAAGCAGCAGGAGGAGAGTCTGAAGGAAGTCCGCGACAAGCGCGATGAGGCTGCCTGTCAGGCCGCTCTGAAGGAGATCACCGAGTGCGTGCGTGACTTCCAGGAGGGCAGGAAGAGCGAGAACAACCTGCTCGACCTGGCTGTGAAGGCCGCACAGTTGCGTTGTACGCTGGGTGAGATTTCAGATGCCTGCGAAGAGATCGTAGGCCGTTATAAGGCAGTAATCAGAACAATTTCAGGCGTGTATAGTTCAGAATCAAAGAACGATAGCGACTTCGAGTTGGCTTGTAAGCTGACTGATGAGTTCGCAGAGAAGGAAGGTCGCCGTCCTCGTATCTTCATCGCTAAGATGGGTCAGGATGGTCACGACCGTGGTGCAAAGGTTGTAGCAACGGGTTACGCCGATTGTGGATTCGACGTGGATATGGGACCATTGTTCCAGACGCCCGCCGAGGCCGCCCGCGAGGCTGTGGAGAACGACGTCCACTGCGTCGGTGCCTCCTCGCTCGCAGCTGGTCACAAGACGCTCATCCCACAGCTCATTGAGGAACTGAAGAAGTTGGGTCGCGAAGACATCATGGTTATCGCTGGTGGTGTGATTCCCGCTCAGGACTACGACTTCCTCTACAAGGCTGGTGTAGCCGCCATCTTCGGTCCTGGTACTTCGGTTGCGAAGGCCGCTGTTGAGATGATGAAAATCCTTTTGGATAAGGAATAATCAAAAAGAATCCCCAGCCGATTGGTTGGGGATTCTTTTTATATAAAGATTTATTTGAAGGCTTCTTCCAGATCTTCGACGGTGATCTCCGTGAGCTGTCGTTCGTTGAGTCCTTTCTTGCCAGAGAGCCTGTTGGCCTGTGCCTGAATGGCTTTCTCGAAGATGTTTCTCACGTAACGGGCATTACCGAAGTTACGGTCTTTGTGCTCAACGGCATAGTTCAGTTTCTCATTGAGCATCTCCTCTGCTTCCTCGCCGATCGTGTATTCATTCCGCTTCACGTACATCTTGAAGATGTCCGTCAGTTCCTCAGCCGAATAGTCGGGGAAGTTGATGTAGCGGTTGAAGCGTGACTGCAAACCAGGGTTGGAGTCGATGAAGCGTTTCATCTCGTTGGTATAACCGGCGATGATCACCACCAACTTGTCGCGGTCGTCCTCCATACGCTTCAGCAGGGTCGAGATAGCCTCCTGTCCGTAGTCCTGAGAACTGTTCTCTGGCACCAGAGCGTAGGCCTCATCGATGAAGAGCACACCATTGAGGGCGGAATCCACCACGGCATTCGTCTTTGTGGCCGTCTGTCCTACGTAGTTGGCTACCAGTCCGGAACGGTCTGTCTCGACGGTATGGCCTTTCTTCAGAATACCCAGATCCTTATAGATACGGGCGACGATACGGGCCACGGTGGTCTTACCAGTACCAGGACTGCCAGTGAACACCAGATGATAAGATAGTTTCGGTGTCTTCAGACCCTTGTCCTGACGCTGCTTCTGAAGTTTGACGAAGTTGGCCAATGACCTTACTTCTTCCTTCACGGCGCCCAGTCCGATGAGTTCGTCGAGCTCCTTGTAGGGATCGCCCTCCAGCGGCTCGTTCACGACCACGCTATCTGGCTTCTCCTTGTTGTCCTCCTTCGTGGTCTGCTCAGTCTGGTCTGTATTCTCAGATGATTTTCCGTCTTCGTCAGTACCGACCACCATCGTAAAGATGGCCATTACGATAAATGCAATGGCCACCACGATAATGGTTAGTTGTTTGCCTGTCAGTTTCATTACTCACCCTTGATAGCTGCAACGCCGGGGAGAACCTTACCTTCAATGGCCTCAAGCAGAGCACCACCACCAGTAGAGATATAGCTGACCTTGTCGGCCAGACCGAACTTGTTGACGCAAGCTACAGAGTCGCCACCACCGATCAGTGAGAAAGCACCCTCGGCAGTTGCCTCAGCGATAGCCTCACCGATGGCACGGCTACCAGCAGTGAAGTCGTCGCACTCGAACACACCAGCAGGACCGTTCCACAGGATGGTCTTGGCACCCTTGATAGCCTTGCGGAAGTCCTCCTGAGAAGCGGGACCAGCGTCAACACCCTCGAAACCAGCGGGCACGTTGTTGGCGGGGCAGGTGATGATCTGAGAACCAGGCTTCACGGTCATCGTACCGAAGTCGAGACCGTTGGTAGCGTTACAGTCAGAACCCAGCACGAGTTCCACACCGTTCTTCTTGGCCAGTTCCTCAACGCCCAGAGCCACATCCAGTTTGTCGAGTTCCACGATAGAGTTACCGATCTCACCGTTGTGAGCCTTGGCGAAGGTGTAGGTCATACCACCGCAGAGGATGAGTTTATCAACCTTACCGAGCAGGTTCTCGATGATACCGATCTTAGAAGAAACCTTAGAACCACCCATGATAGCCACGAACGGACGCTTGATGTTAGAGAGCACGGCGTCAACGGCCTGAACCTCCTTCTCCATCAGCAGACCCAGCATCTTGTTGTCAGCATCGAAGTAGTCGGCGATGACAGCGGTAGAGGCGTGCTTGCGGTGAGCGGTACCGAAGGCATCCATCACGTAGCAGTCAGCGTAAGAAGCGAGCGTCTTGGCGAACTCCTTCTGAGAAGCCTTCATGGCCTTCTTAGCCTCGTCGTAAGCAGGATCAGTCTTCTCGATACCTACGGGCTTACCTTCCTCCTCAGGATAGAAGCGGAGGTTCTCGAGCAACAGAGCCTCACCCATCTTCAGGGCCTTGGCAGCATCAGCAGCCTTAGCGCAGTCGGGTGCGAAAGCCACGGGAACACCGAGAGCCTTCTCCACAGCCTCACGGATCTGACCCAGAGACTTCTTCATGTCAACCTTTCCTTTGGGCTTGCCCATGTGCGACATGATGATGGTAGCACCACCATCAGCCAGAATCTTCTTCAGGGTAGGCAGGGCACCACGGATACGGGTGTCGTCAGTGATCTTACCATTCTCGTCCAGGGGTACGTTGAAATCTACACGTACGATTGCCTTCTTACCGGCAAAGTTGAATTCGTTGATTGTCATAATTGTACTGTTATTATTATAATGTGAAAAACTTCGTTTGAAAGCGACTGCAAAGTTACAATATTTAATTGAGAATTGATAACTGAGAATTAAGAATTTATACTTTTTTTGCGTACTATTATAAATAATGTAAGACGGAGTTGGCAAAAGTCTCGGAAAAATGTGTACCTTTGCACGCAAGATGGAAAAAGATACAGTGATCATACTCAGCGGCGGCATGGATTCTGTGACGCTGCTTTACGACCAGCAGGAGCGCATTGCCCTGGCGGTCTCGTTCGACTATGGCTCGAAGCATAATGCCCGTGAGATACCCTTTGCCCGTCTGCACTGCGAACGGTTGGGCATACGGCATATCACCATCCCCCTGGACTTCATGACGAAGTACTTCCAGAGTTCGCTCCTGAAGGGTGGGGAGGAGATTCCTGAGGGTCACTATGCCGACGAGAACATGCGATCGACGGTGGTGCCCTTCCGCAACGGCATCATGCTGTCGATAGCCGTTGGCATCGCTGAGAGCAACGGACTGAAGTTCGTGATGATGGCCAACCACGGTGGCGACCATACCATCTATCCCGACTGCAGGCCGCAGTTTGTGGATGCCTTCGACGAGGCGGCACAGGCAGGGACGTATGTAGGCGTAAGACTGCTGTCGCCCTTCGTGAACTGGACGAAGACGGACATTGCCCGTCGCGGTAAGGAACTGGGTATCAACTACGCAGAGACCTGGAGTTGCTATAAGGGCGGTGAGCAGCATTGCGGCAAGTGCGGCACCTGTGTGGAGCGCCGCGAGGCCATGGCAGAAGCCGGCATCGAGGATCCGACGACCTACGAGGATTAGCCGAAGAGTTCGCGCAGGGCTTCTTCGACCTTGCGCACGGGATGGAGCGCGATGTGGTATTTCTTCGCGTCGAAGCCCTGAAGATTATATTTCGGAATGATGATATCGCTGAAGCCCAACTTCTCGGCTTCGGCGATTCTTTGTTCGATACGGTTCACTGGGCGTACCTCACCAGAGAGACCTACCTCACCGCACATACACCAGCCACTTTCGATAGGGGTATCGACATTCGAGGAAAGGACGGCGGCGATGATGCTCAGATCCATGGCGAGATCGGTGACGCGCAGACCACCCGCGATATTGATAAACACATCCTTCTGTGCGAGTTTAAAGCCCACACGCTTTTCCAGTACGGCCAACAGCATGTTCAGACGGCGCTGGTCGAAACCTGTGGCCGAGCGCTGGGGCGTGCCATAGGCGGCTGTGGAGACAAGGGCCTGGGTTTCCACGAGGAAGGGACGAACGCCTTCGATGGTTGAAGAGATGGCGATACCGGAGAGCCCGTCGTGATCCTGTGTCAATAATAATTCTGAGGGATTGCTCACTTGTCGCAGTCCGTTCTGCTGCATCTCGTAGATACCTAACTCGGCCGTGGAGCCGAAGCGGTTTTTCATCGAGCGCAGGATGCGGTACATATAGTGCTGGTCGCCCTCGAACTGGATGACGGTATCGACGATGTGTTCCAGGATCTTCGGTCCTGCCAGGGTGCCCTCCTTGGTGATATGGCCGATGAGGATGACGGGCACGCCACTGGTCTTGGCGAAGCGGAGTAGGGCAGAAGCACACTCCCTGACCTGTGCGACAGAACCAGCGCTTGACTCCACATCCTCTGTCATAATGGTCTGGATGGAGTCGATGACTACCAGTTCGGGCTGTACTTCCTTGATATGGTCGAAAATATGTTCTAAGGAGTTCTCACAGAGGATGAGGAAGTGATCTGTCGTGGATTGTAAATCCCCGACAACTGTAGAGGTAAGACGGTTAGCGCGCATTTTCAGTTGGTGGGCGCTCTCCTCACCACTGACGTAGAGGATCTTCTTCTCGGGCATACGGAGCATCGTCTGCAGCGAGAGCGTCGATTTGCCGATGCCAGGCTCACCGCCTAAGAGCACGATGCTGCCAGGCACAAGACCACCACCCAGCACACGGTTCAGTTCCTCGTCATGCATATCAATGCGAGGATCGTCGTGGTCGGAGATATCCTGCAAACGGAGCACTCGGCCTGTGGAGGCGGCCAAGGATTGGACAGAAGAACCTGGGTTCAGACCACTCTTGCCCCCTGCTTTCGTAGGGGAAGAAGGTGCCACACGGATTTCCTTAAAGGTGTTCCACTGCCCACATGAAGGGCACTTACCGATCCACTTCGGCGACTCCTGGCCGCAGTTGGAACATACGTATGCGATCTTGTCTTTTGCCATATCTTCACGCGGCAGGGATTCTTGTTATGGTTTACGCAGAATCCACTCCCTATAGGTTCCGATGCCGGCATTACCCGAATCATAGCCTATGTAGCCGATAACGATATTGGATACGAACTGTTCGGGCAAAAGCCTGAACAGCAGCTTTGCCAGTAGCGGGCGCTCCAAAATCTTCGCCGCCTTACGTTCCAGACGCTTCAGGTCGGGCAACATGGCACGTGTATGGTCAATGCACTTCTCCAACTTCAGACCGCAGTTGGTGTAATGGGCATTCAACTCTTCCAGTGATTCAATCATTGCTGCCGCTCCACCCTTTGAGGTCACAGTGATGGCCTTCTGAACAACTGCATCATAAGTCTCCAATCTGTCAGCCAAAGCATAGTCGAAGACGATGACTACCCCATTGGGCTTCAGGACGCGATAGACCTCATGATAGATCTTTTCCTTGTCGGTATTGTGAACGACCGTTTCGAAGGCATACAGCACATCTACGGAATTGTCCTTGAACTGTGAGAGATTGCTGTAGTCCTGTTGGTAGGTGCTGACATTCTGGGGAATGTCTTTCTTCTTCAGCAGCCCCAAATCGACACCGATGAACTGTGCTTCGGGATGGCTGTGAGCCAGATAAAGCAGATTGGCACCCTGTCCGAAACCAAGTTCCATCACCACATCGCCAGACTTGATAAACTGCGAAACAACATCGGGCTGATAATAGATGTCTTCATCAGTAAAGCATCCGTTTGAGCAGATCCTGAAATGCATGAAACCGTCCTGCGAATGGTAGTGTCTGTAAGCCCAGTCGTTGATCTTGAAATAAGAACGGATCTGTTCTAAGGAGTTCTTCTCGCCCTGGGTGAACTTGTCCAGATTAAGGAACTTCTCCATCGCCTTCATTTTAGCGTGCAGTTTGTAATTACTGTAATTCGGATTCATGCTGATATGAGATTAAATTGTTATTTCTATTCGGCTGCAAAGTTACGAAAAAGAATCAATATAAAGAAATCCATATGAATGAAAAAGAACAATCTGCGCTAATTTTTTACGAACTTATTCCCCCAATGCCTTTATTTGGACTGTTTCCGCTTTGCGGTATCTAAAAGCATGTGCCACATGTCTTCTCTACTTTATCCCAAGCCCTAGGACAAAAAATTAAAGGCACTATAGAAAAAATTAGTGGTTCCGTAGGAAAATTTGGTGGCTCCGTTTTGAACTTATTGACGACAGTCCACCCCCTTTTCTTCGGAATATCCCTTATATAAAGGGGTTTCGATGAGGTGGAGGGTGTATTTAGGTCTCCCTTTGCTCCCCCGTAGATCCCCCTTATGAATGAAGTACCCCAAAAGGGAGACCTACGGGGGAGCAAAGGGGGACTATTAATTACTATGCACATTAGGGAAAAATATCACAAAAAACATAATATGGCGTGAGTTTGATCGAACTTACGCCATATTCTATATGCAACTGTATCAAGGGATTACTTCTTCAGCATCTTTTTGCCATTGACGATGTAGATGCCATTGGGCAGACCATCGAGCGAAGTTGTCTGGTTGAGCACCTTGCGGCCATTTAGGTCATAGACATCGTAGGGCTCTATGGCAACAGGTTTTTCCTCCAACTTCTTGATGCCTGTCACGTTATCATCGTTTCCATCCGTTGAACGAGATTCAGATGTTGACAATACTGTCACTGTGCAGGTGCCTTTCAGGTCTGTGGCGACTGAAGTGCAGGTGATGGTGACTGTACCAGCCTTAATACCTTTCACTTTGCCGTCGCTGCTCACCGTGGCAACCGCTGTGTTCGAACTTTCCCAAATCACACTCTTGTCTTCCAAGGATGAGGGATAGATTGTGGCGGTCAATTGTGTTGTTCTGCTCTTTTTGATGGTGACATCAGACTCGCTGATGACAACTTTGCCAACGGTTACCTTGCAAGCGGCACTCAGGCCTGTAGCATTAGAAGTACAGGTGATCGTGGCCGTGCCATATTTGACGCCCTTCACCTTACCATCGCTCGTCACTGTGGCAACCTTTGTGTTCGAACTTACCCAAGTCACACTCTTATCTGTCAATGTTGTGGGAGTGACCTTGGCCTTTAACGTCACAGTGTTACCCTTCTCAATGACAGCCTCAGACATATTAAGAGTAATATTACCAGTGACGACCTTTACCTTGCAAGTGGCTTTCAGTCCTGTCGCATTGGAGGTACAGGTAATGGTAACAGTGCCATCCTTGATGCCCTTTACCTTACCAGTGCTGGTCACTGTAGCGACCTCCGTGTCTGAACTCTGCCAAGTCACACTCTTGTCTGCCAATGATGTGGGATAGACTGTGGCCGTCAAAACCTCCGTCTTGCCTTTCCTCATGATCATTTCTGACTTGTCGAGAGTGACCTTGCCAACGGTCACCTTACAAGTGGCACTCAGACCAAGTGCTGCTGAGGTACAGGTGATGGTAGCCGTACCATTCTTAACAGCCGTCACTTTTCCGTCGCTCGTCACCGTGGCAACCTTGGTATTGGAACTCTTCCAAGTCACGCTTTTGTCAGACAGATCTGATGGCGTGAGCGTGGCTTTCAGCGTCACCGTTTTGTCCTTTTCAAGTGCGACATCGGACTTGTTGAGCTTAATCGTTCCATTAATAACAGTCACTGTGCAGGTAGCACTCGCTCCTATTGCCACAGAGGTACAAGTGATGGTGGCCGTACCTGTTTTGATACCTTTCACTTTGCCTTCACTGGTCACCGTAGCAATACTCTTGTCTGAACTCTCCCAAGTCACACTTTGGTCTGTCAATGACGATGGATATAATGTTGGTGTCAGCGTCATGGTTTTACCTTTCAGAATGGTAGTTTCAGTTTTGTCGAGGGTAATATCTCCAACAGTCACTTTGCAGGTAGCCTTCGTACCAGACACAACGGAGGTACAGGTGATGGTGGCAGTGCCAACCTTGACGGCTGTTACCTTACCCTCGCTGGTTACTGTGGCAACCTTGGTATTCGAACTTTTCCAAGTTACGCTCTTGTCTAATAAAGTCGAGGGAGTTACTGTGACATTCAGTTCCTCTGTTTTTCCTTTTTCAAGGATTGACTTAGATTTGTTGAGCCTAACCTTTGATGTAATCGCAATAACGTCCTTGAATTCATTCCAAGGGTATTTGTTTTTGTAAGCATCGATGCTACCCACTGGTACATGAAGAGTTATGTATTCAGGATATGAACCTTCGAAGGCATTATAAACATAGTAATATTTATTACCAGCATTAGGCGCATTCTCTGCATAACAATAGACATCCGTTAATTGTACACAATTTGAAAAAGCATAATAATTTATAGTTTCTGTTCCATTCCCAATTGTAATAGTATTTAGATTACCACAATTATCGAAAGCATAACTACCGATAGTAGTTACGCTATTTGGGATGGTTACAGATTTTAAACCTTTGCAGTTAAAGAAAGCATAAGCGCCAATAGATGTTACGCTATTGGGGATAGTCAATTTAGTAATCTCTGTTTTATTCACAAACAAATGTTGCGCAAATTTCAACGGATTGGAGTTGGAGTTTGAAAACGAGATATTACACCACGCATCAATTTCAGGGATATGCACAGAGGTCAAACTGTTGCAACCATCAAAAGCAGCATAACCAATAGATGTTACGCTGTTAGGTATTTCCACGGAGGTTAAACTACTGCAACCATAGAAAGCTTCTTGGCCAATGGATGACACGCTGCTGCCGATATTCACGGAGGTTAATCTTCTACAGCCAGAGAATATATTAAGCATTGATAATCAACGACTTACACATTAAACGGTAGAGAGGTGGATTTAGGGTTGGACAATGTCAGAAATAAGGAGGCAAAATTAACGTATTTAACCTTTGTTTGGGATATTCATTGGTTCGTCTGTGGATATTACTATGATTTCCTCAGGATCTACACCCTGATATAATCAGCTTGATTTTCATTCCATTGAATTAAAGCCCTTCCTATCGAAGACATCATCTGATTAACTTCTTCAAGTGAGTCTGGTGGGCACTCCAATCCATTAGGCTCATAGTTTGATTTTGCATGAACGATGCTATTTCTTGTTGAATACAGAATATGAGCTACTTGCTTTTTCAGACTCATCTGCTGTTCGTTAGGAAGTGCTATTGATTCTATTTTCACTTTCTCTTCAATCCCAAGTTGATGTTTCACCGTTTTTTGAAGGGTTTTGGGCAGATGATAGAAATCGGGAACAACATCTATACATGTCTGAATAACAGAAATGGCCAGAAAATCGTCTTTCTGATTATCCCTATACCCTTTCACTATGTCAAGAAGGGTATCCATATAGTGTGCTGTGCATCCCGGATCTGAGAACTTAAAAACCATAGGCTCCATATTCATCTACATAGGCATATTTCATAATCAAATACATTTAAAAATTATCACCGCAAATATACAAATTCTTCTCCAATATTCCACCCCTCTCACCAAAAATCTTCGTTTTATTCTTCAAACCCATTGCAAATAAACCAAGAAAAGCCAGCCCACGGCTGACTTTTCCCCTATTCTATTCATACTGGTTCTTGCGTCTATATTGTTCCGATAACGGCAGCAGTTCTTTAAACATCCCAACCTTGGCTCTTTCAACTGACTAGCATTCATCCTCTTCCTATTCGCCTTAACCCAGTTCAGCATATCATGTTCCTCAATCCTATGCCGCGACGGATTCCGATGATAGCCCTTGATAAAAACCATCACCTCCTGATACCGTATATTCCACCTTTCGTCTTGTGTCATCTCTTCTTTTCAATTATCGGATCCAGCACTTTCTACATTCTCAAACGCTTCTACTAAAGGATTCAAAAAAGAAACTGAAACAGCAGTATCCACTTTTGTCAATGTTGGGAACAGACAATTCTCCTTTCTATCCAACAACGCCTCGCTAGAAATACAATAATTTGCCGCTCCTTCCTTCGTCACCATATTAAAAGAGAGCAAATCTGTATGTTCACCTTGCGACCTGTATGCATAGTCCTGATTGTATGCCTCAGGATCGTTATAAAATAACATTTCGCACACATGGAATACTGCTACAATAGGAGCACCATTTCTAATTTCACGTGCTATCTCGTTAATCTTTCTATAAGTAGTGGTCTTAATAGACGCATCATACGAGACTATCGCCACAGTACCATCATTTTTCAAAGTCATTATAGTAGGCATCAGCTTCTTCTGCATAGTAAAAGTAGCGATATGCATTAATTCAAATGCCCGAAACGTTTCTTCCACATAATTACCCTCATTTTTTATTCCAACCATGTTACAGAGAACCTTATATGAGGATTCAGGATTATATGGCATTATCATTTCACATCTCGTTCCTTTCTCAAAAACATGGTCTTTGCGATAAAACACATAATCGTCGATAAACCAAAAATCCTTAGGCGCCCTATGGAAATGAAGGTCATTGATTTTCTCTAGTACTGTTTCTCTTGTTTTAGAAACTTCCCCGTCAATTGTCTGGTTCAGTTCTTCAAGCATTGCCATAATTGCATCAATACCATGATCTATCGTTCCAAAAAGGTTTCTTTCGGAGCCTATCTCTCTATACACGAACTCCACTGAGAAAAACACCTCAATAGAAGGTATACCCTCTATAACTCTTTTTACCATCTCAATGATAGACGAGTAATCCTCCTCATCCTCTATAGTATATGGGTCCGTAGGAAATACACCAGCCCCATTTGGCAGATAAAGAGTCAAAACAAACGATTTCTCGAGGTTAAACGGCTTTTCTTTCGTTACTTGGTTCCTCTTATCTACGAGCCAGGAACAATCATCATTCTTTAAGTATTTATCCCTCAGAACATAATACTCCGAGATATACTCTGTATGTGCAAGCGACTTCTGAAGCACAAAAGTCACATTGCGAAATTCCGACAAGAAGGAATCTATACAAGCTATATTTTCAAATAAATCCTGCCCTTTGCTGAATCTTTCAAGACTCTGAAGGGCTGCATACAGTTTCTGATATGCTGGTAATAGTAAATCTCCCATTTCTTCTTTTTTCATCACACCTCAGCCTTAACCAGTTCTCCATTATCCCATTTCATTGGGATATTGTCCTTGATGTACTCAAATCTTCCATCCATTACCACCGCTCCTATAGCAGGGCGCAAACTCATCTTGATATCCTCCAGTCGCAAATCCGTAGAGGACACAGCCTCACACTTCTCCACATCGAACACCGTCAAATTATATCCACCTCTATGCAAAGAGCTACTATATCTTATCCCATCATAACCAAGATGTCTTATATACTCAGCAATAATTTGCGATGCAATATAGTCATCTGGATTATTTGTCGATGAAGAGAATGCTGTTTGTATAAAGTACATCAACCATTCATCCACACTATTATCCTTGGTTGCATCTATATCAATTCCAACCGCAATGTTTGCAATTATCAATTGCTCTTTAACCTCTATTCCTGCCACATTGACAGCATTATGCAATAACGGTCGAACCTCAAAGACTGCGGTTGTCGGACTCTCAGCAATATACAGATAACGGATGAATTTCGGATTAGAACGTCCATCTCTTATCAAATCCGGATTTGGCGGCACGTATGAGCCCTCTTTTGATAGCCCTCTGAACTTATTATTCTTATTATGATAGCTATTCCGTTCTTCCTCAGTACAGTCCTGTCGGAAACATTTTGCAATCATATGCTCCGATAGGGCATTATCATCAATAATTCTGGCTCTATAATAGATTTTGCCTGCATTTACAGTCAATTTGCATTGTTCTGCAAAAACCGCAAGTTTGTCAAGAACAGGATGAGAAGGGAAAAATCTATGGTGATACTTCACTTCATCATGAAATGAGTACCACAACTCCCGTGCTTTATCGTAATTCGTAGCTTCCATTACCAAATCTATTATTTTTGCAGGCACTACAACCGGCACTAAAACTTCAACTGTATTTTATTCGGCCTCACCTTTATCACTTCAGCCTCATCAAGCAACTCCGACCTAATGTCATTCGGCATCAAGCCCGTAATATCCGACAGTTCCTCTTCCGAATAATTCAACTCCGTCACATGTAGGTCATACATCTTCTTAACTATTTTCGGAGTGTCAATAGGCACTTGTACGGTCTCTTTTTTCCTTTCTCCATTCCTGCCAAGCGTTACATACAGATATCTGGCCGTCTCTTCAGGAATACAATTCAGTTCCTTTGCCCTATAGATGATAGCGGCCTTCGACACCTTCCAGTAATACTTCTTCATGCCTAGGTCTTTATACTTCAAGTTAAAGAGGTCTTCCTTACACTGACTGGCTGGCATCAGAAACTCCCCTGCAAATTGGTTCGCCTCGATTTCCTTTTGGTCCTCCCGTTTTTCAAGATCTTCCGAACGCAAATGCATAACCAGATGTCCTAGCTCATGAGCAAGATTAAAACGCTTTCTGTCGTTTGGCGTATTACGATTAATCCAAATCACAGGAGCCTGATTTGTGGTAAACATCGTCAACCCGTCGAACTTATCCATGCCGTCAAGATCCAGATACATCACTATGACACCGTTTTTCTCAAGCAATGAAACAATGTTATCAATCGGTCCCGCTGGTACTCCCAAGTATGTCCTGATTTTATAAGCGATTTCTTGAGGGGTATTGTCCCCCGAAGGTTCAACAGCTGGTATTCTCAATTCTGGAATATCTATCGATTCCATCATTTCGTCAATGCTCTTGCTCAGTATACTGATTTTACTCTCAAGAACAGACAGGTTCTTAACCGTCATCGATGCCCTTTTTCTAAAAAATAGGCTCGACTCACCTCCCCGCCGGATATCTCTCTCAAAAAGAGATGTCGGATAATTCAATGCTTGGGCTATTTTCGCAACTGCATCCGGAGTAACCTCAATACCACCCTTCTCAAACCTAGATAGCGTAGCCTGTGTCACACCGATTAGCTTAGACAAATCACTCTGAGAAAGCCCGCGGCTTTCCCTTGCAATCCTAATACTACTACCGTAAATCATATTGCAGCCTTTTCTTTACCTCTTTGCTTGCCTGGCTTAACAGCAACAACTGGCTCTTCTGTTGCAGGAACTGTCATAGATGCAATTTGGTTATTGGCTGCCATATCGCCAAGGTCTATCGGTGCCCATAGATGTTGGTCACCTTCCATATATGACAATGTAACCTGCGAGATATGCTCTATCTGATTCAGTTGATAACCAAGTATAAGCACAGGCATAACATCCTCGCCTTCTGCCTTCTGGTTAATTCTCTTTACCGACGATTTCGTATCGTTCACCCATGGCAACCCTCTCTCATCAAGCTTTTTAACCCACACCTTATAAGAACCAATCTCAATAATTGTGTTCCTCTTGCTGGGCTTTGTCAGTCTGACCCCCTCGATTTCCGATAGTTTCTCAATGATCAGTCCATGCAAGGTACTTGATGGGAAAGTACTTTCTTGACGAGCTACAGGATGGTTCTCTGCAAACTCCAAATAGTTATCACCAGCCTCAATGATTTTCGTTACCAAACTGCTCGCCATAGGCGTAAATGCAGTCAGCACCTCATCACGAACGGCATTCTGGCGAGGATTCATCTCCTCGTCGCTGAACAAGAATCTATCCAGATTCCTTAAGTTCGTAATATTATTCCTTGTCATAATCTTAAAAATTTTGCTGCAAAGATACAATATTATTTTTAATTACGCATAAAATTTAGAGAAAAATGTGCATAATATTTTAAAAAATATGTGTTATTCGTATAATAAAAAACGTTTTCCCTGCGAAAAACGTCATTATTACCTTCAATTTTATTCTAAAAAGATGTCACTGGTTCTCTTATCTTGCCTTATCATTCCCCTCTCCCTTTCAATGTCGAAAACAGATTGTCTATTTCCCATGAGCTCTCCTTAGGATTGTAGTCATAGCCAAAGTCATGCTCCTCGGCATACCTTTCAGCCATGGCATCTACAGAAGCATAATATTCGTCCCATGCGTTCCTGATATCTGTCACCACAGCCTCATCCTCCAAGTCAGGCACGTACTTACACAATTCTTGCGCAGTAGTATCCAGGTCTTCTAAATCAGCATCGCTTTTCTCACCGAAATCCTTATCAAGCATACCTACTGTTAACTTACAGAACTCCTCAGACTCTAGATAGTCTTTCTTATTGGGGAATACATTCTCTATTGATGTCGCTAAGTTCAAGCAATCGTCACTCACTGCAATCCTACTGCAAAAGTCATCAAACAGAGCATCCATATCAAGCGATGTCCTTTTCAAGTCAACCTTTTCCAGCAAACTCAGCAGTGAGGCCAGAGGTTCCTGTATATCCATCATCATCTCTTGTGTTATTTTTGACTCCACATAGCCAGGCATGCTTTTTAGCATGTCCTTAAAGTCAATAACAAACCACCCCAGAACATCTACACGACTCTGCGGATAATTCCGATAGAAAACATTGTTTTCATGATCTGTATTTATCCGTACGCCACAGCTTTGGAAGTCATTCCAGCATCTGTCAAAAGCCTTTTGCACATCAGGGTGTTGCTCTCTTGGAACATCCGCATAGCGAAACACCTTTCTGTCATCATCATACACCCCGAACACTTGCTCAATAAAAAGTGCATTTTCCAATAGCAGCACTCTGGTACTGTAACTACCCTTAATGTATCTTGACAGTACATCCTTAATGCCAGGATTGTTAAAATCCACATACATACCGTATTTGCAGTTTCCTATTCTTACGAAGTTCCCCTGCAAAGTCTTTACGGCATCATGCCATCGTCGTTCATCCAGGTAGCCAAAATCCTTATGCACATTCTTATAGAAATAATCGTATGCTTTTCGCCAGTCATCATACATCACAACCGGCCTCATGGTAAACAATACCAACAAGGCTTCTTTAGCTATGTCTGTTAACCTGCCAAAAGCATCCAACCACACGCTGTCGGGATGTTCAAAATATCCCCATATCTTCTTGAAATATTCATTCGGTTGGCAAGTCTCATGTATACCTTTACTAACGAAAGTCTCAATGATTCGAGGACTGAAATGTGGGTGGTCTATCAGTTCTAGATAGTTTTTATTCCTCAACACATCATTAATATAGGGCTGTGGTATTTCGCTCGCTTCCAGATGATTATACAAAATCTGGGCTCTTATAAACCTTGTGTATTTACCAATATCCACCACGCATTTCGACATTTCCAGCCCTTTACCCTCATTAAAACGGCTATATTGGGCAAGCCCCTGCTGCAAGATATACTCACGAGTAGCCAATATAAACAGTTTATCTTTCTGTCTTTGGCACGCATTGATAAACTTCACTATTCTGCCATCAAAGTTCTTACCGCCATCTTCCAGGGCTATCTGGCCCAAAAAGTCATCAAAGAAAAACACCTGCCTCTTGCCTTCTTGCAGTATATCGGCCAAGTCTTCTATGTCGCTGTTGGTATAATAAAACTCTTCAAAGTTCGATGATGTCTGTGGATCTACATACTTCTCCGACAGAAGATACATAATCAGTACTCTAGCCAAAGTTGTCTTACCAATGCCCGGCTCTCCTGATATCACTACATATCTATTCTTCGATAGTTTTTTAAGAGCATCGTCAAAACTGTCGTTCATTACGTATGTACGCACTGCTTCCTGAATGTTTTCTTTCTCAAAGCTTGTCCAGTTAACAATGCGTTTCTTCAGGAAATTAATCAGCACGGTGCTACTCGGCAGCCACAACTTATAGTAGCGGTGTTCTATCTCAGGATGTAATGCAAGCCATTTATTCAGGTCCTGTTTGGCAAGTATATCACATTCCCGCTTAATATAAGGGGCAAACATGCCCATAATCTCTTGTTTATTCGCATCCGTCAGGTCAACAGAGGTTGTCAGCATGTAGCGTTGGGGCTTCAGCTGCTTTACCTTATCTACCTCTTTTTTCAGAGTTTGTTTCAGTTCGTTATACTCTTTATATCTTTTCGCTTGAACTATCACACTCTTTCCTCTGTCGTTGGTATATCTAAGGTCAATACCTCCATCGCGCCCCTCGGCAAAGCTCATAAGGTCTAAACCCTCATGAGCATTTATCAGGTCACGAGAGAAGCATTCGAATTCAAATGCACTCAACAAATTGCGAAAATCGTAGTTACTCATGTTCTTTCTGGTTTCTTCACTTCACCCAATGGTCCAACCAGCGAGCTCCTTACTCCACTCTTCCTTCAACTTCTCATTCGGTTGTATCGAAATTGCCTCCGCCATCACATCTGCCGCATTTGATTCATTCATTTTATGGAGACATTTGGCTTTATCATGTCGGAAAGCAGCGCAATACTCTTTCTGTTTAGGATTTTCTTGAGCAATAGCCTTTTCAATATAACCCAATGCTATCGGGTAATCTCCATTCCCATAATAAACCTTACACAGGGTTTGCTGCATGAACATGTTATCCTTGTTTTCCAACTCTTCTGCTATTGGGAGTGCTTTATCTGGAACACCTCCTGCAAGGTAAAGCTTTATCAAGTTTTTTCTGATATAGTCATCCTCTCTAGGTACTCCAGCTAAATATTCCTGAGTAATCCTAAACAATTTCTCCTTGTATTCCGGCGGGTAGTTTCCATAAAGATACTGAGCCAACTTTATCTTTCCATAGTCTTTGCGCAGTCTGTTGTTCTTCTCAACATTCAATGGCAATGGTAGTTGAACACATAGGCGCGCGTAGAATTTCGGGTTATTATATGAAAGATGCTCCGCCATTTTTGCCAAGACGATATATGTGTGAGAATAACTCTCAGACAATGAAGCATAAACAGCCTTCGAAAATTGATCTAATTGCTCATCTATATACGTTTTCTGCAGTTCCTTATATTTGTAGTTGCTTATAATGTCGTATGCTGATAATCGTATCGAGATTGGGACCTCGTTGATGTTTTCAGGATTAAGAATCGCAGCAATCTTTTCTGCAGCCTTGTCCGGTAAGTTCTGTTTGTTATAATCACGAGCCAATCTTAACAAACTCTGGTATGACTTAGGATTAAGTTCTAATGACTTCAGCAACCATAATTCAGACTGTTCATAATCCTCAATAGCCGATAACCATTTACCGATATGATGAAACACTATTGCTTGGCTAGCCGATGATGACAGACTCAATGCTTTCAAGGTTTCTATGTCGGCCAAGATTTTAATCTTACACTTCTCCTTGTCTTCATTGGTTTCTTTCCTAATATTATACTGTTCTAATTCCAGCTTTTCAACCAACAGGCACAAATCAACCTCTTGCTCCTCTGGTAACAATGGGAGGGCATTGATCTTATCAAGATAAACGCCTGGATTAATAAACGTATCAACAGAATAAAGATGTGAGAGTAGAATATAATGTCGAAGCAAAGATTCTGGCCGCATTGCTGAAACTATATCATCCAATCTTTTTTGATGATAAGCAAAGAAGGTGTACAGACCTTCGTCACGAGCTACTACATGCTTTTGGAGGTAGTCTAACAGATAATCCGCGAACACTGTTTCATTGTAGTCTTTCCCAACAACAGCCCTTATCGCCGACAATACCACCTGATGTATCTGGCATTGATAATCTCCAGCATCATGTATAATGGCGAACTTGTACAGCGCATTCAGCTTCAACAGCTTCTTCTCTTTCAAGAATATCTTATTAACGGTTGTACTGTCAAGTCCTAACAACAGATTAAACATATCTAGAAATCGTTCCTTATACCTTCCCACTATACGTTGAGCAAATTCTTCATTTCTTTCATCATCATTAATTTCCGTCATATTCGAAACACTAATGATGTCATCCCAACTCATCTCTTCGTTTACAACCGCATTCTTGGCAAGTTCCAATAACAGAGGATAACCGGCTATCTGCTTTAATATACTTTTTACCTGGGAATCTGTAGGCTTCACGTCGCAGTCACATAGAATCGCTCTCGATACTTCGTCAGATACGTATGACAAATTATAGCTATCATCAACGCCAACATTCCTCTGTAGTGATGAAACGATGCACTTACTTCCGTTACCATTGTATTTACTGAAGCTTTCAAGCAGATCCCCTACATTTTCATTCAGGTTATCAACAATTACGAGTATCTTGAACATCTGCAGGATAGAGGCTAGGTTGATGTCTTCACCCATCCGCCTGAATCTCGCCTTGTTCAAATCGTTAGGGACAATGCTATTACCGTCAAACCACAATACAGTATCAAAATGCTCCGACAAATCATTAGCAATGGAAATTGTCATCTGGCTTTTGCCAATACCGCTCAATCCGTATATTTGAAGAAAATCCTTCACCTTTAGCAATCCCTCAATGTCTTTCTCTTCCGGACGGTGCTGGTAATCGGACTTTTGTAGTGGGAGCGTATTAGTCTGGGGTAACAAATAGTAGTATCTCTGTGATTGGGGCAGATATGAAAGGATCTCCTCAACCTTATCCGCTAGATAGATTTTATTGTAAACAGCCTTGGCAATACGCTGGCTGTCATACAAGTAATAATGGTAACCGCTATTCAATTTGTCTTTTAGCGCTTGCCATATCGTGGCCTTTACATTCTGATATTCATCACCCTTTGCTCTTCTGTTACTGAATAGATAAATGGTAGTAAACTTTGGACTATTTTTAATGCTGCTTTCTATATCATTTTTAGGTTTGTCCCCAGAAAAATAGTCTTTATCTGTACCGCATTGGCCTATAGTCCTGTAGTCCTCATCTTGTATCAAGTCAACCGAACCTTTCACCGCTTTCAGTTCAAGGTTATGTCCTTTCCACTCATACTCTTTGCCTGTCAGCAGCTCAATCAGAGGCCGACACAACTCCTCAAAGTCCGTCCCATTCAAATGATCCAGTTCTTCCGCTACGGTGTTAATAAAATGATCAACGAGTTTCATATTAACAAGAAATTATTATTTCACATCTCCTCTTTAGTCATTTTTTCACGATTTAGAGGAATTCACGCATTTTCTATCATCCAACCATTATCCCTCATCTGCTGTATCAACTCTTCATTCCATAAACTCCGGTTTGATGCATAGCAAAGGAGATGCGTCGGTCGCGAAAAGCCTACATACAAGATTCTTTTTACTGTAGATTTTACAGGCTTATCAGTAACAATATCCTGCTTAAAGAATGGACTTCTATAAGTTATTACTCTGTTCCTTCCACTACCAGTAGGAGTAGATTCTATCATGTACTGACTCTCATACTTATTCCTATGTGCAGTCTCTACATACATGGTTGCACAATGGGTCATACCCTTTGCAGAATGTACTGTTCCTATAGTTATTGGTATCTCTTCAGGCTCATCATGTTCATCATGACCGGTCAACTGCTGTACAAATGCTGTTCCGAAGAATGTTTTAACTTCATTATTCGGCCCGGTACCCAAAAACTCACTCAGCCATTTTGTGTATAATCGTTTTAACAAGATATATGTTTCACTCCATTTCCCCTGACTTAACAGTTTTGTTCCAACAAACAATTCTTCTTTGAACTGTTGTTGTACCGTCTCAGTCTGCTCGCCAATCATCGCCAAAAACTTAGTTGAAGTATATTGCCTTCCATCTACAGCACGCATTCCATTTTTCCTCAACGTCAAAGCAAATCCCTCAAGTATAATCTTCTTCGAGATATCAAAACTACCTATATATTTTTCGTTTTGAATCAATTCGCTCAACGTGTCTGGGTTTGAATTAGTATTATTCTGTTTCTTATGATACTCAGGAAAGATGTCTTCCAAATGCTTATAGTTTACATTCATACTCTTCTCAGCATTCCAACCAATAATATGGAATCCATTATCCCTTGCATCGGGCAATTGATGTAAATGATATCTCCTAATTATCTCTCTGAACTTCTCTTTCAGTCTTGACATGGTATCTGGCGTATACAAAATCAAATACGGGGCAATCGGTTCATCTAAAGTTCTCAAACCATTTACAACAAATTGAGTAGCATCCCCTTCATCTCCCCTATCCAGCACCAAATGATCAACAATCGATGCGACCTCTGAGGTAAGCCTCATTGAGTTATTAATGTATGTTGGATTTCTGCTTTCCCATCTGTTTTGTGCCGAGAATCCATCGAATATTGACTGATTGGGATCTCCTATCCGCTGAAGAACGACTCCATCACAATTAAACACTCTATCTATCACTTCAAGTTGATGTCTTTGCATATCCTGTGCTTCATCTACAAACACATACGCAAAACGCTTTCTAAGAATATTCAAGATATCTGGACAAGTTCTTATATATGTATCTGCCAAATGATAACAATCGTCAAAATGAAGAACACCTTCTTCCATTAAGCTACTCTTCATTCTTTCCATTGTATTTTTCATCTTTGCAACTTCGTCATCTACGGTGCCTCGTCTAACCCAGTTATTTGCTATTGGATAGCGCAGTTCTTCACCATTTAACCCAGATAAAAGAATTTCTTCTCCATTATCATTGAACCCATAACGTATGCTCTTATAATATGGTATTTTGCTTTTCAGATAGCCACTGGCATATCTCATTTTTATTTCACAAAGTTGTTCATACCTGTCAGCATCAATCACATCTACTTTATGACCATACTTCTGGATATAATATGGTAACGCTAAAAAGGTATCAACAAAATCCTGAATGGTACCAACGAAATTAGGGTACTCAAACAACTGAGGACAATGATGCAGGAGTTTGTTCTTCAGTTCTTCAACTGCTACATTCGTATGAGAAATAGCCAGTATTCCTTTGCCATCATCTAATGGCAGGTTCTGTGCCATACAATAAAGCTTGGCGCGCAAAGCCGTTGTCTTGCCACTCCCAGGCACAGCCAACAAATCACCACTATCCCATCTGTTGATGAACCGAACTCGTTCGGCATCAAAATGATGTCCTTCTGGCAGTAATATCTTTTCCGCCTTTTCTATAATATCTTGCTCTATATGCATCTTCTTTCTAATTGCATACATGGTTAATGGCATCTATCAGATACTTGGAATAGTCATCTGCTGCAATATTCCCAAAATCTATTGCAGGGGCGTTTTTTAGTTTTTGAGCCATTTTATAAGCCACCTCCACTTTATCAAACTTTCCTACAGTATCATGTCCGCCATTGGCATTAACATTATATCCTCGAAGTTTATTCATTAACTTCTGCTCAAAGTCAGCATCCGCTATAATGGCGCCTTCATTTTTAAATGTACGGTTATGTACTTCCGCTGCTGCTTCTTTAAAGAAACTTTTCAATAATGCAGATTTCCACAAACACCATTCAAGGGTCCATTGCTTAGCTACATTCCATTTAATATCAGGATAATTAGCAACGTCTATAGCACTTGCAATATCACTAAGTGCTGTCGTTTCTTCAGCATTGTCAAACGTACCATCATCCTTGGGTCTGACATCAAGGTCGGTAACAATCGCAACTTTACAACCCATCGTTTCCTGATTCTTTCTCATAAAGAGCTTAGCATAGCGCATATAGGCCGTCGACCCTACGTTTACTATTGACACTTCATGTTCTGTCAAGTCTTTACCCATCTTTTTGGCAATGGCTGGTATTAGTATCTCCTCTGCCCATCCTTCCACCAGTATGATTCCCTTGGCAAAGAACAAATTGGATTTTGTCACGTCAAGGAAATGATCTAGGAATTCATAGTCATCTTTTTCCAGTTGAGTATACTCAGGCCCCATAGGAAACACCTTGCCATCTTTGCATATTACTACCTGATTGTTCTTGTCCTCATATAGTTGGACTTTCGAGGCTAAATTCGGACTGTGGGTTGTAATAATAAACTGTGTCCCTGTTTGATTTTGTATGGTCTCAAGCACTTTCATTTGTGCCTGTGGATGTAAATGTGCCTCCTCCTCTTCTACAAGGCATAGTTTCAATCCATTCCATCCTGTCTTCTGAAGGTGTAAAAGTTCCGCTGCCATATACAAGCGGTTCATTGTTCCAAGTCCCGGTCGGGTCATACCATCAAGGTGAAGGGATAGTTTCTCTAATATTTCCTTGATTCTTGACCCTGCTATTGAGAATGTAGATTCGGTTCTGTTATTTACAAACTTGCCTAAAAAACCGTCTATCACGTCTTTTATCTGTTCTTTATTGCTCTTTTGCCCAGGGACAGATGTATCATTCTTAAACCAGTCCCTAATACTATCATTTGCAGTTGCCACATACCCTTCAAATGCATCCTTGCCACCAGCTCCCTCTTTAAATAGATCATGTCCTTCAAGTATCTGAGATAATCTGGAATACTTTTTGGCAGTCAGTTCATTCTCAGCATCTCTTAATGGTTTCAGAAATGTTAGCTTTAAATATTCTCTTGCCTGGCTGTCCATAGGGCTTCCGGCCTCATCCATGCCAGCTCTGACATCTTGGGGTATAATCCTTCCATTAACACGTCTTACTTTATAAATCAATCGCAAGATAGGACGTTTCGGATTTGAATCATTCCAGCCTAACCATTCGGTAAAATGAGCCGCTTCGCTGTTAGTAAGTCCATCTATCAACAACTCTATTCTTATCTCGTCTGTACCATCGAAGAAATCGTCATCTTCCCACAAAATTCTTTCGTAGGCATGTGTTTTCAACACCATCTTAATAGCTTCAAGGATGGCGGTCTTACCAGAGTCATTTTCTCCAACAAGTACATTCAAACCTGGTGTAAACTCCAAATCAAGATTGGGCTTCTCTAAGTCTATAGCATCAGGGCCACCAAACTTACGAAAATTCCACAATTTTATATTCGACAGGTACATAGCTTATATATTTATGCTCAACTCAATTCTACTTTACGCAAGCGCCTCAACTACCGCCAGCAGATGGTCAGCCAACTCGTCAAACTCATCATAGAGTTTATCCTGAGTAGTCAGGTAGTCACTACTCGTTATAAGAACAGGCTTACCTGCATAGTGCTTGTAGCTATCGCCTATTGCCATATCCTTATTACGTATATCTTTTTCTTTTCCGTGCTCATAGTCGTGGCGCAAGTCTGTACGCATATGCTTAACACGGAAAATGCACTGATATACATCTTCTTTTCGTACAACCTCATCCGTCACTATCGCCTTGATATGTTCTATGTTCTCATAGAAAACCTCATAAAAGTCATCTATAATACCACCAAAGGTTTCCTCCGTCTGGCATACAGTTCCACCTATCGCAGCCGCAGCTCTCATTGTAGCTCCAGTGTACTTAAAGAGCTTATCGCGTCCTTTCCTCTCGCAAATACGATTGATGGCAACTACCTTGTCTATTATCCGTTTACCCTTTTCTGATATTCTAAATGCAGACGATTTCACTAACGCCTCCTCTAGAGTGATGTCTTCTTTATTCTCTTTTTCACGCTTAAAATCTTCAGGTAATAGCGCAATAACGTTTACCCTCGGTTTTACCTCAACAACATCCTCAATCTTGGGCAATGGAGTTACACTAAATTCAGCTGAACAAATTTTTGAAACCCAGTTTACCTGCCTATCAACCATAAGCGAGGCTGTATCAATCACGCCTAACTGCCAAGCTGATAATCGTCCGGTGACCTCTATTGCTTTATGGGCTTGCATCGCTATGGTCTGCAAATCTGTAAGCATAGTTTTCGGTGCAATTAGTTCCTTGACGTAATCCGTTTGCGAGGCAAGGGCTCCTGTAATCGAGGATATTTGAGTTGCTACACTGGTTATCTTTGCTATCCCTTTGTCATGAGCTAGCAAACTTGTCTTACTTTCCAAGGCAGCTAATATAGACAATTGTGGCTCCGCTACGTTTTTGGTCATCGCGGATAATGCAGTCGTAACAGGACTTATTGTCTCAATACTCCACTTTGATTGGGCTGCAACAATCTCACTAATAGAACTTTTTCCCAATGCAACTTCCAAAGCCGTCAATTGAGGTTTGGCAGCACTTGCTAGTAAAGCAGTACTACCACACATCTCGTTTATCCTCGCGACCAAGGCAGATACACCAGATGTTGCATCTATTATAGAGCTTTTCTTTTCTAAATCTTTCATTTTGTTCCGTATGCAGCGACAATGACGCTGCGCTTTCTTATCCGTCTCCGTTCCCAGCCGTTCTCGGCAGGGTCTAAACCACAAAGAGGCATAGCCTCATCAGCCATACCCCTTCAACAATCTCCTATCCCTTCATCTCCATAAAATTCTTATTCCGTTCCTCCGCTCTGCGGTTCCTTCCCCACCTCGGCACAAACTCGAAACATACTCCATATTTATCTATAAGCACACCCGCTCAGAGCAAGCTGTACCCCTGTATTCATTCTCATACTTTTCAATATGCTTCTTCCCAATCTCTACCAACCCTTTTAATTCTTCTACAGCACCTATTCCTGCTTTAAGCAAGGCAATATTACAATAGCCAATCTCTGCATTGAATTTGTCCAGCAAGAATTGTTCAATAGGGCTTATCAACCTTCCCTTTGCTCGTATCTCACTATTCAATTGAGCCAAACGTTCACTATAGTAGCCTTTCACATCTTCAATCGTAACCACATCATTCACCTTAGAACCGAGAAGATACGTTCCAACAACAGCCTTAACGAAATCGTTCTTCACTAAGTCTTTGGCTTTAGATACGACGTCTTCAGCAGACAACTCTGCCAGTTTCTTACATGATGGCAAATCTTTGATAGGTACCATTGTTCTTGCGATATCCTTTAGCTCACAAAGCATATCACGATATCAAGCGTTGCAATTCTTATATCCAAATCATCTTTGGTTTGATATGCTTTTACCTTATTCACACAACGTTGCATGCCCAACATTGACGTTTCAAAGCAATCTTCGAAAACGGTGATTGTATCATGACAATAATTTCTAAACAGAGCTCTTTGCTGGATATAGTCAACACCATTCCGGCTGTTATATTTTTCACACAATTTCGATATTTGGGTCTCAATATAACCGATTTCTTTTACGCCAACAAATATTTCGTTCATTTTAGCCATTTCCACGTCTATAACCCATAACCATCTAACCAATCTCCTTCAGCATCCCCGCCGGCACCCACGCTATGGCCACGCTCGCCACACCTTCTATCTCCACCACAACCCTCTTACACCTCTTCACGCGCCTGATCACGCCCTTCACGCCCTCAAACGCGCCGCCCATAATCTCCACGCACTTGCCTTCCTTCCCCACAACCGTCTCGTTGTCCAGAAATATCACGCTGTCGTCAGTCCGCGAAGCCACCCGCATAAAATTCTCCATCTCTCCGTCCGCCACCGTCATAATGGCGTGTTCCTGGGAGGCCGTATAGTCCATCATATACCTCAGCGGCTCCAGCACCTCGTTCCTCCTCTTCAGCTCGCTCATCCGCTCCTGCGTCGAACGCACGAAAATCAGGTTACTGATAGCAGGCACCAACACCCTCTGCAGTTCCGTATCCCCGCCATTCTGCGATTCCACCACTTTATACCTCATCGGCACAAAGTTCTCGATTCCCAGCCGGTCCAGCTCCGCCTTCACCTTCATCTCCCGCTGATACGTCACCCTCATCGGAAACCACGTCTTGGGGTCACCACACATCCTTGTGTCGCGTCCCGATTCTTTTCCCGTTTCTTTCGTCGTCATCATATCACTCTGGTCTTCAGTCGCTTTATGACTTCAACTCTACGTTGTTATAACGATGCAAAGATAGTAAAATATTTCGACTATCCACTATTTTTATGCGCTTTTTAACAAAAAACTCCATATAATTCCAGCATTAGCAAACGATTATTTGATTCCTTTGAGGACTACATCAATAAAGGCCATGAGTCCTTCATCTATTTCCTATTCGACCTATATGGCCGCCATGTAAACGATGAACAAAAACAATTTGCCCATGCTATAGAGGATAGCCTAATGAAATATTGCGAGTCAGAACCCGACATCAATATGCTTACTTTGGCTTTCTTTATATTCTCACAGCATTTAGGCCGGATGCTGATGAGGGCGAGGTCATGGCACTCGTCCTTTGATGAGCAATACTTCTTGTGCCAATAGTTATACGTTGAACAATATGTATCTATCTGATGTAGGTACGACTTCAGTAACAGACCACTCTGACGCGGTCTGACTGTAACTACAAAAACACTTCCTTGGTCATAACTGAAATAGTTGTAGTTTGGGTGCACTATTGCGGGTGCTGACAATATGATAACTAAATCACAATCAGAAGTGATTAGATTGTCCATTTCCGGACACCATGAGTGTCCAGAAATGGACACTTTATTTTATGCCATTGCTGATTATCAATGAGTTACGGGTTTGGCACGGATATTGTATTGTATATTGACAGATAATTATCGTAAATGATATGAGATATTTGAAACAAGCCCTCGCCATGATGCGCGAGGAACGACTTTTCTCCGGCATCTACATCGTGGGTACGGCGCTGGCCATTGCCTTTACGATGGTGATGGCCGTAGTGTATTACATCAAGTTGGCACCCATCTATCCCGAGCGCAACCGCGCACGGACGGTTTACTTTGAGGGCATTTACATTGAGGCGGAGAGCCGTGGCGCGGGACGATGCTACTTCGGCGACAAAGCTTTTGAGGAATGGTTCCTGCAGAGCAAGAACATCGAGTATTGTTCGCCCACGCTCTTGGCGGCAGGAACGGGCAAGGCAGAAGGCCGTTGCCAGGCCTCCATTGTTCGCGGAAAGAATGACTTCGTGGATGTCATCCGCAACCGCACCAGTGCCGACTTCTTCAAAATCTATGCTTACGACTTCGTGAGCGGCAGACCATTCACCCGGAAGGAGGTGGATGGGAAAGAGGCGGTATGCGTCATCACCGACGCACTGGCCGAGCGGCTGTTTGGCAAGGGTGTGGATGCCGTGGGGCAGACATTAGTGATGGAGCATGAAGAAGACTTGCGCATCATTGGCGTGGTGCGCAGCGGTAGCCAGCTCACCCCCGACAGCTATGCTGACATCATCATGCCCTACACACTGGTGGAGGTGCGTGCTGGGTCGGTCTATGCCGGGCTTTATTCCATCGTAGCCACAGTAAAGGACGACGAGCACCTGCAGGCGTTGAAAGCAGAGATCGACGGCATAGCCAATCGTCTCACCCAGTCGAAAGATGAGTTGCTGAACAATTTCTATTTCGGCGAAGGTGTGAAGACGAAAGTGGTGCTGACCAAGGGCCTGGAGACGCATCCGATGCACGTGCTCCGTACCGAGAACCGCGACAGTGTGTTCGGGGTGGTTACGGGGTGGCAATTGGTCATGCACTACGCGGGCATCCTGTTCGTGCTACTCTTCGTGCCGGCACTGAACCTCTGCGGTATCGTGGCTGGACGTATGGAGCGGCGCAGCGCAGAGATTGCCGTGCGCAAGACCTTTGGCGCCAGACGCACAACGCTACTGAACCAAGTGATAGCTGAGAACCTGGTACTGACGACTATCGGAGGCATCATCGGCCTCGTATTCTCGTGGCTCGCCATCTACGGTCTGCGAAGGGAAATCCTCGGCATGTTCTTCGACAATAGCACGCTCAATACGGCTCCGATTGTTGAGGGCGAGATGCTCTTTGCCCCCTCGCTGTTCATTGGAGCCTTTGGGGCGATACTCGTGCTTAACCTGCTGGCCGCCGTCATCCCTGCATGGTGGAGCCTGCGGAAACCGATTGTAGAATCAATGATGGAGAAAAGATGAAACAACTGAAAGAAATATTCGCAAACAAGGCTACAATCTGGCTGTTCGTTGAACTGGTGGTTATCACCGTTGTGGCTTGGGCGGTGTTCGACCCCGCTGTCGTGAACCTCTATTATCGCTGTCGGGCGCTCGGTTTCGATACGGACAAGCTGCTCTATGCCGAAACGACTGTCGGCGCGTGGGACGAGGATGCCAGCGAAGAGGACAGGAGTGACCCTTACAACCCTACTGAGGAGCGCCGCCAGCAGATGCTGCGCCAGCTGACAGCTGTGGATGGTGTGGCGTCGGCCTATCTCTACGACGAGGAATACGGCTCCATCGGTTTTACGAGTCATGGCTACTCACCGTGTCGCATCGACAAGGATACGCTCTGGCTGGCGGCTATCCGCTTCGTACCCGACTCTCGCTTCTTCGAGACCTACGGTTTGAAGCCTTTGCCCGGCAGCCCCTCGGCTGAACAGCTCTCGCACCTACAGAAGCGTGACCGGCAGGCAGTGCTGACGCGCTCTGGTGCTATGGCGCTCTTCGGGAGCACCGACGTGTTGGGGCGCAAGATTACCATCTGCTATGGTGACCCCGACATCGTCGTGACGGTGGTAGGCGTGGTGGAAGACTTCCGCAAGTCGATGAATAATACCTTGCAGTCGCTAATCATCAGATCCGACAGTCTGAGCAAAACCGAATGCCGCTACGTGATCCGACTGAAGGAGGGGGTGGATGCCCGCCGATTCGTGGAGGAACATGGGCGCGAACTCATCAACAACTGTCAGACAGGCTTCAACCGCATCAGCCGCCTGATGACATTTGAAGAGCACCTGGAGCAGCAGGAACTCGACGAGGGCCGCACGCAGGAGGTGAACCGCAGTCTGGCTCTCGCCCTGTTCTTCCTTATCAATCTGATGCTGGCTGTTATTGGCACCGTGTGGCTCCACGCCAAGCGCCATACGGAGGAGTGTGGCGTGCGCCGTGCTTTCGGAGCCACCCGTTGGCGTGTTCTTTGGGATTTCCTTTGGCGTAACGCCCTGCTGGCCACCGCAGCCGTCGCCGTGGGACTCGTCATCTATCTCAATTACGCCTATAGTGGCCTCACGGTGGAATATGGTAAAGAACACTGCGAGACGCTCTATATGAATAACATCATCGACGTGCCCACCGACAAGACGTGGGTCGATTACTTCTGGCCCCACTTCCTCGTGGTTTCCTCCGTCGTGTACATTATTATATTATGTACTGTCCTCATCGGTACCGCCATCCCCGCCGTGAAGATTATCAAGACGAAGATTACCAACGCACTAAGGGATGAATAAGATAGAATAAATAAACATAATAAACAAAAGAACAATGGAAACAGTGATTAAACTAACGGGCATCAACAAGATCTATCGTACCGACGAAGTGGAGACACAGGCGTTGGAGAATGTGAACCTCGAAGTCCGCAAGGGCGAGTTCCTCAGCATCATGGGACCGTCAGGCTGCGGCAAGTCGACGCTGCTCAACATCATGGGCCTGCTTGACGAGCCAACGAGCGGCGAGATTGAGCTGTGCAGCACGCGCATCGACCCGAAGCTTTCGGACAATCGCCTCGCCGAACTGCGCAACAAGACGTTGGGCTTCGTCTTCCAGTCGTTCCACCTCATCCCGACGCTCAACGTCCTCGACAACGTGCAGCTGCCGCTCATCTACCGTGGCGTGCGCAGCGGCGAGCGCATCCGACTGGCCAAGGAGGTCATCGAGCGCGTCGGCCTCTCCCACCGCATGAAGCACCGCCCCACGCAGCTCTCCGGCGGACAGTGCCAGCGCGTGGCCATCGCCCGAGCCATCATCGGCAACCCCGAAATCCTGCTGGCCGACGAGCCCACTGGCAACCTCGACTCGAAGATGGGTGCCGAAATCATGGAACTGCTGCACCGCCTGAACCGCGAGGACGGCCGCACCATCGTCATGGTGACCCACAACGAGCAGCAGGCGGCACAGACCGACCGCATCATCAAGTTCCTCGACGGACGACAGATACAGTAAGAGACAATGAGTAAATTCCTTTTATTCCTGCGCCACGCTGTGGCGCTCATTCGCGAAGACAAACTGTTCTCCGCCATCTACGTCGCGGGCACGGCGGTGGCCATCGCCTCGGCCATGGTCGTGGTGCTCGTGCTGCACATCCGCATTAGCAATATCTACCCTGAGGTGAACCGTGACCGCACGGTGATGGTGAGGAGCTGGTTTTCCGACGAAATCAACAACGCTGTCGACATCGGCTATTCACCCCTCGCCATCGAGGAGGTGTTCAACCGTCTACAGTGCGCTGAGCTGGTGAGCGCCACCATGAGTTCCGACTACATCTACCGTTTCACGGCCTGTACCGAAATGGGCAAGCAGGAAGTGCCCGTCACCGTGAAGTTCACCGATGCCAACTTCTATCGGCTTTATAAGTTCAGTTTCGTAGCCGGACGGCCTTACACCGACGAGCACCTGCAGCATGGCGACAAGCAAATCGTCATCACCGATGCTCTGGCGCGGAAAGTCTTCGGCACCACGGAGAAGGTGGTGGGGCGGCAGTTGCTGCTGAACTACCTGCCCTATCACATCATCGGCATCGTCAGGGAGGTAAGCCCGTTGATGTTCGAGTCGTCTTCCGACATCTATCTGCCCTACACGGTCAAAGACTCGCGGAATGGTTTCCAGGATGCGAACGTGAGTTACGCCGGTGGCTTGGAGGTGAAAGTGCTGCTGAAGCCAGGCTACACCACGAAGATGCTCAAGGACGAACTGGAGCCTTACCGCACCCGCTACCTCTCGATGCTGAAACAATCGACGGGGAAGGAATACCGATGGTTGATTGACGCCCGGCCACACTGGGGCAAGACACTGGTATTCTTTAACACGCCCAACTATACGGTGGGCGACATGCTCTATAACCTCTCATTGCCCGGCATACTCCTGCTATTGCTCTTGCTGTTGCCAGCCATCAACCTGAGCGGCCTGGTGTCGAACCGCATGGAGTCGCGTGTGGCAGAGATGGGCATCCGCAAGGCTTTCGGCGCCAAAAGGACGACATTGCTGCGCGAGGTCATCAGTGAAAACCTTGCGCTGACACTCCTCGGCGGTCTGGCGGGCTATCTGCTCTCGTGGCTGTTCATCAGCCTCATCCGCAACAACTCGGTGTTCCTGATGATATTTGAGCGCGAGTACGACCCCGTGAACAATGTGTCGTTACAGCCCGATATGTTCTTCACCCCGCTGCTGTTCCTCGTCGCCTTCCTCTGCTGCGCCGTGCTCAACCTGATGGCGGCACTCATACCGGCATGGACCTCGCTCAGGAAACCTATTGTAGAATCGTTAAACCAGAAGAGATGAACATGATATTCAAGAGCCTGTGGGCTCACAAGAAGCAGAACGGTTGGATATTTGCCGAGATTGCCATCATCAGCTGCCTGAGCTGGTTCATGGTCGATTACTTAGTGACCAGCACCTACGCCACCTACTTCTGCATACCGGCGGGAGAGTTCGAGAAAGACCATCTGTGCGTGGGGCAGTTCGACATCGTCAGGAGCGAGAGCGCATCGGAAGGCTGGGTCGTACCCGAGGAAGAGGGAAGGAATGTCTATGTCATCAGGGACAAGCTGAAAAGCCTGCCCGAGGTGGCATCGGTGTGCCTGACGCCCGACTATCTGAATGCCGACCTCCGTCTCTACAGCTGGCGGACACTGGCACTTGCCGACGACACCACCAAGCATATCGGCGTGTCGCAGAGATTCTACTATCAGAACGAGCACTATTTCGAGACGCAGGGACTGAAGGCCATCGAGGGGAGTCCCGATGCCGAAACGCTGTCGAGGGAGATTCCGACTGACGGCATCGTCGTCACCCGCAGCGTGGCGCGAATGCTTTTCGGCCACGACCAGGTGGTGGGCAAACGCCTGGCAATGGTAGGCACCAATTATTCGGATGGCGTATGGAAAACCGATGTTGCCGGCTACAACACGATTTCGGGTGTGGTGGAGGACGTGAAAGCCTCGCCCAACGAGCGATACCCCTATACGGTGTTCTTCCCGAATCCTGGCACAGGCGCCAGTCCCCGTTGCCAACTGCTGTTGCGCCTCAAGCCCGATGCGAATGCCAATGAGTTCGTGAAGCGCCTGACGCCAACGCTGACGAGCGAATTCCGGGCAGGCATCTGTATATTACGTGAACTCGAGACCTATCAGCAGCACTATGAGAGCCAGATGGCACGCGACCAGAGCACAATGAGCCGACAATGGACTGTCCTGCCGCTTGCACTCTTCGGCATCATCGTCGCGCTGGGCACGCTGGGCACCTGGTGGCTCCAAATTCGCAAGCGCACCGAGGACATTGGCATCATGCGCAGCTTCGGTGCCAAGCGCCGACATATCTTCTGGATGATTTGGAGCGAGGGAGCCATACTGACGGCCCTTGCCTGCATCGTGGGCTGTTTCTTCTGGTTTCAGTTCGCCATCAACTGGGATTTGCTCTCCAATGGCGGTGCATACGGAGCCTCCGGCCGCGAGACCGACTGGGTATCGCAATTCTGGCTGCACTTTCTCATCGTTTGCGCCATCCAGTACGTGCTGCTCCTCGCCATCGTCACCCTCGGCATGGTTGTCCCCACCGTCCGCGCCATGTATAAACGTCCCGTCGAAGCCTTACATCATGAATAGAGTTTTCGCGTTCTTCCTCGCTTGGTTGCCCCTCGCCGTTTTGGCACAGACGGACACGCTGCGCCTCTCCCTCGACGACTGCATCGCGATGGCGCGCCGCCAGAGCATCGACGCAGCCGTGGCCCTGGGCGAACTGCGGTCGGCATACTGGCAGTGGCGAAGCTACCGGGCCGACTTGCTACCGGAGGTGTCGCTGTCGGGCACGGCACCGTCGTGGAACAAGCGCTACAGCTCGTACCAGCAGGCCGACGGTTCGCTGTCGTTCGTGCGCAACGACTACCTCGGACTGGACGGCGCGGTGAACATCACGCAGAAGCTCTGGCCCACGGGCGGTACGCTCAGCGTGGAGTCGTCGCTCGACTATCTGCACCAGTCGGGCAGCGGCGGGTCGGGTAACCAGTTCATGTCGCTGCCCGTGGCCATCACCCTCTCGCAGCCCCTCTTCAGCGTGAACCATCTGAAGTGGAACCGCCGCATCGAACCGCTGCGCTACCGCGAGGCACAAGCCCGTTTCCTCACCGAGACCGAACAGGTGGCTATGCAGGCCATCAGCCTCTATTTCGGTCTGCTGCTGGCCGGCGAACAGGTGAACATTGCCCGCCAGAACCTGCAGACCGCCGAGAAACTCTACGAGGTGGCGCAGGCCAAGCGCCGCATGGGCACCATCAGCGAGAACGACGTGCTGCAACTGCGCCTCGACGTGCTCACCGCCCGCAGCGCCCTGACCAACAGCGAGAGCACCCGCCAGGCCCGCCAGTTCGCCCTGCGCTCGTTCCTCGACTTGGAAGCCCCCATCGCCGCCACCGTTCCCGAAGCGTCGGCCTTGGGTCTCCATCTCGACTACGAGGACGTCCTTGCCCACGCCCTCCAGAACAACGCCCTCGCCACCACCATGCGCCGTCGCCAGATGGAGGCCGACTACGCCGTGGCCTCGGCCCGCGCCAACCGCCAGAGCATCAACCTCTACGCCCAACTGGGCTACACCGGCACGGGCGACAACATGAACAGCGCCTACCGCAACCTGCTGAGCAACGAGGTGGTCTCGGTGGGCATCACCGTGCCGCTGCTCGACTGGGGCAAGCGCAAGGGGCAGCGTCGCCTCGCCGAGAGCAACCGCGACATCATCCAGGGCCAGCTGCGCCAGCAGTCGCAGGACTTCCGTCAGAACATTTTTATACTGACAGAGCAGTTCAACAACCAAGCCGAGCAACTGCGCATCGCCTGCGAGGCCGACACCATCGCCCGCCGCCGCTACCACACTAACGTCGAAACGTTCAAGATAGGCAGCATCTCGACCCTCGAACTCTCCAGCGCCCAGACCGCCAAGGACCAGGCCCGCCAGAACCGCATCCAGCAGCTCTTCAACTACTGGTACTATTACTATCAGCTACGCAGCATCGCCCTCTGGGACTTCGAGCGCGGCTGCGAACTCACGGCAGACGTAGAACGTCTCATTGAACATTGATCATTGAACATTAGATATATGAAGAACGACAATCAGACGATGGACAGGGCGATTCCTGTCAGTGAACAACGCCGGCGCAAACTCCGTCGCATCGCCGTGGCCGTTGTCATCGCGGTAGCGGTGCTCGGCGCAGGTGCCTGGCTCGGCACACAGATGATTCCGACCCTCGACCGCAAGGCACTCATCATCTCCGAGGTGGACCGCGGCACCATCGACGTCAGCGTCTCGGCCACGGGGCGCGTCGTGCCCGCCTTCGAGGAAATCATCGTGTCGCCCATCAGCTCGAAGATTCTTGAGGTCTATGCCCACAGCGGCGACAGCGTGGACGACGGCACGCCCCTGCTGCGCCTCGACTTGCAATCCGCCGAGACCGACTACTCCAAGGCCCTCGACGAGCGCGAGATACGCCGTCAGCAGACCGCCCAGCTGAAGGCCAACGTGGAGACCCAGCTCTCCGACCGCCGGATGCAGATTGAGGTGAAGGAAATGGAACTCTCGCAACTCGAAGCCCAACTGCGCAACGAACTCTACCTTGACAGCCTCGGCTCCGGCACCCGCGACCGTGTGCGCCAGGCCGAGACAACTTTAAAAACCGCCCAGATGCAACTCTCACAACTGCGCCAGCAGTACCAGAACGAGCAGCGCGTGCGCCAGGCCGACCTCCGTATGCAGCAACTCCAGAACGGCATCTTCGAGAAGGGGCTCGACGAGAAGCGCCGCACGCTCGACGATGCCAAGATCCGCTCGCCCCGCCGTGCCACGCTCACCTACATCAACAGCGAGGTGGGCAGCACCATCGGCGCAGGTCAGAAAATCGCCGTCGTCAGCGACCTGAGCCACTTCAAGGCCGAGTGCGAAATCTCCGACAGCCACAGCGAGCGCGTCCGCGTCGGCGGTGCCGTCATCCTGCGTATCGGCAAGGAGCGCCTCACGGGCATCATCAACACCGTCACGCCCCTGAGCCAGAGCGGTGCCATCACCTTCACCGTCGTGCCCGACAACATGTCGCACCCGCGCCTCCGCTCCGGTCTCCGCACCGAAGTCTTCATCATCACCAGCATCAAGGACGACGTGCTCCGCATCCGCAACGGTTCCTTCTACAGCGGCCCCGGCGACTACACCCTCTTTGTCCTCGACGGCAACATGCTCCATCCCCGCCAAGTCCGCCTCGGCGAGTGCAACTACGACTACATCGAGGTCATCAGCGGCCTGGAATCTGGCGAGCAGGTCATCGTCAGCGACATGACGAAGTACAAAGGCAAGGAGAAACTGAAGGTGGATTAGGATGACATATATGCAAGGATTAGAGAAACGCGAGCCAATTATGTGCCCCAAAACACATGAAATTCTTAAAATAGTTTTAGACTTTCACTCTTGGCGCACAGTTTATAGCTTTATCGAAGACTAACTTGCATATTATTTCATAACTTTGCAAACAATTAAACGAAATGAATATGAACAAGAAATCAATTATTACGATGATGCTCGCCCTCGTCACAATGGCGGGGCAGGCACAGACAAAGACAGCAACTGTCACTGGTTATTCACCCGCACTTAAAGACGGCACGTTGGTACTGGCCGGAACAGGCACTATTGGGAATGTTGTAGATACAGTCCAAGCTGGACGGTTCGCCTTCACTCTACCCGTAGAGGAACTCACCGAAGGTTTTCTCGGTTTAATGGGTGAAGGTTGTCCCAATTTTAATTTAACCCTCTTCCTACGTCCCGGTGTGACTGTGAAATTGACAGGCAATGACTGCTTCTACCCTTTATGGAAAGTGGAAAGCCCTTTGTCAGAACAGCAGACTCAGAGCCGTATAACGGAGTATTGCCGTGACGTGGTAACGGAATTAATGCAGATGGATTTGGATAAAAAGCCTTGGGAAGAGAGAGAAATCGTCGAAATGAAGTGGATGAAGCAACGAATGGACATCCTGCCCTCACTGCCTGTGGACGCAGCTACGATCCGTGCACTATGGGGCATATCCATGACGGCAAAGAACACTCCAAACTTCCCACACATGGAGCAGTTAAAGCAACTGGAAAAGACAATTGTCGCACGGGCTCCTAAAGGATTTGAGGAGCAACTGGCAGAGATTCACAACTATGTCTATCCACCACGACTTTTGCAGGTGGGTGATGAAGCTATTGATGCCGAACTCCTTGATATGCAAGGACAGAAACACCATCTATTTGAAACCTTTTCCAATGACAAATACGTATTGCTCGACTTCTGGGGCATCGGTTGTGGTCCTTGCATGATGTCTGAGCCTGAGATGAGAGAGGTCTACGAGAAAATGAAGGATAAACTGGAAATCGTCGCTATCAATCAGAACAAACTATCTGAGTGGCAGAAGCATGAATTCAGCAAACGCATCGTTGGGAAAAACTGGAACAACGCCATGAAGGACATTGGTAGCCGATATTGTGATGTGGGTGCCATCCCTTATTATGTAATGATTTCGCCTGATAAGCGCATCGTCTGGAAGGCAGTGGGCTATCAGCCTGGATATTTCCTGGGTATGGCTGAAGCCCTCAATGGTCCTAAGCAGGACAACAGTTCCAATCTCCAGTTCGCCATCCGGAAAGTCGAAACCAAAGTTGATGGAACCACTATCAGTTTCCGCTATTATGGCCATAAGGATTACTGGTTCCGTATCGCCAAAGACTCCTATCTTAACGCTAATGGCAAGAAATACAAACTAACAACAGCCGATGGCATCAAACTCGACGAGAACAACTATACTCAGGTGAAAGCCTCCGAATCTACAAACGAGTTTTTAGGCAACACTTACTATATCGACTTCACACTTACCTTCGAACCGTTCGACACCATCCCCGTTACTTTCGACTTCATAGAGGGCGACGGCGATGGTGCTTTCGTCATCCGCGATGTTTCTATAGAATGACAAATTATGAAGAGGCAAACTATCATTACCATCCTCCTCGCTCTCGTCGCAGTGGCGGGACTAGCCAAGACAAAGACAGCAGAAGTTAAAGCGGATTCTTTGCTGTTATTTGTACAGGCTGGTGACAGTTGCATGCAGCAGTATAACACCTTTGAGGCGCTGAAGTATTATCAAGAGGCGTATGCCATTGCAAAAACACGAAGTCAGCATCTGACTTTAGAACAGCCTGACCTTCCTCTTGACAAGTTCGATGATCTGCCTGAGGAGAAACAGGATGAGATTATCGAGCATCTGAAGAAATCTGCTGATAATAGTTCGGTAGTCAACTGCATGGTTCAAATGAAATTTGCAAATTGTCATTATAAGCGTGGCAACTATCGCGAGGCTGCAGATCTCCTGAAACTGGTGCCTGAGGACAGCCTCTCCCATGATGCCTTCCGCCAGCTATGCTTCAGCTATCAGAAACAGGGCGACAATGACTCCTTTATCTACTGGGCAAGTCAGCTGAATTACCGTTATCCTATGGATGGCGAGGTAGTTGCTAATCTCATACTCGCACATGTCAAAGCCCAACAACCGCAGAATGGTATTATCCATGGACTGATATACAGCCAGAGGGATTCCACCAATATCCTCGTGAATAGGGCACTGGCCGACGCATGGTTTGTAAATCGCGATTTCACTGCGGCTGGCAAGTTATACAATCGGCTGCTGGAGCAAGGTGACTCAACCTTCAACACCTTGTATTCTGCAGGCATGTGCTACTCGCAGATCGAAGAGTTGGAACAAGCCTACCACTATCTGCAGTTGGCATTTCTGATTAGTGGCATGCAGCACTACGGCTGCGCCTACCGTCTTGGGGTGGTCTGCATCGACACAAAGCGTTATCCTGAGGGGCTTGGCTATCTCGATCTAGCCAAACAACTGATGCGCCCCGACACCACTATTATGAAGGCCATTACACTCTCGCAGGGCGAGGGCTACTACCTGACACAGCATTACGAAGAGGCCGTCACGGCGTGGAAGGAACATCTCGCCTATAACCCAACTTCCATCGCCACCTATTATAATATTGCGAATGCCTACGCCTATCTCCTCAAAGACGGCAAGCAGGCAGAATCATATTATCGCCAGTTCCTTGACCTCGCCCGCAAGGAGGAGAAACCAACGGATAAACTCAAGGAGATGATCAAGAGTGCCAAGGACATGATAAAGGATTTTGACTTGAATAGAAAACTATCACAACAAAACAATCAATGAACAAGCAAACCATCATCACCATCCTGCTCGCCCTCGTCGCAGTGGCGGGACAGGCGCAAGTAAAATGCCATGTCGAAGGTACATTGGAAACCGAGGCGTGGGGTGACGAAATCATCATCTGCGAGGCTGGGACTGACCTGCGCGTGGTGGACGATCCGCGCTTTCATGTAAAAGCCAAGGACGGGCACTTCACCTACTACATCGAGACAGACTTCCCAAGACTCTATGTGGTATTCTTTCTGAAGCAATACGAAACAGGACGTTTGTTCTTGGGCAAGTTCATCGCCGAGAACTGCAACGTGAATGTCACGATGTATGAGGACAAACGGGTGCGTATCGTCAGCAACGGCGAGGAAGGACGCAAGCATGCGGTGAAGGACAGCATTGAGGATGTGCGTTTCTGGAACCCCGTCGAGGAAATCGACAATAAGTTGGAGAACCCTGACCGCAGGGCGGAGTTCTACAAAGCAGACTTCATTTCCACTATTCGCAAAGCACGGTCTTTGAATGTGGATAGTCTGCCAGAGGCATACGTTGACTCTGTCCGTCAGGTCGTAAACCACTATATGCGAAATGAGAGTGAACAGTTTACAGCACAAGGTTTGCAGCTGAAACAGCAGCGAGACAGCATTACCTCAGGTATTCGTCCGTTTCGCATAGCATACGCCGAAGAGCACCCCATGCTTTGGACGCTTTACGATGTATTTGATGCCATCCAAGCCCTCAAACATGCAGACAACTATGTGAACTTTGACAAGTCGCAGTTTGAACCATACCTGACGCTCTATCACGACAAACTCATCAATTACTACCCCGGCCACCCCATTCACGAACAGATTGCCACTGCCGAGACGGCCTACCGCCTACAGCCGGGAAAGCCCTACATTGACTACACGGTGCGCAACACCGACGGCCAGCTCGTTCCTATTTCCACCCTCATCCAAGGCAAGGTTGCCCTCATCGATCTTTGGGCATCGTGGTGTGGCCCCTGCCGTAGCCACAGCATAGCCATGATTCCTGTCTATGAGAAATACAAGGACAAAGGCTTCACCGTCATTGCCATCGCCCGTGAACGTAATCGCCAAGCGATGGAAAATGCAGCGAAGAAGGACGGCTATCCTTGGCAGAGTCTGTTGGAACTGAACGACGAGAACGGTGTGTGGCGCAAGAACGGAGCTGGCAATGCAGGCGGTGCCATGTACCTCATCGACCGAGACGGCACCATTCTCTCCACTTCCACCGATGCCGAGGAACTGGAGCCGATTATCAAGAAAGCATTAAACATCGATTGAGACATGAAAATCATCGGAAAAGAAATTTGTGGGGAATAGATGGTTCTTGAGAGAAAATTCTGTGGGGATTAGCATATTTTATTGAAATATATTTGTGGGGATTGAATAATTTTGCTATCTTTGCAGCCATAAACAAAGGGCTTTATGGAAGAAAGACTGTTCAAAAGAAAGATTTACACTCAATTGCTGAACTGGAAACAGGAATCGGACGGTAAGAGTGCATTGCTTGTTGAAGGTGCACGACGTGTCGGCAAGTCGACCATCGTGGAAACCTTTGCCAAGAACGAATATGAGTCATACTTGCTGATAGACTTCAACAAGGCATCGAAGGCTATCAAGGATTTGTTCAACGACCTGATGGATTTGGACTACCTGTTCCTGTATCTCCAGACGGCATATCATGTAACATTGAAGCCACGAAAATCTGTCATCATTTTCGACGAGGTACAGAAGTGTCCGATGGCACGTCAGGCCATCAAATATCTGGTGGAAGACGGACGTTACGACTACATCGAAACAGGTTCTCTAATTAGCATCAAGAAAAATACTGAAGGTATCACGATTCCCAGCGAAGAGGACAGAATACAGATGAATCCGATGGATTTTGAGGAGTTCCGATGGGCATTGGGTGACGAAGCAACTGTTCCACTGCTACGCAAGTTCTGGGAGCAGCAGCATGCCCTCGGACCGGCCCATAGAGAAATGGCACGCAACCTACGACTATATATGCTGGTAGGTGGTATGCCGCAGGCCGTCAACGCCTACCTTGACACCAATAACTTCAGTAAGGTAGATCAGGTTAAGCGCCGCATACTCAAACTGTATGAGGATGACTTTCTGAAGATAGACCCGTCTGGACGCGCATCAGTCATGTTCCGCTCCATACCTGGACAGCTAAGCCGGAATGCCATACGATATGTGCCCTACGCGGCTGTAGGTAGGGTGGATGACGAGAAAATGACGGAACTTCTAAAGGCTCTTGAAGACAGCAAGACGGTAAACATGTGCTATCACGTGAACGACCCACAAGTGGGTATGGGGCTTACGAAAAACAAAGACCAATTCAAAATGTTCGTTTGCGACACGGGACTGTTTATCACACTGGCGTTTTGGGACAAGAGCTTTACAGAGAATATCATTTACGAGAAGCTTTTGGCAGACAAACTACCTGCCAATTTGGGCTATGTCTATGAAAATCTTGTTGCCCAGATGCTGGTGGCTGCAGGGAATGAACTCTTCTACCACACTTGGCCACGCGATGAGAAGCACTACTATGAGACCGATTTTCTGCTGTCTCGTGGAGCAAAGATTTGTCCTATAGAGGTAAAGTCGTCGAGCAGTAAGTCACATGCTTCGCTTGATGAATTCTGTCGTATTTATTCGTCCAGGATATTGTGGCGATATCTGGTATATATCAAGGACTTTGCAAAGGACCAAGAAACCATTATGCTACCAGCATACATGGTACCGCTTTTATGATGAAATAGAATATAAGTATATCCATAATGATTCTCGTAGTTGATGACGATAAAAACATCCGGCTCTCGCTAAAGCTCATACTGGAGCGCAACGAGTATGAGGTGGCCCTGGCTGAGGGGCCGAAGGAGGCGATGCAGATAGTCCGCAACACTCCGGCGGTGGAACTGGTGCTGATGGATATGAATTATACAAGAGCAACTGACGGCGAGGAAGGACTGACGCTGCTGAAGCAGGTAAAGGTGTTCCGCCCTGAGGTGCCTTGTATCCTGATGACGGCATGGGGTAGCATCGACCTGGCTGTACAGGGCATGCGGGCCGGCGCCTTCGACTTCATCACCAAGCCGTGGGACAATGGCGTGCTGTTAGACAGGATTGAGACGGCCATCAAGATAAACAATGCAAGTCCTGCGACTCAGCCAATCCAAAGTTCACCCATTGTCGGCACCTCCCTCTCTGGCATTCTTACCACTGTAGCCCGCGTTGCCCCTACCAATGCGCCCCTCTTGATTACTGGTGAGAGCGGTACGGGCAAGGAACTCATCGCAGAAGCTATCCACCGACAGAGCCAACGGGCTAACGGGCCTTTTGTGAAAGTGAACCTCGGCGGTATCTCCACGTCGTTGTTCGAGAGCGAGATGTTCGGTCACAAGAAAGGCTCGTTTACTGATGCCAAGGCCGACCGTATAGGCCGTTTTGAACTGGCCAAGGGCGGCACCATCTTCCTCGACGAGATTGGCGAACTGTCATTGGCCAGCCAAGTGAAGCTGCTGCGGGTGCTGCAAGACCAGACCTACGAAGTATTAGGCGACAGTCAGACACGCCGCACGGATGTCCGTGTGGTCTGCGCCACCAATGCCGACCTTCGCGCGATGGTCGAAGAAAAGACTTTCCGTGAGGATCTGTTCTACCGCATCAACATCATCAACCTCCATCTGCCCCCTCTGCGTGACCGCCGTGAGGACATACCGCTATTGGTTAATCACTTCCTCCGGATGGCTTGTGAGGCAAACGGCCTCCCGCTTGTCACCGTCTCGACAGAGGCCATCGGCTATCTCCAGACGCTTCCGTTCCCTGGTAATATCCGCGAATTGAAGAATCTGGTGGAAAGGGCACTGTTGATGAAAGATCCTGCCGCCAGTCAGCTCGCTGCCGCCGACTTCGCGCTCTTGTCCAAGGATATTCCGTCGGGGAAACCGATAGGCACAGAACCCGCCACCCTCGACTCCATGGAGCGCAACGCCATTGCAGCCTGCATTGCCAAGCACAACGGCAACCTCTCTCTTGTCGCTAAGGAATTGGGCATCAGCCGTGGTGCCCTGTACCGCAAAATAGAAAAGCACGGACTATGAAGCTGAAGCATTATTTCCTCCTCCTTGCAGTAGGCATTGTCCTGTTGGCCGGCGTAGCGCTCTTCGCTACGTTCCGCAGTCACCCCACATTATTCTACGTCACCGAGGGCTTTGTAGTCCTGATATTGTTCTACCTTTGGTACTTTTACCGCAAGACCATCCGACCATACGATACCCTGATTGGCGGCATGGAACTGGTGCGGGAACTCGACCTGACGACACGCCTCGCTCCTTCGGGACAACATGAGACTGACATCATCGTCCGCACGTTCAACGACCTGCTGGGGCGTCTGCGCAGCGAGCACCTCAGGCTCGAAGAGCAATACACCTTCCTCAACCTGCTTATCGATGCTTCGCCAATGGGTGTCATCCAGTGTGACCTCGACGGCAACACCACTTCCATGAATCCTGCTGCCCGTGAGATGCTCTCGCCAAGCATCGAGGAGGCCATCCACGCACTGCCTCTTGGCGAGATGACCACCGTACGCATTCCTGGCGGTCCGCAACTCTTCCGCATCAGCCACCTCAGTTTTCCTGACCGCGGTTACCAGCATCCTTTCTTCCTCATTGAGTCACTGACCTCAGAAATACGTCTTGCTGAGAAAGCCGCCTATGAGCGCGTCATCCGTATGATTGCTCACGAGGTGAACAACAGCGTGGCGGGCATCATCGGCAGTCTCACTGGCGACGAAGCCGAGCGGCTCACCGCCCTCTCGTCTTTTGTCTCCCGCTTTGCCGAAGTAGTAAAGATTCCGCAACCGCAACTGCAACTCTGCGACCTCAGTGAAGAGGTGGAAGCCTGCCGCCCCTTCCTCGAAAACCTGTGTACGCAGGCGCACGTCCATATTGACTTCCGTTTGACCGACGAAGCAGTACCCGTTCATCTCGATACCGTCCTGTTCCAGCAGGTGCTCATCAACATCGTCAAGAATGCTGTGGAGAGTATCGGGACGACACAAGGACTTGTCACCCTTGAAGTCACCACGCCTGCTACGCTCACCATCACCGACAATGGTCATGGCATCCCGCCAGCTATAGCGAAGAATCTATTCACTCCGTTTTTCTCTACCAAACCCCAAGGCCAAGGCCTCGGTCTTCTGCTCATTCGCGACATCCTTACTTCTCATCACTGCACTTTCAATCTGCTTACAGACCCAGAAGACCATCTCACTCGCTTTACTATCCAATTTCCTATCCAGAAAACTCAAAAATGAAATAATGCAAATAGTTATGAAACAACAATATGCAGTAGTGGTGCTCTTTGCACTGATAATCGCTTCGAGCATGGTGAGCCTGACGAGTTATAAGACAACGGAGAAGCTGGTGACTGAGGATGTAAACCAGGCGTTGGCCAAGGCCTTGGATGAACAGCAGTCGGACGTCATCAGTGCTGATACGATTCAGGTGTTCAACAGTCACCTGCAAATAGAGGGCTTGAGAGGAAATGCTGTTTTGGCGGTGGACACCAAGAAAGGCTTCCGTCCACGTCCGCAAGTATCGACAGCCACGATTCTCTCACTCTCTGACCAGCGTCCTTCGATGATTCTTTGGTCGATGGTGTTGCTGTGGAGCCTGTTCTGCCTCTATCAGCACAGGCGGCTGTCTGCATTAGGACTTTATGGCGGCTTAGCCCTGCAAGATGGGCGGTTCGTCAATGCCAAAGGCTGCGAAGTAAAACTTACCCCGATGCAGCAGCAGCTGATGGAGATGCTGTGGCAGTCACCCTCGCATCAGCTGTCGAAAGCAGAGATTTGCGATGCCCTCTGGCCCAAGAAACCCGATGCCAGCGAGACGCTTTACACCCTCATCCGTCGTCTGAAGCCCATCATAGAAGAACATTCCGACCTTAAAATCGAGTCAGACAGGGGAAAGTCATACGGTCTGACTATCAGATAGATAGGTTCCTGTCAGACAATTGTCAGACAAATGTCAGACAGTTTTTGCTGTATGTTTACATAATTGTTGTTAGCTTTGCAGCCGTTTAATGAAACGTGCAAAGCATTATGCAACAAGAAACATTTAAGAAACTCAACACTTGCATGGCGTGGCTTGTCTTTGCCATTGCCGCTATTGTCTATGGACTGACTGTAGAGCCAACGGCCAGTCTGTGGGATTGTCCTGAATTCATTGCGTGTGGTTATAAGTTGGAGATTGGTCACCCGCCTGGCGCACCAGTCTTTATGTTAGCCGCCAACCTGTTCTCACAGCTGGCCAGTGATCCGTCTCATGTGGCGCTGATGGTCAATCTCCTGTCGGCACTGCTGAGTGCGGGCTGTATATTCTTCCTATTTCTCACGGTGACTCACCTTGCCCGGAAACTGATTTGCACTATCAGTGATAGGGAGATGAGCATTTCGCAGGTCATCACTATTGAGGCATGCGGCATGGTTGGCGCATTGGCCTATACCTTCAGCGACACGTTCTGGTTCTCGGCAGTCGAGGCAGAAGTCTATGCCTTCTCCAGTTTTCTGACAGCCTTGATGTTCTGGCTGATTCTGAAATGGGAGAGCGAGATGGATAAGCCCGGCAGTACTCGATGGATTGTCTTGATTGCCTATATCACAGGATTGTCCATCGGTGTCCATCTGCTTTGTCTGCTCTGTCTGCCCGCCATGTCGTTCGTCGTCTATTTTCGTCGGGCAAAGCAAATTACGTGGATGGGAATGCTAAAGGCACTCATAGCTAGCGGCTTGCTGGTAGCTGTTATTCTCTTTGGTCTCATACCTGGCGTGGTAAAAGTTGGCGGATTGTTTGAACTGCTGTTTACCAATGTGCTGGGATGCCCTTACAATACTGGCCTCATTTGCTACATCTTGCTGCTGACAGTAACAATCGTCATTGCCTATTATAAAGTAAAGAGAAGGACGGTCAGATTATCGTTAGCCTGCCTGCTGATGATGCTTATCGGCTACAGTAGCTATGGTGTCATTATTATTAGGGCCAATGCCCAGACGCCGATGTGTGAGAATGCGCCTGATAACATCTTCTCTTTGGGTAGCTATCTGAACCGCGAGCAATATGGCAAGACACCGCTGTTCTATGGTCCTGCGTATTGCAGCGAAATAGACCGCGTAGCAGAAGGAGAATACCTGGTGCCGAGACAGAAGGAAGGTAAGGCCGTCTATCGTCCTGTAGCCGATTCCACGAAGCGGGAATACGAGGTGGTACGCCATGATATTGATTATCTGTATAAGAACAATATGTACTTCCCCCGGATGCATTCTTCACGTCATACCAAGGCCTACGAGGACTGGATGGGTGGTGTCGAAAAGAAGGACGGCGTACCCACTGCTGCCGAAAACCTGCGCTTCTTCCTTTCCTATCAAATGAACTTCATGTACTGGCGTTATTTCCTGTGGAACTTCGTGGGGCGACAGAACAACATCCAGGGACACGGAGAGGTGGAGCACGGTAACTGGATTACAGGCTTCCGATGGATAGACGACTGGCTGTTAGGTTGCGACACGTCGAAACTGCCGTCTGACCTGAAAGAGAACAAAGGGCGTAACGTGTTCTATGGATTACCGCTGCTGCTCGGACTGGTGGGAATGTTATGGCAATGGCGTAAAGGACGTGAAGGTAAGCAACAGTTCCTGATTGTTATGCTACTATTCCTGATGACGGGACTTGCCATCGTGGTCTATCTAAACCAAACGCCGCTCCAACCGCGTGAACGTGACTATGCATACGCCGGTTCGTTCTATGCCTTTGCCATCTGGATAGGCATGGGAGTGGGAATGATTAGTGAAATAGTAAGAGTGAAAAATGCAAAATATGCTACCGCCTTGGCTGTTCTTTCCGCTATCGCATGCCTGCTGGTTCCCATCCAAATGGCAAGCCAGACGTGGGATGATCATGACCGCTCTGGTCGTTATACTTGTCGCGACTTTGGTGCCAACTACCTTAACAGTATGCAGCGAGAGGGACATCCCATCATTCTGACCAACGGCGATAATGACACATTCCCGCTTTGGTATAATCATGAGGTGGAAGGAGTGCGCACCGATACGCGCGTCGTTAATATGGAATACCTGCAGACGGACTGGTATATCGACCAAATGAAGCGTCAGGCTTACGACTCGCCACCCCTGCCCATCAGCCTGAGCCATGAAGACTACAAGGAGGGCCGGATGGAGTATATACCCATCGATACTGACAGCATCACCATCGGTCCAGCGACCATCTCGCTGAAGGGCAAGAAGGGTCTCTACAAGAACGAACTGATGGTGCTCGATATGCTGTTGCAAGCCAAATGGGAACGCCCCGTCTATATGTCCATCAGCATGGGTTCCGACATTCTGCCATTCCTCCGCGACCATTTAGTACTCGAAGGACTTGCCTATCGCATTTCTCCTACAGCTAACACTCAGAGGATAGACGTGGAGAGACTTTATGACAACATCATGCACCGCTTCCGCTACGGTGGTCTGAGCACGAAAAGAATCTATGTGGATGAGGATATCAAGCGTATGGCCCATACACATCAGCTCATCATGGGTGTGCTTATCGACTCTCTTCTTCAGCGTGGTGACACCAAACGTGCCCTCAATGTATGTCATAAATGGCAGAAGGAAATGCCGCAGGAGAATGTGCCTTATACAGAATACGCGTTGTCGATGGCCCGTTGCTATTATATGGCACGTCAGCCGGAACAGGGTGATGAGATTCTCAGTAGCCTGTTGCGCCGTTCTGACGAATGGCTCTCTTGGATAAACACCATTAAATTATCGCGTCGTGCCGGCTCTCTATATAATCGCTATACATGGATGCAGACCATGGAGCAGGCACTTGTCGTAGCAGAACAATTTGAAAGAAGCAAATTCATTCATCAATACATCAAGCAATATGAACGCTATAATAAACAATATCAATAAAGCCAAACAATTGATACTGGCTGGCTTAAACGGAAAACGAATCCTCATCATTGCATGTGTCCTGATACTCATAGGCTATATCCTAATGTCCAGTTCAAATAGTAACGAACAATCTTTCAACCCTGCCATCTTCTCAACCCGCAGAATTGTCATCGCCCCGGTACTATGCCTCGCAGGCTATCTGCTGATTATACTTGGGATTCTTAGGAAACGTAAATCTGTTAAACTCTGCTAAAGTCAGTTTGGTTTTGAGCGATATATGCGTCTAATAGGTGTAGCAAAGAATAAATGGAAAGAAGTGCATTTGAACAGAAAGCCCGCACGTGGCGAGAGAAAGCGCTCAATGTGAGCCGACACTACGGGGCGGGCGAAGATATGGCAGAGGACATCGCACAGGATGTGATGCTCCGTCTGTGGCAGATGCACGACGAACTGGAGCGGTTCCGGTCAGTAGAGGCTATCGTTACGCTGATGGCGAAACACACGCTGAGGGATCTCCAGAGGCGGCGAACAGCCGAATCGCTTGAGGAGGCCACCATCGTCAGTCTTACCAGCAGTCCGCAAGAAGAACTGGAGGCAAAGGAAAACGAGGAATGGCTCATAATGAAACTACAGCAACTGCCCACCACGCAACGCACCTTATTATATATGCGCCAAGAGGAACGACGGAGCCACGAAGAGATTGCCCAACTATTGGGTATCGAAACGACATCGGTAAGCACGCTCCTGGCAAGGGCAAGACGAACACTATTGGAAGAAATAAAACGGAGGAATAAACGATGATAAAGTACACAAAGGATTATATTGCAAAGCTGCTGGACAAGTATATGGACGGCTCTTCGACTCTCGAGGAAGAAGACATCCTTGCAGACTACTTCCTTCGCGGAAATGTACCCGAGGAATGGGAGGACTATCGGCAACTCTTTAGCGAGATAAAGGCGATGAAACCAAAGCGGCTAAAGAGAAGATGGGCTTTCTGGGGTGTCGCTGCTGCAGCTGTCGCAGGTTTGCTTTATATTGCAGTACCAACTAAGCAAGTTGGCCTGCAACCTGAAGGCACAGATCTAACGGCTAAGACAGACACAGCAAGGACGATGCAGTCGAGAGAGACAGAAATGGAAGAAAAGGCCGATTCTGTAGAAATCATGCGTGACGAGCCCCGTCCCATGCAGTCCAGGAAACGCCGTCTGCGTAAGACAGAACCCACCATCAACGACTATGCCAAGACATACACCATGATGGCTGATGCAGCAAAAGGACTACAAGAGGCAGAAGAGCAGATTGCACAATGTCGGCAAGAACTCACAGAGGCACGGCTGTTGTCTCTCGGGTATGTCCCTGTGGAACAAGAAGACGGTACCATCCTATATATTAACGAACAAACAAAGTATTTGGCTTATGAAGAATAAACTATTTCTGGCAGCAAGCATTCTAATGCTGATGCCCCTGACGACCCATGCACAAGGGTTTATTAAGCGTGCTTTCAACGTGCTGATAACAAGTGAACCGGCACAAGTGGAAAGTAGTCACAAACTGAACAAAAACCCGGAAACGGGAGTCAAGGAGGGACAATTAGATGTCTATGAGTTTACAATACCCGCATCCCACCACGACTTGGTTGAGGATGTAGAGCGTGCCTTTGAACAGGACAAAGAGAAAGCCTACAGTCTGAAAACGGCATCTTCCGCAAGCAAGAAGTCATACGACTACACGAGTTTGGCCGTAGGTGGTGATGACAGCGGCTATCCCTTGGGCGACATCAAGGGGTCACGTTATATCTACGCGCTTTTCCTTGATCCGGAAGATATGACCAAGACCCATCGTTATGCATACGCTATGGAATGGCGTAAAGACGAAAAAGAAATTGTAGGAAAGCTCATTGTAACCTACGCCACTACGCAACAGTATCGTGAGAGCGGGAAAAAGGGGAGAATCTTTAGAATCAACGGCAATGACGTGAAACTGAGTGCCAACGGGTTTTCGTTTGGAGATGACGATTTGTTTAGCGGATTCTTCTCGATGGGCGAGGGTCTGTCAGCCTTTGGCAGCGACTCCACCTTTGTTAGCAGTACTATCGGTTCAGAATCATGGCTCAGCCAGTTCAACACCTTCAAGAATCTCTTCCTGAGGAACCCCAATAGCACAGCATCCAATTACTATGCCTCGCACATATACAAGATGTGTAAGAAGGCCGACGCACTGGACGATATGGAGAAGAAGATGGTAATCAAAGAACTTGAAAAAGTGATGAAGGCTACCAACGATGAATTCTTACAAGAAATGTTCCAAGCGAGTATCGAACGGCTAAAGAAGTAAACCGATGAAACATATTGGAATAATGGCACTCCTGCTGTTGATGGCAGCGGGAGCAGGGGAATCTACTGCCCAGACGAAAACGGATACGACCAAAGTAAAGAGCGATTCCATCACCTGGAGTAAAGAACTCGATGGTGTGGTGATCAAGGCACAGAAGCAGCTTGTCAAACAGGAAATAGACCGCATAGGCTATGATGTCCAGGCTGACGAGGAATCGAAAACACAGACAGTAATGGATATGCTTCGCAAGGTGCCTATGGTGACGGTCGACGGACAAGACAACATACTTGTCAAGGGCAATAGCAGCTATAAGATATACAAGAATGGGCATTATGACCCCAGCCTGTCGAAGAATGCCAAGGAAACCTTCAAGTCGATGCCCGCCTCAATGGTAAAGCGTATCGAAGTGATTACCGATCCTGGAGCACGCGAGGATGCCGAAGGCGTGGATGCCATCCTGAATATCGTGATGGTTGATGGTTCGAAGATGCAAGGCATGACGGGTGTAATATCGGCTACCTATAACTCACTGAATCATCCAAACTTCTACGGCTCGCTGACGGGACAGATAGGTAAGCTGCTGACATCTGTGGAATACGGCTACGGAGGAATGTCGAGCCGCGAGACAGAGAACAGTACCTATACAGATCGCACTTATCTTGATACGGGTAATCGAATGCTGTCTCAGTCTGACGGTACGAATCCTGGCTCCATCCATTATGCCGACATCAATGCGAGCTACGACATCGACTCGCTGAATCTGCTGTCAGCCTCATTTGGGGGATACTTCTACAAGCTCAACGTGCAGGGTGATAGCCGGACGTCGCTGAGCAACTCGTCAAACGATATTCTCTATCGATTTAATAACCACTACTGGATGCCCGGCTACAGCCATCACTCTTGGAATGGAAGGCTCGATTACGAGCACAAGACGCGTCGGAAGGGCGAGCGGCTCACTCTCTCGTACATGCTCGCCCTGACGCGTCAACATTCGGACCAGGAGAATACGTACACAGAAATAGTCAATGCTCCTTTCAAATATTCAGGCAGTCTCCAGACAGAACGTGAGCGATTTACAGAACACACCTTCCAAGCAGACTGGCTACGCCCACTGGGCAAGGGACACCAGCTTGAGATTGGTACGAAATATATCGATCGCAACAACAACAGCCACAATACGCAGGACTTCTACGGTATCGACCTTCTCACTAACGATGAGTTCAGACATACCACACGTGTACTCGCTGCATACGCTGACTACATCTACAATCACGAAAAGTGGTCGGCACGGGCCGGACTACGCTATGAACATAGCTATATGCAGGGTGAATATCCTGATGGGAAAGGGAATACCTACGACAAACATCTGAACGACTGGGTGCCACAGGCCTCGCTGAAGTACCAGATGACGGATGCACAATCGTTGAAGTTGAGCTATACTACAAGCATCAACCGTCCAGGCATATCCTACCTGAATCCTGCTGTCGTGACGTCGCCAATGGTTGTCCAACAGGGCAATCCCAACCTGGTGAGCTCACGAACGCAGCGTATCAGTCTTATCTATTCGTATATCTTACCTCATTTGACACTACAGATTGCTCCTGCCTATAACTTCAGTTCAGGCGGCATCAGCTCCATTCAGACCGCTAAAAACGACATCCGATATAACACATACGATAACATCCTTCGCTATCGTCGATTCTCGATAGAGCAATACGTACAGTGGAAGCCATTCGATGGTACGACGATTGTCATCAACAACAATCTACGTTACGAGCACAACGAGAACCCCAACCTTGGCTATCGCACCTTTGGGTGGTCTGACAACTTCTATGCGAACCTCTCTCAAAAGCTACCTTGGAAGTTGCTTTTCTATGCAGTCACATACGGCAAGATCGGCCATAGTCCATCTGGCATCTACTACATGCAGCATTCCTATTATGGTTACTACTTCTCCCTGCAACGCTCGTTCCTCAAGGATGACCGCCTGACGGTGCGCCTTGGTGCTAACGCCCCATTCAACAAATACTGGACATCAGAGGCCGAGACCGTCAATGGCGACTATCGCGATTATCAGAAGTCGTGGAATCGTGCCCGTTCGTTCAGTCTCTCCGTCACTTGGCGCTTCGGGTCTCTTAAAGCCAACGTCAAGAAAACCGAGCATAGCATCGAAAATGATGATGTCGTTGGTGGAATTACTAAGAAATAATGATAATTGGGGCTGATTTCATGTTCAACATACAATGCGCGTTCATTATCCGTGAACAAAGAGCATTTTTTGAACAAAAAGTCTGGATATATAGAAGAAACGAGAGGCTGGCTTTGCCTCTCGTTTCTTTACAAGGGATTTAGATGCAGGCGGAACTATCGGCGTGACTTCGTTTTCTTCTTTCTGCGTTCCAAGTACGCCGCCAGTTCATTGATGCCCCAGATGGCTGACATGACAAAGATCGGCATAAAGGCCATCGCCCATAGGAACGTCATGGTGTCGTTCAGGTGGTACTTGCCTGTGTAATAGGCAAGGACTGGAAAGACGACCAGTGCCACCTTGTCGGCCAGATGATAGGCAATGGGGAACCACTCCATGCGCGAGGTCAGGCGGATAAGGTGCTCCTCGGCTTTGGCCTCGATATACTCGCAGACAGTCTCGCCACCTTTCATCATTGCCATGCAAACCTGAGACTGCTGCCATTTCTCGCGGTCTTTCTTCGTCAGTTCTTCGACATAGCGGCTCATGAGTTTCGAGTCGTGTATGTTCTCAGCCACTTGACGCAGGATGCATTCCGCATATAAGTTCATCTCTTCCAACGGCGCAACGTCCATGTCCTGGTTGACGAGCTTGTTGCTGTTGTTCCTCATCGCATCAAGTGGAATACTGCCCAGAAGTGTCTGCTGCTCTATGAGCATTTCAATGGCCTCGTGGGTCGATTTTACAAGGAACTTACCTTTCATCACGGCCTTTACGCCACGCTCATACTCCTTCTGGTCATAGAGCGTCGCACGTTTATGACCACCACAGAAAAGCTCCTTCAGCTTGTTAACAACTTGCAGGATGGTATGCGGCTTCTCCTGCTTTCGGGGGCTTTCCTGCCGTCCCCCAGTCTCACTGTTGCCTCCCTGCATCTGACTATCGCCAGAGGGAAGCATGCTGTCGTATTTATTTCTCATAAAAAACACTATCTCTTTCGTCCTCTATTATTCTGTTGTCTGATGAATCCGTTCTTCTTCCACCAATACCATTCCTCATCCTTCTTCTTCGGCAGGTCGTTATTGCTCTGACCACCTCCAAGAGTAGGCTGCGTTTCCGGCAGGGCAAGGTTAGTAACGACGTCAAGCATCACTTCGGCTGCTTCGCCTGCACGCTCGGCACTGCATTCAAACGAATCAAGCAGTTCCATTGCGGCACTCTTCAGGCTGTCTTCATCGAATGATGTACCGACATTCTCACTCATGTCGATGGCCTTTGCGACGATGCCTTCTGGCAGGATGTCCTCCCTATCAAGCGGGCTAAACTCCGTCCTGAACGGACTCTTCACAAAGCGCTTGATGGCATTCAGCGCAAGCCAGACGGCTGTCCGACGGTCACTCTCGGCCTCCGTGGACTTACGGGGAACAGGCTCCGTCTGCTTCACGGGCGTCGGAACCGCTGGTTTCTCAGCGTTCTTCCTCTCTGTCGCTTCCTTAATCCTTAATAGTCCCAGATATGCATCGTCATCATCTGACTGCGACGACCTCGCCGGCTTTTGCGGAATCACTTCGTCCTGCCGATTCTTCTGCCAATGATAGCTCTCCGTCCGTGTCTCTTCCTTCTCAGGATGCAGCTTCTGCCAAGTGTCGAACAGCTTGGAAACCGTCAGGTCGCGCCCATGACCGAATCCTTTGGCCGAGGCCTTGTACATCACCGTGCTGGAGTAGTTGCCGTCAAGGTCGTATAGCCTCTCGCCGACGGAGTACCCACGGCAGACACCCCTTGAGTCGTATGTCGGCTCCACCTCGAACCCGTTCCTGCGCATCCCGGCAAAGTACGCCTCGATGTCCCACGCGTCCATTCCCTTCAGCACGTTCATCGCAGCCGAGTGAATCCGCTCCATCCGATGGTTATCCCTCTCCTCAGCCTTCGTCCAGCCGTACTTCTCGGCAATGATGTTCGCAGCCATCTTCGCCCGTTCCTTGCATTTGTGCGTGTCCTGCATCTCGCCGTCCATCGTCAGGCGGTTGGCTACAATGTGTACATGAGGCTTGCCGGTGTCAAAGTGTACAGTGGCTACATACTGGCTGTTTGCCAGCATTGTGTGTCTGCCGCTCACCTTCACCTTGGGCTGTCCTGTCCTCTTGTCGATAACAGTCTTGCCGTCCTTGTCCTTCACTGCCTCCCGCTTATAGTCGGTAATGTCCAGCACCTGAACGCAGTCCTTGCAGAACTTGTCCCACTGTGCCATCGTCCAGTCCTGACAGACCTCCGGCGGGGGACACAGTTCGATGCGCCAGAACGGCTTTTCTGCCTTATGCTTGGATGTTGCCTGCAGCAGCCGCATGTCCATCAACACCTCCACAGGTGAGTACGGCTTACCCGTCATTGGGTTCAGCTCGATGTTGTTGGAGGCGAGGAAGACCGGCTTGTCCTCCTTCCTCGCCTTCTCCTTGTTGAGCACATAGTTGATAGCGTTAGCGGCATGCGCCCCGTCTATCGTTGACATCTTGATTACCATACGCTAATCTCCAATGTTTAACACCTTGTCCCTCATCCTGTCGAAGAACTCTAGGGCAGTGATTAGATGCTCGCGCCACCAATCATACGACCTCCCGTTGATGACGAGTTTCATACGCTGCTCAGCGGAAAGGTGGACAACCTCCTCAATCATGGCATTGAACATAAACAACACGTCGGCACGCTCCTTCTTCAGGTCACGAAGCAGTTCCACCTCTTCAGGAGAGAACGCTGCACGGGGATGCTTGCCGCTCAGGAGCGTCGTACAATACTGCGAAAGATTTTGTCCGCATTTTTCCGCATTCCCGAGAAGTTCATCCATCAGTCGCTTCGTCACTTTCAGGTGCAGCATCTCTGTGGCAGTCCACTTGCGGATGCGCAGTCCCGTCCGATTCTTACGCAGCACCTTGTCAATCAGGTCCACGCGATGGGCATCCAGCTTGTAACTGCCAAACAACGTGTAACTCTGTCGGCTGATAGGCTGGTCCATCTGGAACATGGTGTCGTCAGCCATCCATACCCTGAAGTGCATCTGGCACTTGCCGCCGTTCTCATCTACCCACAGGTCGCCGACCGTTACGGGTTCCCATGAGAACTTGGTGTGCCACTTGTCGTCCTTCTGTGAAAAGCACCGCTTCTTCGACTTGATGAAGAAGCCCTTCTCAGGTCTCGCCTTCTCTATGAGTTGCGAGCCCTGGAATATCACTATTACATTTCTGTCTATTACCATTAGTATACTTTTATTAAAGGTGTGAGCCAGCGAACGCCTCCCCCAATGAGAGCCTGCGAGCATTGCCAGTCCGGTTCGGCTGCCAAAAGAGCCATAGCGATTTTGGTAGCACGAAACTCCAACTGGCATATCTTAAGGCAAGTTTCGGTTTCTACCGGCACTGTTTGTACGACAAGAGTGTCCCAGACTGCCTGAAACGTCCTGTTTGCCCAACCGTGATTACAGGATGTCATCGATGTTCCTCTGCTGTTTAGTGACTGCGCCGTGCTTCTGTTCGTAGCGGGCGATACCGTCCTTCAGATACTTCTCCATGACATCGCGAATTGAGAAACCTTCCTTGCATGCGATGGCCTTCACCTTGTCCACGATCTCTATGCCACAGATGAACGTGAAATGCATCCAGTCTCGCTTGCAGGCGTCGGCCTCCTGGGGCATCTGCTGCTCCTGAGGTCTCGCCTGCTGCTTCTGAGGCTTCGGTTGCTGGGTGATGTTCCTGACACTGCTTTCGAGGTCATTGAAATCACTAAGGGGAAACGTCTGCTCGCTCATATCCGTTACAGTTTAATATGTTCGATAATAGCGTTAAAGGCATGTTCAACCGCAGCCTTCTGATACTTGTCAAGTGCGGAAATGGTTGAGTAACGCTTGATGACTACACTCTGCTTGATCCTCGGTGTAACCCTGCCGATCCTGCCAAGAATTTTTACCGTCTCCTCGCGCTGCTTCATGTCGTCGGCACGGTTCTCGGTCGTGTTGATTCGGTTGGGCAGGAACACCAGTTGGATATCCTTCACACGCTTGATGACCTTGATGAAGATACCAGTAGCATCGATGGTGTCGAAGTCGTAGGAGATAGGCACCACGGCGAGGTCTGCTGCCTTGTACAGCAGGTCGAGGTTAGCGGCATTGAGGGTACCCGGCATGTCGAAGAGGACAATACCGTCAAACTTCATTGCTTCCTCGATAGAGGACTGCAGGCTCTGGCGGTCTGTCGTGTCAACTGTACTCACTTCCCATGGGATAGCCGCATCCGGGTTGGCAGCCAGTTCCCTCTCCCTGTGACGGGACAAGGATGCCTGAATGTCTGCATCCAAGACCTTCACAGGATAACCATTCTCACACAGATACTGCGCAAAGAGCGCACAACAGGAGGTCTTTCCTACGCCTCCTTTGATATTGGTGAATAAAAGAATCTTATTCATAGCTAAATCAATTTTTTTTAACGATTGTAGACCTTGTACACCCTGTATATCGTGAATACAATTTGTACGCTATAGACATTGTATTTCCTGTATATACTGTATCCGTTGAATACTCTGTAAACATTGTCTTCATTGCAGACAACATACACATTGCAGACACTGTAATCGTTGTATATACAGTAGCCAGTGTAAACGCTGTATACACATATACTGTAGCCAATGCTGCAACCTGATACGTTATGGACACTGTAGCCATTGTCTTCAGTGCATACAACTGATACACTCTATACATTGTACATTCAGTCATGTCAGACATGTTACCAGTCACGCTTGTTGGGTTTACGACGATGGGACGAAAGGATGGCATCATTCTCTTCCTCGGTGGTCAGGGGTACGGCATTCTTGCGCTTCACCTCCAGCCACTTGTCGAGTTCGTCATTGAACAAGACCCAACGCTTGCCAGGCTTCGATCCAGGCACCTCGCCCTTCTGCAACTTCATGTAGAGGGTGTTGAGAGGCATACGCAAGTAGTCTGCCGCCTCCTCCACGTTCATCGTGCGACGCACACGTTCCAACTTCTGCTTGGTTTGGCTTTTCTGAAGGTCAAGCAGTACCACCTTCATGCCGACGACTTCATCCCGAAGCTCGGCAACGACCTGCGGAAGGTCGTTGAATGTAAGTTCTTTATTAACCATTACAATTCGTGAGAATTAGATCTCGGCTGCAAAGGAACTACATGATATGATTATGCCGGAGGATATGATGCGTCATGCACGGGTAATAATGGAATAATGTGAATAGCGGTGGTTTTACATGGACTTTTCTGGTAATAAATGGTTATTGGTAGGGGAATGGCTTTTCTGTTGGCTTCAACTATAGGCATAAAAATACCGCATCGTTTCCTATGAGAATCGATGCGGCATGATGGTTATGCCGGAATAGTGGAGTCTGTTACCTATGCAGCCTCTGTTACTCCAAGATGGAATCCGATGGAGTTGGGATCAGGTTCGTCTATCAGGATGAAGTCATTGTCATTTGGCTCCTTCAAGTTCCGGGCCAGATAGTCATCTGTGCATACCGAGCCGTCTTTCTTGATGCAGAGTTCGGGAAACATCGTTTTCACAAAACGTGCACAGGCAACGGTGCTATATCCTCCTTCTGTTTTCATCCCCATGCGCTTGGCGATGTTCCATGTCAGGTGACGGACATCGCGGCTCGTGACTTTCACCTTCCATTTCCACATACGGCTTATGGGATGGTGCATGCTGTTCTCAATCCAGTTCTTGTACTCAATCCAGAGGGCATCAATGTCCTTTTCGTCCAGAAGCGGCTCCATGACCTCGCGGATATATGCTTCCATGAGAACCTTACGGCCTTCGTTAAACCGCTCGCGCTTCTCTATCTGCTCCTTGGGACTGAGATTCAAGAGCTTGGTAATACTTTCGTCTCTTTCGGCAGAGGCATGAGAGGTCACAGCAGGAACATCAGACACAGGGCAATCATCCATCGTTTTCTCCTGAACAATCATAGCTGGTGCAGGATTGACTTCTGCGATATTGTCTAAAACTGTCAATTCTGGTTTCTCTTTGTCCAAAACGATCTTGCTTGATTCCTCTTTATCAGGAATGACTTGAACTTGTTCTGCATCATCTTTAGCAGGGATGGAAGTGGGCTCACTTCTTTCTTTGCTGAACAGGAAATTGCCAAACTCTGATAGCGTGGAGAAATACACCACAATCATAAGTTCGAGCAGGATGAACGTCAAGGCAAGAAGTACGCTGTATGGAATGAGCGTGCTTCTTGCGTAGAGATACGACGCAGCCATGAATGACACGACCAAGGCCACGGCACTGATGGCTGCGAAGAATGCCGCAGGCAGAACGGTCGAAGTTGAAATGCAAACTTTTTTACAATACATGTTACTTGAATTTAATTGTTAACCTGAAATTTGCGGGCAAAGGTAAGCAAAAACCACAAATAACCATGCCTTTGAAAATTATTCTTCAAAATTTAACACTCCGATAAAGCCTTTTTAACCTCTCCGGCCTTCATCTGGGCGATTTTCGCGGACTTCAGCGTGATTTTGTCAACGGACTCGCGCTTGCTGGAGTCGGCCATGGCTGCATAGATCTGGGTCGTGGCGACGTTCTTGTGGCCGAGGATATGCTGGACGGTATAGACGCTGGTGCCTGCCTCAACCTGTAGCGAGCCCAATGTATGGCGGCTGCAATGATAGGTTATATGCTTGGTGATGCCAGCCTCCTTCAGCCAGTTCTTCAGCGGGGCCTGGGTGAGACTGTCGTTGAAACCCACAAAGACCTTGTCTGTCGGTTTGCGGTTCTCATCGCCATCATTATAGCCTATCAGTTCCAGAGCCTCGTTGCTGATGGGGTTGTTCACCAGTTCCTTGGTCTTCTGCATACGGAGGGTGATGTACATGCCACCGTCACCATAGGGCTGAATCTTGTCCCAGGTCAGTTGCTTGATGTCACTTTTTCTTAAACCCGTCAGACAAGAAAAGAGGAAGGCTTTCTTTAGCACAGGTGAAGAGCATGGCGTATTGGCAAGGTTGACCAGTTCCTGACGAGAAAGATGCTCCTTTTCCGTAGGGATGGTGTCGATGCGCTCCAAGAATCCGTTCGGGTTCTCCATAATCTTGTGCTCGCGGTAGGCAGTGTGGAGCACGGCACGGAAGGTTGACCAGTAGCCAGCTATACTGTTTATATGCAAGGTGTACTCTGTGTGCTTGAGTTGGTGGGCGGTCATCAGGTACTCCTTGAACTTGTTGCACAGGTCAACGTTAATCTCGTCGAAGCGGCATTTGCCGTTGCAGAACTTCTCGAAGTGGAGATAGACATTCTCCCACTTTGTGTTTTTCTTGTACGCCTTGTCCTTGAAGTAGTCGAGGAAGCTGCCCTTCATTTTCTCCTTGTCGAAGAAATCATAGCGCTCATTGACTATTGACTCGTACCTTCTACAACGTAATGCCTCGGCCTTCTCGCGCATGCGGTCGTTGTAGTCCTTCTCGCGCTGGTTCTTCGGCTTGGCGTAGATGTAGATGCCCAGCGACTCATGTCGCATTACCTTCATAGTGCTCTCGTCCCTGTAGCCAGGGTAGTAGTCCAAGTAAAAGGACAGCTGTTCTCCGTTTTTGATTTTCCGTGTTCGGAGGGTCACGGTCTTGCAAATGTTACTCATATACATTATTATATTTTCGTGAATATTCGTCGGTGAAGCGTCTCTTCATGGTGCAAAAGTACTACCAATACTATGAAATATTGGTGGATATGACGCATCATGTAGCCGTCATATTTAAATAATGCTGGTTGTTCGTGCATAATGTACAGATACTTACAGCCATATTGCCCGTCATAACTGGTTCCATTTGGTTGTTCATACTATGCGATAACTGCCATACTGGGTCAGTCTCTCAGCCATAATCCTGTCGAAGTCCGTCTTCGGAATCAGGTTCTTCACACCGACTTTGACAGTTGCGATGCTATTCTTTTTGGTGATGATGCCGACATTGGCAGTACTAATCCCGTACTTCTCGGCGGCTTCTCTGGCTGTGTAGTAGCTGTCATCCTTCACGAGGTCTGTGCGTCTCAACTGTTCAAAATGATCTTTGGAGTAATAGGTCTGGCCATACTCACGCTTTGTAGGAATATGATGGCGATAAGCGTTGGAGCGGACAGACGCAGCACTCATGCCATATAGTTCCTGAGTCTCCTTCATCGTCAGCCACTCACTGACGGCCTTCACATCAGCCGACTTGCCAAACAATGCGTCCATGTGCTTCCGACTGTAGTAGTTCATTCCCGCTATACGGCAAACTGGTACTTGGTTCCGCTTGGCCGAAGTATAGAGCCACGATTTCTTGACCTTGTATATTCTCATGACCTCCTCGCCGGAAATGTAGTCAAGTACCTCTGATTCCTGATTGTTCTGAGCAGTCATGGCAGTTGCATTCATTTCCTTTGATGATGGCACAACGAATTTCTTTGGTCTGTTCGTCGGCAATACGCGATGATACGGATTCCCCGCCAGCATCTTCTCAATATCAGCTTTGCGGATAAAAGCCATCCTACTGCTGATTCTTGATGCCGCCAGTTTCCCCTCGTTCACCAATTTATACACATACTGCCGAGAACACCCCATAAGTATCGCCGCCTTGGCAAACGTCAGGTACTCTTGCTGCTGGAGATCAATCATGGGTTCTACGGCATTCATAAAATCCTGCTGCCGCTTCTTACGAGCTTCCTTTGCCTTCGTCTGACACTCCTCGCAGCAAAACTTCTGCATTCCGCTCCTCGCCACGAACTCCTTACCGCAATACTTGCACTTTCTAACTTGCTTCATTCTCTTGTCACTTTTGATGGTTCAACGTACATTTTCTTTTTCCCTACCGTTGAGTCAACCGTCATGTACCATTGTCGTCAGTTGTCAACTCCGTCCGCATCGTGACTCTCTCCGAATCCATCCGTCCTGTTTTGTCACCCTTTGCACCCCGTCGTTACCCTTTGTCAACTGAGTCCGCAGAATGACGATTTTCAGGCTCCGTAAATTCCTCGCGGTAGAAATACGTTGCAAAAATATACTGAAATTCGGTTACTACCAAATTCCAGCCATCAACTGTTAAAAATCAAAAGTTATTGAAAATGAGTGCTTTACAAATAGATAGTATTAGATGTTACTGGTTATTTATACCCGTTTAGATACAACCAGAGAATGTTTGATAATTAATGGAAGTTACGTTATTAGGGATCGTTATTGAGGTTAAGCCTATGCAATTATAAAAAGCAGAACTGCCAATGGATGTAATGCTATTAGGGATGGTTACGGAAGTCAAGTTGTAGCGATTTTCAAAAGCTCTCCCAGCAATACCGCGCGTCCCATCTTTTATACTTATCTTTGTCCCTTCGGGCATTGTTCCTTTATAGCTATATAATACTTTTCCAGCATATACAATCCCATCTGGTTTATTGTTATACCATGGTGTGCCATAAAAAGCATTTTCACCAATGGAAGCAACGCTGTTGGGAATGGTTATGGATGTCAGGGTGCTGCAACTGTTGAAAGCGTTATTGCCAATGGAGTTTATGCCGTTGGGGATGGTGACAGAAGTCAAGTTCTGACAATAATAAAATGCTTCATAGCGAATAGAAGTCACTTTGCAAATGACATTTTTAAAAGTAACAGTCTTGGGGATAACGATGTCTCCTTCATACTTGCCGTTTGACTTACTAATCACTGTAGCCGTTTTTGCTTCAGGATCCAAGTCGTAATAGATTCCATTGATTTCTGCAGTCTCTGCACTTGCCTGTAATGGCAGGAGCGTCATAAGGAATAGGAAATAAATTTTATTCATAATTGTTTTGTTATTTAGTTAATGATTCGTTTGAATAGGCACAATAAAAAACGTGAGCAAGTTACTTCGCTTACGTATTCCAGGTATCGGCAAACACCTAACTATCCTAAACGAGCAATGCCCACGCCTCCAGGCGTGAATCATCAACTTCATCTTGATAGTATTCTTTCAATTTTGCCGATTTAGGAATACAAGATTCAGCGGACGCTTCAACGTATATGTTTAATTTGTCTTTGTTATGTTATCATACGCAGTTGTTTTGAGGGTTAGACATTAATTCCGATTGCAAATATAAGAAGAATTTGGTAAAGTTCCAAATAATTGGTGGATTTCTTTTGCTTTTTGCTCGACTTTTCGTACCTTTGTCGCCGATTATGAGAAAACTGTTAATAGGTTTTTCGCTCTTGGTGCTCTTAGTGGGCTGTGGACAGTCGTATGAGGAGACGAAGCGGCTGTCGCGTGAGCAGCGGCTGAAGTTGGCGCGGGAGGACTCGGCGGCCTTGAAGATCGCCGTGATGCCTACGCTCGACTGCCTGCCTATCTTCATTGCCAAGGATCACCAGATGTTCGATACGGCTGTGGATATCCGCCTGAAACGCTTCACGGCTCAGATGGACTGTGACACGGCCCTGATGCGTGGGAGGGTGGAAGGTGCCGTGACTGATCTGGTGCGGGCAGAGCGGATGAAGAAACAGTGCGATAGTCTGACATACTTCACGGCGACGAACGCTTACTGGCTACTGATCAGTAACCGTCAGGCACGTATCACCCAACTAAAGCACCTGGATGATAAGATGCTGGCCATGACACGCTACTCTGTGACGGACCTTTTGGGCGACCTCGCCGTAGATAGTGCAAAACTGAAGCCGGAGCGCGTGTTCCGTATTCAGGTGAATGATGTCAATGTCCGTTTGAAGATGCTTGAGAACAATGCGATGGATGCGTTGCTGTTGACGGAACCACAGGCGACGCAGGCATTGTTGCAGAAACATAAGGTGATTCTCGATACCCGTAAGGAGGACATCCAGATGGGCGCCATCGTATTCCGAGGAAAAGGGATGGACGATAAGAACAGGAAACAGCAGATGGCCGTCTTCCTGAAAGGCTATAACGAGGCCTGCGACTCCATCAATCACTATGGCTTGAGTCGTTATCGGGATGTCATCAGGAAATACTATCCCATATCCGAGCAGGCTCTCAAGGCACTGCCCGACTCGTTGAAGTTTATGCATGCCACAGCCCCCAGACAGAAGGATATCGAGCGTGCGCAGAAGTGGCTCTTAAAGAAGTAATATGGATACACACCAGAGTCTGAAAGAGGTATTCTCCCATCTGAAAACGCGTAATCTCAGTGCAGCCATCAATGAGTTGGAGGCCTTCTTGGCCGTGCATCCTCATCAGGTGAACTCCGACAGGTTGCACGCCTTGCGTACGGATTATCAGTTGATGGCCGACTACTGGAAGCGTGGCTTCAAGGATCCGCAATTGCCGTCGCTCTATCAGGTGCTGTTACAGCGGATGTACGTGCTCTGCTCGAATATCAGCAAGCGATATGGCGTGGGACATTCCTCTTACCTCTCTTCCGTCTATATGCGCCTTCACATGACGGCCCGCGACTGGTCGCCACAGAATCTTCGTGAGGAGTTGGAGACCTTTGTGTCGGAAACGGCCCTGTTGGACCTGGAGCCAGAGAACAAGCGTGAGGCCAAGCAGCAGGAACTCTATCGCCAGCATCAGCACCAGATGAACCTGCTGTTCGACTATATCTATACCTCCGACATCTGGACGGATGGCATCGCAGCAGCGATGGAGGAGATCCTGTTGTCGCCGACGGTGGATGCCAACGACCAGCAGATGATGGTGAGTGCCGTGATGCTCTCGTTACTGGAGTATTTCGATATGGCGAAGTTCCGTACCCTGATCCATGTCTATGAGCAGGCCACTGATGAACAGGTGCGCCAGCGTGCTTTGGTAGGATGGGTACTGACCATCGACAGTCAGTGGGCTGCCTCCATCTATCCTGAACAGATGCAGTTGGTGGAGAAACTCCTGGAAGATGAGCATTGCTGTCAGGAACTGGTGGAACTGCAGAAACAGATTATATTCTGTATCAATGCGGAACAAGATACTAGGACTATCCAGAAGGAGATTATGCCTGACCTGCTGAATAACCAGGCGTTCCGTATGACCCGCAATGGCATTGAGGAAGTGGAGGAGGATCCCATGGAGGACATCCTGCATCCTGGCGAACAAGAGCATAAGCTGGAGCAGGTGGAGGAGAGCTTCCAGCGGATGCTGAATATGCAGAAACAGGGATCGGACATCTATTTCGGTGGTTTTTCCCAGATGAAGCGCTTCTCTTTCTTCAACGAACTGAGTAACTGGTTCGTACCCTTCTATATTCACCATCCTGCTGTTGCCGAGGTGTTGGGCAAGACAGGACAGAATAAGTTCCTCCAGATGATGATGGAGAAAGGGCCGTTCTGCAACAGCGATAAATATTCCTTTGCCTTCGCTTTCCAACAGGTGGTGGATCGTATTCCACAGAATATGCGCGAGATGCTGGAAAGAGGGGAGGCCTCGATTAATGAGATGGCTACCGAGGAACTGAAGAGTCCCACTTATATCCGCCGTATCTACCTGCAGGATCTGTATCGTTTCTTCAGGCTGTTCCCACAAAGGGCGGAGTTTGTCGATCCGTTCAGTGCTGATGGTCTCAGATATCTCTTCTTTGCTGATCCCGTTTTCTCGGAAACCCATCTGGAACCATCGTTCAACGAGATCACAGCCTTCCTGCTGAAACAGAAACGTATGAGAGAGGCTGCCCGTCTGTTGGCAAACTATGGGGAGGCCAGACGTGACTTCCAGTTCTGGATGATGGCTGGTTACCTGACCCAGCATCAGCCGAAAGGACTGAAAGCGCCAGTACAGGACTATGACGATCTGCAGTGCTATGCCAAAGCCTTGGAAATGCAACTAGAACATGAGCGGGCACTTGTCGGCTATGCCAAAGCGCTCTTCTCCCGTGGTCGATATGCAGAGGCCTTGAATGTCTATAATCAGTTGGTGACTATCCGTCCTGAGAAGAAAAGTTATCTTCTGAACCGTGCCGTCAGTATGACGAACTTGGGACAATATGCTGGGGCGTTACAAGATTTGTATCGTTTGAACTATGAGTCGCCTGAGGATCAGAACGTCAGTCGTGTGTTGGCTTGGACGCTTGTCTGTGAAGGGAAATATGAGGCGGCGGAGAAGATATACACGCAACTATTGGCAGACGACGTACAGGCAGATGATCTGCTGAACTATGGCTATTGTCTCTGGTTCTGTGGACATATCGATGAGGCGGCCGACTGCTTCCATCGTTTTCTGAAAGAGACGGGTGCTACACCAGAGTATATCCTCCAGAACGAAGTGGACCTGTTGAAAGAGAAAGGCATTACTGAGCCGGAGCAGCAGTTGATGCTCTATATCCTTTGATCTTCTTCTTGGCTTGTTCGTAGAGCCAGATGCCAATGAGTGGGATGCCTACACCCGCGATGGTGTAAGGGATCCAGAAGAGATCCTGCTGGGAGTAGTCGTGGATGACCATGTGGCATCCAACCTGTCGGATATCCAGACCGTAATACCAGATCTTGAGAAGACTCACCACTTTGTAAGAAACGATGTGGAAGATAAAGACATAGAGCGTGTGGTCGCCTGCATAGACCAGGAAACGCTTTAGGATATTCTCATGCCCGTCTATCCACCGACTGACGTTGTAGGTCATCAGGAAGCCCAGTAGGGCAGGGATGGGCAGTGAGAGGAACTGCGTGTAGGTGGAACGCCAATTCATGTTCGCCGTCAGATATTTGGAGAACAGGAAGACGACACCACCAAAGAGCAGCGTTGTCCAAAGGCTGGTATAGTAGCGTGACATCGCAGTCCGATACTGCTCGACAAACTGACGGAAGATGAATCCGCAGCCGAAGAAGAAACAACCCATCATATCGCGGTAGCCCCCTTGTACCAGCGTCACCACCTTAAGACCTTCGTACGTTTTCCACCCGCAGAGCAGGAGCATGATCACGCAGATGATATAGGGTGCTAAGGCTGCTCGTCGTTGGGGCAGTACCTTCAGTACTATCTTATATATAATAAGGTATAGGATACTGGCGACGAAAAGACCCCGGAAGAACCAGAAAGCTCCACAGAGGAACTGGTCGTAGCCGCCCATGGCCGTAACGATGTTCCAGACATTCTGCTGGATCTGGTGCCAGGTGTAGGGATGGGTGACACCACTCGTCTCGTTGCCATATACCTCATTGAGGATGCCGATGTCGAACATCCAGTTGTGAATGATCAGGAAAAACACAGACCACTTGACAAAGGGCCAGTAGAGTCCCTTGACACGCTTCTTGACAAAGGTCGCCTCGTCGTTCAGGTATTTTAGTGAGAAGAAATAGCCGGCTGTCATGAAGAACAGCGGCATGTGGAACTCGAAGATAAACTTACAGAGCCATCCTGGCGCCTCGGCATGTGCGATCACCATTAGGATGATGGCAATGCCCTTGCAGATGGATATGATGGTGTCGCGCTTCATCCGTTATAGCACGAAAGTGAGCAGATGGCCGAACCATCCCTTGAACTTGTGCCAGGTGCTCTGGCTTTTCTTCAGATCTTCCCTCAACATATAGTCACACTTCTCTGTGTCCTGGATGAACTTGTTCTCTAACTGGTGAGTCGTTTCCGGATCAATGATCAGCGCGTTGATCTCATAGTCGAAACGCAGACTGCGGGCATCGAGGTTCGTGCTGCCCACCGTACAGTATTTTCCATCAACCATCATGATCTTCGAGTGATGGAATCCAGGGCGGTAGCGCCAGATACGGGCACCGCGCTTGGCGAGTTTTTTCATGTTGTAAATGACCACGTCTGGCATGAGGGGCACGTCGTACTTCGAGGAGATGAGGATATCCATCTTGACACCTCTCTTCGCACAGCGTTTCAATGCCTTGATGACCGATGATGTCGGAGCGAAGTAGGGGTTTACGATCTTCACGGAGTCCTTGGCACTGTCCAAGGCCTTCACATAGAAGCGGCGCATGATCTCGTTGGAGGTATGGGGCTCGCGATTGGCAATGCCGACCATCTTGTCGCCTGAGTATTCCCCTTGGAAGTACTTCGGATCACTGAGTTCTTCTTTCGTCACGCGTTTCCACATCCGAATGAATATCGTCTGTAGTTCGTTGACGGCAGGACCTTCGATGCGACAGTGCATATCACGCCATTCGCCAACTTCTTCTGTGCCGACAAGATAGTAGTCAGCCACATTCATTCCACCAGTATATCCGATCTTTCCGTCGATGACCACAATCTTCCTGTGATCTCGTGGCCAGATATGATTTACCCACGGAAAGCGGATGGGGTCGAACTCGTAGATGTCGATACTATCCTCCCGCAGTTTCTTGAGATGCTCTTTCTTGAGGGGTTGGTTGTTGGAGTCGTTGCCGAAACCATCGAAGAGGCATCTCACCTCCACGCCTTCTTTTCTCTTCTCCCTGAGGATATCGAAGAGCAAGTTGGCAATGGAGTCGTTTCTGAAGTTAAAGTACTCCATGTGAACACTGCTCTTCGCCTGACGGATCACCTCGAACATATCGGCGAATTTCTCCTTACCCGACATCAGCAGTTTCACGCTGTTCTCGTGGGTGAACGTGACACCGTCCTCGCTGATCTGCTCTACGAGGATAGAATCACTGGTCTGAGCCTTACCATAGAGAGACATCAGCAGGAATAGGATGGTGACTATTCCTGCTGACAAGTTCTTTTCTGTCGTCATTTACGATGTTTGAGTCTATATTCAAGCGGGGTCATACCGAACTTCTCCCTGAAGATATTGATGAAGTTCTCGGCCGTCATGAAGCCGATGTTCGTGGCCAACTCACTCATATTGATGTTCGTGCGCTTCAGCAGAATGCAAGCATGCTTCAGACGCAAATCGCGCACCAGTTCTGCCGGTGTCTTGTTGGTGAGGCTACGGACACGGTGGAAGAAAGGCACTCGGCCCATGCCCATAGCACTGGACATTTCCTCCAGACTAATCTGTCCGCGGCTCATATTTTGCATCACATACTGTTCGATGTTCCTTAGCAACTGCTGATCCATGGCATCCAGCATCGAGTAGTCTGACAGCGTTTCTCTGTCCTCAGCAAATTCCTGAGTCTCTTCCTCGTAGGTCTGACGTACCAACTGGTTATCGCGTCTGTTGATCTTCGTCTCCACACGGTTCATCGGATCATCGGCATCAGGTTCGTCATTATTTGTCGGCTTGTACTCTGCGATGTCATAGCTCTCTGTTGCTGTCGTCATACTGGCGTTGCGATCCTCCAGCATACGGGTCTCTGCACCTTCGATCAGGTTGCTGTTGATGTCGATGGCACCGAGTCCAAGTACCTTGTTGAACCGCATCATAGCATCCTGTAGGTTGAAAGGCTTGGCCAGATAGTCGTCGGCAGAGAGCGTGATGTTCTGTGCACGCATATCCTGAGGCGTCAGTGTACCTTCCGTCATCAGTATGAATTTTACCCGTTGTGTGGCTGGGGTGGTCTTCAACTGGTTACATAGGTCACTTCCTGTCATACCTTCCATATCCTGTTTACATACCACGATGTCGCAGCGCATCTCATCCAGATCGGAAGCCGCCTTCTCAATATCGTTGTATGCGTGGAAGTCATAGACATATTTGAGGCGTGAAGTGGCGAACTTCAGGAAGTCGTCGTTGTCGTCGATCATCACCATCGTAAACTTCATGGTCGGTGAGTCGAGGGCGGCTCTGGTAGGCCTTGACGTATCTGTTGTCAGCGAGTGGCTGGCGATATCTGGGAGGTCTATCTCGCCTCGTCCGTTCAGTTCCATACGGTCATGGACAGCATTCTTCGCCTTGGCCTCTGGATTCTCCAGATTCGTCTGCATATCGCTGACTCGGGTGATGATCTGCAGCATCTGTGAGTGGAGGGCGTTCAACTGCTCGCGTTCCTCCAGCGACTTCTCTTTCTCGGAGAGGTTACCGATGATGGAAGTCATACGGGCCATCGGCTGACGCAGATCCTCACTGGCCGACTTGATCTCCTCACGCTGCATAGCAAGTTCCTCGATGACAGCCTTCTTCCTGGCCTTGATCACGGAGATCTGCCTCAGGCCGACGCGCCAGAAGTAGATGATGACGAGCGCGATGATGGCGTAAGCTGTCAACATCCACCATGAGAGGAGCCAGTGACGCTCGATATTGATGGTCAGTACGCGCTCTTGGTTACTGACGGCACCTTCTGCACTGATGGCTTTCACGTGGAGGGTATAGGTGCCGCTGGAGAGGTCCTTGAAGGTCACGCCATGCGTCAGGGCATTACCGTTACGCCAGTCATCGTCCTTGCCTTCCATCCAGTACATGAACTGGAGGCGCTCGCTCTGGTTATAGTTACCTGCTGCGAACTTGATGGTGAAGGAGTTCTGGTTATGGCCCAGTTTCAGTGTGTTAGTTTCATTGAGTGCCTGGGGAAGTACAATCCGATCCTCATAGGCGTGGCCCGTGAGAATCTCCTCCTCACCAATGAACAACTGGGTCAGCATGACACGGGGCAGGGCGTTGTTGTCGTCGGAGGCTTTGCGGAGAACCCAGTTCACGCCGAAGAGTCCGCCCAATAGAACGTCACCATCGTCTTTGGTCAGAATGGATCCGGGGTTGAACTCATTGCTCTGCAGACCGTCGGCCGTCGTGTAGTTATAGAGACCGTAGTTGTTTGAGCCGTCTTCGTGGTTTCTCTGGATGACGATGCGGCTGACACCACTGCTCGTAGTGACCCAGATGTTGTGGTTCTTGTCTTCCGCGATACCGCAGATGTTATTGTTGCAGAGGCCCTGCTTTTCTGTCAGGTAGTCCAGTTCGTCGTTCTCCAGATTGAGAATGTTCAGGCCTTCACGGGTACCGACCCAGATCAGACCTCTGGAGTCTTGCAGGATCTGGGTGATGAAGTTGTTCGTGAACGACTTGACGTTGGCGACGTTACCTGTCAGCACCGTCTTCTCTGTTGACGACAGGTTCAGAATCACCAGTCCCTCGGCCGTTCCGATATACAGGTTGTTGTTCTTGGCCTCCCTATTATAAAACAGGCTGGTGATGTTGTTCGTGTTCAGCTTGCCATTCTCACGGGTATAGGCGGAGAAGGTGTTCATCTTCGGATTATACACCTGCAGGCCACCGTTGGTGGCAATCCAGAGGTTGCCGATCTTGTCTGTGCAGAGCGCATTCACATGGTCGTCAATCAGCGTGGCCATACTGTCCTTGGCCAGTGAGTAGATGATACCACTGCCTCCCTTGATGCGGGTGAGACCATTACGCTTGGAGCCTACCCACAGACTGCCGTCTGGGGTATATGCCATGGCGGATACCTTCATGCTTGCCAGTGTCCCCTCGTAGTTGAGGACACCCTTGTCGCTTGTACCATACCAGATGGTGCCGTTGGCATCCTGAGTCATGGCGGTGATGTCGCCTAAGTGACGGGCACCAAAGCGGTAGATGTTCTGTCCGCAGTAGGCAACGCCAGACTTTTCCGTTCCTACCCATAGCAGATCCGTGTCATCGACATAGACACTCTGGATACTCACATGATCCTGCATCTGAGAGGGATCGTTGATATTGCGTGGCTGTACTGATTCTGTCTCATGGGTGTTGACATTCATCTTCAACAGTCCCAGCTGGTCTGAACCGATCCAGATATTACCGCTCTTGTCACCCGCCATGCCGTTGATATTACGGTCAACACCCATGCCTGTCATTCCCAGACGTTCGCCTGTAGATGTGTCCCAGCTGTCGGTATTCTTGTCGTACATCATCAGGGTGCCCTGGCCGTAGAGCCAGATGTTATCCATTTTGTCTGCAAAGACCTTCAACGACTTGTTCTTCCGCTTTTTGCTCGAAGGTATGTCGGTAGAGGCCCATACAGTGTGCTGTTGGTGCATCACATCGCAGCATACCATCCTACCGTCATCATACACAACAACGGCACCGTCATTGCATTCCCCGATGGAGCAGACGACACCTTGTGGCACGCCAGAAGCGTCGTTCGTGTAGCCGAATTCAAAGAGCAGTTGTTGCTGTTGGTTGTAGGCTACGACACCCTTGTTGGGGATAGCCCCCCACAGATTCTTATGACGGTCGATATAGACGACGGAGGGAATGGTCTCGATACCCATTCGCGCGAAATACTGCTTCATGTCGCGCTCGAATGTCTCCGTCTGGGGGTGATATACGCAATAGCCTGAAGAGGTCTCTACCAGCAGATTACCGTCGAGCATCTCCTGAATGCTGTTGATGTAACTGTCGTTCAACGAGGAACCGTCCTGCGAGTCACTCTGGAAATTACGGAACGTGTAACCGTCAAAGCGGTAGAGTCCTGCAGGTGTACCTATCCACACATAACCCCTGGAATCCTTCATGATGCAGTTTACCTGACTGGAGGTGAGTCCGTCACGGGCATCAAGGGTCTTGAACAGATGGTCTGCCACCACAGCCAATGGCAGGGCGAACAGCATCGCAATCAATAGTCTTTTTATCATTTTCATAAAAGGCCTAATTTTCACTGTTACATTATATCATACACGAGTAATGATCGACCACTCCCAGTAGGTGATGCTGGTCATCGGTCACCAGAACGGAGTGTACTTTGTATTTGTTCATGATTCTCTGGATCTCAGTAATCTTCGTCTCGGGCCTGACTGTCTTAGGTGTGCGCGTCATAATGTCGCTGACCGTGTGGTCGAAGAATTCTGCCTGCCATTTCTCCATGGCGCGGCGGATGTCACCATCGGTAATCAGACCGACGATCTCGTCGTTCACTTCGGCGATACCCAGTCCGAGTTTGCCCTTGCTGACGAGAATGATGGCCTCGCCCAGATGCATCTCTGGCGGTAGTACGGGCAGGTCTTCCTTAAACATCACATCCTGTGCGGTGGTCAGCAGCCGCTTGCCGAGTTCTCCGCCTGGATGGAACTGCGCGAAGTCGCGTGGCTGGAAGTGGCGCAACTGGATGAGTGCGATGGCCAGGGCGTCGCCTGTTGCCAGCTGTGCCATCGTCGAACTGGTGGGAGCCAGGTTCATCGGACAGGCTTCTTTCTCCACATGTACGTTCAGGTGGCAGGTGGAGTATTTGGCCAAGAGGGAATCGGGATTGCCGCTCATGCCGATGATGGGGATATGCATGTGGAGCACCATGGGGATGAAACGCAGCAATTCATCGGTCTGTCCGGAGTGGGAGATAGCGAGCACCACATCATCGGAGGTCATCACACCGAGGTCGCCGTGGAACACGTCGAGCGGGTTGATGAAGAAAGAGGGCGTCCCCGTGCTCGACAACGTGGCGGCGATCTTCGCACCGATGTGTCCGCTCTTGCCGACACCCGTCACAATCACCTTGCCCTTGCATTCGAACATGAGTTTTACGGCCGCGTCGAAACTCTCATCCAACTGCGGAATCAGTCCGAGAACGGCTTCTGCCTCGTCCTTAAAACATTGTATCGCGTAGTCTTTCACTTCCATCTTCTCTTATTCTTTTATCAGTTTCTCCACCAGCGGTTCCAGTTTGTCGAGTTCCAGCATATTGGCGGCGTCACTCAGTCCCTTGTCGGGATCAGGATGTACCTCGAAGAAATATCCGGTGGCACCGAAGGCCTTGGCAGCGAGCGCCATCTGTGGCACGAAACGGCGATCCCCGCCCGTCTTGCCGTCATTGCCACCAGGACGCTGTACGCTGTGGGTGCAGTCCATGATCACCGTCGGTACGATCTCCAGCATATCGGGGATATTACGGAAATCCACCACGAGATTGTTGTAACCCATCATATTGCCGCGTTCTGTCAGCCACACGTCAGCAGCCCCTGCCTCACGGGCTTTCTCCACGGGGTACCACATGTCGCGCCCCGAAAGGAACTGCGCTTTTTTGATGTTCACCGTGCGCCCTGTCTTGGCGGCGGTGACGAGCAGGTCGGTCTGACGGCAGAGAAAGGCGGGAATCTGGATCACGTCACAGACCTCTCCAACGGCTTCAGCCTGATAACTCTCATGGATGTCTGTCAGTATCCTGAGACCATATCTCTCCTTGATGTCCGCCAGCATCTGCAGACCACGCTCCATTCCTGGGCCTCTGAAAGAGTGGATGGAGGTGCGGTTGGCCTTGTCGAACGAGGCCTTGAAGATGATGTCAGTGCCCATTTTGGCATTGATTTCCACCAACTTACGCGCTACGGTGTCCAACAGTTCCGCCGACTCGATGACGCAAGGCCCTGCTATGATGGTTGTTTTGTTACTCATTTTACCCTGCAAAAATATGTATTTTCTTTGAATCCACCAAATAAAAGTCCTATTTTTTCACTTTCACTCTTTTATCAGATGTATGTCGCGCTGTGGGAACGGTATCTGAATACCATTTTGGTTCAGGGTGTCATAGACGCATTTCAGTACATCGCTCACCACATACGATCTCTTTGGGGCGTCGGCCCATACGAATAGGTTGAAGTTCACGCTGGAGTCCGCCATCTCCGCACAGACACATCTGACGCGCTTTGTCTGGTCCATCCACTGGTGATGCATATTGTTCAGGGCCTCCTCCACGAGATTCGTTACCTCCTTCAGATTCGAACCGTAGGCCACGCTGAAGGGTACGACGGCTAGTACGTAGCCATGGTTGCGCGTCAGGTTCTTGTAGTTCTTGGTGAAAAGTTGGGCGTTTTGGTAGGTGATCACCTCACCGTAGAGCGACTCGATAACCGTTGAGGTGTAGTTGATTGACATCACCTTACCCATCGTGCCTTCTATCTGTATCCAGTCGCCAACCTTGATGCGCCCGGCCATCAGTGAGGCACCATAGTAGATATTCTCAATGATGTCCTTCGAGGCAAAACCGATACCTGTGGAGAGACCGCCGGAGATGGCCAGCAGCCATGCCACGCTGATATGCATGATGGATAATGAGAGCATGAGCCAGACGCCCCAGACGAAGACTTGGATGACGTTTTTGCCCATCATCTCCTTCGAGGCGGCCGTTGTGGGGTCCTTGATTTCGAAGTGTACCTTCATCAGTGCCAGGACGGTCACGACGATGTAGCGGAATACATACCACATTGAGATGACCATTGTCAATTTCAGGAAAGACACCTGCAAAGTTGATTCTCCTTGTGAGTTCTTCATGTCGATGAAGTTATATTTGAAGAGTTCCCAACACATGTCGCCTAAGTTGAACACATTGGCGGCCCAGTAGATGCTCAGCATGATCGACGTCACGCTCAGGATGGGTAGGATCATCTTCTCCACCAGCAGGTAGGCCCATGTCTGTGTGATGGGCTTCTCGGCCAGTCGCTTTTTCTTTGCGTAGATCTCCAAGTAGCGGCTGATACAGGTAATGGTCAGTATGCAGGTCAGTTGCATGATCCACCAGATGAGCAACTGTACGGCCAACAGCGTATAGCCAATGAAGGAACATACCACCGAGGCGATGAACACCGTCAGAGAAATATAGGTATAGAAGATGTCCGAGCGAGGGATGTTCTGGTTGTGGCGGCGGATGACGAACCACTGCCATAGGGCACAGAGCAGCAGTACGGGCGGTAGCACGAGGTTCACCAACTCATTAGGGATAAGGATGATACGGCAGCCGATCACAATGAAGCCGACAGCAATCAGAGGCGCGTAGATGCGAATAGCACTGCCCAGTTGTTCACTCTTCACTCGTAACAATAGGGAGATGAGGATTACCCCCAACAGCCATGCGTATTCCACCAGCAGACTGGCAGCCATATAGACGAAAGGATATTGCTGGCCTGTTCCGAGGATAAGGATGGCGCCTTGAATGAGGGCAAAGGTGATGGTTGTCGTGGCCATGATGATGCAGGCCCGTTTCTTGTGGAATTCCTCGGTGCGGAACCGTTTCGGCATCAGAAAACGGAAGAAGAGCTGGTTGAGTATGATGGCGATGATGATATAAATCAGAATCACGAAGAATGTCGCCATAATCCAGATGACGCTCCATCTGGACTGGCTGTCTGGATTGAGGTCGTATTTCTTTTTTAACGAGTCTGTGAGTTGCTGCCAGCGCCTGTCAAAGTTACTGAGCAGGGTGACATAGTTGTCACCGCCGTTGATGAAGATGCTTTTCTGGATATCGTTGTAACGTTTCTGGGCATACTCGTTTTGTTCCCTTAGCCGACGTTCGGACATCTCGTAGAAACGGATGTTCTGCTTCAACTGTCTGGCGTTGCCTTGCAACATGGCACGGATATTCTTGGCCAGCACCAGACAGGTGTCGCGTTTCTGGTCGCCATATTCGGTCATGATGATATCGGGCATGCCCTCCAGACGGCGGATAAGACTATCGTATCGGGCGATGTCCTTCTCCGTCTTATCCAGGAATTCCGTGAAGGGTAACTGCTGCTTATGGAAGTCCTGGTACTGCTTCGTGGCCTCATGACAGGCGTAGGTTAAGTCGAACACGTTTTCCTGTTGCTGCGAGTAGAGCATCATCGCGGTCTGGTCGGCACGCTTCATCGTTTGCAACAGTTGGGTGAGAAGCCGCTTCGTGCGTTCCCTACGGGCAGCACTGCGCACGGAGAGTTCACTGTTGTATTGCTCCAGTTCCTCTTGGAGGATGGTGAGCGTCTGCTCCAGGTCCTTCTCCTTCAGCACGGCATTGGCCTCGTAAGCGATGCCTGCCAGCATGAACAGTATGATAATCAGTCTTTTCATATCGTATTTCCTTCGCTATTTTTCTTCTGCAAAGGTACGTAAATTATCGTATATACGTGCAAGTTTTCGCGATTATTCTTGCTTGTTAAGTAAAATTTTGCTACTTTTGCATCCAAAACTTTAATATATCTGCATTATGGTTACACTTATCGCCGATAGCGGCAGTACAAAAACCGACTGGGCACTCCTGAGTCCCGCCATGTATGGAAAACCAGCGTCCATCACCCGAATCGCTTCGCAGGGCATCAACCCCGTTCATCAGTCAGACAATGAGATCCGTCAGATTCTCCTGTCTGAACTCCTGCCGCATCTTTCCATCGAGAACGTTAGTCATGTATATTTTTATGGTAGTGGTGTCCGTCCCGAGAAAGAGGCGTCGATGGCCCAGGTGTTGCGCGAGGCTCTGTCGTGTGCCGAAGTTGTCGAGGCACATAGTGACCTTCTGGGTGCTGCCCGAGCGGTATGCGGACGTAACTATGGTATTGCCAGTATTTTAGGTACTGGGGCGAATTCCTGTCTTTACGATGGTAAGAGTATTGTAGAGAAGACGACAGCCTTGGGATATATCCTCGGCGACGAGGGGAGTGGGGCCGTACTTGGCAAACGTTTCCTGCACGATCTTTATAGTGGACTTTTGTCAAAAGAAATCAAGGACGATTTCGAGAAGAAAATGAAACTTTCGCTACCGCAGATTATCGATCGCGTTTATCGTCAGCCGCTAGCCAACCGTTTCCTTGCCAGTCTTTCTACCTTTATCCATGAACATATTGAGGATGCTGGTGTGGAGGCGCTCGTCAAGCAGAACTTCGAGGATTTCCTGCGCATACATGTCAAACCCTTCGGACGGGATTACTTGCCGTTATCCTTTGTGGGTAGCATCGCCCATCATTTCGCCGACCAGTTGACGGAGGTGGTCGAGGAAGAGGAGTATGCCATGGGAACGATTCTCCAGAGTCCGATAGAGGGCCTGATTACTTATCATCAGGCGGAATAGCCGGAATACGTGGTCCTTTTTTGCCATTGTGTGGCACTTTCTTGTAAAAATGCCTATAAACACTTGGCTGTTTCGATTTATTTTTGTACCTTTGCACACAATTAAAATAAATACCCTATATAATACCCAACGATTGATGAAACTAAAATTCATCACGATAGTCATTTTTGCAGCGTTTTTCGCAGCCTGTCAGCAGAGACAGATGGCCGCTTCGTCTTTTGTGGGCGTAGAGAACGGCCATTTCGTGAAAGACGGTCAGCCGTACTATTATGTTGGCACAAACTTCTGGTACGGTGCCATCCTCGGTTCGGAAGGGCAGGGTGGCGACCGTGCGCGTCTGGCCAAAGAACTCGACTATATGAAGTCCATCGGTATCGACAATCTTCGCATCCTTGTGGGTTCTGATGGTGAACGTGGCGTGAAGACGAAGGTGGAACCGACATTGCAGGAGGCTCCGGGCGTGTATAACGACACGATCCTCGCCGGACTCGACTACCTGTTGCAGGAGATGGGTAAGCGCCAGATGGTGGCCGTGCTCTACCTGAATAACTCCTGGGAGTGGAGTGGTGGCTATGGCTTCTATCTTGAACAGGCTGGTGAGGGCAAACAGCCCCGTCCCGACGACGTGGGTTATCCTGCTTTCATGGATGCTATGAGCAAATATACCACCAATGAGAAAGCCCATCAGTTGTTCTATGACTATGTGCGTTTCATTATCGGTCGTACGAACCGTTATACGGGTCTGGCCTATAAGGACGATCCCGCCATTATGTCTTGGCAGATCGGCAATGAACCGCGTGCTTTCTCGCGTGAGGTATTGCCCGCCTTCGAGAAATGGCTCGCCGAGGCTTCGGCGCTTATCCGCGAACTCGATCCCAACCATCTTATTTCTATTGGTTCCGAGGGAGCGTGGGGCTGTGAAGGCGATTTTGACTGTTGGGAGCGTATCTGTGCAGACAAGAATATCGACTATGCCAATATCCACCTGTGGCCCTATAACTGGGGTTGGGCAAAGCCCGACTCGCTTATCGAAAACCTATCACGGGCCAAGGCGAATACCAAGGATTATATCGACAGGCACCTGGCTATCTGTGCCAAAATAAAGAAACCCCTTGTGATGGAGGAGTTCGGTTATCCGCGCGACGGTTTCAAATTCACGCTCGATACCCCGACGCAGGGTCGCGACGGTTTCTACGAGTACGTCTTCTCGCTCGTTGGTGACAATGCCGAACAGGGCGGCTACTTTGCAGGCTGTAATTTCTGGGGTTGGGGTGGTTTCGCGCAGCCTAAGCACGAGCAGTGGCAGGTGGGCGACGACTATACGGGTGATCCTGCCCAGGAGGCACAGGGTCTGAACTCCGTGTTCGCCAGCGACTCTACAACACTGAAGATTATCAGCTCACAGGTGGAGCGCATGGGAAATATCAAACATGACTAAATGATGAAAAGACTACTGACAATATTACTCTGTGTGATGGCTGTGACGGCTCTGTCGGCCCAGATCCGTGGAAGTGAGATTGAGGTGCTGGTGCAGCCCGACCATCAGGACTGGACCTACAAGACAGGTGAGAAGGCTACCTTCGTGGTGAGTGTGCTCAAGTCGGGTACCTTGCTCAATAACGTGAGCATCGACTACGCCGCAGGACCGGAGATGTATCAGGATGTGAAGAAGAGCATGGTACTGAAAGATGGTACGCTGAAACTCTCGGGTACGCTGAAGCAGCCCGGTTTCTATCGCGTGGATGTGACGGCCCATATCGGTGGTAAGGACTACAAGGGTGCCTGTGGGGCAGCCTTCTCTCCAGAACAGTTGCAACCTTCGACGGTGATGCCGAAGGACTTCTCTGAGTTTTGGCAGAATGCTATCACCGAGGCTCGTAAGACCGAACTGAACCCCACCAAACGGCTCCTGCCCGAGCGTTGTACGAAGGATGTAAACGTTTATGAGGTGAGTTTCCAGAACCTCCAGCCCAACTACCGCACCTACGGCATACTCTGTGTACCCGTGAAAGCAGGCAAATATCCCGCCCTGTTGCGTGTACCTGGTGCTGGTGTGCGTCCTTACGGCGGTGATGTCTGGACGGCCTCGCAGGGTGCTATCACCCTCGAGATCGGTATCCATGGTATCCCCGTGACGATGGAACAGCAGGTGTATGATGACGTGTTCAACGGTGCCCTGATGGGTTATTGGGAGTTTAATATGGATGACCGCGACAAGCATTACTATAAGCGGGTGGTGATCGGTTGTATCCGTGCCCTCGACTATATTGCTGAATATACTCCTTGGAATAATAAGGAACTGGGTGTGACGGGCTCTTCGCAGGGCGGTTTCCTGTCACTCGCAACGGCTGGTCTCGACAAACGCATCACCTTCTATGCACCCGTGCATGCCGCTCTCTGCGACCATACGAACTCGCTCAGGGGTATCGCCTGCGGATGGCCGCACTATTTCTATTGGAACAAGAGGAAAGGGCAGGAGAAGCAGATCGAGACCTCTCGTTATTACGACGGTATCAACTTCGCCCGTATGATCACAGAGGATCAGGTAGGCTGGTTCTCCTTCGGCTACAACGATGACGTGGTGCCGCCGACAACGGCCTGGGCGACGTATAACACCGTGAAGGGGCCTAAGGAAATATCTCCCTATCAGGCCACATGGCACTTCTGGTTCCAGGAGCAGTGGGATGAGTGGGAAGACTGGTTGTTGAAACAAATGAATATCAAAAAATGATGAAGAAAATATTGACGATGATGTTGGCAGCAATCGCAGTTGCCGCTTGTACAACACAGACACAGGCAGAGTCTGAGAAGACACAGGCACAACAGTTGTTTGAACGCCTGGACACCCTCAGGCAGAAGGGTGTTATGTTCGGTCATCAGGACGATCCGTTCTACGGTTTGACGTGGGAGTATCAGACGGATAGCAGTGATGTGAAGAATGTTTGTGGCGACTGGCCCGCTGTGATGGGATTCGAGCTCGGCGGCATCGAGATGGGTGACGAGAAGAACCTCGACAGTGTGCCCTTCACGAAGATGCGTGAGGAGATCATCAGGCACTATCTGCGTGGTGGTATTATCACCATCAGTTGGCATCCGCGTAACCCTGTGACCACCATCGAGGGCGGTGGCAATGCCGGACAGAAATTCCCTGAAGGTTCAGCCTGGGACATCTCTGACACCACCGTTGTTAAGAATGTTCTCCCTGGCGGCACGAAGTATGAGTTGTTCCAGACCTGGATGCAGCGGGTGAGTGATTTCCTTGCCACACTGAAGACGGAAGAAGGTCAGAAACTTCCTATCATCTTCCGTCCCTGGCATGAGAATACGGGATCGTGGTTCTGGTGGGGCGAGAAACTCTGCAGCGCTGAGGACTACAAGGCCCTGTGGAATATGTTGCAGGATAAACTCTCTGCCGATGGCTTCGACAACCTGCTCTGGGCCTATTCGCCTGGTATGGCCGCCGATCTGACGGAAGAGAAATATCTGGAACGCTATCCTGGTCATGACCGTATCAGCGTGGTGGGCATTGACGGCTACCAATGGGGTACGAAGGAGGACTTTGTGGCCCAACTCGATGCAAACCTCGACATGCTGTCGAAGTTTGCCGAGAAGAATGGCAAGGTGGCAGCCCTCACGGAGTGCGGCCTGAAGAACCTGACGGATCCGACATGGTGGACATCGACGCTGAAGCCTGTTGTCGATAAGTACCCCATCAGCTACTTCCTCGTATGGCGTAATTACAAGGAGGAGTGGTTTGGACCGTCGCCCGCAAAGCCAGACGCTCCTTATTTCCTGGAGTACTATAATGCCGATAACTCACTGTTCCTCAATGATATCAAATAGAAACGATATAAGAGAATTAATAAAAATAATAATGTATAAATTATGGCAAAAACTAAATTGATCGAAAAGATTGGTTACGGCTTCGGAGATATGTCTTCCTCCACCTTCTGGAAGATATTCTCATACTATCTGCCGTTTTTCTATTCCAACATCTTTGGCCTGTCGCTGATTGATGCTGGTGTGCTCGTGCTCGTTACTCGTATCTGGGATGCGGTGTCAGACCCGATGATGGGTATCATCGCTGACCGTACCAACACCCGTTGGGGTAAGTATCGTCCTTTCCTGCTGTGGGTGGCTCCGCTGTTTTCCATCTGTGGTATCCTGCTGTTTACCACGCCCGACTGGAACTACGGTGCGAAACTCATCTGGGCGTATGTTACCTATATCATGATGATGACTGTCTATACGGGTATCAACGTGCCTTACGGTGCCATGCTGGGTGTGATGACCGACGACTCGAATGAAAAGACTGTGTTCTCTTCCTTCCGTATGTTCTTCGCCTACGGTGGTTCGTTCCTCGCCCTGTTCCTCTGGGAACCGCTGACGAACATGTTTGGCGGCTATAACACGAAGGATGGCTGGTTCTGGGGTATGGTGGTTATCGCTGCTGCCTGTTTCGTGATGTTCATCCTGTGTTTCCTCCTGACGAGGGAGCACCTGAAGACCATTTCGACGGTGAGTGTGGGCGACGACTTCAAGTCGCTGCTCTCCAACAAGCCTTGGTGGTTGCTAATCGGTGCCGCCCTGTGCTCGAACCTCTTCAACACGGTACGTGGTGCCACGGTGGCCTACTTCTTCCAGGATATCATAGGTCCGGATGTGAGCCTGGTGTTCTTCGCCATCTCGTTCCTCTTCTACGCAGGTCTGTTCTTAGGTATCGGTGAGGTGTCGAACATGGTGGGTGTGGCCCTTTGTGTACCCATCGCCAATGTGTTGGGAAAGAAGTCCACGTTTATCTTCGTCAATGCCGCCCTTGTGGTGTTCAGTGTCGCCTTCTTCTTCGTGCCATGCACGCCTGGAGGTTTCTGGACGATGCTCATTCTGCAGATCATCATCTCTGTCTTCACGGGTATCATGTCACCGCTGATTTGGAGTATGTATGCTGACGTGAGCGACTTTGCGGAACTGAAGTTCAAGACCGCTTCCACGGGCCTGATCTTCTCTTCAGCCTCCATGGCTCAGAAGTTTGGTGGTGCCATCGGTGGTGCAGCCGTGCTCTGGCTCCTCTCAGGTTTTGGCTATGTCACGGACGCAGACCAGTTTGCGGCAGATGTCGTTCAGCCTGAGAGCGCTTTGATGGTGCTTCGTTGGCTGATGAGTTTCATCCCTGCTGCCGTAGCCCTGCTGGCTATTATTGTCGTCTGGTTCTATCCTCTGACGACTGAGCGTATTCAGGAGATCAATGGTGAACTGAAGAAGATTCGTTCGATAGAATAAGAATGTTAGAAAAACTAAGGCATGAGATGCAGGATGTTCTCGAGCAGAACATCCTGCGTTTCTGGCAAACGAAGATGATCGACCGCGAGAACGGTGGCTTCTATGGTCGTATCGATGCTCAGGAAGTGCTCCATCCAGAGGCGGAGAAAGGGGCCATCCTCAATGCTCGGATTCTCTGGACGTTCTCTGCCGCCTACCGCGTGTTGGGCAAACAGGAATATCTGGAGACGGCAACCTACGCCAAGGACTATTTTATCGATCATTTTATCGATAAGGAGTATGGTGGTGTCTATTGGAGTGTCGATTATAAGGGACAGCCTCTGAATACCCGTAAGCAGTTCTATGCCATTGGCTTCGCCCTATATGGCATGTCGGAATATGCCCGTGCCACTGGTGACAGGGAGGCGTTGGAATATGCACTTGATCTGTATGACTGTATTGAGGAGCATGCGCTCGATCGTGAGCATAACGGCTATATCGAAGCAATGACCCGTGAGTGGCAGCCAATTGCCGATATGCGTCTCTCGGAGCTTGATGCCAACTTTCCCAAATCGCAGAACACCCATCTGCACATCATCGAGCCTTATGCCAACCTGCTAAGGTGCCTTAAGGAACTGCACGCTCAGGAATCGTGCGACTATGTGCCGGTTATCGGCTCGGTATTGCCCATCGGAGTTACTATTCCTATGGAGACCATCGTTGCCGTTGAGGCCTCGTTGCGTAATATCATCAATATCTTCACAGATTGTATTCTCAATCCAGAGACTCACCATCTTGATCTCTTTTTTGAGATGGACTGGACGCGTGGCGCAGGACATCTGGAGAGCTATGGCCACGATATCGAGTGTTCATGGCTGATGCACGAGGCCGCCCTTGTGCTGGGTGATCCGAAGGTACTGGCGAAGATGGAACCCATCGTACAGATGGTGGCCAAGGCCTCTGAGAAAGGTCTGCGTCCTGACGGCTCGATGATCCACGAGGCCAATCTCACGACAGGACACGTCGATGACGATCTCCACTGGTGGGTACAGGCAGAGAATGTCGTGGGCTGGTTTAATATTTATCAGTATTTCGGCGATGAGGCTGCTTTGGACAAGGCTGTCCGTTGTTGGGAGTATATCAAGACCCAGCTCATCGATTGGGAAAATGGTGAGTGGCACTGGAGCCGTCATCCCGACGGTACGTTGAACACCGTTGATGATAAGGCAGGCTTCTGGAAATGTCCCTATCATAATGGTCGTATGTGTCTGGAGATTATTGAAAGAACAAGCGAATTAATATGAGAAAACTGTTATTTGTTGTTATATGGATGGTGGCGTCGGCTGCTCAGGTGCTGGCGCATACGGGATTCGGTGAACGTCCGAAACTCGTGGTGGGTATCGTGGTGGATCAGATGCGTTGGGACTATCTCTCTCGCTATTATGACCAGTTCCAGGCGGATGGTTTCAAACGACTGATCGATAAGGGTTATAGTTGTGATAACTGTCTGATCAATTATGTGCCGACGGTAACGGCCATTGGTCATACAAGTGTTTATACGGGTACGACACCTGCTTTACACGGTATCTGTGGCAATGACTTCTTCATCGATGATGATCCTGTGTATTGCTGTGGCGACCAAACTGTTGATCCAGTGGGAACGGACAACCGTAAACGAGGCTGTATGTCACCCCGTAACCTCCTCTCTACGACTATTGGTGACCAGATCAGACTGCATACAGACTTCCGCTCTAAGGTGGTAGGCGTGGCCTATAAGGACCGTGCTGCCATCCTGCCAGCAGGAAGGAGTTCTGACCATGCCTATTGGTTGGATACAGACAATGGACAGTTTATCACGAGCACCTATTATCGTGCGGAACTGCCAGACTGGGCGAAGGCCTATAACAAAGAACTCAAGAAGAACAAGGAGTTGCAAAAGGTGGGCAAGGACGTGGGTTCCTATCCTCTCTGCGGACATATTACCACCGACATGGCCATTGCTGCCCTCAAGGGAGAACAACTCGGAAAGGGTGAGGTGACGGATATGCTCTGTGTGAGTTATTCGCAGACGGATGTGATTGGTCATGCGTGGGGCACCCGTGGAGAACATACGGATGAGGCTTATCTGGAACTCGACAAGGATCTCGCCCGACTGTTGAAGGCGCTCGACGATCAGGTGGGCGAGGGTAATTATCTCCTCTTCCTGACGGCTGATC
>Ga0310690_10000135_pt1 | contig 167545 bp, 135 predicted proteins | sample AusTroGonzalo_MG_2_FD_207661 | JGI IMG/M metagenome (GOLD analysis project Ga0310690, IMG submission 207661) | Bovine rumen microbial communities from tropical cattle in Woodstock, Queensland, Australia - Gonzalo_04 (v2) (version 2) | ecosystem: Host-associated > Mammals > Digestive system >... | reverse complement strand
GATAGTATCACTGTTGAAGATCACATAGGCATCGTATGAGGTTTTTTCAGTAGGAGAAACCACCATACTTGCGCTTTTGGGCTTATCTAGCCAATAAGCATAGGCATCTGTGCCGAAATCACGGACCGCACGAATACGGTTTTGAGTGGCACGTTCGCTGTTGATAGGCTGGTTATGGTCGGCCGGCGTACGTGGGGCGTAGAAGTACTGGCTACCCCTGATAACCAACATCTGAGTGTTATTGACTCTCGTGGAAGTCCAGTAGTCATGGCCGTGGCTGCCGTTGTATTCATACATCCACTTCATATTATCCGCATCGCCACCAGCTTCGATAATAGCCGATTCAATGAAAGGAATCAGACCGAAAATGTGACGCATCTGGATGGCATCCGGTATATACCAGCCATTGTAAAAATCTACGGCTTCGGCAGCAGGCGATTGCCCAGATTCCAGCAAAAGACGGGTATTTTTCTTACCCTCATAACTCCATGTTGCGAGTCCGTAACGGCCAATACCATTATCCGCATCGTAGGGATGAGATTCCATACCTGACGGCAACGTGCAACCGGCATCGAGCATATAATACTGCTGGTTGTTCGATTTGCTCACCCAACCGACGTCGTTCAAGGCTACCGCCCATCCCTCCACAGGGTTGTCAGGATTCACATAGCAGATGATACCTTTCGAGCTATCGGGGAACACATACACATCGCCAATCTGGTAAATCTGGGCTTGACCCACACCGAGTGTAGCCGCCAAAACCAGCCCTAAGAATAATACCCGTTTGAACAATGTATATCGCATGTGTTTTATCTGATTCTTATAATATTAAATATAGTTAAAAATTAATGGTTGGCCTTACCCTATGTCTTGCAGATTTAAGATTCGTCGCAAAGTGGCCGGAATAGTCAAGGTGCCAGCATTGGCTGATATTGGCTTCCGAAGAAGAAAGATAATAGGTCTGACCCAGGTCCATCACTGTAGCGCCTATCGAACTCAATTTGCTCAGCGTGTTGTTTACCGCCACACGGTTGCCGAACACCAAATTCAACTCACCCATGGCTGGCATGTGCCATCCTGTAGCTTCCGATGTATTCACACCTCGGGCAACAGCATCGTAATAATAGCAGTAGAATGCGGCAGGGGCATTGTAGGAGAACTCCATACCAATGGATTGCTCGGCATATTGCTTGATGATGATAGTATTGCCATATCCGTCCAAATCAAACAATGCATCTCGTTGAGCAGGACAGAAGGCTTTGGCATGAATGCTCTGATACAACGTGTTCGGATTTTGTGCCCATACAGCATACGATACAGGTGCATCCTCCAATGCGATGGCTTTTCCATGCAGTCCCGTACGGTCCAGATAGTAAATCACGCCTTTCGCTATTTTGTTCGTCTTCAGGAAAGAATCAACTCTCAAAATCGCGCCGTCCGTACAAAGCACATCACCAGGGGCATTTACAGCCGGGATAACTCCGTCATCCCATGACAGATGCGGTGTTGTCACTACTATACCCATCGTGGTTCTTTCGCCCTTACAGATTACATTGTCGGTCGTGTCTATTTCCAAAATGATAAGGTTCAGAATATCCAAACTGTCGCAGCCGTCCGCACGGGTATTGATGATGGAATAACGTCCCGTTTCAGTGTAGTCATTGCCGCGCCATTGGTATGGACTGCCGTTAAGTTGGAAATTGGACGTTACCACAGTTGTATCCACAAATGGCGGCGGAGCCACTGTCAGCACAAACGTGACCAAAGAGTCGCAATGATGGTAGTCCGCACCCTCGAAAGTGTGTGAAAACACATGCGTTCCGGCACGCTTAACCGCCTCATTCATTTCCGCATTAGTAGCCACATCGGGAGTAATATGCAATGGGTTGGTATAAGGCAGGGTCTGGCTCTGGCAAACTTCGTCATATAATATGGTATGTGTTCTCTTATACACATCCGCAATAGCAATGCCGGGCAACGGAGCCACTACTGCACTCCAACCACGATCCGGCACCATACCGGCCATAAACAGCAATGTCATGGAATTACCATTAGAGACAATAAGCTCCGGAATATTGCTGATGTTCGTCAAATCGTACATGATGCTATCCAGATGCGTCTCAGTACCCGAAATAACAAGCAAGTGAGCAGTGTTGGACAAGTTCAGCTCATCAAAACGCAGGGTAATCGGTCTTCCGTCTGTTGAGATAAAAGTCTGCGACAAAATCTCGCCCGCTTCATAGTTGCCATTCTTTCCACCCGAATCGTATAAACGGTATGACTGGCTACAATTCATCTGGGTTTCTCCATCCTCCATGTTCATAACATTTGTGGTAATGCCGTTCACCGACGAGCAGTAACCCTCTTTGCCGACACTCACATACAACAGGGTTTGCTGTATGATGCCAGCAGTGTCGTAAGTGGACCAAGCATTCGGATTGGTAACCACATCCTGTTGAAGCAAATGCGTTTGGTTGTAATCACTGTACCAATTAAGCGTGTAGGGAGTGCCTATGGTTGAGCGGGCCTCCAGATGCCCCGTCTCCTCATAACACACTTTGTCATGATGCGTCAAGATGGAGCAAGCGTTAATCACATTCTCCATAATACGGACATGGACCGTATCACCCGCATCAGCCATGGTATAGCCGCACTGATCATCCTGAATCGTATATGGATAAACCAAGGTAGTCAACGTCGGAACGATGCTGTCATACACCGTAGCGCCAGTACGGGCTCTGTAGTGCCGTACTTCCTCACCATCCGAATTCTTGAAAGCGATGGAGAAATCCACCATCGAATTGGTGACATAACTATAGGGCATGAATGTGAGTCTTACCTTCTCTCCTGGACAGATGGTATAATCCTGAAGAATATCGACTTTCGGAGCTTTTTTAACTCCTAAAAAGATACTGTCTTCGACGAAAGCACCGCAACCGCCTTCAAAAACCGTCACTTTATACCAACCATCGTCGGCCTCTCGCGGCACAAAAATAAACGGTTCCGGCGCGGTATGTTCAAAGCCATTGGGACCTGTCCACTGGTAGCTGAACATATTGTCGGACTGCAGGGTATGTACCGTAATGGTAGAACCCTCACAAGTTGTAGTAGCTTTTAATCCATTATCAAACCATGTAACTTGCAGGTCGGCCAGTAATTGAGGATACAAGTTTACATGGAAATAAGCACCACAGGCATCCTGAATCATACATGATAATGCAGAATCCGTCCGCATGGGAATATTATGGAAAACACCTTCGGTATTCTGCCCCAAGATTTCACCTTCCTTATTAGGCTTACTATATAATGTATATGTATATGGTTCTGTTCCGTTAGTACCCTCTACATACACATTGCCAATCGTGGAATTGATATCACACAGGAGCGCATATGCATAAAGGTGCTGCACTGTAGTCATTCCAAATTCAATGGTGTCATAGAAAACCGTTTCCTCACACAACTCCATTGTGGTGGTCGGATATATCTTCACAATATAAGTGCCGGGAATGGACATTCGTATCTGTTCATTAAGCTGATATTCCCGATTGTCATAACCTCCGGTAGGGCCACTGACCACCTTGAAATAAGTTGGCAGCGGTGTGACGACAGCAATAGCGTCCAAACCGGTAATCGGGTTTGTGTTATGGCTGACTCGCGACACCTGTCCGGCATCGTAGATGACAAATTGATTCGAACACTCCGTCAACACATGATAAGTCGGATCCTCTGTCAAATCCACGCTGTAGATTGCGCCAAACGACACCCTTTTCTGGATAGCCACAGAATCACACGGCGTGATGATTTGGAAATTATACGGACCTGAAGGAAGACAGTAGTCCTGAATCTCCAGACTTCGTCCGTCTGTCGCACCAGCAATCAAGGACACATTTTGCACACTCGTCTTGGTAATACTCCATGTTCCTGTCGAAGCATGAAATACTGCTGTGAAATTGTACCGGTTGTTGTACGGACTGCGCACCAACCGTATAATGGTTCCGTCAGCGTTCACTGCCTGGCTGTAATTGCCGACTACCCTCACGGAACGCAAGACCTGACAACAATGGTCATCTCCGGAGGAAGTCACACTCCACGAGGAGCTCTGCTCGTCATGGCCGATCAAATAATCAAGCACGTCAGTCGTATTGTACAACTCACAACCGTGCGCATCCACCAGACGGCGTCTCACATTGAGACTTTGAGGCAGCGGGCCATACATGGCCACCACTTCTGCTGCAGTCAAGGAACTCTTCTGGTTAATGGCACTCACCGTATCCTGCTTGATGATATTCCCCGTATTCAAATCCGTGTAAATCCACGTCAAAGGATGGGTATAGTGATGTCGATACACATTATGATCCGCATCTTTTGTCAGATAATTCGGCATATAGTACTGATAACGGATGGTGTTGGCATCACGATGCCAGTATCGGGTTTCAAGACAAGGATCCCCTTCGCTCAAAACCGAATCCCGAACATCCACCACTTGTTTCTCAAACTTTGTACTATTGGGAGCGTACAATTTGAATGTACGCGTAATGATCTGGCTCTCACAAACCGAAATCTTATATTGCAAACTGATATCTCTATCCCAAATTTGGCAATAACTGCTAGCAGAAGAAAGGGTATCATACAAAACGATGTGTCCTCCCGAAATGGAGGGCATGTCGCGCCAAGGGCCGTCCGCGTAACCGGCGTGCGTAAACCGATACTGCACATAATCCGGAATCATGGCCGTATAATAGTCGTATGGAGATTGGATGACGGCATTGACCTTCACTACATTGCTGTCCTCCATATTTCCGGAAGATGCAGCCACCTCAATATAATCCAGATACGGGAACGGGACTACCTCAACCGTTTCACTCGTACGCGGAAGCCCGTAGTGGCAACCATCCTCCAGATAGAAGTCCCAGGTACCACCGGCCAAAGAGTCTATCGTGTAATATTCATGGTAATCATATCGGCTATCATCTGTTCCACTATACTGATTGCCATTGAACACCACAGTACGTAACAATTGGGAAGTTTCATGGTTCACCACCTTTACAGTGTATGGGAAACGCCCATTTTTAATTTTAAGCTGTACACGTCCCAATCTCATGCAACTCAATGTCGGATGAACACCGAGATCGTGGCCTGTATAGTCTGTCACCAAAATTGCAGAAACCTCGGGCACAACATAGCTGGTGTTAATGGTCAGCACCGTCTGCGTGTCAAGCCTGACAAATCCGCCGGCTCCATCTTCCAACAAACACTCCACACCCACTATATAGGTTCCATAATCGATGTAAGTTGTATCAACTCCGCCGCGGTAAAAAGTGGCAGAGTACTGAGCGGAATCAACCTCATGCACCTTGTGATACAACCTGATTTTAGAGAGTCCCGCTCTGCTCAAGTAAGAAGCCGTCGCCGGACGCCCTCTGTCATCCAAAAGAGAATAGATAATCTTACCATTATTGAAACACGTGGCATCTTCAACAGAAAAACTCACCCTGAATGCACTCGTTTGGGCAAATGCACTCCCCATTACAAACACCAACAAAACCACAAACAACCAAAATCCTCTTTTAGCAGATGTCGATATGTTCAGTAAAGATATATTCATTCAAAGTATTAATTATCTTCTAAAATAGTCCACAAAAATACACTTTTTATTTTATTTTTCAACAATTTTATTAACAATGCTTTTGATTGATAATCAATTTGTTACATAATCCAACTATTTCACTCTTACATGAAATGAGGGTAAAAAAGTCGGAAAAAAGATTTTTTTGCACAAAATTATCAACAATCAACCATTTTTGAAAAAAGTTGAAAATCATGCAGTTTTGCGAAGCATGGATCGAAGATAATTGCGGTTCATCACCACCAATGCGGCAAGGTAAGCCACCAGTATCACGGAGTTCACCGCGAGGCGCACGCTCATACGCTCCACATGCAATCCCTGGTTGACAAGCACACTCAATCCGTACACGCCCACAGCAAGGAGAATGTAGAACAGAATCTTTTTGACTTTGTAGTCCACATGATAATATTTCTGTCCTAGGATGTAAGAAACCACCATCATGCTGAAATAGCAGGCAAACGTGGCCCAGGCAGAGCCCATGTAATCGAATCTCGGGATGAGTGCGATGTTCAAAGCCAGCGTGATAATCGCGCCGAAGATGGCGATGTAAGCCCCGAACTTGGTCTGTCCGGTAAGCTTATACCATATAGAGAGGTTGTAAAAAATACCAAGAAACAAATTGGCCAACAACAAGATAGGGACAACGGGCAACCCCACGCGATAGGCCGGACCCACAAAGTATTGCACGATGTCAATATACAGCATGATGCCTACAAAAATGATGGAACAAACGAACACGAAAGCGGTCATCACCTCTGCGTATGTCTCCTTGGCATCCTTGTCTTTGGACTTGCTGAAGAAGAAGGGCTCGGCCGCGTATTTAAACGCCTGCACGAAGATGGTCATCATGATGGATATCTTGTAACAGGCACTGTAGATGCCCACAGAAGCCTGCGGGTCGGGCTGTGTTGAGAAATACTTCAGCAACACACGGTCCATCGTCTCATTCACAATCCCAGCCAATCCGAAAATCAGCAAAGGGAAAGCGTATGCGAACATCTTCTTCCACAACGCCCAGTCAAAGACATACTTTTGCTTAAAAATGCTCGGGAACAGCATCAGCAGTGTTGCCACAGAGGCGATGAGATTGGCTATGAAGATGTACCCTACCCCAATTTCAGGGTTATAGATGGCACGAATGAACGAAGAATCGGGATTCTGTTTGAGTAAATACGGACAAAGCAGCAGGAAGAAAAGGTTGAACAATACGTTGATAACAATATTGATAATTTTCACCGCCGCGAATTTCATGGCCTTGTTCTGTTGCCGCAGCTGCGCGAAGAAAATGGAAGTCAGCGCATCCACCCCGATGATGACTGCAAACCATACAATGTATTCCGGATGGTCTGGATACTTCAGCCAGCCCGCAATATTTCCCTTAAAGATGGAGCACAAGACGATGAAGAGCGTGGAGGTAAACATCAACGAGGTGACAATCGTCGTATAGACCCTGTTCTTAATCTCCTGATCCCTGGAAAAATTGAAAAAAGCCGTCTCCATGCCGTAGGTCAGAATCACGATGAAGAGGCTGGTCCAAGCATACAGCTCGCCCACCACGCCATATTGCGCGGCATCGGCAAAAATATACGTATGCAGGGGTACCAACAGATAGTTGAGCAAGCGTCCCAAGATGTTGGTCGCCCCGTAAATCACGGTCTGGCCTGCTAATTGTTTAATGGATGAGTTTGACATAGGTTAATTGAGAATTGAAAATTCAGAATTGGAATTTAGGGGTTGAACTTTGAATTTCAAATTTCGATAATCTCTAATCTCTAATCTATAATCTATAATCGTTAATGGTATCCTTTCCGTTTCCCGAAATCATACGCGATATAGCCGCAGAGATAGAATGCCTTGGCCTTGTTGAATGCCATCTGCTGGATGAAGGGAAAGACCATATCGATGCTGAGACCGACCTCCAAGGCCTGGATTTGGTAGTCGCTTTTGGCAAATTCGAAATTGAACCCTGTCTTGGCATAGAAGCCCGGTCGCACGATAGTCTGCATAATACCCGTATAAAACGGCGCTCCGCCGATGACATTGTTTAGGTTGTGTTTATCGGGATCGTAGCGTACCACCTCGGAAAAACCGGTGTTGTAGTTGATGACTTCCACATAGTTGGGGATGCCAAATGCCACGGACGGGCCTGCCGAGAGCGTGTACTTGATCTGCACACCGCCCCAGTAGGGTTTCGTGTGCAGCGTACGCTGGTAGCCATAGCCGCCTTTCAGGAAGAACAGAGTATAAAGCTGACCATAGCGACAGGGGCGCACACCCTCGTAGAGCACGTTGATGGAACGCACCGACTTGGGGTGTTTGTTGTACATAAACTCCACCTCCCAGAAATGTTTGTTGTAGAGATCGGGCGTTCGTCCACGCTGGAAACCAAAGCCGAATCCGCCGGTATTCAGGAACAGTTCACCGTTCCATTCCTTGAGGGTCACATCGTGATAATATTCCCCAACCTCCTGTGCGCCCACACAGAGACAGGCTCCGGCGAAGAGAAATGCCAGAAGCCATTTTTTCATCCCGCAAACAGGCGCATAGCCGGACATTCCGATTATTCTTCAGGAGTTTCCTGTGGCTGGTAATAGGAGTAGTGACCGTAAGCTGCGCACTTACGCTGTGTGTCACATGCGGAAAACACCGCCAATCCTAAAAAAAAGACCGCTAACAATACAATAATCTTTTTCATTTTCGTTATTCTTTTTTCAAGCGTGCAAATATACGTAAAAATCAGTGTGGGCAAGCAGGGGAATCCTTATTTTATAAACAATTGAAATTTAATATTATAAACATATTATCCATCATCATCCTGACAACAAGCAGCTTGGCGGCCCAACGCAATTCCTTGTTGTCGGAGTCTTTGTCGTCGCTTTCCGACTACCCCACCCGCGCCGAAGCAATTTTGCGGCAGCTGGAAAACCACGGCTACCCCTTCGCCACGGTATCCTTGCAGACCGCCGATCCTGAAAACGGTGACATGCGCCCGATTATTGTAATCGACTCCAATATTTTCGTCACATTTGACTCCATCGTTTTGAAAGGGGACGTGAAATTGTCCAAGAATTTCCTATATCCTTACTTAGGTTTGCGCAAAGGTATGGCCTACAATGAGCAGCTCATGCGTTCCGTGGACCAAAAACTGGAGGAATTGCCCTTCGCCACGGTGGTTCAGCCCTCCGGTGTCTCATTCGTGAAAGACAAAGCCTACCTGTACATCTATCTTGGTGCCCGCCGCACAAACCAGTTTGACGGCTATATTGGACTGGTGCCCGCCGACGAAAAGACTGGCAAAGTCGGGGTTAGCGGTGACCTGGCATTGGCCCTGCAGAACATTTTCCGCCAAGGCGAGAGCATCAGCCTGCACTGGTACAGCAGCGAGCGATACTCCCAGCATCTGGACCTGTCTGTCAAATTCCCTTACCTGTTCCGCACCCGTTTCGGTGTGGAAGGCTCATTCATGCTGGACAAGAAAGACACCTCCTATCTCAACCTCAACTACCACATCGGCGTGCCCTACGCATTTCTCAACAACAGCTATATCGAGCCGTACTTTGACTACACCTCATCCAGCATCCTAAATCCCGCACTATTGCAGCTGGACAGCGACTCCGGCTTCATCGATTTCCACAAGACGTTCTACGGTTTGAAGGTACATTTCCGCAAACTGGACTACCTTTTCAACCCGCGCAAGGGCGTGGACGTGTGGGTGGACTTGTCGGCCGGGCGCCGCAAGATCATTCCCAACTCACACGTGGAAGCAGAGGCTTACGACAGGCTCACCTTGGTGAGAAGCACCTACCGCATCTGCGGCGCCGTGCGAGGGTACGTGCCCATTGGCAAGCATTTTGTCTTCACCCCGCAGGTGCAAGCCGGCTCGCTGCTCGCCGGGCCACATTATTTCAACGAGCTGTTCAAAATCGGCGGGCCAGGGCTCATCCGCGGGTTCAATCCCAACGACATCTACGCCTCCACCTACTTGCTCTATTCCGCCGAGTTCCGGTATCTTTTCGGCAAAAATTCGTTTGTCAACCTGTTCTTCGATGGAGGTGTCTATGAGCAGCAGATGGAAAACCGATATCTGTTTGACACGCCGTTCGGCTTCGGCGCAGGCGTACATCTGGCCGTCAAAAGCGGCATCTTCTATCTGGAATATGCCCTGGGACGCCAGCTCGGGAACCCTATCTCCTTTAAGACCGGAAAGATACATTTTGGAATTGAAGTGATGTTCTGACGGATAGTTTGCTGATTTTTGCGTATCTTTGCAGCCTCAAAGAATAAAAGCTCAACCTTAATCAATACGAACTATGAATATCGTAAAACCCTCTATTCCCAAAGGAACCCGAGATTTCACGCCCACCGAAATGATGCGGCGCAACTATATTTTCGACACCATCCGCTCTGTATTCTACAAACACGCCTACCTCCCGATCGAAACCCCGTCCATGGAGAATCTGTCCACCCTGATGGGCAAATATGGCGAAGAGGGCGACCGGCTACTGTTCAAAATCCTCAACTCCGGCGATTTTACAAACGGCGTGGACTTCAACGACTCGGAAATGTCGGTCAACAAACTGGCCACCAAGCTCTGCGAGAAAGGCTTGCGTTACGACCTTACCGTACCCTTCGCCCGTTTTGTGGTGCAGCACCAGAACGAGATCACATTCCCGTTCAAACGCTACCAGATGCAACCCGTCTGGCGCGCCGACCGCCCGCAGAAAGGCCGCTATCGTGAGTTCTACCAGTGCGACGCCGACATCATCGGCAGCACCTCGCTCATCAACGAGGCGGAACTGATTGAGATCACGGACGAGATTTTCTCCAAGTTCGGCATTGCTGTGGTGATGAAAATCAACAACCGCAAGGTCCTCTCCGGCATTGCGGAAGTAATCGGTGCTCCGGAGCAAGTGACCGACCTGTGCGTGGCCATGGACAAGCTGGACAAGATTGGCCAAGAGGCCGTCTGTGCCGAAATGCTGGAGCGTGGCATCTGCCAAGAGGCCATCGAAAAACTGAAACCCGTCTTCTGCTTCGGCGGCCAAAGCAACGCCGAGAAACTGGCCGGTCTCACTACCCTGCTCTCCAACAGCGAAATCGGCATGAAGGGTATCGAAGAACTGACTACGGTGTTGGATTACGTCAAGGATATGGAACTCACCACCGAAGTGGAGATTGACATCACCCTGGCGCGCGGACTCAACTACTACACCGGGGCCATCTTCGAAGTCAAAGCCAAGGACGCCGCCATGGGCAGCATCTCCGGAGGCGGTCGATACGACAACCTCACCGGTATCTTCGGACTCAAGAACATGTCTGGCGTGGGCATCTCATACGGCGCAGAGCGCATCTACGATGTTCTCAACGAACTCAACCTGTTCCCGGCCGAGATTCTGAACCCCGTGAAAGCCCTTTTCATCAATTTCAGCGCCAACGACGAACCCTACGCGCTCACTGGCCTGCGCGCCGTGCGCAAAGCGGGCATCGCCGCCGAAATCTACCCCGACCATGTCAAGATCGGCAAGCAAATGACCTACGCCAACAACAAGGCCATCCCTTTTGTCATCATGGCCGGCGAGAACGAACGCAACAACAAAACATTCACACTCAAAGATATGAACACTGGCACACAAGAGGAACTTCCGCTGGAGACCCTGATTGAAAAAATCCGATAACCCATGGCAACCGACAAGCCGAGCCGATTGATCAGATTATTCAGAATCATCTGGCACAAAATCAAAGAATACACTCAAATCAAGGAGGACACGGACTACGAAGCCACCGTGGATTCCATCTCTAAGAGTGTGGTATTCCGCGGTTTCAACGTCTGGATTCTGTTCTTCGCCATCATCGTGGCTTCTGTCGGATTGAATGTCAACTCCACGGCGGTCATCATCGGCGCGATGTTGATTTCGCCGCTCATGGGACCTATCAACGGTGTCGGACTGGCCATCGGAACATTCGATGAAGCGCTGTTGCGGAAATCCATCAAGAATCTGGTGATCATGGTTGCCATCAGTATTGTGGCATCCACGCTCTATTTCCTGCTATCGCCCATCAACAACGCCCGTTCCGAGCTGCTGGCACGTACGCAACCCACCATCTTCGACGTGTTCATCGCCTTCTTCGGCGGATTAGCCGGCATATTGGCCACATCGCGCAAGTCGCAGTCCATCACGGTTATCTCCGGCGTGGCCATCGCCACCGCCTTGATGCCACCACTCTGCACTGCCGGCTACGGCATCGCCACCGGCCAGATCTGGTATTTCCTCGGCGCCTTCTACCTCTTCTTCATCAACTCTTTCTTTATCGCATTGGCCACCTTCGTCACCGTACGTCTGTTGGGCTTCCCGGAAGCCCGATACGTGGACGAGCACCGCAGCCGCACCGTCAAGCGACTCATTACCATTTTTACCCTTATCGTATTGATTCCCAGCATCTACCTTGCCGGAGACGTAATCAAAGAGGCCGCATTCAACGCCCAAAGCCTGAAATTTGTAAACGAAATTGAGAACAACGAAATACTGTCCGACACCGAAATCATCAAGTCGGACCGCGAATATCACCACCGCAGCCAAACCATCACGCTCACCCTGTTCGGGGAACCGCTGGATGAAATACAAGTGCTTCAATTACAGAAAATGCTGCACAACGAATACGGGTTGAAGAAAACCAATCTGGTCGTCAAGCAGTCTGCTGGCAAGTCCATCGACATCAAACAGCAGAACGAAATCATTGAAGACCTCATCGACAAGAAAGACGAAACCATCCGCCAGCAGGATTCTATCATCCGGGAGCTGAAGCGGCAGATAGAAGTGAAAGATTTACAAGAATAATCCTACTTTTTGATTTTGTTCCAAAGATCCGCCAATGACGGATAGGAGGCTTGCATTTTGTCATCAACCTCCGCTATGGGCACCCACACGGCCTGCGTAATATCTTCGACGGTTTGCGGCACTAACGACTGGCTGTGTGCAAACATGCTGAACCAGTGCGTCTCTTTGAGAATAGGCTCTCCTTTCAACTCATAGGTATGGAACGTGCTTTCGAGCGGTTCACGGAGCATAATATTCCGCAGTCCGGTCTCCTCCTCCACCTCGCGCACGGCCGCTTCCGCGTAACTCTCCCCTTCTTCCACTTTCCCTTTGGGAAAATCCCACCGGCCCAGGCGGAAAATCATCAGTATTTCGTCACATTCGTTGCATACTATCCCACCAGCGGCGTGAATCAGCCGGTACGACTGCGCAAAACGTTCGTACTCTTCTCGGGCATCAATCTCTATCTTATTGTCATTCTGAAAGATAATCATCTGAATTTCCTATTTTTTTGAACACGCAAAGATAGTGAAGAGTTTGATTATTTTTTGTACTTTTGCACGTTTTTTTTACAAGGACAATCTAACTCTTAAAACAATGAAAAAGATTTTAGTTATTGGTGCTTGTGGACAAATCGGTTCCGAACTTACACCTGCTTTACGTAAACAATACGGCACTGACAATGTGGTGGCCGCAGATATGATTTATCCCTTGAAAGGAGATTTGGCTGAAGCCGGTCCTTCTTGCAAGATTGACGCCACGAATGCTCAAGACATTGCCGATGCAGTTAAGAAATACAACATTGACGCCATCTACAACTTGGCAGCCATCCTGTCGGCCAAGGCCGAAGCCAACCCCATGCTGGGCTGGAACGTGGGCGTAGGTGCCCTCATCAACTGCCTGGAAGTGGCCCGCGAAATGGGTTGCGCCGTGTTCACGCCGAGCTCCATCGGTGCTTTCGGTCCGGACACCCCGCACGACATGACTCCACAAGATACCATCCAACGCCCCAAGACCATCTACGGTGTGACCAAAGTTACGGGCGAGTTGCTGAGCGACTACTACTTTAAACGCTTCGGCGTCGATACCCGTTCAGTGCGCTTCCCGGGCCTTATCTCCAACGTCACTCTGCCCGGCGGTGGCACCACCGACTACGCTGTGGAAATCTATTACGCAGCCGTCAAGGGTGAGACTTTCACCTGCCCTATCGCCAAAGGCACCTTCATGGACATGATGTACATGCCCGACGCACTCAAGGCAGCCATGGACCTCATGGAGGCCGATCCGAGCAAGCTCGTGCACCGCAACAGCTTCAACATCACCGCCATGAGCTTTGAGCCGGAGATGATCTACAACGAGATCAAAAAGCATATTCCCGACTTCAAGATGGAGTACAAATTCGACGAGCTCCGTCAGAGCATCGCCGACTCATGGCCCAACCAGATGGACGACCACTGCGCCCGCGAGGAATGGGGGTTCAAGCCCATGTACGACTTGACTTCCATGACAGAGGATATGCTGAAAGTACTATCTAAAAAGTTGAGAGATTAGAGATTAGAGATAATAGTTGAGATATTAATTACAACGATATGATATATTTAGACAATTCCGCAACATCATTTCCGAAACCGAAAGAGGTTTACGATTTCATGGACAACTTTTACCGCGTGCACGGTGTGAGCCCGGGTCGTGCTGGCTACGACGCCGGTATCGAGACCGGTGAGCTGCTGACCGACACCCGCCGCCTTTTGGCCCAACTCTTCAATGGTGGTGCCAAAGTTGACGAGCGTCGCTTGACCTTCAGCTACAACGCCACCGACTCCCTGAACATCCTGATCCAGGGTCTTGCACAAAAGGGCATGCACGTCATCACCACCATGCTGGAGCACAACTCCGTGCTGCGTCCACTCTACTGCTTGGAACAAGCTGGCGTCATTGAGGTCACTTACCTGCCTTTCGACGAGGCCGGTTATGTACATCCCGACGATTTCAAGAAGGCCATTAAGTCCAACACCAAGATGGTGGTCTGCACACAATGTTCCAACGTCATCGGTACTGTTCAACCCATCAAAGAGATCGGCAAAGTCTGCAAAGAAAACGGCCTGATTTTCGTGGTGGATGGCAGCCAAGGCGCCGGTGCAGTGGAGATGAACATGTTGGAATACGGTGTTGACGCTTACGCATTCACGGGCCACAAATGCTTGATGGGACCCACCGGCATCGGCGGTTCCTACGTGGCCGAAGGCGTGGAAGTGCGCCAAACCCGCTTCGGCGGCACGGGTGTACGTTCCGCCGTGCGTACCCACCTCGACGAATATCCCTACCGCTTAGAGGCCGGCACCATGAACATGCTCGGCATCAGCGGCCTGTACAGAGGTGTGAAGTGGATTGAAGAAAAAGGCATCCAGAACATCCACGATCAGGAGATGAAGCTGTGGAAGAAACTCCGCGACGGTCTCAGAGAAATCGAAGGTGTGACCGTTTATTGCGCCACCACCGTCGAGAACCAGAACCCTGTGCTCTCCATCAACGTCAAGGGCTTTGAGGCCATGGACGTGGGCACCATGCTGGATGTAGATTACGACATCGCTTGCCGTACCGGTTTGCAATGCGCTCCGCTGGTACACGAACGCATCGGCACCCTGCCAGTTGACGGCACCGTGCGTCTGAGTATCGGAGCCTTCAACACGGAAGAAGAAATTGATACTTGTATCAACGCCGTCAAGGAAATCGCCTCCTTGAAGAATTAATGTGATATCCGGTTGTAGGGACGAATGATCATTTGTCCCTACAATGTTCAATATGCCTCAAAACACCAACAATCGAAAATGGGTCGGGCATCTGGCCGCATTGGCAGTTTATGTCATCTTCGGCATAAATCCTAACTGCTCCAAGGTCGTTGTCCCGCAATACATATCCCCAGAAGTTTTCACCGCCGTACGCATGTTATTTGGTACGGCGGCTTTTTGGTTATTGGACCTGTTGATTACCCTGCGCACCCCAAAAGAGGAACGTGTACGTGTTGACCGGCGCGACATGCGCATCTTTGTTTGGGGCGGCATCGTGCTGGCGGGCACATTGATAGCCTTCTCGGAAGCATTCCGCTACACTTCGCCCTGCTATGTTTCGCTGGTGTCGGCCACCAGCCCGTTGATTGTGATGCTTATGGCCGCAGTGTTCCTCAAGGAGCCTATCTCGTTGCGCAAGTCGTTAGGTGTGTTCATCGGCATCGGCGGGGCGCTGATGGTGGTGCTCTTCTCCTGGGGCAATGATGCCAACGCAACGGCACTGGGCCTCTTACTCTGCCTGATCAACATCCTGTTCTACGCAGGCTATCTCGTGCTCACACGCAACATCTCCAGCCGCTACAACCCCATCACCATGATGAAGTGGATCTTTATGTTCGGAAGCTTGATTTGTGTGCCTGCGGGCATCCCGTTCCTGTCTCGGGAAAGTTGCCCCCTACTCTTCGGCGCAGCCACCCCCATCGCATACATCAGCCTCTTCACCGTGCTGATCTTCGCCACGGTGGCCTCCTACTTCCTGTTACCAATAGCCTTGCGACACATACGCCCCACCACGGTGAGCATGTACAGCAATCTGCAACCGCTGGTCACCGCCTGCGTGGCCATCGCATTGGGACAGGACATCTTCACGTGGAACAAGCCCGTTGCGCTAGCGCTCATTCTGGCTGGTGTGTATCTGGTAACAACGAGCAGGGCCAAAACAGATGAGAGATGAGAGATTAGAGATTAGAGTTTTTTTCTAATGTTTTTCGGAGGCCGGAAAGCATTTTTGCTACTTCAGCAAACTTTGGCTTCAATGAATCCAAAGATCTTTTTGCTATAAAGTCAAGATCCTCTGCTATTTGTAATTCGCTCAATGCTTCCAACAATGAGCCATACGATATTTCCACAAAATGAATCTTCTCTTTCATTGAAGTACGACTATTCCCTTCAGCAATATTAGCTACAACCGAGGTAATAGATCTCCGTATCTGAGAAGACAATGCATATTTTTCTTCTTTAGGAAAACTTTTCACTAATAAATACACTTCCTTGACCAAATCACGGGCCAAAGCATAAACATGAAGCTTTTCAAATTGGAACTCGTTTGTCTTCATAATAATTATTGTTTTCGGTTTTCATCTCTCATCTCTAATCTAAAAAAAGGACCGATTAATCGGTCCTTTTTTGTGGGTTGTATAGGAGTTGAACCTATGACCTCTGCCGTGTGAAAGCAGCGCTCTAAACCACTGAGCTAACAACCCTTGATTTGAGGCCGCAAAAATACACTTTTTTTCATTCACTCCATCAAAAAAAATCGTAAAAAAAAAGACCGCATTTCTGCGGCCTTTTTTGTCTTTCATCACATCCAAGATTATTGCTTGATAAACTTCGTTGTGACATTGCTCTTGCCGTCCGTCAAACGGAGGAAATAGCATCCGGATGCCAGATTGCTGACATTCAGCAGCATGTCATTATCATTCACCTTCATGGAGGAGATCACGCGACCGTTGATGTCAACGACATACAAATTGCGCACTTGGAAATTGTCATTCTTCACCGTAACTCTCATGATATCGACAGCAGGATTCGGAGATACGGAAACCTCATTCTCGGCCATGTAGTTGTAGATACCCGTGCCAAAGTCGTCCATTTTGCGGGGAATGATATAGTATCTATAGTCAGGATTGGTGTTGCCAATCTTGCTGGTGGCAAAGTTGAAGCCCGTGATACTGACCGTGCCTGCAGGAATATCCTGACCAATGAGGTCGGCATCTTGGAAATAAGGATAAACAGCATTTGCCGTAACACCGTTTTGGGTAATCTCATACGTGTTGAGCACAGCAAATTGGCCTGCGGTCGTGAAAGTCACATCTTCCAATTTAATCAGTTCAGCCTGATGCTGAATCATGAAATCCTGATCGTTGAGTTGTGACAGTGTGATCGTCATCGGTTCAATATCAACACCCATGCCTGTCAACGTACCGTAGGCTTGTGTGGGTTTCAGTTCGAGGAATCCCCAATAATTAGTCAGAGTGCCATAAATATTTTTCACTTTGTCACCGACATACAGATTGCCGAGTTTGTTATCCGGGTCGTAAACCAGGATAGCACCGGTTTCATCTTGCAGCACTTTCTGATGGTTATATGCGGCCACTGCAGTCACCACCACATCGCCAGTCAATTTGTATTCCACATTGTCATTTACACTGCCGGAATGGTCGCTAATATCCATTTTGGATCTTAATTCAGCGATAGTGGCGCAGTTGAATTCTGGAGAAACACCGTAGGTGAATACCACCGTGTCAGCAGTAGTCATAACATTACCGGCAGTATCAGCGATATTGTTAACGATGAGCGTATAGGTATTGCCTTCAACAAGAGCTGGATTCACAGCCAGCGTAACCACACGGCCATTCAGCGTGGCGGAGGTCACGGAAATGTTGTTGTCAAGAGCATAATTGGCCACGGCCTGTGCACTGGTAGCGTCCAAAACTTCGTTGAACGTAACATCAAGTGCATTGTCGGACGGGGTAACGGATGCCACAAAAGGAGGCTCCTCATCCGGACCGGCAGCTTCTGAGACAATCACAACATTGTCAAGGAAGAAACGTCCGCGATTGCTTACGAAGCTCTGGAACTTAATATTCGTGGTGGCAGTTCCGCCAGTGAGCGGAAGAGAAAATGTGGTAAAATGACTGCTACTCAAACCGCTGACGGTGTAAGGAACATCATCCACATAGACATACATGTTGGTATTGTCGCCGTTCCATATCTTGGCATCAAAGGTCACCGTGAATTGACCACCATTAGCAGAAAGGTTCAGTGCAGGAGTCTGGATAAAGCCTGCGGCTGATGACGTACCCACTTTCACCTTGGCTGTACTCGGATACACCTTTTGGCCAGTCCAACCGGGAAGATGAGTACAGCTATCCAAATTGGAAATAGCGTAACCACTACTGTCTGAAATACGGGAGAAGTCCTCGCTGAGGACCACGGTTTGTGCGTTCAAACCTAAAAAAGCGCACAAAATCAAACTTAAAATGTAAACTTTTTTCATTTTTATTGGATTTATAATTAACTATTAATTGTTAACAATCAAACGTGCAAAAATACAAAAAAACCAATACAATAATCTGATGAATAAAATATTTAGTTCAAGCAATATTCAGCCTTTTCTTTCGTTAAAAGAAACAAATTGTCTTATATGAAAAAATCCGTTTACTTTCTCCTGATTTGGGCAGTGGTTCTCGCGGCATCTTGCAAACAGCCCAACCTCACTCCCGCCTACATCGAAATCACAGCCGAAGACATCAACAACTGCGTGGATGTCAGCAACTACAACGACATGCATGGCGTGAACTACGATGCCGAACAGCTAATGGCCTTTCAGCAGCACACCTTCACGCATGTGAACGTATATGTAAACGGAAAAAATCTGGGCTGCTGGGAAGTGCCCTGCAAAATACCCGTACTGGACATGAACGGAACAGACTCTGCTTCCGTCATCATCCTGCCCGCTTTCCGCATGACCGGCATGTCCAACACGGTGATGGGTTATCCGTTCTTCGATGTTCTCATGAAAAAACTGCTGTTGAAGCCTGGCGAGACCTACCAAATCTCCACCGATCCGCTCAGTTTCAGATACAGTTCATACGCCACATGCCCGTATCTGGAGACCTTCATCAACAGCTCTTCATTCACGGCATTGGACTCCACGCACAACATCACCTTCATTCCTCAGCAACATGATGGCAGAAGTGTGGGGACAATCTCCATGACCACCGACGATTATTTCGACGTGGCCACCCCGTATATCACGCTTCCCGCCCGTAACTATTTTGTCTTTTTGGAAGTAACATACAAGATAGATTCTAACGTGGATGTGGGGTTGAAACTGTCCACGGCACAACATCCCAACACTATCCATCCGTTGGGCGGCATTTACGCCACCGACGGGGAATGGAAGACCATCTATTTCAACCTGGCCAATGTCATCAGCAGCTATCATTACACTGGCGGCAGCTGGACCACCGCCTCCATCGTCCTGACCGGTATTGGCGAAAAGGACAAAAACGTCAATTTCTACATCGACAACATCAAAATCTTATACGAACCCAGCGTCTAATACTCTCTCATGAACAAAAAAGGTCTTACCGCACTCTATATCCTATGTGACATTCTAGCCGCCCTCCTCACCTGGATATGTTTTTACTTCTACAGAAAACATGTCGGTGAGCATCTGAACTTCGGTGGCATTCTGCAAGTCGTCGGACACGACCCCAAGTTCTTCTGGGGCATGTTGCTGTGCCCGGTCTATTGGGTATTCCTGCACGCCCTGTCGAGCTACTACAACAAGATTTACCGTAAGTCGAGGCTCTCGGAGCTCGGCCTCACATTCGGCATCACACTCATCGGTGTGCTGGTATTCTTTTTTGCCTTCATTCTGGACGACATTGTCACCAAGCCGCAGGACTACGTGAAATACATGATGTTTCTCTTCGCTTGGCAGTTCATCCTCACCTACGTACCCCGCTTGTTCATCACCACGCGCATCAACCGCAAGATCCATAGCGGCGAAATTGGCTTCAACACCATCATTGTAGGATGCGATGAGTTTGCGGTGCAGGCATACGAGGCAGTCATGAGCCAGAAGCCGACGCCAGGCAACTTCCTGATCGGATACGTCACCGTAGATTCCGACCATCAGGACGAGATGAAAGACAAGCTGCCTTGTTTGGGAAACATCAGCCATCTGGAGGAGATTATCAACCAGAAGCACATTGAGGAGCTGATCATCGCGCTGCATAACGGCCAACGCAAATATTTGGAACAAATCATCGTGCTGGCCCGCGACAACTGCAACATCACCCTCAGCATGCCCGCCAACATGCAAGACGTGCTGATGGGCAAGGTCAAGACCTCCTCAGTGCTATACGAACCGCTCATCTCCATTTCTCCGGAGTATCTACCCACATGGCAACGATTTGTCAAACGAGGCATGGACATCCTGTTCTCGATCATTGCACTCATACTCCTATCGCCGCTTTACATCTTCCTTGCTATTAAGGTCAAGAGATCCTCGCCGGGGCCCGTGTTCTACAAACAAGAGCGCATTGGTTACCACGGCAAACCCTTCAACATCATCAAGTTCAGGTCCATGTACGTCAATGCCGAGGATGCAGGTCCTGCGCTCTCCTCCAAAGAAGACGCCCGCATCACGCCGTTCGGCAGGTTCATGCGCCAATACCGGCTTGATGAGACCCCGCAGTTTTACAACGTGCTCATCGGTGACATGTCGCTGGTAGGCCCGCGCCCCGAGCGCCAGTACTACATCGACCAGATTGTGGAGCGCGCCCCGTACTACCCTCTCCTATTGGGCATCAAACCCGGGCTCACCTCCTGGGGACAAGTCCGTTTCGGTTACGCCGAGAATGTGGACGAGATGCTGGAACGCCTCCGCTGGGACATGCTCTACATTGAGAACATGTCGTTGCAAATGGACATCAAAATCCTCATCTACACGGTTTTGATAGTACTGAAGAGAGAGGGGAAATAATCGCAGACGTATTCTAAAATGAAAGCGGTGTGGCGGGTGCGGACATCGTGAATGTGTCTTCGCCGCTGAGTGTCAGCACATACAGTCCTTTTCGTCGCGCATAAATTTCAACACCGGCGTCATAGCTGATGGCGGCCACTGCCACCAGCAGTTTCGTGTTCGCGAATTCCTTGTACCGCTCTTTGCAATGTTGCATCTGGCTCAGGAAATAATCGATGTCGTGGCTGTCGCATCGGGATTTCACCTCCACAATCACTGCTACCGTGGTGTCACACAGCGCGACGTCTATTTCCATCACATCCTGACCATCCACTTTGGCTTTGTGAACGTCTTCATATATGCGGTCGATTTCAATGCCCTCTTTCTTGAACAGGGCCAACGATGCCGGTTTGCAAAGTGCTTCCACCAAGCGTCCCCACTGGGTGGTGAACACGTTTTTCATGTCCTTGATTGCCCGGTTGGTGTCAGCGCTGATCTTGTCCATCCGTTCCCTGAACTCGTCACGTTCTAGTTCCCATTTTGCATCACGTTCTTTTTTCTCAGCCTCCCATTTCGCCTCGCGTTCTTTTCTCTCCTTGAGATAGCGTTCGTAGTTCTCGTTCATGCGGCGGCCGCTTTCCATTAAAGATTTCAATACGGTCAAGAAATCAGGGTTTTCAGGTGTTGCATTAGCTGTTGTTCCCATATTCTTTATAATCTTAATAAATATTTTATTTACGCCGCAAAGATACATTATTTCTTAATACAACAAAAAAATTAAATATATTTTTTATAAACATTATTTTTACATTAAAATATTCGCTATTATTGCAGCAAGAAAAGAGGAGATAGAAGTGAGAAGTGAGAAGTGAGGAGTTAGCAGTGAGTAGTTCTAACCGCTAACTGCTAACTGCTAACTGCTAACTACTAACTGCTAACTGCTAACTACTAACTGCTAACTGCTAACTACTAACTGCTAACTGCTAACTGCTAACTTCTAATTGCTAACTTCTCACTGCTAACTAAACAAAATGTTTCACCTATGGAAAATCAAATATCACAAAAACAAAAGGCAATCACTTTAGAAGACGTTTGGAAGACAATTAACGCCACATCAGAGCAGATGAAAGAAACGGCCCGCCAGATCAAGGAAAATGATGCCAAGTCCAACGCCAAGATTGACAAATACCTCCAGCTCTATGGCGGTTTCACGAACGAGTTCGGCAAGATTGTAGAAGACCTGTGCAAGCCGGCGGCTTTGAAAATCTTCAAGAAAGAAGTGCCGGGTATTGACCATATCTATGAAGGTCCCCGCCACATGCGAAAGGATGAGGAGGAAAGAGAGGTTGATATACTACTTTGCAACAAGATAGCTGCCGTGGCAGTGGAGGTCAAGACCACCTGCTACAAGAAGGATGTGGATCATTTTCTCAGCCAGATGAGGAATTTCAAAACCTTATTTCGCGAGTTTGAGGGCAAGGCAGTGTATGTGGCCATAGCCGCGATGCGTTACGCCAATGGTTCCGACATTTATGCACGCCGCAAGGGGCTCTATGTGCTCACCGCCACCGGCGACGGCCTGTTCAACATGGGGAAACCCGGGGAACGGAGGGTGTACTGAAAAAAAAGGCCGCCCCATCAGGAACGGCCTTTTGCCATAAAATGTCTATTCATTATCCTTTATGCAACGGACGGACATACCTTTATTCTTTTCCTGGGTTGCGAGGTTCGGACTGTTGGTACTGTAATATAATTTCATAGTCCGTGCATCAGCACCACTATTCATTTCCCAAGTACTCCAGAAATAGGTTTCATTATTATTCTGAAAATTGTAGTTGTTGAAATAACCCGCAGGATATGCTGTAAACCCAGTGGTGTTGCGGTCTTCGTAGCTGTAGTTGCCAGGTGCGGTAGTGGCGGTTGAACTCATCCAGTCATTACCGCCGGCAAGCTTGCCTGCACTGTAATTGTTAATGATAGTATTCCACTCTTGTAGGCTCGGCATGTGCCAGCCAGCAGGGCAGATGCCCCTGTGGTTGCCAGTAACCGAGAAGCTGAAGTATGTCGTGTTACCATTTACGTAGCTTGGGGTGGGCACCTCCATATAGTTAGTGGAGTTAGCGGTGTCCATCGCCGCACACCAATTGTAGAGCAAACCATAGCCCTTAGGAGCGTAGGTGGTTGAATCGTTCATATACCAGTGCGCCACCTTGGAACCCAATGATGATGATATTTGGCTGCCAGTTTTGTTGGCGGTGTTCACTATGTATGTTCCGGTTTTGGGCGAGGTGGTGGTGCGCAGGTTTTCTCGCATCCAGCACTGTTCGCCGATCTGCACCGTGGCATACATATTACCCTCATGGTCGGAGACCACGGGTGCAGAGGTACAGGATTTTGCATCCACCACAGGGATTGCGAAGCTCACTTGGTTACCGTACACCGTACCAGCGCTGCTGGTAGCATAGGCTCGTACATAATAGGTAGTGCCGGATGTGAGACCCGTAATGGTGCTGGTGAAGCTACCCAAACCGTTGCCGTCGGTAGTGTGGCTGCCTGCAGTGGTGGGATTCGAGGAAGTACTCCAGCACACGCCGCGGGCGGTGACAGCGGATGCGCCTTCATCGGTCACATTGCCGCCGCAGGTGGCATTGATAGTAGAGTTGTCAAGGGTAATATTACTTACAGCACTTGTGGTTACCACGGGCAATGCCTCCGTGGTGGTGAAGCTCACTTGGTTACCATACGTCGTACCCACACTATTGGTGGCATACGCTCGCACATAATACTTTGTAAGGCCATTGAGGCCCGTGATGTTGCTGGTGAAACTGCCCGTGCCGGTACCATCAGTAGTATGGCTGTCGCTAATAGTCGGGTTTTGCGAAGTGCTCCAGCACACGCCGCGGGCAGTGACAGTGGCACCGCCGTCATCTGTGACGTAGCCACCGCAGAGAGCCGTGGTAGCAGTGACATCGCTTACAATAGCTCCGGCTTCACCAACTACAATATCGTCAATCGACAGTAGGTAGTTCCCTCCAGTTATGTGAACGAAGGCCAGACGAATCGTTTGGCCGACATAGGAACTCAGGTCAACGTTAGCCTGAACATATTCTGGTGTAGCGGTTGCTGTAAATACCTGAGTATTGAAGTCACCGACAGTAGAAGCACCCGCATTGCCAACTTTTACCAAGAAAGGATCGGAATAACCATTGTACCAGAAAATCAGATTGGGGGAAATACCGGTGGGAATGGTGATATCAGGAGTAATAAGGTAATTGCGAGGTGTCAAAGAAGGATCATGCTCATCATCTATAAAAAAGAAAGAAGATGACGCTGCATGGCCACTACCACTGTGAGGATTCTCCGATGATTGATACCAATTGTAACCATCGCCATCGTCATCAATGGTCATCCATGAGGAAGGAAGTGTCGAACCCTCAAAACCTTCAGTGAATGCAATGAACTGCGAACCTGTGTTTACTGTAGGAAGAACGTACGGTACCGGCATGACAAAGGTAATCTCGCCGCCATAGGCTGTGCCCTCACTATTGATGGCGTAAGCTCTTATGTAGTAGGTAGTGCCGGGAGTAAAATCTTCGCTGACGGAAAACGCTCCAAGGCCCGTGCCGGTGGCAACCTTATGGGTTGAGCTGGTGGTGGGATGCTGTGTGGTACCCCAACATACGCCACGCTCAGTCACAGCTGCGCCGCCGTCGGAAAGCACATTGCTCGTCATGCTGACGGTAGTGCCCGTGCGACTTAAACTCACAACAGACACGGTGGGCAAATAGGCGAGATCTGTTGGACAGGTGAGCACGCAGCGCACGGACAGACCGTTCGTTTTGTCGATGGCAGTCGCGTCCACATAAGAGTTTTCAAGATAGAATTCTCTGGCATGGACATGGCCTGCGTCTAATAACGTGGCCGTTCTGAAAATGGCTAAACCATCATAATATCCCGGGGTTACACCTCCGACGGATCCATTCACATTCCATGTGCCGGCGGGCAATACCGAGAACTGTGAGCTGTTATTGGAAGCAGGATTTGTACACATACAGCAACTGCTAGTGGGGCATGTTCCCCAAGTGCCCCACATCTCCGTAGAGGCCAAAGCTACTGCAATGTTGTCAGGATCGTTGGCGCAAACATTCGCACTGTTAGAAGCAACGAAGCTGGTCAGTTGTGTCCATTCTGCATCGCTCGGCAGGTGCCATCCGGCGGGGCATACACCTTGAACACCACTCGGATTGGCCTCAGAAGAGGCACTGCCATTCATTGCGGCATCCCAGTTATAGAGATAGCCGTATGTGTCGAGATTGCTATCCGGCGCATAGCGGCGAGCGCCACTGTGATTACCCGATCCTCCAAGCGGAATTTCGGTTCCGTCGGCAAAATGGGTGGTGCGCAGGTTCTGTTGCATCCAGCATTGGCTGCCGAGCTGCAAAGTGCCATACTCATTGCCATCGATGTCGGTGAGCGTGCTGCCGCAGGTGAATGGCTTCGTGGTAAAGTTCATCACATCACCGTATGCGGTATCCACATCGTTGTAGGCAAAAGCACGAACATAATACTGGGTACACGGGACTAATTGCTTCAGGATGCAATCATAACTACCCTTGCCCGTGCCAGTAGCTTTCACTGAATCCACACCCGTGGCATTGAGCTTCAGATTCAGGTCAGAGGTGGAATACAACATGCCTCGCTTTGTATCGGGCTTGCCTCCGTCGAAGACCACCGTGCCGTAGGCTTTGGCCGTATTGGCCGCAATCGTGCTCACGGGAATGCTGTCCGTAGTTACGAGGAGGGTTTTCATCGCTTCGATTTCCTGCCGAGCCGCCTCAATCGCCTGTGAGATAGAGTCTATACGCTTTGTCAGACTGTCAAAAACCGCAACCAAGTTACAAATAGTGATGGCATCTTGCGTACAGGTGGTGGGAGGATTATTGATATCGAACTGGCTGGGCACCTTGGCACGACCGCCAGTGAAATCGTTGGCAGCAGTGAAGACATTCACGCTGTCGCGTTTGGCATACACACCTCCGGCGTTGGGCAGATCGGAGAGTTTGGTGGGCACTTCAATATCAATGGTCTGATCATCACTTTGGTTAAGGGTAAACTCGCCATTGGGGATGGATTCACCGCTCCGGGTGATGGTAATTTTGCCATTATTTGCAGAGATCTGGGAAGGTATCGCAATGTTGGCATCGGTTTTCTGGTTGGCTGAGAAGGTCACTGGAGACTCCGATCCGTAGGTGATGGTCAGCAGACCGTCGCCGATGCTGTTGCGGATAGCGCTGGCGGTGTCTGCCAGAGCGGTGCTAATGGCCGCTGCCGAGTCTTTGGTAGCTTTGTGCAAGGCAATGCTGTCGGCCGTAATACGTTGGGCCAACGCCAGACTATCCTGCTGCATTTTATTATACACTGCTGTAATGGTTGATCCAGCCGGACTCACATCGGAAGAATAGATGGCCACAGGTACAGCGTTCACCGGCAGGATACTCTCCACCTCATAGCCAGTGCTGACCACTTTCACGATGGTCTTAATCTTGGCATCATTCCAGTTGACGGCCGCAAAGCTTGTCGGGTTGTTGTCGCCGATGAGCGTGGAAATCAAACCGTTGGCGTTGCTAGTCACGTTGTCAGTTTCCGTGTAAAGGACATCGCCACCGATATTCTGCACCTGGATAGTCACGGTGATAGCCTCGTTGGGAACCAGACGATTGTTGGCGTCACGCACCACAGCCTGGAATGTAATCACATTGTTCTGTGCCATGATGGCCAGTGTCATGATCAACATCGTAAACAGTAAAAAAACTTTTTTCAATGAAGCCATAGATATATGATTATATCGATAAAAAAATTCAAAAACTATAAAACGTACAATTATCACCCAATACTAATCGCGCACGCAGCGGACGGACAGAGCATGCTCACCCACCACGTAAGTGTAAACAGTGCTGCTTTCAGTGGGTTGAACACTGAAAGCAATGCTGCCACTATATCCATTATAGTGATAAGATGTCCAAAAATAGGCTCCTAAATTCCGGTAAGTAGCACCATTTTCTTTATATCCGGAACAAAGTGCACTGAAGCCGGTGCTATTTCGATCCGCGTAGTTGTGATTTCCTGGGGCCGAAGTGCCGTCACAACAGGACGCCCATGTTTCACGCGGAACTGACCCTGCCACCCGACCGGCATTATTCATTGCACCTGGTACAACAAACATGTAATAAAATTCATATAAAGAAGGAACATGCCATCCTTCGGGACAAATACCACGGGTATAAGCGGATTGGTTACCTGCAGGAATACTCGAAGCACTATTCCCTATTGCCGCCGTCCAATTATAGAGGTAGCCATCAGCATCAACAGAGCCTGCTATGTCAGGATTAGGATCATAACGGTACGCTACACTTGCAGATCCCGTAGATCCTCCATCAGGAATATCTATGTAAGAAGTTGTTTCAGCATCATAGTATTGGGTGCATCGCATATTCTCACGAGTCCAACAATAACCTGCAATTTCAACGACATTATACTGATTACCTTGATGGTCTTGAATAGCAGTAACATAATTATGCCCATTTACTGTAACACTTGTCTCATTTGTTGCATTCACTGTGCTCACTGCGCACAGCGGGCTGGAAATCACTTCTAAGGTCAAGCTTGAATCACATCCACCAGCAGATGCTAATACGACCGTATATTCACCAACAGGAAGGATGTCGGTGAGACCGGAATTCCAAGTACCAATCTCTATGTTGTTTTCATCGCGCCAGCTGGCTGCAGTAGCGGTGGAACTGATGATATTAACCTTTCCAAAATCCGTAGAACTTCCTCCGACAAAAGCGTATTCCATAGAAGGTCTAATGCATATTGTAGTTGTCATACTATCCTTAAGGACAATAGCACCGGATGTTGCCACGCACAACACTTTGAAGGCGCCAGCGGTATTGGCCGTGAAGATTAATTTGCTGCTATCACTTCCTTGAACAGCTCCATTCACATACCAACTATAGGAAAACGTCTTATTGGAATTCGTTATATCAGCCGAGTATTTAATTTCTACTGTTTCCCCATCTCCGGCACTAATATCCAAAGGCTTATTCGAGCTCAAAGCCAGAACCGGCATGACAGCCGTTTTAATTTCGTCGAGTTCTTGCTGGGTAGCCTTCATCACATCAGCAAGAGAATCCACGCGTTTCATCAGGCTGTCGAATACTGCAACCAAGTCGCAGACATTGACAGCATCGTCCGTACAGGTAGCCGCTGTGGGAGGATTGTGGATGTCGAATTTGCTGGGCACCTTGATGCTTCCACCTGTAAAATCGTTGTCAGTAGTAAAGACATTCACGCTGTCGCGTTTGGCATAATGGCCTCCGTCGTTGGGCAGATCAGAGAGTTTGGTGGGCACTTCAATATCGATGGTCTGGTCGTTGCTCTGGTTAACCGTGAACTTGCCGTTTGTAATGGGCTCATTATTACGAGTGATGGTGATTTCTCCATTGTTTGCGGAGGTAGGGGCAGAAATGGCAATGCTGCTCGGGGTTTTCTGGTTAGCCGTAAAGGTTATAACTTCCGTACCATAGGTAATTGTCAGCGTGCCGTCGCCGATGCTGTTACGGATGGCGCTGGCGGTATCCTCCAAAGCGGCGCGAATAACCGTCGCCGAGTCTTTGGTAGCTTTGTGCAAGGCAATGCTGTCGGCCGTGATACGTTGAGCCAAAGCCAGGCTGTCCGCCTGCATTTTGTTGTACACAGCAGTGACTGTAGAGCCGGATGGGTTCACGTCGGAGGCATAGAGTGCCAACGGAGCGGCAGTCACCGGTGAGGTGCTCACCACCTCATAGCCAGAGCTGTTCACATGGACAGTAGTCTTGAACTTGGCGCCTTCCCAGTTGATGGTTGCGAAGGCTGCTGGGTCATTGTCGCCTACGGTCAGGGAAATCAAACCATTGGCGTTGCTGTTTACATCGTCTGTCTCGGTGTACTGCACAGCATTGCTGTTGTCAAGAATCTGGATGGTCACCATGATGGCCTCATTGGTCACCAGACGGTTGTTGGCGTCACGGACCACAGCTTGGTAGCTGATAAAAGGGCTGCTTTGTGCCCAGACGGACAATGACACGATTGTCATTGCGATAAACAGTAAAAGTTTTTTCATAGTTATGTTATTTTTTATTTGTTAAATTTTCTTCTTTTTTTTCGACACTCCACCACCCGACTCATAAGGAGAAAAAAATATGGGACAACCTCAACTCTAGCGCGACTTTGCCGTGCCATCATCATCAAAAAAATCCCTAAAACAACCCCAATGGGGGGGGGGTAAATATCCTGTAATCAATAGTTTACGCATTTCCATTGAAAACACTAAACTCATACAACAAATATACTAAAATATACTATAACACTTGCATTGAGGTCACTATTTTTCAACACTCAAAAGTGTGTGAATTTTACTTTAGAAGTTTTCAATTATTTAGAAATTAATTTACAAAAAAAGAGATGCTTTCGCATCTCTTTTTTTATTCGGAAACCGTATTTGCTACTACAGCAAGTGGCAAGCTACGGTAAGACCAGCCATCACGATGGAGACCATGCTCATCAACTTGATGAGGATGTTCAAAGACGGGCCGGAGGTATCCTTGAAAGGATCGCCCACGGTGTCACCCACCACAGTAGCCTTGTGGTTGTCGGAACCCTTGCCGCCGAAGTTGCCTTCCTCGACATACTTCTTGGCATTGTCCCAAGCACCACCGGCGTTAGCCATGAAGATAGCCAGCACGAAACCTGCGCCGAGGCCACCCACGAGCAGACCGAGCACGCCGGCCACGCCCAGGATCAAACCTGTAACGATTGGAGCCAAAATGGCGAGGATGGAAGGCAGCAACATCTCATGCTGAGCACCCTTGGTGGAAATAGCCACACAACGAGCGTAATCAGGTGTACCCTCACCGGTGAGGATGCCCTTGATTTCGTTGAACTGGCGACGCACTTCCTCCACCATCTTCTGTGCAGCGCGACCCACAGCGTTCATCGTGAGACCGCAGAACAAGAAGGCCATCATGGAGCCGATGAAGACACCCACGAGCACTTTCGGGTTCATCAAGGAAACATTGTAGTAATCCATAAAGTCAATCAAAGAAGCATTCGCAGTTTCCACCACGCGGTTGCCAAGGTCGAGCGTTTCTGTACCGATACGCACGAGGGCAATCTTGATTTCCTCCACGTAGGAAGCGAGCAATGCGAGGGCGGTCAAAGCGGCAGAACCGATAGCGAATCCCTTGCCCGTAGCAGCAGTCGTGTTGCCGAGAGCGTCGAGAGCGTCGGTACGTTTGCGGACCTCAGGATCCAAACCACTCATTTCGGCGTTACCACCGGCGTTGTCGGCGATAGGACCGTAAGCGTCAGTAGCCAGCGTGATACCCAGCGTGGAAAGCATACCCACAGCAGCGATACCGATGCCGTACAGACCGAGAGAGAGGTTCTCCGGCGTGAAGGCAATCTGGAAGCCGTTAGCACACAAGAAAGCCAAAATGATAGCGATACCGATGGTGAGCACCGGAATCACGGTGGAAATCATACCCAGACCGATACCGGAAATAATCACAGTAGCAGGACCAGTTTGAGAGGACTCAGCCACTTTCTGGGTGGGTTTGAAGGATTGGGAAGTGTAGTATTCCGTAGATTTACCAATGATGACACCAGCCAGCAAGCCGACCACCACAGAGAGGGAAACGTGCCACCACATGTTGTCCTGCGTGCCGAACACCAATGCGAAGATGGCGAAGGTAGCCACAGCGATGAGAACGGCAGCCGTATTGGTACCACGGCTCAAAGCCTTGAGCAGTTGGGTCATATTGGCTTCTTCTTTCGTACGGACGATGAAAATACCGATCACGGAGAGAATCACGCCCACAGCAGCGATCATCATCGGGGCGAGGATGGACTTCATCTGCATTTCAGCACCGATAGTGGCGAAAGCAGCAGCACCCAGAGCCATGGTAGAGAGGATGGAACCAGCATAGGACTCATACAAGTCTGCGCCCATACCGGCCACGTCACCCACATTGTCACCCACGTTATCAGCGATGGTAGCGGGGTTGCGCGGATCGTCCTCAGGGATATTGAATTCAGTTTTGCCCACGAGGTCTGCGCCCACGTCAGCAGCCTTGGTGTAGATACCGCCGCCCACACGTGCGAAGAGAGCCTGAGTGGAAGCACCCATACCGAAAGTCAGCATCGTGGTGGTGATGGTGGTCAAAGTAGCATGCTCACCGACCAGCTCCAGCAATCCAGTATGATAGAGTACCAGGAACCAAGCGGAAACGTCGAGCAGAGCCAAACCGACGACGGTCAAGCCCATGACGGCGCCACTGCGGAAAGCCACCTGCAAGCCTTTGTTCAGGCTCTGGCGTGCGCCATTGGCGGTACGTGCAGAAGCATAGGTAGCAGTCTTCATGCCGAGGAAGCCGGCCAAACCGGAGAAGAAACCGCCGGTCAGGAAGGCGAACCACACCACACCATTCTGGAGGTGGAAAATAGACATGATCAAGAACAGCACGGCGAGGATGACGAACACGATGCTCACCACCTTGTATTGCTGTTTCAGGTAAGCCATAGCGCCCTTGCGGACGTGAGAGGCGATTTCGCGCATGGTGGGAGTACCTTCATCTTCCTTCAGCATTCTGCGATAGAAGAAGAACGCAAAGCCCAATGCGACGATGGATGCGCAAAACACGATCCATACATACTTTACTAAGTTTTCCATAAGTAAAAATTTAAGTTATTAATATAAAGAGATTTAGTTAATAAATTCCGTTTTTTAAACAAACTGCAAAAATATAAAAAATTGTGTAATTTTGCATTTCTTCATTTTGAGAAAATGACTGGCTTTTACATTCATATTACTACCCCGGCCTTCGGCCACCCATATTACTACCCTGGCCTTCGGCCACCCCTTCTAAAATAGAAGGGGATTTATTCTCTCATCTCTAATCTATAATCTCTCATCTCTCATGATCTACCTGCATACTCCCTTTTGCAAAAGCAAATGCGTCTATTGCGGTTTCTATTCCATAGCGAATCTGCATGGAAAAGAATTGTATTTGGACGCGCTGGGAAAAGAAATTGCGTTGCGCCAAGGTTATCTTGGCAAAAAGCCTATCCAAACCGTCTATTTCGGCGGGGGCACGCCCAGCCTGCTTTCGGTCAGTGAGCTGGAGCATATTTTGCGCCTGCTGAGTGATTATTTCGATTTGAGCCAAGTGCACGAAATGACCTTAGAGGCTAACCCTGAGCAGCTCACGGCGGAGTATTGCCAGCAGTTGCGCGCATTGGGGTTTAACCGGCTCTGCATCGGGGTGCAGTCGTTCCAGGACTCCGTGCTGCGCTTCATGGGGCGGCGGCACACGGCAGAAGAGGCGATGAAGGCCGTAGATAACGCTGCCGCCGCCTTCGACAACCTCTCCATTGACCTCATTTACGGGGTTTCGGAGCGCGACAACGCGCACTGGCGCCAGGACCTGCGCACCGCCCTTTCATTGCCTATTCGCCATCTCTCCTGCTATGCGCTTACGCCGGAGGAAAACTCCATCCTCTACAAGCAGATTGAGCGCCGGAGCCACGCACCCGTGGATGACGACCTCGCGGCACAACAGTATGATATTCTGCAAGAGATGCTCCCCCACTCCACCCTGCAGCAGTACGAAATCTCCAACTTCGCCGTGCCCGGCTTCGAGTCAAAGCACAACTCCTCCTATTGGAACCACACGCCATACCTCGGACTGGGTCCTTCGGCGCACTCCTTTGACGGCAACAGCCGCCAGTGGAATCCCGCCAATCTCAAGCAATACTGCGACAACATAGCCCAAGGAATCCCTTGCGAGGAGCGCGAGGCCCTGTCCGACGACGACCTCTACAACGAAACGCTGCTATTGGGCCTGCGCACGCGCGCGGGTGTGGACCTCAGCGCCGTAGCCAGCCGTTTTGGAGACGCCCGCCGCGAAGCACTGGAAGCGCACTTCCGCACACACGTCGCGCCGGAGCACTACCAGATAGAAAAAGACCGGCTCTGTCTCACAGCAACCGGTCTTTGGTTCGCCGACGGCATCGCGCAGTCGGCCTTCTTGGTATAGTCTATTCTCGTTCTAGAACCTATATCCTACATTAAGTGAAACATTGAAATAGAGGTGTGTGGGAGAGGCAGTTGGTTTCATCGTTACCACATTACCATCTGCATTCAACCTGGGTTGTCCATTGGGATCCAGCACCGGCTCTTCTACAAGACTTTGATACTTCGCCTTATAGCCGCCGAGTGTCAGGTCCGTAAAGAAATAGAGTCTCTTCACAATGGTGGTAGCGCCTAAACGCAATGTTGCACCAGCACCACACTTGTCGCCAAGCCACTGCTCCATGTAATTGGTTGCCAGATGCTCATTAACTCTCATATATTTGGGCGAGGCTGTCTGGAATCTCAAATCCAAAGCAGTACCCAGCATAAAGGTTGTATTATTCTCATAATCGCCGAAAATGAACAGCGGGCCGGCATGCACATGGGTGGGTCCTCCGAAGCAGTATTTGAGGGAAAGCATGCCGCCAACAGCAGCCTTCTCTTTCGGGATGGCAAAGTCAAAACCAGCACCCAAACCCACATAGAAGATAGGCTGCATAGCAGAAGCATACTCAAACACGGCGGCTCCGTTCACGCCCCAGAAGTTCTTTTTGGTGCGGGTGACGTGCTTGGGTTCAGGGGTCTGTGTTTGCTTTGGCTCAGCAACGGGAGTCTTCTTTGGGGCAGGTTCTGTGCCGTTGCCCAGCGTCCAGCGAATCTTGCCGCGGTAGGCAGCAGGCACGTAGCAGGTCACATTCTGCCAGCGTTTCATCAACTCTTTGGCCATGTTTTCAAACTGGGCCTCCAACTGGTTAAAATCCTCCAACAGGAACGGACTTTCAGAAGCCAAACCTTTGAAAACAGCCTGATACAATTGGTTGTCTTCGGCTACATCATTACCCTTGATGGCAATCACGTAACTTTTCAGTTCCTTGCCACCGATGAGCTTGTCCACCACATTGTCACGCACATACTGGAAATACGGATTGTCCAGGCCCTTGTCGGGGATACCGATGCGCTCATCCGAAGAGTGGTTGTCATAACCATCGGTAAAAGAGACCATGCAAGCATAGTCATATTTTTCGCGGTCTTCCACGCTCATGGCTGAGACATAATTTCCGATCATGTCGGAGCCTTTGTGCATGGCATAATACAAAGAGGTATTATTGTATAAAGTAAGACCGTGGATAAACTGGATCATGGATGACTTGGTGCTGGCGGTAAGCGGCTGGATGTCAAGCACCATCTTGTCGGTGTTGCTCATGGTGTTGAAGCCGATGATACCGAGGCGCACGCTGCCGTTGGGCGAAGCATTGTACATCACATCGATGAACTTGATAGCCGCATTTTGCAATTTGGCGAAGTTGACCTCACCGAGGGAGGTGCTGCAGTCGAGGATAAGCATCACCACCATCACGCCGTCGGTCTTGAACTGCTGCTGGGCATCTTTCACCTCGCTGTCGCGTTGCCATTTATACTCCTTGCCGTCGTATTGCCATTTCCAGAACTTGAGTCCCTCTGCAAAGCCGCCGGGATAGTCGGTCTGGGCTTTCTCAAAGGCAAAAGAGATGGACTCGTCGTCTTCCACATGGCCCACTATCTTATCGACCGGGGAAAAGGTGATGCCCTTGGAAGTGATGTTGGACAAGGTATAGACGAACTGGTTGTTGTCGCCGCGACTGATCTCATAGTCGCCCTCGATATAGTATTTGGCATTCTCGGCCTGTGCAAAAGCAGCCACACATGCCATCATTCCGATTATGAAACAAAATAATTTTTTCATGACGTTAAATTTTGATATAATAACTCCAATTGGAGGTTTATATTGCACGTTACACTAAATCAACAACGCAAAAATACGAAATCAAACAGTGGTTTTATCCGTGAAATGAAATAGTTTTTAACCGTCATTTGTCAATTTTTGTATCTTCGCAGCCTAAAACTACATCACAATGAAATCCATCAAAAGTCTTCTGTTGATCGCATGCTGCGCCTTGTCAGTCTGCAGTTGCCACAAGCCCCAACCCATTGTCGTCATTCCCGAGCCGGTAGAATGCACGCCCAAGAGCGGCAGTTTCACCATCGACAATGAAACCTATCTCTGTTTCGAGAACCTGGGGGCAGAGGCCGGCGAATTGTCCAAAATCATCCATGACACATACAAGCAGACCTTCAAGATAAAGCCCAATTTGGGTGACAAGAGCAGCAGCCGCAAGAACTATATCCTCTTTGAGCTCAACCAAAAGGAGGACAAAAAGATTGGTGCAGAAGGCTATACGCTCACGGTAAAACGCAGCCATATCATCGCCAAGGCCAACACCACGGCAGGGCTGTTCTATGCCTTCCAGACTATCCGCCAGATGGCCTATCCTGACCAGCTTACGGACGCCAAGGAGTTCCACATCCCCTGTGCCAAGATCATCGACTACCCGCGCTTCGCCTACCGCGGCGCGCACCTCGATGTGTCTCGGCACTTCTTCAATGCAGATTTTGTAAAACGCTACATCGACCTGATGGCCGCATACAAGCTCAACAAGTTCCACTGGCACCTGACCGACGACCACGGCTGGCGCATCCAGATTGACCAATATCCTGCCCTCACCGCCATCGGCGCCTGGCGCCCAGAGCGCAAAACTTGGGACACCCTCCATCCCGTACAGCCGGAGGAACCCGCCACCTACGGCGGCTACTATACTAAGGCCCAAATCCGCGACATCGTTGAATACGCTGCCGCAAGACACATCGACATCATCCCCGAGATTGAGATTCCGGGGCACTGCAGTGCCATCCTCGCCACATACCCACAGTATGCCTGCGACGACTACCCCTACACCGTGGCCGTCGGTCCCTACTGGCCGCCGAAGGCCATCATGTGCGCGGGCAATGACGACGTAATCACCTTCTACCAAAACGTACTCAAGGAAGTGGCCGAGTTGTTCCCCTACCCGCTCATCCACATCGGCGGCGACGAGGCTTTCAATGACAACTGGCAGGTGTGCCCCAAATGCCAGCAACGCATCCAGGACAAAAAACTGGCCGACGAAACTGCCCTACAGCAATGGCTGATGAATGAAATTGAACAATATCTGAAACAGTTTGGCAAAACGGCCATCATGTGGGACGACATCGTATCGGACGACATGGTGAACCAGTGTGATGTCATGTGCTGGCAAGGCACCGAGGTGGCCAAAACCGCCGCCAAGCACGGCAACGATGTCATCCTCTGTCCCACCAGCCACTGCTATTTCAACTACTACCAAGGCAATCCTGAAAAAGAGCCGCTGGCCATGACCGGCCTGATAACCTTGGAAAAAGCGTACAGTTTCGATCCCATGCCCGATGGGTTAACCGAAGCACAAGCCAAACACATCCTGGGCGGCCAATGCAATCTCTGGACAGAGTTCATCAACACGCCCGAGCAGGCAGAATACATGCTACTGCCCAGACTCTGCGCCCTTTCCGAGTGCGTCTGGACTCCGCTCGACAAAAAAGATTTCAAGAATTTCTCCAGCAGGGTATCCTATCACCAACAGTTCCTCACCAAATCCGGTTACAACTGTCACAAATAGCTGTTATTCCCCAGAATGGAAAAACGGTGAGTTACGATAATAATCGAATCCAAGATCTTTGGTGGCAGCACCTTGCACCAAGGTGTCCTCATTATGTTCCGTCGGATTGAATTGCAGATTCCGGTAACACGTATTGCGGGAGGTCAGAATGCCGTATGCATCCTGATCCTCTGACACAAAGTTGGTGTATTCCAATCTGTTTTGCACAATGCTGCTGTTCGGATGGGAGACATTGTAGTATTCCAGAAACGTCTTTCCCGCCGCCCACACGCGCAATTGAAGGCAGTTGTACGCAACTCCGCCAATTGCATCAATGTAGCGGGTAACCTTATCATTAGGTTGGAGATTCTGAGCGATGATGGTGTAGAAGTTTTTGGGCACAAAACCGACGAATGACACCTCACCAGTCGTGGTGGAACGGACAAAATCAGCGTTCAATTTCTTGCTGATCACTTTATGTTCCACTGCTCCTGTAGTTTTATCCACTTCGACGTAATAAAAATACAAATACAAATCGTATGCAGCAGCATTCTTCGCGGCATAAAACGTGATGGTGGAGGGCTTCTCCAAATTCATATTCCAGGTCTGCTGCGGATTCTTGACAGAGAAGTTACTCACAATAGGTGTTTCGGCATAAACCTCCTTGCCGCTGTTCACATGCTTGACCACCAAACGATAGGTATAGTCATCTCTCAGTGTCCAAGTGGAATAATACATCAACTGCTTGGGATTAGCAAAATAGCCGCTTTGTTTGGGCACTCTTGTAGTGGTATCCAGGATGGCAGTTCTCCGCAAAACACCATCTTCGTTACGTTCCTCCAGTCTGACTTCAATGGAATCCACTGGATAATAGATGTTGTTCCAGTCAAACGCCGCCTCGTAGGCATTATCTTCAGTCAGGAAGCCCTTGTATATTTTAAAATAATGTATGGAATCTTTCTGGTTCAGGATTGCGTAGGAGAAAGAGATATCCTTGTAGTCTGCCATGAGGTTCAACTTTTTGTCACAGGAGGTCATCATCACCATGACAACGGCTGAAAGGATCAGAAATGCCGATTTTATACGCATAGTTCTTATGATATTGAATTTTAGTTGTCATAATCCGGAATTTCGCGCACCCAAGGAGTGCCGATGCGAGTTCCGTCGTTTTTGGTTTTGGTGTTTCTTACGAATTTCTCATTGATGAAATAGGTCAGGCGGCAGGAGAGCACATGGTTTTGCATTTTGCCAACCCAATGGTTGGTCACCTCGAAATCGCCGGAGGAGTTATACTTGCCGATGTTGTAATCCATGATGCGGATAGGTCTGAGTGAGTACTCCCAACGCACATTGAGCGTCAAGTTCTTGTACAGGCGTATGCCTGCATCCACGAGAATATTCCAGTCGCTGGTTCTGTACGTGCCCGACGTAATATTGGTGGTGCGTGTGAATCCATTGTACAATTCCTTGGCGCGCACCAAACGGCTCCATGCAAAACCGAGACCGATAAAACATCCTGAGCGCATATCTTCATACCGGAAAATGACCGGAATTTGGATATAATCCAGAGCTATGCGGCACTTGACTTTTCCATTGAACGGCACACTGCGGTCCACATCCGTGTACATGGAAGGGGCGTACAGAGCGGTGTCGAACGGGTCAAACTTATAGGGGCAATAGGAGCCTTTCTGCACATAGAGCAGTTCGGCGGAGATGGACATGTTCTGTTTGCGGCCCAGCGGGAGCATGACACCGGGACCGGCGTTCACGCCCACCTTGTAGAAGCCGTGCACGTCGTCGCCCTCAATCTGGGAGAAGTTTGCGCCGGCGGACACATATCCGATGAAGCGCTGCGCGTGCGCCGGAGCGAGCAATACCAATGCCAAGCCTATAGTGAAAACTACCTTTTTCATCTTCTAAAATTTCGGCGGCGAAGATACAAAAAAAAGGCGTCCATTTTCAGGACGCCTCAATATTCGGAAAAAAGATGATTATCTACCTTCTTTCTCAAGATCCTCTTTCAGGGATTGGAGCACGTCAAGATCGCCGAGCGTAGCCTTTTCGACATTGCTTTCGTTGATCTTAGCGATTTCCTTGGCTTGTTTTTTAGCCTCATCCTCTCTCTGCTTGTCCTCATCTTCCTTGGAAGCTTGCCAAGTCTTGGTGTGGGACAAGTGGATCTTCTTGGATTCTTTGGAGAAATCAACCACCATGAAGTCGAGCACGTCGTCCACCTTGGCAGTGGTCTTGTCCTCTTTCATGAGATTGCGGTTGAAAGCGAAACCTTCGATGCCGTAAGGCAGAGCCACCACAGCACCCTTGTCGTTCATGGAGGTGATAGTACCCTGGTGAACGGAGCCAACGGTGAAGACAGTCTCGAACACATCCCAAGGATTCTCTTCGAGTTGTTTGTGGCCTAAGCTGAGACGACGGTTCTCGGTATCGACTTCGAGCACAACCACGTCGATAGGTTCGCCAACTTTCGTGAATTCAGCCGGATGTTTGATTTTCTTGGACCAGGAGAGGTCGGAAATGTGAATCAGGCCGTCAACACCCTCTTCGAGTTCAACGAAGATACCGAAGTTGGTGAAGTTACGCACAGTAGCGGTGTGTTTGGAGCCGACAGGATATTTGGTCGTGATGTCTGCCCATGGATCGGGTTTGAGTTGTTTGATACCCAGAGACATCTTGCGGTCTTCGCGGTCGAGGGTAAGCACAACAGCTTCCACTTCGTCACCCACCTTGAGGAACTCGTGAGCGGTGCGGAGGTGCTGAGACCAGGACATTTCGGAAACGTGGATGAGACCTTCCACGCCGGGGATAATCTCCACGAATGCGCCGTAGTCAGCGATGACGACCACTTTACCTTTGACTTTGTCACCCACCTTGAGGTTAGGATCAAGGTTATCCCAAGGATGCGGGGTGAGTTGTTTGAGGCCGAGGGCGATACGTTTCTTGCTCTCGTCGAAGTCGAGGATAACCACGTTGATCTTCTGGTCGAGTTGGACAACTTCTTCCGGATTGGAGATGCGGCCCCAAGAGAGGTCGGTGATGTGGATAAGACCGTCCACGCCGCCGAGGTCGATGAACACACCGTAAGAGGTGATGTTCTTGACAGTACCTTCCAGAATCTGACCCTTTTCGAGTTTGCTGATGATTTCAGCCTTCTGAGCTTCGATTTCAGCCTCGATGAGGGCTTTGTGGGAAACGACCACGTTCTTGTAGTCGTGGTTGATCTTCACCACCTTGAACTCCATGGTCTTGTCAACAAACACGTCGTAGTCGCGGATAGGTTTGACATCGATCTGGGAGCCCGGCAAGAAAGCTTCGATACCGAAGACGTCCACGATGAGACCGCCTTTGGTTTTGCCCTTGACATAACCGGTAATGATTTCCTGGTTATCGTAAGCCTCGTTAACGCGCTGCCATGATTTGAGGATGAGGGCGCGTTTGTGGGAGAGTTGGAGTTGGCCGTTAGCGTCTTCCTGGCTTTCCACATAGACTTCGATTTCGTCGCCGATTTTGAGATCCGGGTTGTAACGGAGCTCAGAAGCGTTGATCACACCGTCGGATTTGAAACCGATGTTGACCACCACCTCACGGCTGCTGATGGAAACGACCTTACCCATGATAACGGCGTTCTCATCAACGGATTTGAAAGATTTGGTATAAAGATCTTCAAGTCTTGCTTTTTCATCGGCGGCGTATTTGTCACCGTCGTCATCAATCTTATCCCAATCAAAATTTTCGAGGGAGCCATAAGCGCTGGTGAAATCACGTTTCTGGCGCGGTTTAGCTTCCACTTCAGGAGCATTCTCCACTACTTCGGCCACGTTCTCAGCCACTTCTGCTGCGGTTTCCGCAACATTTTCCACTTGGTTTTCTGCCGGAGCAGCCACTTCTTCAGGAGTGTTAATCATTTCTTCTGACATTAAAATTTGTCCTGTTAACCTGGACAAAAGGTTTTTTTAAAAGGTTACTAAATGAGGTTAACTTCTTCATTTCCAAACTAAAGAGCCTCTTTTAATTTGGGGGTGCAAAGATATAAAAATAATTGATACCTCAATTTTTTTTCGTTCAAATATTTGCGAATAATAAAAAAAGTGTATTTTTGCAGCCGTAAACATTGCGGGGTAGAGCAGTGGTAGCTCGTCGGGCTCATAACCCGGAGGCCGCAGGTTCGAGTCCTGCCCCCGCTACTAAGAAAAAGCGCAGTTTCCTAAGAAATTGCGCTTTTTTATTATTCCTCGAATTTGAATTTCCAACGGCGATGGCTCCACAGCCAGTATTCGGGCTTTCGGCGAATCGTCTGCTCCAACAATTCCACGTACCGTTGCGTGATTTCGTATTCCGCAAAGTCATTGGGATGTTCGGCAATCACCTGCACATCTACACGGTATTTGCCCATGCGCTCCTTCACTACCTCATAATAGAGCACCGGAATGTCATACTTGCGGGCGAAATGCTCCGCGCCGAAGATGACACCCGTGCGCTGGTGTAAGAAATCGGTCTCATAGCACTTCTTCTTGCTGTTGGGCGACTGGTCGCTGAGCATCATGTAGGCGGCAGGCTTGTGCTCCGTCTCATATCGATCGAACGTTTCGCGCACCGTGTCGGCAAACACCACTTCCGTGCCGTAGCGCGTGCGCGCGCGGTTGACCAGATTTTCGAACACCTTGTCCGAGTTGGGCTTCCCCACCCCCACGCCGTGATGCTTGAACATCTCGTCCAACGCCAGAATCATCCATTCCCAGTTGTTGTAATGCGACGACATCAGAATCACGCTTTTGCCCTCATCATAGAATCGGTTCACCAATTCGGGATTCGAGCAGCGATAGCGTTTCCGCAAGATGCAGCGCGGCAGCACCAGCATCTTCACCATCTCCACCGCAATCTGCGACAGATGCCAATAGTAGCGATTGGTCAGCCGACGGATCTCGCTGGCGGATTTTTCAGGGAACGAACGCGACAGATTGCCCACAATCACCTTGCGCCGATAGCGAACCACGAACGCCAGCACCAGATACAGCGGCACCGCCAGCACGTACAACAACGCCAACGGCAACAATGCCAGCGGATAACAGATGAACCAGATGAGGAAATAGGTGAACATATCAGGGAACAGGTAACAGGGGTCAGGGATTGGTAGTAGAGACGTACCATGGTACGTCTCTACATTAAATATTGTGCATAATCGTATAAATTGTCAAAATGGTATCGTGTAATATTCAAAATTTCATCAAAATCAGGATGGCGGATGGGGCCCACATGGACGGGCAAAAGACCTGCATTCTGTGCAAATTGCATATCCGACAGGCTGTCGCCCACCATCACGGAATCAGCAAAATCGATGTCGGGAAAGTCGGCCTTGGCTTGCAATGCCATACCAATCTGGGGCTTGCGGCAGGAGCATTCCTCCGCAGCCAGATGAGGACAGCAATAGATGGCATCCATGGGCGTGTGTTGGTCGAGCAGGCGCATCTGCATGTAGCTGTGCACGGCATCCACCTGGGCCTGCGTGCAAATCTTCTTGCCAATGCATTGCTGATTGGTCACCAGCACAATATGCTTGAACTTTGGACGCAACAACTTCATTGCCTCCAGAAAATGGTCTATAAACACAAACTGATCCACGGATTCCACATATCCGCCCACAATCTGCACGTTCACCACGCCGTCCCGATCCAAAAACAGGGTATTCATTTTGAAAAAGCGGGCAAAAATACACAAAATTGTGATTGATTGCCATAAAAACCATGTGGAGGCTTCTTAAAAGGCCTCCACACAGCAACTAATCAAAATATTAAAACAACAACTTATTATTAAATTAAATCCATAATTAATAACCACAAATTCTCTTCAGATTTAACGCTGCAAAAATACAATGCGGAAGGACCACCGTCCATCCCATTAAATAATGAAAAAAAACAAACTCGTACCCAGATATTAGGAGTGCAGTAGAGATTCGGGCAGAGTACCGACTTTCTTAAGGCATTTTTCTTTCGCCATAGCATTGGGATTGGTACCCAGCTCACCCTGCGGTATAGGCTGATTAATCAGTTGGAAAAGCTGGACCCAGTAAGGCGGGAAAGTGCCGTCCTCCGCCTTGAAGTTCATCGGGGCTGCATGAAACAGATGCTTGCCTTTGGGGGTTACATACGAATCATATACCAACTCCGTGCAGTAATGCCGGTCATTGTCGGGCATAAAATAGAGATCGTATGCCTCGCCACAATATTTTCTTGTATTCAAAACATATTGGGCAGCATGGCGGGACTGCTTCAATCGCATCACATCCAACTGGGGATATTCACCATTCTTCAAAGTAAAATCGGCCAGAAAAGTGTCCAGCGGATGGCGATCCACACCATGTTTGAGCGTAGCATCCACAATCCATATTGCACCTTTATCATCCACTTCCAAAACAGCCACATGGATATAGTTCAGCTGGTTGGCTTTCCCCGTGGCAGAAGCAATTGCCCCCGACATGGAATCATCAAAAATGGTATAGTCACCTGGTATGCCCACAAACAACAGGTCGCCAGTGCGCACCTGCACTTTCTGCGCAGTAACGGCGCAAAGCGTCAGCAACAATCCTACTAATGCCAAAAGATTTTTCATATCGTTCTTCAGAATTGATAAAAATAGCTGATCATCATCACAGAATTGTACTGTAGTTTGATGCTTTGGTTCACAGCCCAGTTCGGCTTCCGGACATGCAAAATGGAATTAGAATACCGGAAGCTGACGCCATGATGCTCGTTGAACATGTATGAAATGCCCGCCATTGCCGAAAATTCGAATCTGCGAAACAGCGGCCGCCCCTGAATAACGCCATAGATATCGCGTTCGTTCTGATACAGATTCACGCCAAACATGGGACCGAGTTCAAACTCAAAGTCGCTGCTGCCGTGGATAGTGAGACGGGCGAAACGCCAGCGTAGCAGCACCGGCACTTCCAGATAACCGATATTGAGCACATACTTGTTCATCATGGAAACATTCTGTTTGGGCGGATAATAGGTATGACTGCCCTTCATGGTGAAATCGATCTCGGCCTGGATTTTCAGATTTCCCTTGTCATTCAAAGGGTAACAGGCATACACACCGGCATATGCACCGAGTTTATGAAAACCTGTCAGGTTGTCTCCTGAGATTTGCGATGCCGTAAAGCCAGCCCGCACGCCGCCTTTGAAGTTGCTGCCAGTAGTGGACCGCTGGGCTTGTGCTGTACCGAAAAGCAGAGCAATCAAGAATACCAATATTGTTATCTTTCTCATTTCCAGTTAGTTCAGATTGATATATTCAGGAACATTGAGCCAATGGCGGTAATCCTTTCCGAGCACCTGCACCGCTTTCTCCCACATCTTTTCCGCTTCGGTATGGAAAATCAGCTCGGGTGTCGGATTGCCGACCACCCACATGTTGCGGGCGATTTCCTGTTCCAGTTGCCCGGGACTCCACCCAGCATACCCCATCATAAAACGGTATTTGAGGGCAGGAATGGCATGGTGCTCAATCAGGGCCAGCAGCACCTGGTCGTAGCCGACATAGATGCCCGGCGCAATGCGCGCGGACTCCTTGCAACTGTCGAACGAGTGTATCAGAAACAGTGCGGTAGGCAACACCGGGCCGCCCAGATACATGGGGGCATCCACGCGCAGACCATCCACCATTTGATTGACCATGTAAGGCAGTTTGTGGTTGAGGATAAGCCCCGCGACGTGCTCGTCTTCGTAATCGGTCAGCAGAACCACCGACCGGTTGAAGAACGTGTCGTTATAGTAGGGCACCGAAATCAGAATCCTGCCGGAGGCAAGTTCGAATTCGGTCTGTTTCACCGCTAACAGGTCTTTCTCGAATGGCATATTAAAAATTCTTACACTTGTTCTATCTGTTCATAAATGCGATTGATGGCATCGGGTTGTGCGAAAGTGCGCAGCACCTGGCTCATCTGCTCGCATTCCTGCGGATTCTCCAGCAGATGCATCAGGGAAGGCATCAGCTTCTCTTTAGCCTCGGAGTCCGGAATCAGGATTGCAGCTCCTTTAGTGGAGAGAGCCTTGGCGTTGTAGGTCTGGTGGTCCTCCGCAGCAAACGGGAAGGGCACCAAGATGGTCGGCACTCCGACGACGGCCAATTCCGCGATGGCCAGCGCGCCGGCCCGCGACACGATTACGTCGGCCATGCTGTACGCATCGTTCATATTGCGGATAAAAGGCACAATGCGCACATGCTCATCCTGCTCCGCCAACAGCTTGGAATCTATATTCTTGTAGTAAAGTTCACCGGTCTGCCACAGCACCTGGACATCCGCTTGGCGGAATTCATCCAGATGACGCGCCATGGTCTCATTGAGCGTTCGGGCGCCCAAGCTACCACCCACCACCAAGACTGTTTTCTTTTCAGGTGTAAATCCAAAAAACTCGTAGGCTTTGGGATCCTTCCTGTTCAAATTCAGAATCTCTGCCCGGATGGGATTGCCCGTTTGCACAATCTTCTCAGCGGGGAAATACTTTTCCAGTCCCTCGTATGCCACGCAAATCTTCTTTGCCTTCGGGGCCAGCATCTTGTTGGTAACGCCCGGATAGGAGTTCTGCTCCTGCAACAGTGTGGGCACGCCCAGCTGGTCGGCAACCTTGAGCGCAGGACCGGAAGCGAAGCCCCCCACCCCAATGGCAATGTCGGGGTTGAACTCCCGTATGATGCGACGCGCCTTCCGCATCGCCTTCATCAGCACGAATGGCAACTTGATATTCTTCCAAATTCCTTTGGGTGACAAATCACGACTAATGCCATAAATGGTCAGCCCCTGAATGTCATATCCAGCCTCGGGAACGCGTTTCATCTCCATTTTGTCGCTGGCTCCGATAAACAGAATTTCCGCTTCGGGGTTCTCTTTCCTGATTTTGTTGGCAATGGCCAAGGCCGGAAAAATATGGCCTCCCGTGCCGCCGCCGCTGATTAAATAACGATGCTTCATAAAGATTAGAGATTAGAGATTAGAGATATTAGAAGGAAATTTTTCAATTTTCAATTATCACGAATTGGATTGTGGCGCGGCTGGTTTGGCGCAGAATGGCGGTTCGGCCGGCCAGCACCTTGTTGATGGTCTGTTCGTCGTAATGTCGGATGGTGATCAATTCCACATCTTCATTGTATTTCACTTTGTATTTCTTCTGCAAGGCTTCCACACACTGCTGCACACGTTGCGGCTCGGCATCCGTGCAGACAGAGAAACTCACTGCCGAGTTCTGCATCATGTTGACGCGGATTCTGTATTGTGAGAAGATTGCAAACAGCTCCGACAGATTGTCCACTGCGATGAAGGAGAAGTCTCTCGGAAATACGGTCAGCAAAGTCTGGTGGTCTTTGACGATGATGGAGGGAATGCGCTCTTCCAGCGAGCAGGAGGTGATAACACTACCCAGTTCGTCGGGTTGGAAGAACGACTTCACATAGAGTGGGATCTGCTTGTTCTGCAGAGGCTTCAGGGTTTTGGGATGGATAATGGACGCGCCGTAGTAAGACAGCTCTACCGCCTCTTCGTAGGGTATCTTGTCCAGTTTGACTGCATCCGGGAAGCGCTTGGGATCAGCATTGAGCAGACCCGGCACATCTTTCCAGATGGTCACGCTTTCGGCATCCAAGGCAAAGGCCATGATGGAAGCTGAGTAGTCGGAGCCTTCGCGTCCCAGCGTGGTTGTCAGGTTTTCGGCCGTGCCGCCGATGAAACCTTGGGTAAGGAACACCCTACCCTCCTGGTCCGCCATGGCTTCGCGCACCTGCTGCACCGTAACATCCCAATCTACGCGTCCCTCACGATACGTGGAGTCGGTGCGGACCAGCCTGCGCGCATCTAGCCATGTGTTGGGAATGCCCGTAAGATTCAGGTACGTGGAGATAATGGTAGTGGACAGAAGCTCACCAAAGCTCACAATCTGGTCGTAATCAAAATCGTAGTTATCGGAGGGTTCCATCAACAGGCGTGCCCGCAGTTGGGCGAAAAGGCCCTGAATACGGTCCACGATGGAGCCCGGATCGGGGACGAGGCGCTCGGCCACATCCTCGTGCTGCCGTTGCAATTCCGCCAAGAGGCCCTCAACCTGGTCGGGAGCATTGTGATAGGCACGCAACACTCGCTCCAGAAAGTTGGTCGTCTTGCCCATGGCCGAAATCACAACCACCAGACGTTCGTCGGGGTAACGACGCAAAATATCATGCAGATTCTCTATGGCAGCGGCATCCTTGACTGACGCACCGCCGAACTTGAAGACTTTGAAGCGCATCATTTCTCGTTTTTAATCACATACAACAAGGTTTTTCCCACCACACCCAGCGTGTTTTTGTCAATATGCTCGATATTGTCGCCCATAGTATGCCAGACGGGATCGAAGCCAGAGCCCGAGGTCATGTCATAGTGGATGATATCGATCATCTTGAAGGGAGCGTACTTGTTCACATAATAATGGTCATCCGTGATGATGCCGCCGGGCTGGTTGATAAAATAGTTGTCGAAACCGAGGTCGTAGGCGTGTGCCCACACCTTGGCCACCACGGGCTGTGCATCGCGCACGGAGAAGCTTTCTTGGTAGAACTGTGCATTGGGTGTACCCACCATGTCGAGCAGAATGCCATAGCGGGCCATGTAGCCCGGTTTGTGCAGATGCTGCGCCCAATACTGGGAACCGAGTCCCCACCATTCGCCGGAAGGTGCATCATCGCCCTCCTTGGGGCCATAGTCTTCCGCATCAAAAAGCACAATATCGACGCCGATGTCAGGACGTTCAAGGCGAAGCTGGCGGGCCATCTCCAAGAGCACGCCCACACCAGAAGCTCCGTCATTTGCTCCGTCAATGGCCTTGTCTCGGTTGGCGGGCGTGCGATCGTGGTCGGCAAACGGGCGGGAGTCCCAATGCGAAGATAGTACCACGCGCTCGCTCTTTTCGGGAGCGATGGAGCCTATGATGTTCTGCGCCGACCAGCTCTTGCCATCATACGTACGTGCGGTAAAGGACTGCACAAAAGCCGTGTCGCAGAACTCGGAAAGCTTAAGCAACAGATACTGAGCACATTTGGAATGTGCTTCGCTGCCCATCGTGCGCGGGCCAAAGTCGGTTTGCGCTTTCACGAAGTGATAGGCTGAATCAACGTCAAAAGCCGGCGGCGTAACCGACGGCTTTTGGACTGTATTTTCTTTGGGTTTGTTGGGGCAGCCTGTCAGCAACAAGCAACAGACCGCCAGCCAGCACAATCTACTATATTTCCAATGCATTACATCTAAAAATTTATCAAGAAACGGATGAACTACAGCACCACAATGACACCTTTTATCACCGGATAAGGTTTCCCGTTGTAGTCCACCATTTTCAAGGTATATACATAGGTTTGGTTCGTAAGTTCTTGTTCGGGATAATCGTCGCTAAAACGGGCGCCGCGCCACTTGAAGTTCACATCTTTAGTCTGGTACACCACTGTTCCATTGCGATTATAGACAGTAAACTCCAACGATTGCACCAAGCTTTTCTGCGGAATCTCAAAATAGTCGTTGACACCATCGTGATTGGAGGGCGTGATTGTATTCGGCAGGTTCATGAACGGCATACACGCTGCTATCTTGTAGCTGGCAGAAGTCTTGCATCCGGCTTCACCGATTGCGGCATTCACGGTATATACGCCAGCATGCTCGGCCAGATAGGTAATGCCGGTAGCACTCTCATCTCCATTCCAGTCCAGCACATGAATATCTCCTTGTTCGAACATCTGGTTGGGGCCTGGCACCACGGAAAGTGTGGTACGGAAGGAGTCGCAATAATCACCCACATCGATAATTTCGATCTTGGGAGTCGTCACCTCCAGCGTCACTGCAACTATGCTATCGCAATAGTTCCATGAATTGTCATTAAAATCATTACCCACGTGGCATTGTTTCGTACCAGCAGCATCCCAGCGATAAGCATCCCCATACTTTTCACGATTGAAGAAATAGGGCAGCTGGTCATGGCAGGCGAGAACCGTAAGTTCAGAAGTGCCCACCTTCGTGTAAGCGGGATCCAAACCGATATTCCGTTCAAGAGTATCACTACATTTCTGCAGTGTATCCTGCATAATGAGCTTAATCATGATGGAGTCCCCACCAGGGTTAAAATCAAAGTTTGTCAAATCTATGTCCGCCGTATTAGAGACATTGAATCTGGGATTCATCTGGCCCCGGCTTCCAGGTATCTCCTGATACTCCCCTTGAGAGTTCTTATAATACCACTCTATATTCCGGATAGGTGTCTGTTCGGTCGAGATATAGCCTTGTCCGTTTTCATTTGGAACAAGCTCATTAACAGAACCTGTATTGTGCAACTGAATGATTTGGGAACACGGATAATCCGGATCCGTAATCTGTTCATACTCGAAATCAGGAATTATCTCATACTTTTTGATGTAGGCCTCGTAGGTAAATGGCACTCCGGAGTATGATTTCATTTCACAACGATAATAGGGCCATACACGGGCTCCGGACGCTGTAGGGTCAATGGAAAGATTATATCGGGTTCCTGTAATACCGGCAGTCTCGCCAGGTTCCAAGGTACTAGCCGAATTTTCTGGATTTTTACCATAATGCCATTCGTACGTATTCTCCAAAAAGCCCCATGGCACCGACAGATTGATAGCATTGTCGCCGCACGCATCCACTGAAATGTCCCTAGGTATCAATTTGGCGGCGAACATACCGTATGCCCAGTGAGCTGAAGCATGGCAGGACATGACTCGAATACGGATTTTCACAGACTGTCCACTTGTAGCGTATGGAGTAAGGTCAAAAGCAAGAGGCTTGTATTCAAACCAAAGTACTCTGGGAATATCACTTCCAGCCATTCCTCCTGTTTGATCACCGGGCGCAGCACCTTGGCCGGTATAAATTTGACTATAGATAGGGCCTGGACATTCTCTGAAAGGGAAAGTTGTCGGGGTTGCTTGCGGATACGCCCAATAGTAAGTCGTGTAACCGTTATCATCTGGGCCGCATTGAGAATCCTGATTATAGTCCGTTCCGCTAGGCACGGCCAAAAAACGATTATATGGCCATGCGTTGTTTATTGTCCCTGTGGGAGTCTGGGTATTGCTATTGCACCGTCTATAGTATCCGTATCCATTGGTCACCAACGATCCTGTTTGCCCATCCAACACCTCAATGGAGAATTGGGGGTTATAATTTGCATCATGACCGTACGGTTGTTGACACTTATCCTCCTCAGAAAAGGTAAAATAGACAAGCAATACGCTGGAGTCTTTCGGCGGATAAAACCAATATTCTATTTGCTGCGACTTTGTGCATTGGGAGCCACTATGGCTATAACATCCCACCCGGATGACCTTCTCTTGGAAGTGCTCGGGATTTCCGTCCCATGAACGCGGGAGCACATTCTCATGCACAAACCCCGTCGAGGTTCTGTAACAACGGGTAGGATCTGCACCCTGATTGGTAATGAGTAAATGACTGGCAGTGACTCCTGAGCCTGTAACTCCACGGGTTTGTGTCGGATTATCCCAAGAGCTTCCATATCTGCACTCCACATACTTGTGATTCTGATCACCCAGGGTCATGAAATCAAGAGGCTGTGGCTGACCATTGGGCAAGACATCTGTCTCACGCCATGGAGTATAAGTATAGCCTGTCTGAGCCTTGGATTCGAACACGGCAGACAGCAAGAACGCACAGGCACATACTATCATTAAAGAAAAAACACTACGTTTCATAATTTCAAAAGATTGATTATTACTCTTGCAAACTATTTTCATAACGAAAACACACCTTGTTCTGTTGCAGGTCCGCGTCTCATTTTGTCAAGAAGTCTGACTACAATTATTGTCTATCACCACATTCTGCCACATCAGGTAATATTCTTTCACGGCTGCAAATATAAAAAAAATACACAGACGATGTCTGTGTATTTTGGTGGCGGGAACGGGAATTGAACTCGTGACCTCCGGGTTATGAATCCGACGCTCTAACCGACTGAGCTACCCCGCCGTTTTTGAGGCTGCAAAAATACACTTTTTTTCATTTGCTCGGAAAAAATTATTTCGCGCACATTTTCCGGAACAGCGGAGAGAATGGTTCTGCCGTAATATCAATGGTTTGATGGCTGACAGGATGTTCAAAAACCAGCCTGCGGGCGTGCAAAGAGATGGATCCATCTTCGTTGGAGCGGCGCGCGCCGTACTTCAAATCCCCTTTGATGGGATGGCCGATGGCCGACAGCTGCGCCCGAATCTGATGATGACGGCCCGTGTGCAGCTCAATCTCGAGCAGTGAATAGCGCTCCGAAGCACCTATCCGGCGAAATTCCAGCTCGGCGCGCTGCATGCCGGGTTTCTCCGTTTCGGAGACAAAACTCTTGTTCAGCCGCTCGTTCTTCTGCATGTAATGGACCAGATGTCCTTGCTCCGGAGCCACGCCCTCCACGATGGCCCAGTAAATCTTGCGCACGGCACGGTTCTTCACCATCTCGCACATGCGTGACAGGGCTTTGGAAGTTCGAGCATAAATAACAGCGCCGCTCACGGGGCGGTCGATGCGGTGAACCAAGCCACAGAACACATTACCGGGCTTGTTGCCCTTCACGCGGATGTAGTCGCGCACCAGTTCCAGCAACGGCTTGTCGCCCGTCTGATCGCCCTGCACAATCTCCCCTGCCCGCTTGTTCACTATCAGCAGGTGGTTGTCCTCGTACAGGATACGGTCTTGCAAAGAAAGAATCGGATCAGTATTGTTCGGACTCATTCGGGAAACTACCGTTCTTCACATCATCAATATAATGCTCTACAGCGCCCACAATCTCCTCACTCAGATTGAGATAGCGGCGCAGAAAGCGCGGCGAGAACTGCTGGGTCATGCCCGTCATGTCGTGGAACACGAGCACCTGCCCACTGGTCGCGCCACCGGCACCAATACCGATGGTGGGAATATGGATGGACTCCGTGACTTTCTTGGCCAAGGTTGCCGGAATCTTCTCCAGAACCAGCGCAAAACAGCCGTGCTGATCCAGCAATTTGGCGTTCTCCAACAACACCGCTGCCTCATCATCCGTAGTGGCTCGCACTGCGTAGGTACCGAATTTGTTGATGGACTGTGGGGTAAGGCCCAAGTGGCCCATCACCGGAATGCCAGCGCTCAGAATACGATCCACCGATTCAATGACTTCGGCACCGCCTTCCAATTTGATGGCATCCGCGCCTGATTCCTTCATGATGCGGATGGCGGAGTTGAGGGCTATTTTGGAGTTGCCCTGATAGGTACCGAATGGCATATCCACCACCACGAGCGCACGATTCACGGCACGCACCACGGAAGAGGCGTGATAGATCATCTCATCCAATGTGATAGGCAGAGTGGTCTTGTAGCCTGCCATGACATTGGCGGCAGAGTCGCCAACCAGGATAACATCGATCTTAGCCATGTCCAGCAGCGTGGCAACGGAATAGTCGTATGCCGTCAGCATGGCGATGCGTTCGCCCTGGTCGCGCATGCGCTGCAGGGTATTGGTCGTGATTTTGCTAATATTCTCTGTAAGATATTGTGACATATTCTTAAGAATTTGAGGGGTGCAAAAATAGAAAAAATTATATCAACATCATTACCACCCGATACACCACCCACAGGGTGTAGGCGAGGAACAGGAGGCTCCAGATGGCTGCCGGAATGTGTGTCACATTTTCCAAGTTCGTGGCATCGCCAGCCTTGGACGAATCTTTGAACGACAACACCAGCAGAACAAACGACGACACCACCGATTCCGTGAGTATCATAACGGCATAAAACAGAGCCGCATATTCAATATATTGTGGCTTTTGGAAATAAATGAGCAAGGCATTGATTGCCGTGAACAGCACTACCCACAGGGCGCCATACCAGTTGCGGATCCAGAAGAGCAGCATGATGACGAACAGCACCGACAGTCCGATAAGCAGCCCTGTAGCAGCCCCGTGCCGAATCAGGTAGAACGACAGCCAGCCCGCCGAAGCCGCAAACGGATAGCCCGCCAGCGACACCAATACTGCCTCCCACTTGTGCTTGGTTTTCGTCACCGTGGTGCCCGAGGTGTCCTTGAACAACTCGATTTTGTGCACCTCGCCGTCCAACAGCAACGCCATCAGCGCGTGTCCCAACTCGTGCAAGCCCGTGTTGATGATGTTGAAAAACTTGCCTACCACCGGAATCCTCGGCAGAAGCAAGGCCACAACAACCATGATTATTATCACAACATATTGCTGCATATTCCATTCATTTCATTCGAGACACGCCATGGCACGTCTCTACAACCCCTTTTACCACATTCACCCCTTTTACCTCATTTACCCATTCATTACGATCTCCTGAATTTATGTATGTCCGACGAATCCCACGACTGGTACATCAAAATATTCTGGATATTGGCTATCATCATGATAAACAACTTCAAATCGTTGTCGGCGAACCACTTCATGGCTCTCGGGTCCTTGCGGCAGGCGGCGGCAAACTTGGAGAGAAAATCGCAATGATACTTCTCTAGCCACTCTATCGCCTCCGGTTCGTCGTCAATGGCGTTGCTCAACACGGCAAATTCAGGATAACCATTCTTGGCCAGCCACTCTAACGCCTGTATGTTGGAATGGATAGCCTCCGCCAGCGCCTCCAACTCAGGAAAGCCATTATGCATCAGAAACTCACTGAACTTCTTGTCGCCCTGCAAACTCATGTTGAAGACGATGAGGATTTTGGTGTCGTAGTCGGTGAGGCAATGCATGAAAGATGAAAGATGAAAGATGAGAGATTATAGATTATAGATTAGAGTTAGGAGTTGAGAGTAGATAATTCCCCTTCTATTTTAGATTTGACGAATGAGCGAGGGCAGAGGAAAAACTTGTTTTTGCTATGCCGAGCGAAGAGGAAAAGCAGGCTTGCCTGCAACGGGTGGCCGAAGGCCGGGGTAGTAATATGGGCCTATTGCTTAAGGCTGACGGTCTTGTTAAACACCAACTTGTCGCTCGTGGAGTCGGGATCGGCGTAGAAATAGCCGAGGCGCTCGAACTGGAAGTGTTTGATGGCCATGGCTTTCTCCAAAGTGAGTGACGGCTCAATCCAGCCCTCTTGGACAACCAAGGAGTTCGGGTTGAGATGGTCGAGGAAGGTCTGGCCCTCTTCACAATTGTCAGGATCGGGCACGCTGAACAGACGGTCGAAGAGGCGGATTTCAGCCTTCTTGGCATGTTTCACGGAAGCCCAGTGGATCGTAGCCTTCACCTTGCGGTTGCTGTCGGGCATGCCGCTCTTGGTCATCGGATCGTACGTACAATGAATCTCAGTGATATTGCCGGCATCATCCTTGACCACATGCGTACATTTGATGATGTAAGCGTATTTCAAGCGCACCTCACGGTCAATGGTGAGGCGGTAGAACTTCTTGTCGGCATTCTCGCGGAAGTCGGCACGCTCAATCCAGAGTTCCTTGGAGAAGGGCACCTTGCGTGTGCCAGCATCGGGATCTTCGGGATTGTTCACAGCGTCCATTTCCTCCACCTGGTCATCCGGATAGTTGTCGATGATGAGCTTCACCGGGTCGAGCACGGCCATGGTTCGGATGGCGGTCTTGTTGAGGTCCTCGCGCGCGCAGAACTCCAGCAAGGAGACATCGATGATGTTATCGCGCTTGGCCACGCCCACGGTCTCGGCAAAGTTGCGGATGGCGGCAGGCGTATAGCCACGGCGGCGCAAGCCACAGATGGTCGGCATACGCGGATCGTCCCAACCATTTACGTAGTTTTCTTTCACCAGCTGGAGCAACTTGCGCTTGCTCATGATGGTGTAGTTGAGGTTCAGGCGGGCAAACTCAATCTGTTGCGGATGATGGATGCGCAGCGCCTCGCAGAACCAGTCGTACAGCGGGCGGTGCACCTCAAACTCCAGCGTACAGATGGAGTGGGTAATGCCCTCAATGGAGTCGCTCTGGCCGTGCGCAAAGTCGTACATCGGATAGATGCACCACTTGTCGCCCGTACGGTGGTGCGTGGCGTGCAGAATGCGGTACATGATGGGATCACGGAAGTGCATGTTGGGCGATGCCATGTCGATTTTGGCGCGCAACACGCGTGAGCCATCGGGGAACTCGCCCGCGCGCATGCGACGGAACAAGTCGAGATTCTCCTCCACGGTGCGGTTGCGGTACGGGCTCTCCACGCCGGGTGCGGTGGGCACTCCCCTGCCCTTGCTGATCTCTTCCTGCGTCTGGTCATCCACGTAGGCCAGGCCTTCGTTGATCAACTGCTCGGCCCAAGCATACAGCTGGTCGAAATAATCGGAAGCATAGTGTTCCTCAGCCCACTGGAAACCCAACCAGTTGATATCCTCGCGAATGGAGTCCACGTATTCCGTGTCTTCCTTCACCGGGTTGGTATCATCAAAACGCAAATTGCACAATCCATTATATTTTTTCGCCATGCCGAAGTTCAGGCAAATTGACTTGGCGTGGCCTATATGCAGATAGCCATTCGGCTCCGGCGGGAAGCGGGTGTGTACTTTCGCATCGTTCTTTCGGTTCTGAATGTCTTCTTCGATAATTTGCTCAATAAAGTTCATAGTCGTGTATTTTATTTGGTTTTACTAATGTCATTAAAAGTTTAGGGTTTAGAGTTTAAAGTCCTTCTATATCTACTAACTATCTAACTACTAACTATCTAACTACTAACTACTAACTACTCACTACTCACTATTATCTATTATCTCTAATCTCTAATCTCTAATCTCTCATCTTTCATCTCCCCATCCAACAAAATCCCTTCATCACCGTCACAAAATCCGTCTTCACCTTGTAATCCTGTGTATATAGCCGATCGGCGGTGGCAATCATCTCCTCCGAAAAGGAGTGACCTGTAAATGCATCCGACGGATAGAGCACACCCGGTCGCAGGACATCAGCTACTGCATCGTGATGTTTGAGCTGGCAACCCACCCAGCTGTTTTTACCCGTCATGACACGGAAGATGTTGCGCACGAAGCCGCCCTTGTTCTCCACGAACCAGATATCCAGCGGCAGCAGGAGCAGCAGGCACAGCGACATCGCGATATCGAACAGCCGTTTACGGCGCAAGTTCTCTTTCTGCACGATGGCGTGAACCGGTATGGTATAGATATCCTCCGAAGCGAAAATGGAGTCGCTGCCAATGACGGCCAAGCTATCCTCCGGAGCAATCTTGTACTCCAGCTGGAACGTGCGCAAGCGGCACATCCAGTCAATAATCCGATCGGCGGCCATGTCGCGGGAGCAGAAGATGATCTCGTTAAGGTGATACAACGGTATCAGGTCGGAAATCTGTTGCAAATGGCCAATCACTGCCGATGAAGGATTGTTTTCTTCTTCCACAGTAATGATGGCGGCGAAATTGCTCTTCACCTCCATCATGCGCACAAGGCCCAGCACGCGCTCCGCCTCTTGCGTTGTGCCCACCACGGCGAGGCGCCGACCGCTGTCGGTCGTGAGGCCGCCGCCCTTCAGGTGCAGTCTGCCCATCACGTAGCGGATCAGGTTCACGATGATGAGGGTCCACATCGTGCCCATGAGCACCACCGCGCGGGAAAAGCGCAGGGTTTCCGGCAACAGGGCGTACACCAGCAGGATGACCACCGTGCCAATAAGAATGCCCTTGTTGACATTGGCCAGGCGCGCGGGCTTGCGATAGCCCTTGCAGAACGCCACGGAGACCAGCCACACCAGAATGTATATCGGGATGATGAGGTAATAGTAGTAATCGGGAAACGAGCTGTTGCGCGCCGCGAGAATGTTACGGTCCCAGTACTGCGACAGCGCGAACAGGCCAGCGTAGATAAAGACAAAGTCTATCAACGGAAGCAGCAGGCGGCTGAAGATGCGCTTTAGCGCCGCCAACGAAGCCCGGAACCATATCGCACAATTGATCAATGCGTTGAACAGACGGGCATTCTTCTGCGAAAAATGCTTTTGGGCGAAAATCTGCATGGCCTTGTAAAAGACATGCACATAGTTGAGGCTGCCCGTCTTGGTGCTTTCCCCTTTGTAATGGATAATACGGGTTTCGGGGAAATAATAATTCTTGTATCCGCCTTTGAGGATGCGATAGGATAAATCAATATCCTCGCCATACATGAAATAGTCCTCATCCAGCAAGCCGACTTCGTCGAGCACGCTTTTACGGAGCATCATGAATGCACCGGCCAGCACCTCCACCGAATGGATTTCATTTTCATCTAGGTAGGTCAGATGATAGGAACCGAACTTGCGTGAGTTCGGGAAGAGTTTGGAGAGCCCGAACAATTTGTAGAAAGCCACGGAGGGAAGCGGAATGCCGCGCTTGGATTCTGGCAGGAACTCGCCCTTGCCGTTCACCATCTTCACGCCGAGGCCACCTGCATCGGGAGTCTCATCCATGAAACGCACACATTTTTCGAAGGTATCCTCCTCCACCACAGTATCGGGGTTGAGCAAGAGCACATATTCGCCTTTCGCAAGGCGAATAGCCTGGTTATTGGCTTTCGAGAAGCCCACATTATCCTTATTGGCAATGAGGTGCACTTGCGGAAACTTGGCCTGCACCATCGCTACGGAGCCATCCACTGAGTTATTGTCCACTACAAACACCTCGCCGTCCACATTCTTCAGGGCTTTGAACACAGAGTTCAGAGCCTGCTCCAAAAAGTGGGCCACGTTATAGTTCACAATGATGACACTCAGCTTCATAATGCTCTAAAAGTAAGCCAAGACATTTTTCTTCGACACCACCTTATCCCCTTTCTTCACCGACACCTGTGCGCCGAGAGGAAGAAACACATCCACGCGGGAACCGAACTTAATCATACCGACCTCTTCGCCCTGTTTCACCGTGTCACCCACCTCAGGGTAACTGATAATGCGTCTGGCCACAAAGCCGGCAATCTGGCGGAAAAGCACCTTTTCGTGCTCATTTTTCGCCACCACAATCGTGTTGTGTTCGTTATCTACAGAAGATTTGGGGCGCTTGGCCAACAGGTACTTGCCCGGATGGTAAGCCATATACTCTATCGTGCCGTCGATGGGATAGCTGTTAACATGCACGTTGTTGATGGACATGAATATCGAAATCTTGATACGTTCGTCCCTGAAATACTCGTATTCGAAGGCAGGGCCTACAAACACGATGGTGCCATCCGCCGGAGCAAGCACTCCGTCTTCCACCTTGTTGATGATACGGTAGGGTATCCGGAAAAAACGGATGACAATTCCTGCAACAATCAGCATCAAGGCATAGAAAATGAGGTTCACCCACCACAAGTTGGCCAGAAACAGCACGTAACATACCGTGAGTAAGACTACTACCAGTATGCAAACGGAAATGCTGACCCTTCCTGCCTCGTGAAATTTCATAACTCGCTAATTACTTGACGTAGAGGATATAAATGTTTCTCGGGATGTTATTCTCGCTGGAAGTCTTCGTAAACTGGCGAGGATACTTCTTGTTGTTGATGAAATTCTCTCCCGAATAGTCGTACGTGATTTCCACGTATTTGGTCTGCGCGCCATTGGTCTTCACAGACTGAGTCTCTTTCTTCACATTGTTGACATAATAACCGGCAAGGTCAGCGTAAGCATATTGCAGACCGTAGTACGGGTTATAGGTTTCCAAATCGTAAGTATAGGTACGCACGATTTCTTGATTCAGATTGGGATAATACTCCACCACCTCAGCTATGTTCAGGTATTTATTTTTCTTGATAGGCTCATATTTCACCTTCTTGGTACAGCGCACGGTCAAATCTTTTGTCGGCACGCGCTGGATCCATTCGTGGGCAGCATCTGCATCACCCAGGAATGTGTTGTACAGACGGCTCTTTTTCTGATAAATGAGGCCCTCATAAAATTCCTTGTCATACACCTCCTCAATGTCGGTGATGCGGGTCGTCTCCTCGTCACGCTTGAAGGTAATCTCCTTGCGAATCTCACCGTCCACCTTATATACCATCTTGTCCACCAAGCGGTCGGTATAGCTCATTTCAATCTCCTCAACACACAAAGGATCGTCGCTGATGATCTTGGAGACAGTCTTGTCCTTGTTGTACTCAAACGCAAACGCGGTGCTTTCCTTCAGGCAAACGCTGTCCAGCACGCCTTTCTTGCTATACACAAATCTCACGTCGGGATTCTCCCAGTCGCTGTTGCTATAATACCAAATCTTGCTGATCTTGCATTTGGGGTTAAAAATCTCGTCATCGGGTTTGCAAGAAGAGAAGGTCATCGCGACCATTGCGGCTATTGCAAGGAAGAGGAAATATTTTTTCATAATAACCATATTTTAATTAAGCGGGCAAAGATACAAAAAATCACAATTGCGTTTTCTGGAGTTTTTCAATTATGAAATTTTTTCTATATTTGCACCCTCATTTGGAATTCAAACAACAACAATTATAATCTAAAACACTATTACTATGGTAGAAAAAATTACATCCAGCCAGCAGGCAATCGACATGGAAGCCAGATACGGCGCCCACAACTATCATCCGTTAGACGTGGTCATCTCCCGTGGCCAAGGTCCGTTCGTATGGGACGTGGAAGGCAAGAAGTACTATGACTTCCTTTCTGCTTATTCTGCTGTCAACCAAGGTCATTGCCACCCAAAGATCGTGGGTGCCATGATGGATCAGTGCCAGAAGGTTTGTCTGACCTCCCGTGCTTTCTATAACGACTGTCTGGGTCCGTACGAGAAATACGTCACCGAGACTTTCGGTTACGACAAGGTTCTGCCGATGAACTCCGGTGCAGAGGCTGACGAGACCGCTTTGAAGCTCGCCCGCCGCTGGGGTTACGACAAGAAAGGCCTGCCTGAGAACCAGGCCAAGATCATCGTCTGCGAAGGCAACTTCCACGGCCGTACCATCACTATCATCTCCCTCTCCATTGATCCTGATGCTTACGCAGGTTTCGGTCCGTTCACCCCTGGTTTCATCAAGATCCCGTACAACGATGTAGATGCTCTTGCAAAAGCCCTTGAAGATCCTATGGTTTGCGGTTTCCTCGTGGAGCCCATCCAAGGTGAGGCTGGCGTATATGTACCCGATGAGGGATATCTGAAGAAATGTTACGACCTCTGCAAGGCACACAACGTGCTGTTCATGGCTGATGAGGTGCAAACCGGTATCGCCCGTACAGGTAAAATGCTGGCCTGCGACCACGAAGGTGTTCGTCCTGACATCCTCATCCTCGGCAAGGCACTCTCTGGCGGCACCATGCCTGTTTCTGCAGTGCTGGCCGATGACGACATCATGCTGAACATCAAGCCGGGTGAGCACGGTTCCACCTTCGGCGGCAACCCGATTGCCTGCCGCGTGGGTATCGCAGCTCTCGAAGTGGTGAAAGAGGAAAAACTCGCCGAACGTGCTGAATACCTCGGAAAGATCTTCCGCGACGAGATGAACAAAGTGAACAGCCCGCTCATCAAACAAGTTCGTGGTAAAGGTTTGCTCAACGCCATCATCATCCAACCCACCAACGGCAAAGAGGCTTGGGATGTGTGCGTGAAGATGAAAGAGCTGGGCGTGCTCGCCAAACCGACCCACCAGCACATCATCCGCTTCGCTCCTCCATTGGTTATCACCGAAGAGGAACTCCGCGACGCCATCGCGAAGATCAAAGAAGCTATCCTTTCTTTCGAATAGTCATTCTATTCCACATAACGAAAAGACGGGGCGTTGGCCCCGTCTTTTTTTATGCACTGATTATTGACAATGTTTGGTCATAGAAAGCCTCAAAATCATTGATACGCAGCAATTGCTGCAGCTGAGACGGGTCAATCTGGAAAAATACGGCATAGTAATGCCACAACTCCTTCAATTTGGCCAGCGTGCTTTTCTCTTTCACGGCATCCAGCATCTCCCGCGTCCAAAGTTGGTAATATTTGGAAAAACGCTGCCGTTGGTTTCCTGTACCCAAGCCTTTCAGTTGCTCAGCCAGAAACGGGTTTTGCAACAAACCGCGCCCCAGCATCCAGTCGTCGATCCGAGGATAGCGTTTCTTGAATCTTTCGTGATCCTGAACCGTATTCAAATCGCCACTGTAGATGAGTTTGTGGGTTGTATGTTGATAAAAAACATCCATCTGTTCCAAATCCGGGGACCCTTCGTACATCTGCACGCCCAGACGGGGATGGATCACGATAAAATCAAGGGGACATTGCTCCAGCCGTTCCAGAATAGTCAGTCCTTCGGCGGGATTGTTCAATCCCAACCGCATCTTCACCGAGAATTTGAACGGGGTTTGCGAGGTTACGGTGCGCACCACCTCTTCCACAGTGTCGGGATCGGGCATGATGCCGCAACCCCTGCGCCGGCGCACGACCTGCGCCACGGGACAGCCAATATTCCAATTGAAGGCCTCATAGCCGTACTCGTCATGGATGGCACGCATTGTGTCCACAAAATGCGCGGGTTTGTTGCCCATCAGCTGCGGAATAGTGGGCACCTCAGTGTTGTTCTTCGGCCAAATATCCTTCCAATTCTTAATATTCAGCTTGGCGGTCTCCTGCACAGGCAAAAAGGGCGTAATACAATAGTCTATACCGCCAAAGTGACGATATAGACTATTGCGGAACATGTAGTTCGTAATCCCGTGCAGCGGGGCTAGCCAGATTTTCATGCTACCGGACCACCACTTTCTTGGTCAGCGTCTGGTTTTTCTGCTCCAGATAGAGCATATAGACGCCCGGCACTAAAGCACGCACATCGACGTCAACTGCGCCGGAGACATTGCGACCTGATGCGACACAACGTCCTGTGATGTCCACCAGTCTGTACTGATAACGCTCACCGCTGGCAGGATCAATGCGGAATTGGTCCGTGGTCGGGTTCGGATATATGTTGACTTTGAGCGATTCATGCTCGGTCACCCCAACATGATAGTCAAACTCCACGTCATCCACATACAGTTCCGTGTTGGGATCAGTACTCATACCACCGGAGAGGATAATGATACATACCGAGTCGCAAGGAGCATACGGGTTATCAAATGTAGCCGTCACCTGCGTGTAGGCGGACATGGTCTCTGAATTGTCGTACAAGGCATACGAAACCGGTGTGCCGTTGAGTTTGGTGAAGGCAATGATACGCATGGTGTCAACTGTTTGCGGCAAATATTTTATCCACATTTTCAAATCGTACGGGGTGCTTTCACACGGAATGCCGGAGGCGAGGGCATTCAGCAGCGTAGCCAGATCCTCCAGCGTTTCCATATCCAGACTGTCAATGCCGTTGTTCACCAAATCCATAATGGTGCTCAACGGAACACTGAACTCGCCTGCGGAACCGAGTTGTCCGATGCCGGGAAGCAAGTAATTGTACTGAGTAGAAGGTATTCCGAAATTGGCAGCCATCAGCTTGAGGGCATAGTTTCCGGAATGGGCGTCAGTAGTCTGGGAGCCGAAATTCACGTTAACCGGATAAGCAAATTCTCCAATGATAGGCAATGTAGTTGTCACATTGCCACTGATATTGGTGGTCCAACTGTCGGGCTTGCCGCCAGTCCAGCTTTCAAATCCATTATTCGGAATTGCGGTTTGCGCCATGGCAATCAGAGCGGAAAAAGTGATAAAAAGGGTAAAGATGTGTTTTTTCATATTTTTTGGGGTTAGGGGATTCGGGAGTTAGGAGTTAGGAGTTAGGAGTTAGAAGTTAGGAGTTAGGAGTTGAACTTTGAATTCTCAATTTCACCACACGCTTGTCCAGTCTTCCGCCTCGCGTACAGAGGGGTCTTTGTGGAACTCGCGCAGTTTGGCGTATTTCAGGAAGCTGTTGTGAGCGATGGCCTTTGACAGCACATAGCCGTCCAAGCCGCCAAACAGGCCGCCCCGAAGGAAATAATTGACAAAAAATGCGGCAAAACCGTGAAAAAATGGCGACAATACGCTGGCTTTCTTGCCTTTCAGGAACAGAATCTTGGCCCCTCTGGAGCTGTAATTGCGTTCGGGCTTGGCGAAGAGTTCATCGTAGTTTTTGTAACGATAATGGATCAAATCGGCTTTCAGCTTGCACGTGTTCGTCGTCGGCACGAAGGCGTGTTGCTTGAGCTCGGCAAACTGCAATTTATCTTTGCGGAAGATGCGCACCAGATAGTCGGGATACCACCGGCAGCACTTCACCCAGCGTTGGCCGATGTAGTTGCGCCGGCGCACGGCAAAACCGTCGTAAGGCGTATGCTCCCAGTCCATCTTCTGCATCACCTCTACTAACTCATCTGACAACCGCTCATCCGCATCAATGCTGATCACCCAATTGTTTGTGGCATACGGCAGGGCGAGGTTCTTCTGCAGCCCGTCGCCGATATACTCGTGCAAATAGACTTTGGCTCCGGCGGCTTTTGCCAGCTCCACCGTCTTGTCCTTGCTGTAAGAGTCAGTCACAATCACCTCATCGCACACGCGCTGCAACGAACGCACGCATTCGGTGATGTTGCGCTCTTCGTTAAGGGTCGTGATGATGCCGGTGATTGTCATTGGTGAAAGGGGTGAAGGAGATTAGAGATTAGAGATTAGAGATTAGAGATTAGAAGATTCGGGGTGGAAGGTTATGGACGGCGTTCGATGACGGCGCCGAGGGCGTTGAGTCGTTCCACGATGTTCTGGTAGCCGCGGTCGATTTGCTCCACATTTTGGATGACACTGGTGCCGTTAGCCGACAAAGCGGCGATGAGCAGGGAGACACCGGCACGGATATCAGGCGAGTACATGGTAGTGGCACGCAGCGGCTTGCGTCGCTCCAATCCGATGACAATAGCACGGTGCGGGTCGCAGAGCGTAATCTGTGCACCCATGGATTGCAGGTTATCGACAAAGAAGAGCCGGCTTTCGAACATCTTCTGATGAATGAGCACGCTGCCACGTGCCTGGATGGCCGTCACCAATGCGATGCTAATCAAGTCAGGCGTAAAGCCGGGCCACGGCGCGTCCGCAATGGTGAGGATGGAACCGTCCATATTGGTCTCCACCTCATAGCAATCCTGCTCGTGGATAACAATGTCGTCACCCTTCTGTTCAAAGTCGATGCCGAGTTTTTTGAAAGTATAAGGGATAATACCCAAATGCTCGCAAGCGCAGTCTTTGATGGTCAGGGCCGACTGAGTTAATGCGGCCATGCCGATGAAACTGCCTATCTCAATCATATCGGGCAGAATGCGGTGCTCGCAGCCGTGCAGTTTCTCCACACCTTCAATGGTGAGCAGGTTGGAACCGATGCCGGTGATTTTGGCACCCATCTTGTTCAGCATCGTGCAAAGCTGGTAGAGATAGGGCTCGCAGGCGGCGTTGAAGATGGTAGTCTTGCCCTCCGCCAGCACGGCAGCCATCACAATGTTGGCCGTACCCGTCACAGAAGCCTCATTCAGCAGCATGTAGGTGCCTTTGAGATGATCGGCTTCCAGTTGGAAGAAGTTGCCGTTCTCCGAGAGATGAATGGTTGCGCCCAGGTTCTCAAAGCCCTCAAAGTGGGTGGTCAGCGGGCGGCGGCCAATCTGATCTCCACCAGGACGACCAGCATAAGCCTTGCCAAAACGCGCCAACAGCGGGCCTAGCACCATGATGGAGGCGCGTATGGAAGCCGACAATTTGCTGAATTCGGGTGTCGCCAACACCTCCAGATTCACATCGTCAGCCTGAAAAGTGTAGGTATCCTTGTTGAGTTTGGTAATCTTGACTCCCATCAGCGATAGGATGTCCATGTAACGCTGGGTGTCGCGAATGTCCGGCAAGTTGGAGATGGTCACAGGCTCCGATGTAAGCAAAATCGCCGACAGCACCTGCAGAGCCTCGTTCTTCGCGCCCTGCGGAACTATCTCGCCATGCAACTTATGACCGCCTTCTATGATAAACTCTGACATATTGAAAATTGGTATTTCTATTCACTATTCGCTGTATTCTATCCCCTCTTACTACCCCGGCCTTCGGCCACCCCTTCTGAACAGAAGGGGATTTATGGCTCTCTGTTCACTGGACTCTGTTCACTGACTACTATTCCGGAATGACAATCGGGAAATGCTGGTTGAACTCCATGCGGTACGGGGCGCCGATGATGTTGGTCAGGAAATCCACGTACTGATCGGTGAACATGAACTTGTTGGGATCGTAGTAGGCTGCCGGCAGCGGGAAATTGCCCACATTGCCCATGTCAATCTCGGCTGCGTGGAACTCTTCCAGTTCCTCGTAGGGCACGATGTCACGCATGACGGCCATCTTGCCGTAGTCTTCGCGGAGCAGCAAATCGACCACCTTGTCAGCCAAAGTGGAGGTGAGGCGACGGTCGTACTCATAGCATTTGCCCGAGCGCGGGATGTAGCCGGAAATCTGGCCACGGGCTTCAACGCCGAGGCGCTTGTTGATTTCAGAAGCAATGACGCCGCTCACACCGCCGAAGCGCGGGTGGCCATACTCGTCCAAATCGGAAGAGGCATACACCATGCCGAGTTCCTGTTTCTCGTCATCCCACCAGCGCACGCCTTCGGAGACGGCGATGATGAGGCTGTGTTTCGGAGAGCGCATGTAGTTCTCTTTCACAGATTCGAAGAAGAACTCCTTGCGTTCCTTGGTCATCTCCACTTCAGGCACGAGAGCCATCTGGGCACCGCCGAAGATGGCAGAACCAGTGAGCCAGCCTGCGTCACGGCCCATCACCTCCAGCACCATGATGCGCTGGTGTGACTCGTTGGTGGTATGCAGCTTGCTGGTGAGTTTCTTGATAGCCATGGCGCCAGATGCAAAGCCCGGACACAACACCGTTTCATGCTGCTGGCCGTTATAATGATGCCAGGTATGGGTTCTCAAATCGTTATCGATAGTCTTCGGGAAACCGATGACCGGGATGCCGTAGGTTTCGTACATCTTCTTGGCCGCACCGTTGGTATCGTCACCGCCGATGGTAACCAAAACGTCAATCTTATAACGTTCTATGTTGCGGAGAATCTGTTGGGAACGGTCCTCCGGATTCTTCTTGCTGGGGAATGGGTTGGTACGGGAGGAAAGCAAAGCCGTTCCGCCGTAGATGCCATTATAGGGGATATTGGTCAGGTCAACGACGTCGCCATCGCCGAGCAGGCCCTTCCATCCGCGCAGGATGCCGTAAACCTTGAAACCGAGCATGGAGGCTCTGTTGCGCACACACTCGATGCTGGAATTGATGGCCGGCGTGTCACCACCACCGGAAAGAATAGCTAATGTCTTGCCTTTAAACAGTTTGTCTGGTTTCATATCTAATAAATTTTATGATTATTCTTGAAAATTAAAATCCTAAAAGGGAATCCGCCGACACGCGATGGGTTTCATCATAGCGGATCATATACTCTTCATTGCGCATCTCCTCCAAAATACCATTCAGCATCTTGGTGAGAACATATCCCTGCAAATCATAGTTAACAGGTTGATTCGTAATGAAATAGTATTTCCCAACCATATCATTCCATATATTATCCACACCGAAAACATTCATTCGGATCTGCACCTGGCTTCTCATAGCCTCCTTGATCGCATTGCCTTTCATCTCTGCAAAATAATCCGTAATGGCATAGTCACCACCAGTAATCAGTGCATCATAATCATATACCACCAGATTGTCGATGGCGTCGCCAACGCTACTTTTCACAACAGTATAGCAGCTTTCGGCCATACGGTTGGTGTGGAGGATCAAAGAATCGGAGAGATTGCCAAAGCCATGGGCGGCCAAGGTGTCCATCATAGCCTGGTTTGCACTGAAATCCAGCTTATACAGGCCGTCATTATACTCTGAAAAGCCGCCGGAAGTGCAAAGGTGAGCCACCGCCGTGTCCAAAGAAGAATTCAGGCACGCTTTGATGGCAGCGGCCTTCTCACTGTTGGTAAACAATTGTCCGGCGTAAGTACCGGAGTCGTCTTTACAAGAGCTGAAAAACACCATGCTCAACACAGCAAGGCATAAGATTTGAATTTTCTTCATCATTTTGTAAAATTTGTGCGCAAAGATACTTATTTTTGCCGAATGAAAAACGCATTGATACATTTTAAGCCTAACATACCATCCACCAACAAGTTACTATTAACTATGGCGGACAATGCGTCGCTGTCGGGGGAGGCTGTCGCGCCGTTTTTCGCGTTGTGCACCGACTTCCAATCTGACGGGCATGGCATGGGCGCCAACACCTGGTTCAGCGAGCCGGGAAAGAACCTACTCGTGAGTTTCTATTTTGAACCCGACATTCCTGCCGCTCGGCAATTCATATTCAACCAATACTTTGCACTCGCCACGCTGGAGTTCATTCGGAGAAGAATCCCGCAAGCCCTTGTCAAATGGCCCAACGACATCTACGTGGACGGCAAGAAGATTGCCGGCATTCTGATTGAGCACGTGCTCCGGGGCAACAAGTTGCAGCACACCATTGCGGGCATCGGCATCAACATCAACCAGGAGCATTTCCCCGAGCACATCCCCCACCCCACCTCGCTGTTGCTTGAAACTGGACAAGAATGGGATGTTACCGAGTTGCTGGAGGAGTACTGGCAGACGCTTTATGAACGCTGGAATCTTTGCAACATTTCCCAAGCAGATTATCTCAACGAGCAATATCTCAACAATTTGTATCTACTCAACACCTTTCACAACTACCGCATCCAAGGAACACGTACCGAAGCAAAAATCACCGGCGTGGACGAATACGGGCGGCTGATGCTGCACACCCGCACCGGGAAAGAAATCGTATGCGGGTTCAAGGAGATTGCATTTTAGTGTTCATCCTGTATATGATGTGAGTTTTTTTGCATCAATCACACGCATCCAAAAGATTTTCGGAATTATCCCCTTTATTCTTGCGTTCACCCTGCTTTCGGCAGATTATTTTGCATCTATTGCAGACACCCTGTTCCGCGGTGAGTGGGTTCTGTGCTTCGTAGCAAGTGAGTCTCGCACCGCGGCTGGGTATCGGGGATTGCTCTCTACACCAGATTACGCTACGCTTATCTGGTGTTACTGAAATATGGTCTCTTCGAGACCGGTATGGAAATTTCGTTTAGCTCCATTAGGAATGTATCCCAGAGGGATACCATATCTGTAACCCCGCATAAGCGACCGCAGGGAGCGCAATGTGGGGCGTGGCGATACCACGTATGACCATCGCGGCGTAGGTGTCGTATGCGCCGAAGCGCGATGTTTGCCGCCGCGAAAGTCACACACTGGCAATGTGATAACAATACATTTACAAGACTAAAAGGGATAAATCCGAAGATATTTGTGTATTTTTGCCGCGTAATTCTCATTTTATGATAATCATTTTATGAGAATCTGTTTATCGTGGCTAAAATTCAAAGGTATTATTTAGCACTTTACCTCTTTCACCCCATTAACCCCATATATGACGCAATCCGCCTTTCTCCAACGATTACAGCAACACTTCGGCTTCGAGCCAACGCTGAGCCAGCAGGAAGCGATGCAGGCTCTGTCCTCGTTCATTTACGAGAAGGGCGAGAATTTCCTGTTCATCCTGCAGGGGTATGCGGGCACGGGCAAAACCAGTCTGGTAAGCGCACTGATCCGCACGCTGGAAGAGGTGGGTGTGAACACGGTCATTTTGGCTCCCACGGGCCGAGCGGCGAAGGTAATCTCGCAATATGCCGGGCACAAGGCTTATACCATCCACAAGTGGATTTACCGATTGGGCGTGAGGAATGGCATACGGCAGTTCTTCCGCAGGGAAAACAAGTACAGCCACACGTTATTCATAGTCGATGAGGCCTCCATGATTTCGGCTGAATCCACTTTGGGCGAGCTTCCGGGCATGAGCAGCCTGTTGGACGACCTGATCGAATACGTATTCTCGGCACGTCACAACCGCCTGCTGTTCATCGGCGACGACGCGCAATTGCCGCCCGTGCACGCCACGGAGAGTCCCGCGTTGAACGCCGAGTACTTGCAACACGCCTACCACCTCAACATCCGGGGCAGTCGCCTCACCGATGTGGTCAGGCAGACACTGGACTCGGGCATCCTGTTCAACGCCACGCGCCTGCGCGACAAGCTGAACCAGGACGACATCTCCTTCCCTTTCTTCAGCAAACAGCCCTTTGACGATTTCACGCGCGTGCCAGGCGGAGAGCTTGAGGAGCTGCTGAACAACCTGTACAACCAAAACGACTGTGACGAGATTGTGGCCATCACGCGTTCCAACAAACGGGCCTGGCTCTTCAACAACGAGATCCGCAGCCGCATCCTGTTTCGCGAGAACCGCATCACCACCGGCGACTACCTGATGGCCGTGAAGAACAACTACTATTGGCTGGACGAGACCTCCGACATCGGGTTCATCGCCAACGGCGACATCATGGAGGTGATGGCCATCCACAAGCAGCAGGAAATCTACGGATTCAATTTCGCAGATGTGACGGTGCGGCTGTGCGACTACCCCAACTATCCCGACATCGACATCAAGATCATCCTGGAGAGTCTGGAGGTGGAAGGTCCTTCCCTGCCCTACGAGGACAACCAGCGGTTGTACCAAGCCATTGCGGAGGATTTTGAGGACATCCCCAACAAGCGGGCCCGGTTTTTGAAGATCAAGAACAGCCCGTACCTCAACGCGGTGCAGGTGAAGTTCGCATACTCGCTCACGTGCCACAAGACGCAGGGTGGTCAATGGAAGCACGTGCTCATTGACCAGGGGTATCTAACCGAAGAGAATCTTGACAAGGAGTACCTGCGCTGGCTCTACACCGCCGTCACGCGCAGCACCAGCAACGTTTATCTTATCAACTTCGAGGAGAAGATGTTTGAGGGGTGATTGCGATGATTATTCTTAAGTATCAAGCTATTCGGAGCCTCAAAAGCATTCCTTTTCCTTGGGTTCAGTCAGGCTGAACACGCCCTCGCCCGAGGCGCGCATCACAAAGAGCCCTTTCTTGAGTGCGTAAATGTCAGAGCTGTTGTCGAATTTCAAAGCGGCAATGGCGGGATATACCGTGCAACTCTCAAAATGGTGGAAGATTTTCTTGAACTGCCGCATCTTCTTCAAGAAGTAGTCCACGTCCTTTTTCTTGCAGGTGGTTTTCACCTCCACGGCCACTGCCTCAGTGGTGTTGCACAGAATGACGTCCACCTCCATTTCGTTCTCAAGATATTTGTCGTGCCGCGCTTCCTTGTATATCTGGTCTATTTTGATGCCTTTTTTCTGGAACAGTTTGAGGGCGGCTGGACGGCACAACGCCTCTACCAGCTTTCCCCACTGGGTGGTGAAAAGGCCCTGCAGGTCCTTCATTCGGTTGTCGGTGTCACGCATCTGACGATCGGTTTTCTCCTGCATTTCCTTAATCTGCCGTTCTGTTTCCCGCATCTGTTCCGAGTGTGCGAGGATCATGGTCTTCAATTCCGCCCATGTGGGCAATTCCTGTTGTGTCAACATATTATTATTCATGATTAGATTTGTTTTGGTTAATGATATGACACGGGGATACACCCCGCAATGATTAATTCTAATTTTGCAAAAATACAATAAAAAATTAAATAATCAACAGGATATAAAAAAAAAGGTAATGGCATCAAATTCGGCCTATAGCACTTGGCACAAATGCTGAACACTCTATCAATTCATCCAAGACGAAGCTTTAATGCCATTCTCTTCAAACCAGTTGAGGATGTTAAGATACGCGTCGTAGCCATCAGGGGAGAAACGCTTGTAAATATACTCCACCACCTCTCGCCCATTTTCAGCATTATCACACAACAGCATAAGTCGCTGCATATCCTCGCCTTTCACGGTTTCGATTGTTTCAACATAGCCGTCATCGCGCATCATGTAATCCACTCTCGAGCCCCAATTGTTTTTATTAAGCGTGAGATGCACGCCATCAGACATCCTGAATGACTTCATCCAGAATGTGCTTCCCACTTTATGTTTTTCCGGATCGGGAGACTTTGTGTCATCGAAAAAATCGACAACAGCAAGGTCGGGATCATCGTATTCTTCCAGCTCAATTTCTGTCTCAACAACATCCGTAGCATCCGAGTCATCAGAGCATACGTCATCAAACACTTTTGTGATGTAGTTTTCAAGATCCTGTTTCATTTTATAATCCTCAATTTTGGTCAATGCGTTGGCGATTTCTTGATAATACCATTTGATTTGGTCTTTGGGGGCATTAAAACGGTCAAAGACGCCATCTCCAATGGCAAGTTTGTCAGCATAAATGCTTTTTATGTTCGACAATTTATCCGCGCAACATATCAACTGTTCCTCTTCTGTCGCATTCTCGAGATAGTCGATCGTGGCTTGTTTGCGTTCTTGCCACGTTTTGGACTTATCTTCCGATTCGTTTTTCACCAAATCATAGATAGTCTCTCCGAAATTATCGATAATTTCTTCTGCCGTAGTTGACGTATCTTCCAGGGTGTCGTGCAACAAGCCTGCTATAATGACTGATTCCGGACACTTATTGTCCGTCAAAATCTGCATGACTTCCATAGGATGAACTATGTACGGGACATCGGTCCCTTTCCGAAGTTGACCTTCGTGCGCCTTCGTGGCGAAAATGATTGCTTTATGGATGTTCATAATTGTAATGTGTGTTTATTTAGGGTACAACGCATATTGATTTAAAATATTGATGTGAAAAATTCCATCACTCCACCATCTCCACCTTTGTGAAGTTCATCCTCACAAGGGTTGCATTTTGCCAACCAGCCATCGGACAAAACAACTCCCCTATGACGCGCACTCGCTTGTGGGCGAACTGGGCGGCGAAGGCCTCGTATGAGAAAGACTCAAACATCTCCCAATCCGGCACAACCATAAACTCAGACTGCCATATTGAACCATTATCCGAAAGAAATTCGATTTCATCCTGTGACAGATACGGAGTCATATCAACTGGTTTGTCCGTCTTCAGAATAAAGGTGATACATTCCCCTTCTTTGTGGGTTCTTCTATAGTGGTCGATTTCTTGCAGGCTGTCGCCATAAAGGGTGACGAGGTACATGTGGAGGGTGCCGGAGAGGGTGGCTTGCGCGGGGGATTGGGTGGTGGATTGGGCGTGTAGGTTACTGACACCTAATGTAACCGGCACTATGAACACAGCTGCAAAAAGTATTAACAGACCTTGAAACCACCAACGACAACTGCGATCAAGTATATCTTTGCTATTGTTCGTTAACTCGTTCATTTAATTACACTTTTATTAATCCAGTCCCGTCACTTTCCATGTTCCATTAATTTGTTCCAGATAAATCTCTACGTATAAGTTTCCATAACTTGTTATGTCTTGGAATCCCACATTATTAACTTCAGAGGAAGGGCTGCATGTTACATAAACCTTTTTCTCATTAATAACGACTCGAGGATTATCTTCTTCACCATATAAATAAACCATACCATTTCTCACATCATCATTATCTCCACATACATATCTACTGCCATCTTCCTCGTATAACCACAAATCTTGAACATATGCAACGACAACTTCATATTCGTTAGATAATGCTGGAAGCCAACTTAAAACAGCCCGTTTACCAACAGAAAAGAAATCTTCTAATGTATGTATCCCATATTCACCATATTCTTTCTGTACATTATAGTCCGAATAAGCAAACATTCCTTCAGGAGACATATATGATCTCATCTTATCATAATCTTTTTGTAAAATTGCTATTGTGAAATTATAGGCCACGGCAGCAGGTGTCTTACATTCAGCGATTTCCTGACTGCTCAATCTTTTAACTATTGGATTTGGTGATTGTGCAAAAAGCGATTCTAAAGCAATCGCCAACATGATAATAAAGAATAGTTTTTTCAGCATAACCCTTTTTAATTTTAAGTACGATATTTGTTCTTGTCACAATCTTACACATAATAATCAAATTGTTTGAGTTTGTGCATCATTTTCTGTCTTTTTTTATGCTATTGTCAAACTTTGACGATTACAGAAACATAAACATAACAGCACCTATCATAAACAACAACCACACCAATAGGCCATACATTATTAGATATACAGAACCTATTTCAGTCGCATTCCCTTTTTCCGAACCATATATTGCCCAGCTGTTCTTTTTGGTGACACCATTATAATCTGAATCAAGTAATTTAACACGATAACAGCCTGTTGGAAACAATGGAATAAAAAACAGGACAAATGTATAAGAAATCCAAGTGTCGCCTGATTCCCGAAAATGGAAGGCTCCCAATAAACTATGTCCTATTCCCCCAAAAGTGCCGAGTAAATTAGGCGTTTCCCCATTAGGTTTTGTAAAAGTTTTAGGCCGATTGTCTGCATGGGCTTTTAGAAGAATACCACAGATTAGCATGATGGCCCCTATAATACTACCAATCCACAGAGGCATTTCAATACTATCATTGTGAACCGCAACTAAAATGATAATGGCAATTACTATATACACTGCCAACGATGCAATAAATACCTTTTGCTTGTTTTTTAAATGCATAATAATTATTGTTTTACTTTATTTGATATATTTATGGATTCAAATGCCTTATTATTTAAACCCGAAAACTTTCCATTTTCCATCAATCTTCACCAACATGACTCTCGCTGTGACATCATAATCCCCGTATGTCCCGTCATACACATTGTCATTGGCATCAACACAGGTGAAGGACACACTAAATGCAGGCAGTCCTTTGTATGGGTTGGATTCCCCATACATGCCGAAAAATTCATCCGTGTCAAGAACCCAACTGTTATAAATCACGAGATCATATCCCATTTGCACCACTGGACGCATATCCACAATATCGTGCATGTGGTCCCTTGTGAACAGCTTTGTCAGTTCTACGCCTTCGGACTGTGCCCACTCTCTCATTTCTGCACGGAACTGTGGTGTCACAAGCAAATACATTCTGACATACTCCTGTTCTATGATGTAATTAACAAAATTGTATGCCACAGCACGCGGGGTCTCATTTTCTTCGATTTCAGATTTGCTCAACCGCTCTATTTGTTGGGCTTGGCCACAAAACGAGCAAACAATCACAAGTAAGAATAAAAATGCTTTTTTCATTTGAATAACGATTTATTTTGACATTATTTTTTGTTCACTAAGGCTTAGGCCTCCACAATGATTGTTTGTTTTTGATTAGGACCATTTACTTTCTCATACAATCCTCCAATGCTTCCTTCGCCAACCTGACATCCGTTGTCAGATACCCATTCTCTTCATCGAGCTCTTCAATTTTTCTACGTAATCTATCATTCTGTTCATTAAGATTGTTTACCTCTACCTGCAAGCTATCTCTTTGTTGAATAATTCCTTTTGAATCTTTGCTCCGCCCCTCTATGATAACCGGCTCTTCCAATCCATATCCAACAGAATCAACGACCGACGTCTTCCTTTGAAGCAATATTAGCCTATCTAAGGTACATTCATATAAGGAGCGTTCATGACAGTAAGCTATTATTAACGCTACAACACAGAATGACAACAACACAGTAGATATTATCCACAATTTCTTCTTATCCCTATTTACATGAAGAGAGGCTCCGCAATACTCGCAGAAATTGCTATTGTCAGGGATTTCTTTACTGCAATAAACACATTTCATTTGGACCTGTTTTTGTCATTATGTTTGATTCCGTCTGGACTCTGTGAGCTCTGAGTATAATCATGAAGACTATCTACTTTTAATAACCTTGGCCTTGTTGATTTGACAAGAGTGTCATTTAACAATCTTTCAATATGATTTACAGTTCTTTTGTTGAAATCATTATCGAATCCGACTTCTGTGTACCGAACTTGGTTGTTTTTGATAAATAGCAACGTGGGGATCGCAGTTACATCATATTTACGTGGATACTTCTCATTAAAATCCTCAACAAGGTATCGACCAATTATCACTTTACCACGATAGTCTTCCGCTAATTTAGCCAAATAAGGATCCATTTTTCTGCAAGGTTTGCACCATTTACCATAAAAATCAATAATGACTATGCGATCATTAGACATCGCTATGTAATCCTTGAAATTATCATCATTAACGAGCATAATTTTGTCGTCTAATTGCGACACAACAATCTGCAAGCTATCCAGCAAACGTGCATTTATTGACAACGAATCGTCTTTTGCACGTACCTCATTTTCTAATTTTGATATGAGTTTATTCCGAGACACACTTAGTATGGTCGTGCTAATACTAATAAGTACTAACAACGCTATTGTGATTAACAACATTAGTCGCCTTTTTTTGCCAGCATTCACTTTTTTCCCGCAAAATTCGCAAAATTTGCTGTCATCAGCGATCTTTTCGCCACAATTTTTACATATCATTTTTTTTATAAAGATTGATTATAGATAAGTCTTTAATGTAACCTTTAAATGCGTTACCCGTCGAATAGCATTTTGTTGTAAAAACAAGATCATTCTCAAAGAGATTAATGTATCCAACCTGTAACTTTGCACCATTAATAGTAACTTCACCATCATGGTATTCAAGAACTATATTATTGTATCCACCAACAACATATGAAATATCTGTAGCAAAAATGTTACTATGATTGTTTGTGGTAATATAAATTTTCCCATCAGACTTCAAGCAAATTCCCAATGCTCGACTCCCTTGTCCTATTATTAATGGATATTGTGCATCCGTCCAAGATAGTTTTCCTTTATAAGAGACGGGGTTAAATGAGAACTTGATTAGAAAATGATTCATGTTCAGACTTGATACTCTTATATCCAAGCCATGCCCTGCTTCATCAGGATCATAAATGCCATCACAATAAATTTCCTCTGATTGAGAGTATGCATACTCTTCCACCACTTCTTCTGTAGTTTCTACTATCTCATTTTGGTAATATGGCTCCTCATAGTTGTAGCTGTCTTGCGAGGTTGAAACCACGCCCCATAAGATGGCGCCCGCAATCAGAATCAAAACAGCGCAAACACCAATCCAAAGTCTTGATCTGTTTTTATTTCTGCCGACACTTTTATTTAGTTTCTTGCCACAGAATTCACAGAAGTTACTATCATCGGCAATATATCTGCCGCAATTCGGACATTTCATAACAAAAACATTAAATATAACTCAAAACAATTGCGATTATCGCGAAAACAGAAACAAGTATGGCGACAAATGAAGCTGCGCACCCTCCTTTCTTTTCATCATTATCGAAAACACGCCCGCACTTCCTACAATATTTCGCCTCTTTTTCATGCTGAGCTCCACATTTAGGACAATACTTTACTGCATCTTGTTTTGGATCAAGATCTTGTTCTGGCTTGGGCTCTTCTGGCGGCTGTGGTATTGATCGTAACACGGAATGGATGGTTTTCCCCCATTCCATGGCCTGCGGGCGATTGTTCGGATCGTCCCCAAAGGCACGAATAAACAACTCTTGAACAGGTTGCGGAACGACTTTGAAGTTATTGTGTGGAGCTGGTACTTTCGCTATTTGCGAAGCATTCTTTCCAAACGGAAATAGGTTGTGAGAGATGCAATAACGAATAGTACCATCTTCTGATTCTATTTTAGGTGTCACCGCGTATGGTTTCAGGCCAAACATCAATTGATAAAACACCTCGCTAACCGCAAAATTATCCCAAGATTTCTCCAATGGCTTTTTCTCATCAGTTCCAACTTTCTGATTATAGAACTCTGGTGGCATATAATCTTCAGTAGCAGCTGTCCCCGGGAAAAGTAGTTTCCCGTTTTCACAAATCTGAATAGAATCCATATCCACAATGGTAATCTGTCCCGTTGGAGTTACCAAAACATTTTCAGGCTTGAAATCTTTCAGAACATATTTCCCTGTTGCATGAAGCGAATGCACAGGAATAGCAATATTGTTAATCAACTTCATCCTCGAAATAAGAGCGGATTTAATGTTAAGTTCTTTGTCGAACTTATACCATTCCGTCTTATAAGCCTTCTTTAATTTGGGCAGCGTAAGGATAATCAACTGCTTACTACCCGGAAATGCCAAAGGCATCAAAAAGCCCATAAACTTACCTTCGTGAGTGTAGATTGTGTCCAATGGCCAAGCAAGCATCATTCCTTTGTTGACGTTACTCGGGGGATTTTCCACCATGAAACGAATTTTCTGTTCCTGTTTATTCGTTTGCTTTGGCTTGAAATACACTTTGGCACAAACGTTATCAAATCTTGATGGGCATGAAGTCACCTTGCGTACTTCCCCTTCGCCACCAGAGGCGAGAGGTTCTTCCGCAAGAATCACTTTCTCCTTTTTAGACGTATATACTATCATGGCAAATAAGACTATAGGCTAGTTCGACGGTGCTGAATCTTTTGATTTTTCAATATACCCATCTATTTCCTGTTGAGTACAACAATAACCATATATCATAGTCTTATCGTCTTGTTCTCTAACAAACCCATCGGTTCCGGATTCAATGAACTTATTCCATTTCGCTTGCTGTTCTTCGCCAGAAACATTGTTTGCCTGGAATGAAATCAAAGTCTCCTCCAAGGGATTGAAAAAGCCTTCAAACGGTTTATTCTGATCAAAATACTTTCCTGTTTCAGGATTTTGAGTGGCACATAGCCATGATGTGTTTTCGCAGCCATCACTCATCAATGTGAAAGCTTTAACCGGCTCTCTGACCACTATGCTTTCTGGTACTAGCACGCCTGATAAGGCAAAGTTGGGAATACTCCAAAAATCAGAGACAAGGAAAATGGTTTGATTGGCTTCTTCGCCTTTATGCGGAGTCATCATCGCTTTCCATTCACCTGCTACCGACTTATACCCCATGCGTCCGTCACCAACATGTACTGCAAGTAATCCCAATGGTGAGTATATTACAACAAGGCAAGTGGCGGAAAGGGATTTGACCTCAACATTGTTTTTCTTGGCTACCAACGTCACCTCATTTCTTATTGTTTTTAAGGTATCGTATGATTTTTGCCACCATTCCATATCAGTCGGCAGAGTGTTGTTTTTCTGCCACTCTTCTTTTTCAATCAAGTTTTTGAAATGAAAAACACCTCTTTCTACTATCACGTTGGAACCCAACTCGGAATGTAGTGCAGAACCAGCACCATCCGAAACTACGGCAACACCCCATCCATTTCCTATAGACTCAAACTTGTGGTTGTCCTGACAAGGCATATTGCTCTGGATGTGACCGTTACCTTTCACGGAAGCACCTAACATCATCCATTGTGAGTCTATTGGTGATGGTATTCGAGGTATGATTGGCGGTTTCGACACCTTTGAATCAGGCCCTGAATCAACAGATTCCTCCTCTCCCTCTATTACTGTTGCCTTAGGCGTGTCTTCTTGTTTTGGCGGGTTATAGTTGACAACAATATCCTTTGTTTGCTTTTTCATTTTTTTGAAATAACGATAACTCACAAAAATTCCCATCACTATTCCACCACCAATAACGGCCCCAAAAATAACTAATAACAGAATATTTCCATCCGTGAGAGCATTGTTGTCCCCTGTAGAACCACTGCCGCCATTAGTCTGGTCTGCTGAATCCGAAATCGTAATATGCTGATTGTTTAAATCATCCCTTACCCTTGTTAATGTTTCATTATCATGATTGTCTAGTGCTGGCTCCGTATTATTTATTAGATTAATAAAAAGCCCTTTGGGATATTTGTTTTTATAATTCGTGAAATCATTATCCGCTTTGCACTTACTATACTCTCTACATTCTGCAACCAAATTATTGAGTTTATTTCTATATTTTGTCCCATCTATCGTGTCTATTCCTTCGTCTTTGTGCTCCTGACAGCAATTTTGTATTTGTATCAAATATTTTTCCAATGCTTTCTTGTCTTCTTCCACATTTTTGCCTTTAATAGGCGGAGCATTTCCAACAGCATTCCATAGCCATTTGATTTTAGGATTATCAACAGTATCGTGCGCCAATTCATTATGGAAGTTATTCAAATATTTAGATTTAATTAATGTGATAACATCTTGGTTTGAATACCCAAATTTATTACATGTTTCTTTAACCATATCCGCACGAATTTCGCCGAATGCTATCTCTCGGATATCCTCCGCGGTTTGTTGCCCATAGACGGAAACAGCAACAAAACATAGCAATAAAAAACAAAGCCAATTCTTATTCTTCATTGTGATTCTCATATAGTAATATCAAATTTTAAAAATTTCCATCCATTCATCATCACCCATAGCACCCTCTGAAAAGTTTACTTCTTGCCCTTCCTCGGCTTTCGTAACCGTACCCATACTGGCACTGAGCCACTTGAAGAACTGGGCAAAACGCATTCCTTTTAACATAGTGGCTTTCATACCACTCCCTTCAATTTTCTGTAGAACGTCCATATCTGCGCCTTCAACGCCAACGGGTAGGAAAGCATATTTTTTCGCCGCCGTATCCCGCTTAATACGCTGAGCAAGGCTGTCTATATCTTGCCCTTTATTGGGGACACCGTCAGTCATAAGGATTATCCATGGACGGTAATAGGGTTGTCCCGTTTCTTTGTACCATTTCTTACGTGCTTCCACTTTGTCTATAGCCTCATTTACGGCATCTGCCAATGCAGTATCTCCATCTGCTTCCAACATGGGAATTGTGACATTTTCGGGCAAAGCGGGTTCTTGGACAACTTTGACATAGTCGTTAAATGTGATGATGCTCAGTTCCAATCGCTGGCTTGTAGTTTCGTCAGAAACAATTTCTTTATAGAAATCTTGCAACCCTTGATTGAGAAGGTCGAGTTTCATCACACCTCCTGTAACCAAATTGTACTTTTTTCCATCCATATACACCGTCTCCCCAGTGTATTGAATATCACTCTCATCTACAATTTCACGCATGGACCCTGACACATCAAGGACCAACACGCACAAACATTTTTGTTCAAAATTTTCAGCACTTTCAGCTGAGAAGTCGTTTTTTGCCATAATAATTACGGATAAAAATATTAAATAGTAAATGAATCCATCCAATTATCTAACGGATCGGGTGAAATATCCACTTTTCCTCCTTCTGGATGGTTCACGATAGTGCCCATACTTGCACTCAGCCACTGGAAAAATTCCATAAATTTCAAACCTTTTAATTTCAAAGGAGGCATGCCTTGCAAGGCTTCCAATGTTTCCTTGTTGGCTCCCTCAATACCTATCGGGAGAAAAATATAGCGTTTTTCTTCTATGTCCTTTTTGATGCGTGGACCGAGGCCATATACATCTTGACCTGCATCGGGTTCGCCATCCGTCATGAGAATTATCCACGGGCGATAATATGGTTGCCCTGTTTCTTTGTACCATTGTTTGCGAGCGGTCACTTTATCGATAGCTTCATTCACTGCATCCACCATCGCCGTTGATCCTGCAGCTGTCAAAGTGGGCATAGTGAAATTATCCACCAGTGCAGGCTCCTGAACTGTTTGCACACTCTGATTGAAAGTCATAATGCATACTTCCAATCGTTGGCTTGTGGTTTCATTATTCTTGATTTCATTGTAAAAATCCTGCAGACCCTTGTTGAGTTCTGCAATGGGTTCCCCGCGCATCGAGCCGGACACATCCAGCACCAACACGCATAAACATTTCTGTTCAAAGTTTTCAGCACTTTCAGCTGAGAAGTCATTTTTTGCCATAATTTTATTTTTTAGATTATTTAAATTTCAAAAGAATCCACCCATCCCTCAAGAGGAGGCTCTATCAATCCTGTAAGAGGACCATCAGACAATGGCATCTCACAAGCATCGTCACCCCATTTGATTATTCTCCACATTGAAAATAGCATTTGTGCCAAACTTCGATCATCTTTCATTCTAATTTTAATGCCATATGAATTCGCATGAACGGAAGAACCATTCATTCCAACCATTAGGAAATCGAATTTACGCAGTTGCACATCTTCTTTTAGTTGTTTCAATTCGTCACAATGTAATAGTTTTTCATCCGCTTCGTTTGTCACCAAAAACAAACAAGGACGGTAATAAGGCTGCCCTGTTTCATTACACCAATGCTTACGAGCATTTATTACTTCAATAGCATAATCTATGGCATGGATGATTCCGCCCTCTCGAACTATTTTTGGCATAGTAAAATTCTCCACCAACGCTGGTTTTTGAAGTATCCTGACATCTTGGCCAAAAGTCATTATACATAATACAAAGCGTTGGCTTGAAGTTTCATCTTCATTAATCAATCTATGGAGATTGCGTAGTTCTTCGTTCACCCTCTCCAAAGCCTCATCACTCATTGAGGCGGAAATGTCAATTAAGAATAAGCAAAACCATTTCTGTTCAAAGTTTGTTTCTTCTTCGAAGGAGAAATCAATATTTACCATGACGAATGCTGTAGGATGTTATTATTCTTGTTGTCTTGCTCTTTCAAGTCTTTCAATCACCCTGTCGATGTAGTCAAAGTGTTGTGTGTAAATATCGCTAATGACATGCTCTACATCGTCATTGGCAGGTGTATAGTAACCTCTCTGATAGGTCTCTTCCGTTTCAGTGGAGAAGCCTTGGCTTCTAAGGAACTTAATATCGTTCTGCAAGGTTTCCATGACATTTTTCATTATCCCGCAAAAATCGCCTAGATAATCACGCATCTGCTGCATAGCACGGATTTGTTCTTCTAAACTCATATCATTCATATCTGTTGATTTTAAGGTTAAACAAATTACTTTTGATTTTTTGCTTCAGTTAATTGTGCGATAACTCTGTCAAGAAAATCGACATGACGCGTCATCATATCCTTGCTCAAAGCATCAATGATTTTACGATCTGGGACATAATAGTAGTCACGATACGTGTCAGCTATATCCGTGGGGAAACCCGCTCGAACATAGTATTCACGCATATCATTCAAATCATCCATTTTTTGTATCAAGATTTTAGAGAAATCCTGAACGGTTTCTTTCATTTCAATCGCTTTCTGCAATTGTATTTCTACGCTGTTTGCCATAGTATTAAGTTTTTAATGATCATATTTGTTCTTTGAATTTACCAATAATATCCAAGGCATCGAAACCTGTGATTTCAATAGCCTCTTCCTTTTGACGATAGTACACATAAACAAAAGGGAATCCTGTTATGGTTTCATCTGGGAAATGAAACACATAGTAATCGGCTTCCTTATGCTCGCCTAAATAATCAATATGTTGGCCATATCGGTCAATAAGGCCTTGGGCTTCTTTTATTACTGCTTGTGGAATCTCCTTACTCATAATCTGTTGGTTTTAGATTTCAAAAAGATCTGCATAATCAGTATTAAATAGTTTATCGTCAACTCTCAATACACCATAACCATGAGATGGTTTGGTAGAAAGCTTTTGTGAACCGTCATGCCTCATCAGTAAATCATCAAGGCTTCTTTTGCCATCCGCTCCCTTACTCATTTCATATCTTTGAGGCTCTATATAGTACAAAACGCCATCTGAATCACGCTGCAAAATGGTAGCATGACCAGATGAGTCATCACTATACCTGACCATTACAACATACACTCCTGTTTCTTTACAAGTCTCATCAAAATAGCTTCCATAGTCGTTTGTGGTCATTTCCTTTATGCCATTCTTTTTCATCCAATCATCGGTATGAATAGCTTTGGCTTTTGTCCCATCTATATTCTTCCACACATTGAGATATTCGTTTGCGTTTGCAATCTTTTCATTCAATGACCCTGAACCTTTCTCGTTTCCTTTTGCCTTCACGTCAAAACCTCTCAAACGCAAAGCATAAGCTGTGACACAAGTGGCGCAATTGATTTTGAATTGCTCGTAGTATTTTTTGTCATTGGGATTGTATGCTGGGTTCCTACGATACCTAGTGCCTGTGATGGTTTCGTAATCTCCAGAAGGATCCTCGATAAATTCATCTGTTAAATGTGGATTTGCATTTTGTTTATCTGCTTCGGCGATACTCATTGGAACACCTTTTGTGATGCCAAGAGCATTTTCCAAATCCTTATTGTTCTTTTCGATAGCTTTGTTTTTCTCGATGAGTTGATGTAACCGAAAAGCCAAGTCATCAATAGACCTAGAAGATTGTGGACTTTGTGGCTTGGAAGTGGAAGAAGGATTTGTCAACACTGATGCAGCTGATGCTCCTCCAGGTCCTACATTCATTGCTTCTTGAAGATGAAACGAAACATTTTGAAGATAGGGGATAAAATCTTTCTTGATGAAGTTGATCACCCCTTCAGCTGCTGCTGCGTTTTTCACATAGTATGTATTCATGTAATATGAATAAATATCTTCAGGAAAGCCGTATCTCACAGCTTCCTCCAACTTCTCTCTTGGAATAGTGATGGCGTGCATGCGCAGCGCATCCTGATACGCCTCAATATCCGACATCAGCGATTTCACGAGTTCGTTAAGATAGAAGATACTATTATCCATATTACCAAGTTCTTTTATAGTTCGTTACCAGCCCGCATAAGTCGTTCTTTCACATCACTCAAATAGCGTTTATCACAGTTGTTCATCTGAACCAACATATTCCCCAGCTCATTATTGACATGCCCCATGTGCTTACTATTTACCATTTCAGTGATTTCAGTTCTCAGTCCATTTTGCTGTAAGTATGTAAGGACATCGGACACTTTTTCGTTCAGATAGTTGATGTCTCTTTCAACCTGTCCAAAGCTTTCTATTACATCATCAATGGCCTTAATCTGCTCATGCAAACTCATTTCACTCATGGTACCTCCGTTTTTACTTTGTTACAATCAGAATAATCCATCCAATAATAGGAATGCAAAGCAGCCTTTTCCTTCTTTCCTTCCTAATCATCTCAACTGAGGTTTGATACTCCGTTGAAGTTATGTATTTCGCTTTAAGTGCATCGTGAGACGACTTGTATCTTCTGCTGCTTCCCAACCATCTGTATCTCTTTAATGTGGCATCTATATCCTCAACTCGTTTCTGTTTGGCCGTAACATATTCCGTCTTCAGTTTCCCTAAATCAAAAGAGGCCTTTTTCGAATCGCTGTTGAGCACTGCACTCACTTTTGACAATAGTCTTTCATTATCCTCTTTCCAGATGTCGGCCTTCTTCAGCATCAAAGATTGTTGGAATGACTTAAGCTCATTACCATCCTTTTCAAATGCATCGCACAATGTCCTAACATCTTGCAGAACTCCATTCAATTGTGCCTTGTAGTTGCCAACATCAGTATAGCGCATTTTTGATGACAGCGCAACTACAATCTGTGAATACTTGTCAATCAATGCGCTTTTGTCATGGCGGTCAGCATAATCCCTGATGCCTTCTATACTCTTTTCTACCGTAACCCACAAATCTACAACCTGTTTAGCCGTGGCAATACGACTCTTTACAAACTCCAAATCGTCAGTGCCTTGATGTGGAAACTCTGAGACATATTGCTTCAATTCAGTCTGATAGGCTTTACATTTATTCAAAATCAACTTGTTTGTCTCTAAAACTGCATTGATTTCTTCCAAGGTGTTCTTGTCTCTCTCGAATAGATTCTGAATGTCAATCAACTTTTTCGTGTTGGTTTCAACCAAGTCTTCAACTTTCCCGATTTCAGCCAGACTCATCCTCTCCATGCAGGTTAATGCAAGACCTCTACAAATCTCTATAGCCTTTTTTGAATCATATCGATCAGGAAAAGCGGTCAACTTCTTAGCCTCTTCGCCCATTTTCGCCAGCTTCAGTCGCAAAGGATGCAATAATTCCAACTTCTTTTGCAAGGACTCGAATTGATAGCCTTTAACGAAATCATATTTATTCAGATATTCACATATTTCGTCTGTGGCTTTCCCGAATTTGGATATTTCAGACTCATTTTGGGCCAAATATCCAACAAACCCTGTCATGGCATCTCGATCCTTACGAATCGTTTCAGCAATACTGGGTATCGCTCCGACAGCTTTTAATAATGTATTGTATTGCATATTCATCACACTTCAGTTTTAATCCTTTGCAATAAAGAATAATATAACAGCTGCTATTATGAGCACGGTCAAAACCACTTTCCAATAATTAATTATCAAGAGCACCCCTCCAACAATTCCTGTAGAAATCCCCACCCACTTCCAAATTTTCTTCAGTCTTTCTTTTCTTGCATATTCTACTTGAGAATAATAATACGATTTTGTGATGTAGCTGTTAACCAGGTTGGAATGAAAACCATAGTGCTGGTCATTCTCTAACCAAGGATGTTCATTCACAGTCGCCTTTATATCTTTGCTCCGCCTATCAACCAAATCCTTTAGATTGCTTTTAATCTGTGACAAATCAAACGCTCGTGTTTTTGTGTCAGAGTGGAGCAAATCATTTACTTTATCTATCATTCTCTCTGTGTCCTCTTTCCACTTGTTGGCGTTCCTTGTACACAAATAATCATACACCCCCTGCAACTCACTCTTTTCATCCTCAAAAGATTTAACGACCATTTGAGCTTGCTTCATAATGTCGCCAAGTATTGGTTTGTATTTCTCAATGTCAGCATAACACATCTTTGAAGCCATTTCATTTACAACACTTTGGAATCGAGTTACTACAGCTTTTTTGTTGTGTCGGTCAGCATAACCTTTTATAGAACCAACTGATTTTTGTGTCTTTTCCAACAATGTGTTTATTTGTTTGGCCGCGTCAATCCTTTTATTGATTTCTCCCAAGTCATCCTGTCCCGAATGAGGGAACGCATCCACGTAACGACGAATTTCGGCCAAATAGGCTTTGAACTTGCCCAACACATTCATATTGCTGTCAATAGCTTCGTTGATCTGATAAAGCACATCCCCGTCGCTCTCAAATTGACTACGAATTGAAATTAACTTTTGCGTGTTTGCTTCAGCCAATGCAACCGCCTTTTCGGTCTCCTCTAATTTTAGTCTCTCTTTACATTTGATAGCCAAATCCCTACATAGTCCAATGGCTCTTTGCGAGCCATAACGGTCTGGATGAACAGATAATTTCTTCGCTTCTTCTCCCATCGTAGCCAATTTAGAACGGAGCAACAGCAAGGAATCGATTTTTTTGTTCATATCGTCAAACTGGAACCCGCCTCTAAAATCATGGCCGTCAAGGTATGACTCTACCTGTGCCTTTGCCTGAACGAACTTTGAAATATCAGCTTCTCCATTTACAACTTTATCCGCAATGGAAACCATAGAGGCTTTATCTCTAACGATGCCTTTTTGTCCTTCATCAAAAATGCCAATGGATTTGATGAGGGTTTCGTATGAAAAGGATGAAGTAGAACTATCAGGCATAACGGTACTTTTCAAAGAGATTAGTCATAAATTCAACAACCGAATTTTTCTTTCCTTCGGCCGTAATGTCCGAATAGGCTTTGCACTGCTCATACGCCTCGCCATCAGCTTTGGCATTCAGCACTATCATCAGCCCACTTTCCTCTGGCGGAGCTACTTTCAAGCCGCCAAGAAACATGTTGGCCACATCAGCACCTTTCAACAAAATCATGTTCTCAAACAACGGGAACTCCTTACTGGTCAAGACGCCATTTGTTTTGAACATAGTTTCGTAAGATAAGCAATGGATTATACAATGTATTCCTAAAGGCCCTCCTTCGGTGAGTAGTGTGACCAACTTCTTCGCAGCGGCAGATGGTTCAGCACCGAATTTACCTGCCTGAGGTTTTAACTCATAACAATTCTGTGCATTCATAATGGCCAGGACGATTCTCTCTTCAGTCATTTTACCTTCCTTTTGCTCTGCTTTCCGACGCTCCAATTCTGTACAAATGTCATCTATGTATTGTGCCGCATTTCGTGAAGTTCCGATGGTAAAGACCTCCGAGACATCTTGCATTCCTTTCAATGCACCTTGATACTCATCACCAGCATTAAAGCAGTCCAACACATATATCTTGCTCTTGGGATTGCTGTATCCCTGCAGTTGAACCATTTGCACCATCATATCATATATCATGGTTTTATAATCATCGCCAACGATTAGTGTATTAGAATTTTGTCGGCGTTGATAGCGAATCCTGGTATGAGTTTCACGCAACAAATCCGGCTTGCCTACATAAACATCGCAATATTGCGGATTCTTCGCAAAAGTTATCGCTGAAATGCTGTCATAAATCTGCAAATTATCAGCAATGTCGGCATCAGTCCCAGACTCACACAGATATGGCCTATGTACATTTCCATACTTATGCTGATATAGTTTGGCCAGATACTCAACATGATCAAGATAATGTTTGGTGAAAGCAGATTGAAATTCCACGTTCATGGTCACATTTCCGTCAGCAGTGTTGTTCATTATCGTCTGGCCTTTTCGTGTCAGGGATTTTGCTGAATCGTTTCGAATAACCGTTTTGCTGTCCATGTCCAAAAGATTAAGGGCAAAACGATAGGTTATTTGTTTGTCTGCATCCCCAAAATTAACCCCACTGATAGACTGGGTACACAGAATAATACTAATGCCGAACTTTCGCCATTGTCGAATACCATTACACAAAGCTTCTTTGGCAGCAATGGTTGTCGGGTCTGTAGATAAAAATAGGAAATGAAACTCATCCATCACAAAAACAATACGAAGTAGTTTGTCACCTGTCAGTTCTCTATAGGATGCCAAATTTGTCACCTGCTTGCCTTTTTCTCGTTGAGCTTTCTGGAATAGATGTGAACGTTTTTTGGCTTCCAAAACCAAGTCATTAAGCATCCTTAATGCATACTCTTTGTTGTTTGAAAGCATAAGGGATTTTACATGTGGCAGTTTCTTATAAATGCTAAAGCTGGCACCTTCTGCAAAATCAGCCAAATAGAAGCACAATTCATCAGGTGAATACTTCATTGCCGCATTGACAATGATGTTGTGCAAAAGCACCGTTTTACCATAACCAGGACGACCAGCAATCAAGGCAAAGAAATCATTGCATGTGCTGTCGTTATCATTGGCAAGATAGAAATCAAACATCTTCGTTGACGAAATATAGCCAATGGGTACTTTGATGCCGTCTGAAGAATTGCCAGACCACACCAAATCCTTCTTTTTCAAATCTTCGATCCATCCGTCAAGCGAATAAACAACCTCCCTTTGTTTCATTCCATTAATGAAATCTACACATTCTCCTACATTCTTCGGCAATTCCAGATCAATTGAGGGAATTACATTTGTAGGGAACTTTTGCGTCCAGTTTTCGAATGAGATCTTTCCGTCCGCGCCTTTGTTAATCCACGAACACGGTTTCTTGAAGCGTTGTATATCAAAATCCCTTGGAGTCGGATTCTTTGTGCTATAGTTAATGAATATCTTAATCCCAACCCTTGCTGCATTACCGTTGTCAATTAGTCTGAGTAAGTCGTCAATCGATTGGGAAGTGAAACCATTTGGAAAATCGTCGATAAACACAAAATGATAAGGCAGAGCCATTTCTCCTGCGCTGGCATTATAGGCATCAATATCAGGATACCGCCCCGAAAAAACGCGGTTAGCTTCGCTGATTTCCTTGGCCAAACCAGCAATCATCTGTGTCACATCATCTTGCCTATAAACCATTTGGTTCTTAAACATGGAATTGTTTATCGAGGAAACTATAGGAAAACTTGTTCCAAAGTCCATATCAACAATTGACACCTTTACCAAATTCATTCTGGTTGACAATAACAGGCGTAGAACGATGCTTTGAAAAAGGTTGGGCACTTTTTCAGCGTCATTACCGAAATTCATCATCACAGCATTAACCTTTGTAGGCAATAGGAGTGGGATGTTAAGCTTGTCGATGACCTTACCTTGTGAATTAATCATTTGCAACGTGCCGTATTTGAAATACTCTGGAGCAATGGAACTGGCTGGTGCCTCCATCTCCGATTTCCAATCAGACATTGCAGCAGAATCATCTCGTGTCTTGATGAGTCTGTTTAATGCCTCAACATTGTCTGCAATCTTTTTAAGAGCTTCTTTCTGACGTTTTTGCAGATGCTCAATCCCTCTTTTCAAGAATTGTTCGGTATGTTGCTTTAACTCACTCATATTCTTTCTTAAACGGTCAATAATTCTACGATTTTCCTCGCATCTCCTTTTCTATACCCTTCCGACCAGTAGGTGGCACCGCCATTGGTTTCAATCCGCACATCCGCAAAGAAAACACGTTCTTGCAATGAAACCGAGGATATGTTGCTCATGAGAATGGTGTTCGTCCGATGTCCAAAAACGTAACATTTGGTAATCAACACACGGTCAATGTCAATCTCCATAATATCAGGATACAAGACATTGTCTTCATGAGAAATCCTATGAGCAGTGAAGGTATACATGTTCACTAATTATGCCAATTTTATACTATAATAAATCAATTTGAAAAAAGAAATGATAAAAAAAGGCACAGCCATCAGTACCGAAAGAAAACAAAACGACAAGATCTTGAAAAAGAATTCTAACGGTCCTTGAGCAAAAGAAGTTCCCGCAAAAATATTGCTTCGCCAGGTCTCTCCCACACCGATCAACGATATGCCAGCCAATCCTAAAGTTAGCACTCCGATTAGTGCTGCTTTGCGTTTCTGTTGGTAAATAAGTCTTGTATGCGCGTCCATTAACAATCTGTCTATATAAGGCAACAAAAATATTGAAATACAATTCATTATGCAATAAGCAACTATCAACTATTCATTGCTGTTTTTTATCTATAATTATTGTCGAAAACGTAAAATAATAGTTTACATACCATTCGAAACCAAAGCAAACACAAAGTAGAGCAGGACTTTGCACTGCCACTGTGTCAACCAAATAGATTTTGAAAAAACTACTGCAGGAAATTGAATCAATACCAATGTCTAATCAACGGCGTCCCAAAATATTTTCCCGCCAAGCTTTGTGGGTTTTTCTTCGGCAACTCCCTGAATGCTTCCCTCCACATTGTTTCAAACAACGTACTGTCTTTTGCCAAATTCTGCTTTATAGCCTTGGCTACAACAATCCGCTGCTGCCAGACAGAGTCTCGCTTCAACGAATCTATCTCCTCGCACATCAGCGTGTCCGGATTCCCTGCGGTGTCACATTCAAGTATCGTCAAATACAGATCACCACGTCTGGAATGAACATAATCCCTCAAGTCCTTCATATCCGGATATATCTGTCCCAACAAATCTTTTCGTCCCCGATACACCAGGACATCATAGATATTCAATGTCCGATGCCATCCACCTATATTAACATATATATCAAAATAGGGATCCACTTCCCATGTAGGCACATAATGATGATACATAGCATACCGTAGCATCAGAAACAGCTCTTCATCGGAGGCTTCGCTCACCACACGGGAAAAACGCCTCTGCTCCGCCCTATATTCAATTTCGGGTAGGCATTTATAGAACAAATAGCAGGAAATAGGTACAATAACAACAATCATTACAATGGCTACTGCCCAAAATATTTTTGCTTTTTTGGATAGATGTTTCATAATATTTTACTGCGCAATAAACTGATTGATATGTAGGCGATTTGGGATTGTTTCATACCCTCTGTGAGGTCCAGTACTCCGAGTAGCACTTGAAGAAATCGTGGTCCAAAATACCACAAATCTTCAGCAACAGGTCCGTATATATCCACTTTCGTTCGAAAAGCTTATACATGTTCTGGCGCGAATAGCCCAACTGCGCGGCCAGCCACGTGATGCTGCGGCCCTGCTTGCGCAATTCCGCTTTAATGAGATGTCCGATATGCGGTTCTCCGGCGGGTAAATGTTCATTTTTGTTCATAATCGTCTTGCCAGTTTTTCATTTTGTGGAGATAATCGCGCTCTGTAACAACAACCCTATCTCCATGTCACCCCAACAAAAAAAGTGGAGCCTATTTTTTCTAGCATCCTCAACGTAGGGCTTGGACTCCCTGTATGTAAGACACTGGAAAACAAGCCCCACCTGGTTGGCAATTACTCAACAGGCAAGCTTTATTTCCGGAGTCCGTACATACTTTGAATTGTCCAAGTTCACGTTGACGGACAAGCGAAAACACGCTTTCTTTTCAATAAAAAACCGCTGTCCTGCCTCTCAGCAGAACAACTGGGCAAAGATACAAAAAAATGCGGCAAAAAATAGAAAAATATTTTTCAATCTACAATGTATAACAAAAAAGTTATATATTTGCCACGCAATCAAAAAAAAACAAAATAACATGAAATGGAGCGAATTAATAAAAATCGCTGAAAGGCACTCCAACATATAACAGCATGAAAAGTACGGCGTTAATAGAATTAGGAAAAGATGGTTCGTTCACCGTCTTCACCTCCGATACCCAATTCACCATCATTGGGGAAGGAAACACAGTGGCCGAGGCCAAAATGGATTTTGAGAATTCCTTGAAAGAAATGATCCGCTTTTTTGAAGAAGATGGCATCCCGGATCCGGACAACCTGCGAAACATAAAATTTGTGTACAAATATGATTTGCCTTCGTTCTTGAGTTACTACAAATTTTTCAACATGAGCAAACTGGCCGAATACGCCGGAATAAACCCGTCGCTAATGCGGCAGTACAAAAAAGGACAATATGTGTCAGAAAAACAAGTGTCCAAAATACAAACTGCCATCCACAAAATCGGGAGGGAGCTTGCTTCCGTAAAACTTATCTGATTCCTTGTGTTACAAATGAGAGAATACAGACAATCCTCTAATCTCTAATCTTTTTTCTACACCAAATTCGAGAACCCCATGAAGGCCATGGCCAGGATGCCGGCGGTGATGAGGGCGATTGGGACGCCTTTCATGCCTTTAGGAATCTCCACTAACTCCATCTGCTCGCGCAAGCCCGCGAAAATGACGATGGCCAGCGTGAAACCGATGGCGATGAACACCGAGTAAATGGTGCTGTCAATGACCGAGAATCCATGGGCAGCAATGAGCGGCTGCTCCGTGACCTTGATGGCGATACCCAACACCGCACAGTTCGTGGTGATCAGCGGCAAATACACGCCCAAAGCCCTGTACAACGACGGGCTCATCTTCTTCAGCATGATCTCCACCATCTGCACCAAGGAGGCTATCACCAAAATGAATACGATGGTCTGCAGGAAGGTGATGTTCAACGGGACCAAAACATATTTCTGAAGGGCCGAGGTGACCAACGTGGCCAACGCCATCACAAAGATGACGGCCACACCCATGCCCAAAGCGGTGTTGACTTTGCTGGAAACGCCCAAAAACGGACAAATACCGAGGAACTGCACCAATATGATGTTGTTGACGAGAACAGCTCCGATTAACAATAATATATATTCCATAATTTCAATTTTTTCGGGTTTATTTCCGTAGAGACGTGCCATGGCGCGTCTCTACCATGAATATTTATTTTGCGGCACACATTTTATTTTTGCGTTTGGCCTCCACACGGTTGATGATATGGCGCATCAGGGCCATGATGAAACCGAGCACGAGGAATGCGCCGGGAGCCAACACGAAAATCAAAATATTGTAATCGGCCGGGATGAACTGGTGACCCATGAACGAACCAGCACCGAGGATTTCACGCACCGCAGCGATGAGCACCAACGAAATCGTGAAACCGATACCCATTCCCAGTCCGTCCAAAATGGAGTCAAACACGCCGTTTTTGCTGGCAAAAGCCTCCGCACGGCCCAACACGATACAGTTCACCACAATCAACGGGATGAACACGCCCAGGCTCTCGGACAACGCCGGCACAAAACCTTGGATGATTAAATCGACCATACTCACAAACGTGGCGATGATGACGATAAAGCACGGAATACGCACCTTGTCTGGAATCACATTCTTCAACAGGGAGATGATGATGTTGGACATGAGCAACACAAACGTGGTGGCGGCGCCCATACCGAGGGCGTTGTTCACCGAGGTGGTCACGGCCAGCGTAGGACACATACCGAGCACCAAAATAAGGCTCGGGTTCTCCTTGAAAAATCCTTTGGTTAATATTTTAATTTTACTCATGGCATTCCTCCTTTACTGTCTTAAAAACGTTATAAGCTCTTTGCACCGCATCGCAGTATGCACGCGAGGAGATGGTGGCTGCGGTGATGGCATCCACATCGCCCCCGTCTTTGGTCACCTGCAGCTTGTACTGCGCAGGATCCTGGTTGTTGAACTGCTTGGCGAAATCGCTCTTGCTCTTGTTGATCTTGTCGCCCAAGCCGGGTGTCTCGCCCGCCTTGATGACTTCCGTATTCAGAATCACGCCGTCCGCGTCAAATCCGACCATCAGGTCGAAGCGGCCAGCGAAAGCCTTTTTGGTGAAGGTTTCCACGCCCGCGCCAAACAGGGTGCCGTCTTTGTTAATCGCTTTGTGCACGAGAATGTCCTCACCCTCATAGTTCACGACGGTATCCGTGATGGTGCCTTCAAATCCGGGCAGCACATCGTTCAGGGCTTTCTCTTTTTTCTGTTTCTGGGAGAGCTCAATAGGGCCTTTGGCGAGGGCATATACACCCGTCAGGGCCAACCCCGCCACCAAGGCGATGGAGGTCAACACGACCACCAGCTTTATCAATGATGCTTCTTTTTTCTGTGCCATAGTCGTCTTGTTTTAAGGTTATTTAGCATACGTTTTGGGCTTGAAAGCTCTATTGATGAGCGGCACAAGCGCATTCATAATCAAAATGGAGAAGGAGACGCCTTCGGGATACGCACCGAACATACGGATGATGATGGTGAACAGACCGCAGCCGCAGCCGAACACGATCATGCCCCAAGGGGTCATCGGGGAGGTCACCATATCCGTGGCCATGAAGCAGGCGCCGAGGATGAGACCGCCGGCGAGCACATGGAAGAACGGGTTGGCATACTGCGTAGGATCAATCAGCCAGAAAATTCCCGAGAAGACGAACACCGTGAGGATAAACGAAACCGGGATATGCCAAGTGATGACTTTGCGGATCAGCAGGAAGATGGCGCCAATGAGCAGGGCGATGGCGGACACCTCACCGAAGCTGCCGCCCATCTGGCCCACCAGCATGTTCATGTACGTGGGCATCTCCACGTTGGCACCCTCTTTCAGAATTCCGAGCGGCGTGGGACCCGTGATGGCATCGGTAAAGCCCCAAATCGGAGTCGGCACCGGCCAGGAGGTCATGGCCACCGGGAAGGCGATGAGCAGGAACACGCGGGCCACCAAAGCGGGGTTGAAGGGGTTGTGTCCCAAACCGCCGAACGGCATCTTGGCAATGCCGATGGCCACGATGGCACCCACCACCATCATCCAGATCGGAAGGTTGGCGGGCACGTTGAAAGCCAAAAGCACACCCGTCACCACGGCAGAACCGTCGCTGATGGTGGGCTTCACCTTCATGATAAAACGCTGGATGAGGTACTCAAAAAGCACACAGCAGCCAACGGACACTAATGTCAGAATGATCACCGGCAGTCCAAAATAGTAAATGGACACCAAAAACGCCGGCATTAACGCAATCACCACCGACCACATGATCTTCTGCACAGAATCATCACTGTGGACGTGCGGCGAACCGGAAACATTTAATAATCTGTTCATTTATAATTGGTTTTTAATAATTTTCTCTCTTAAAACATCCCCCCACCCCTCACTTCTCACTCCTCACTTCTCACTCCTAACTTCTCACTCCTAACTTCTCACTTCTCACTCATCACTCTCATCTCTAATCTCTCATCTCTCAACTCCCTATAGCTGTCCCTTCAACGCCAACAGCTCGTACTTGGCCTTCAACAACTGGATGCCATGCAACTCCTGGTTCATCAACGACTGCATCTCATCGTTGTGCTGACGGATATAGTCGATAACGGTGATTGTGCCGTTCATCAGCTGACTGGAATAGGTTTTGGTCAACGATTTGTACTTCTCGGCAATCGACTTGTCCAAAATCAACAGTTTCTCTATACGGTTGATTTCGTTCAACTTATCCTGGATGGCAATCTGGTTGGATTTCTTGAAATCCTCCTCCTGGCTTTTCAGGATACTCTTCTGAATGTCAATTACTTTGCCCACGCCAGTGGTTCTGGCCCAGTCGATGAGCGGCACTCTCAAGTTCACACCTGCCATGTAGTACCAATCGGGCCTGCTGAAATAGAACTGGTAGTCGGGACGACCATAACCGCCCGTGGCGAACAGGGAAAGTTTCGGAAGGCTGTTGGAGAGGTGCAACTTCCGTTGGAAATCCATCTGTTTGGACTGGTTTTCGAAGATGGCAAACTCCAGTCGGTGCGAGGGTCCCAGGTCATCGGTCACCGGCACGGCAGGAATCTCAAATTCCATGTTGCTCAAATCCTTGCCAGTCAAAATGGAAAGGGAGGAGATGATAGACTCGCGACGGGAATTCAACTCGTCGTGGTTCTGCTGCATCTTCAAGGCTTCCAGTTCCAGTTGGGAAAGAGTATTCTGCGGAATGACGCCTTCTTTCAACAGCACCTTGAGCTGGTTAATCTGATCATCAAACGTACTCTGCACATTTTCAATGATTTCCATCTGTTTCTCCACAATGAGAAGATTCAGGTACAGGGAAATTACATTGGATTTTATCTCATTGATAGACAATTCAATCTTGTAGATTTCAGCATCATTTTGCAGGCGCGCATACTGGCGTCCGTAAAACATCTTGGCACCTTCAAACAGCACTTGTTCCAGGTCCAGGCCGATATGATACTGCATTCTGGACAAGGACGGCGTTTCCTCAAAAGGAGGAAGCGGGGAGTTGACATCCAACATCGGCGCATCGGCAGACTGGTAAGAAAAACGGCCGTTGATGGCAAGTTGCGGATAGAGATGAGATGCCGCGTTGTGAAGACTTGTCTGCAAAATCTGCTCATTCAGTTCTTTTTGCACATTGGCGGAAGTCTGGGCCACGGCCCACTGCTGGCACTGGTCTATGGTTACGACATTCTGTGCGAACAAACTAAAAGACAATAAGATAGATATCGTGAGCAGGTATATTTTCTTCATACGGAAAAACTGATAATATTCGTATTTTATAAAACCTGCAAAAATACATTTTTTTAACAAAAAAGCAGGGAAATATTGCCAATAAATATTTTTATAATTGTTGATAACATTACGTCGGCAACAAGACATTTTTGTATCTTTGCAGGCTAAAATTTAATATGAATTGAAGAAGCAAGACATTCAAAAGGTTAAAGACGCCTTGCAGCATACCAAGCGGATTTCCATCGTTTTCCACTTCAATCCTGATGGTGACGCGGTAGGTAGCGCATTAGCGTTGTATCATTATTTCAAGGATGACGGATACGAGGTGTCGGTAGTTTCGCCCAACCCATTCCCGAGTTTCCTGCACTGGATGAAGGGCAGCGACCAGATCATCATTGCGCAGGGGAACCTGACGAAAGCCCGCAAGGCCATCAAGGAGGCGGACATGCTGTTTGTGGTCGATATGAACGCAACGCACCGCGCCGGGCAGGATCTCCAATACGCGATTGCCAAGGCCAAGGGTTTCAAGGTGCTCATCGACCACCATGTGCAGCCCGAGCTGGATTGCGATGTGATGTACTCCACCCCGCAGACGAGCTCTGCCAGCGAGCTGGTATATCACTTCCTGTACCGCTATCTCACCCCCAAGCGCAAGTTCACGCGTCCTATCGCCGAAGCGCTCTACGTGGGCATCATCACTGACACGGGCTCCGTGACCTACTCTTGCGACCACCCCAGCACCTACGACGTGCTGCGCAAGCTCATCGCCTCCGGCATCAACGGGGAAGAGATTCACCGGAAAGTCTATGACAACTACACCGAGAGCCGCATGAAGCTCCTGGGCCTCGCCTTGTCGCAACGACTGACCGTGATGGCCGACTACGGGGCATCTTACATGTATCTGACCAAACAGGATCTCAAAGACAACAATTTCCAGATTGGCGACACGGAAGGGTTTGTCAACTACGGCCTTTCCCTCAACACGGTGCATTTCACGGCTTTCTTCCTGGAGCGCGAGAACCGCATCCGCTTCTCCTTCCGCTCGAAAGGGAAGGTAGATGTGAACCTGTTCGCCCGCAAATATTTCAACGGCGGTGGCCACCACAACGCAGCCGGCGCATTTTTCGACGGCACTGTGGAAGAGGCCATCCAACATTTTGTAAACTCCGTCAAGGCAGAAGTGAAACCTGCCAAAAAGACAAGAAACAAAAGCAAATAAGTGATCCTGAACCCCAAACATATTGTTTTCTCGTGCCTGCTATTGGGCGCTCTGACGATTGCCGGATGCCACAACCGGGAAACCGGCAAAGTGGTGAGTTCCAGCCAGACACCCCAAGAGGACGCAGAACAGCCCTACATCGAAGGCAACAAGGAGATTATGCGGTTGGAGCAAGAGGAGATGGAGCTGTTTATCAAACGATACGGCTGGAAAATGGAACGCAGCGGCACGGGATTGTACTACCAAATTCTATCCCCAGGGCACGGCAATCTGTTTCACGAAGGCGATACCGTAACGCTCAAATACCGCACTTTCCTGTTGAGCGGTGAGCGCATCTACGACTCCGAAAGCGACGGGCTGAAGACCTTCAAGGTGGCCCGTTCCGAAGAGATTGTGGCGTTGCACGAAATGACCACCCTGCTGCGCCCCGGCGCCAAAGCCCGCCTCGTCATCCCCTCCCACCTCGCCTACGGCGTGAGCGGCGACGGCAACAAAATCAACGGGCGCATGCCGATTGCAATGACGGTGGAATGCGTTGGGAGATGAGAGATTAGAGATTAAAAGATTAAAAGATTAAGAGATTATAAATTAGAACATTAATAACTTTATAAACCAAATAATTTTATGGAAGAAGAAAAAATTGAACAAGAAGAAATCGTTACAACGAATGAGATTCAACCTGAAGCTCCGAAATCAAAAAAGAAACTTTGGATCATCCTCGCCATCGTGTTAGGCGTATTGGCCGTGGCAGCCCTGATATACTGTCTTACCGGCGGATGCAGCAAATACAAAGGATACAAGAAAGACCGCACGACTGGCATCTACTACCAGTTCTTCGGCGACATCCATGACACCGCCGCCATGCCCAAGACGGGCGACCTGGTTGGCATCCTGTTCTCCCTGCGCGCCGGCGACTCCCTGCTCATCCCGATGAGCCCTAACGAGATGCTGATGGACTCCCTTTATGAGGGTGATATTTTCGCTGCCATCCGCATGATGCACGTGGGTGACTCCGCTTCCTTCATCCTGGATGGACCAGAATTCTTCAAGCATTTCATGCAAGACACAGTCTATCCTTTCGGCAAAGATCCCCTCTATTTCGACGTGAAACTGTACGGCCAGATGCCCGCTGCCCAATTCCAGCAGATGCGTGCCGAGTATGAGAAAATGATGATGGAAAAACAGGCTGAAGAAGTGGAAAGCATCAAAAAATATGTGGCTGACAACAAAATCAAAGTCGATCCCACTCCGGAAGGCATTTACATTGTCACCACCAAGAAAGGTACCGGCGCACAACCGCAACCCATGCAGACAGTCACCGTGCACTACACCGGAAAACTCCTGGACGGCACCGTATTCGACAGCTCCGTGAAACGTGGCGAGCCCTTCTCTTTCATGTTGGGCGCCAGACAGGTCATCCCGGGCTGGGAAGTCGCCGTATCCAAGATGCATGTGGGCGAGAAGGCCACTGTGCTTATTCCTTCAGACTTTGCTTACGGCGAACGCGGCAACTACGCCATCCCGCCGTTCTCCCCGCTTGTATTCGACATTGAAGTGCTGAGCGTCAGCGATGCTGAATAAATTATGAGACAACTGTCATTCCGACATATTACCGTTCTCCTTCTGGGGCTTGTTATCCTGTTTTTCGCTTCCTGCAACCGTAAAAAAGACGCAGCCAGCGAGGAAATCAAGGGAAACCAACCCTCCTCGGAAGCCGTGACCGTATCCGACAAGGACCCCGTCAATATTCCTTTGCAACTGTTGGACACAGTGCACTATTACTACGGCATGGTGGAAGACAGCTGTTTCTATTTCAAAATAAGCAAAACAAGCAAGAATTCCATTTCAGGGCACTACTATCCGGTCGGCAAATCTGTCTGGCTGGAGTCAGTGCCCTTTTCCATCGTTTACGACAAGAAGGATTATCATTTTCGGGCTAACGGCAAAGATAAGGAAATTCATTTCAAGATTGTCGTGGACACTGCTTCTATTTCTGGAAAATTTGCCACAGACCCTGCGGGACTCAAAACCCATTCCTTTTTCTTCAAACTGTATGCAGAACCTCCATTTACCGAGTACCGCTCGAAACGGTTCCAAGGGGATGTTTTTCCGGTGGAAGTTCTAAACAACGTTGTATATGGCAAAGCTAAAGGCTACTGGACCTCCTACCCGATGAACGACTCCAAATTCCTCAAGATGCTCACGAAGACCATCGGAAAGACCATCTCCTACAAGAATCTGGATTTGGACATGGACATTTACATGCCCGAAGGAGACACCATGGCGCTGCATCCGCTCATCGTTTTCATGCACGGCGGCGCTTTCTATTTTGGAGACAAAGGGGCGCAAACCATGTCGCTGTGGTGTCAGCATTTCGCCAAAGCAGGCTATGTGACGGCCTCCATCAATTACCGTCTGGGATTCCAGTTCACCAAAGCCTCCATCCAGCGATGCGGGTACATGGCCATCCAAGATGCACACGCGGCGCTCCGGTATCTGGTGGCGCATGCCCAAGAGTACGGCATCGACACCACCGCCATCTTTGTGGCCGGCACGAGCGCCGGAGCCATCACAGCCCTCAATGTGGCCTTCCTGACCAACAACACTTGCCCCTCTTTTGTAAAAGAGCGCCATTTGGACAGCAAACTCGGCGCCATGGACCGTTCTGGCAACAACCTCACCAACTCCTTCAAAATCAAAGCTGTAGCCAATATGTGGGGCGCTTTGTACGATTTGTCTGTCCTGAAAGACAAGCGCATTCCCATCATCTCCTTCCATGGCACTGCCGACAATATCGTCCCCTACGACGAAGGATTTCCTTTCGCTTCTTTAAAAAGCGACATCGGGGAGATGCTGTTCGACAAGATGTACGGTTCCAAAGCCATTCACGAGCGCATGGACCAGCTGCACATCCACAACGACTTCTACCCCATAGAAGACAAAGGGCACTCGCCCTTCACAGATTCCGACGGCAGCATCAATTCCCTTTACTATTTCATCCAAAACAAGATACAGGAATTCTTCCTGCATGAGCTGAGCGGAAACACTGCCATCGCTTACGACAAGCAGAACCCCTCCGAGTTCTCCATCGTCAACCCCAATGTAAAATCCCTGAGCTGGAAAGTGCAAGGCGGTTTCATCACAAGTTGCCACGAGCAGACCATCTCCGTAAAGTGGCGCAATGACAAGTCCGAGCACTCTGTCACTGCCTCCGGAGCACTGAACAACGGGGCAACTTTCAACAAGAAGCTTAAAATCAAACATTCTTAACAAAATTGGCCAAACACCATCATCGCTATGTCTCACCACAGCACCCTTTCAAGAGCCATTCTCCTTTGTATCTGCATTTTATGCCTGTTTGGATGCTCCAAACTCCGCAGCAAGGTGGAACCGAAGCCGCATTGGTTCAAGTATTACAGCGCTTTCAACAACAACGACTATCAGACCTACTTCCTGAACAGGATGGGGAATGACAGCCTGTTTGCGCAGGCGCCGTACACTAAGTGGCTATATGGCAGCAACCCGTCTCCCATTTGGACCACCAACGGCTTCCAGGAACACAAGACGCAAGAACTGCTGGATTTCCTGATGCATTCATACGAGCACGGCATCCCGTCTTCCTTTTTCGGATATGACAGCTTAGTGGAGACCATACGGCAGCTCCATGACCACGTTTTTCCCAACAACGACAGCATCTATCCTGTGCTATTCGATCTGGAGCAATCGTTGAGCACGGCATACGTGAAGTATGCGCAAGCGCTGCAATACGGAGCCACTGATCCCAAAGTGGTCAACGGAGGCAAATGGCTGTACGAGATGACCTATCCCGACAGCACATTCTATCAAAAGCTGGCAACAGGCATCACAGATGTGAGTAATACTTTGGAGGCCCTGCAACCCACCGACAGCAACTATGTGCAACTGCAACACGAATTGTTGCGCCTCTATCCCTTGAAAGACACCACCTGCAAAACCATCCCGATAAAATCTGTCAAATCGGGCCAGAGCAGCGATATCATCCCTTTGATTTGCCAACGCCTTCGCATCACCGGAGAACTGTCCGAGAGCTTTCCGGACACCAACCGGCTGACACCAAAGGTCTTGGCGGGCATCAACACTTTCCGTGCCGCCAACAACATTCCTGTATGCGACTCATTGGGCAAAGAGACCATCGAGAAGCTCAACCGACCGGTATCGTACTATGTGGACAAACTAAGTGCCAACATGGAACGCCTGCGTTGGAAGACCAAAGCCGTGAAGGGAGAAAACCGCATCGTGGTCAACCTCCCCGACTTCACCCTGCAGGCATTCCTGCATAACAAGCGGGAGGTGTTCACCAAGATTTGCTGTGGAAAGACACAGAATCCCGCCGGCAATCCGTCGCGCGTGCGCAATGGCATCACCCGTGCCTTCAAGGCTGAGACACCGCTGTTGCACAGCGAGATACGGAGAATCGTGCTCAACCCCGAATGGAACATCCCCTACGATATCCTGAAAAACGAATACTATCCCAAACTCTGCAAGAGCAACACGGCGGTGGTTAACAAGGAAAAACTGTACATCATAGACACGCGGAATGGCAAGTACGTGGCTCCGGAGTCCATCGACTGGACCAAGGTAAACCGCAACAACATCCCCTACCGCATGTTCCAGAGTTCCGGACGACACAACGCCTTGGGAATGGTCAAGTTCGACTTTGCCAACACGGAGTCGGTATATTTGCACGACACCAACAACAAGGGCGCGTTCAAGCGCAGAGTGCGCACCTTCAGCCACGGCTGTGTGCGCGTGGAGAATCCTTTCGACCTTGTAGATGTGCTTTACAAGCTCAACGAGTTCGATGAATGGGAGTTGGAGCGATTGGGCATGCTCGTGGGTCAGGAGCCGACCACCAAGAAGGGCGAGAAGTATCTGGAAAAAATGGAAGAGAAGGAGGCCGAATATTATGAAAAGCTGTCGGATGAGCAGAAACAATTCTACCGCAAGCTGCGTCCCTCTTCCGTCATGTTAAAGCAAAGAATGCCCCTGTTCATCGAGTACAACACCTGCTTCGTCGGCGACGATGGGATTATTCAATACAGGGAGGATATGTACTATAAAGATGGGAATATACTACATGTGTTGAATGATGAGAGATGAGGGATTAGAGATTAGAGATTAGAGATAAAAAAGCGAGGGCGTCGCCCTCGCTTTTTTTTGTTTATTTCAGTAAGCGGAAGAACTCTATCAGGAGGTCCCAGCACATCTGGACCGTCTTGATCTCCAGTTTCTCATCAGGAGAGTGAACACCGCGCAGGGTCGGTCCAATGGAGACCATATCCAAGTCCGGGTACTTCTCGGAGAAGAGTCCGCACTCCAGACCAGCATGGATAGCCAGCACTTGAGGATCTTTCTTGAAGAGGTTCTTGTAGGCATCCACAAGTACGCGAAGCACTTCGGAATCCGGGTTGGGGTTCCAACCTGGATAGCCGTCGCCGGAGACCACATCCGCGCCGATCATCCAGAAGGTGGTGGACACCTTATCCACGATAGCCTGCTTGCGCGACTCCACGGAGCTGCGCTGGCTGGTGGTGATGATAATCTTGTCACCGTCTTTCTTGACAGATGCCAGGTTGGTAGAAGTCTCCACAAAGCCAGGGATATCCTGTGACATAGCTTGTACGCCGTGCGGGCACACGAGCAGTGCGTTCAGCACGTCAATCTGGAAGGTCTCTTCCAGCACCTTCTCGGCGGCAGGAGCCGCTTCCATGGTCACCGTCACGCCTGCATCGGTGGTATGGAACTCAGCCTTATAGGTAGCGTCCATCTCTTTGATATAGGACTCGAGGGATTCCTGATTCACAGCGGGAACTGCCACCACGGCGAAGCCCTCGCGGGCGATGGCGTTGCGCAGGTTGCCAGCTTGGATGTCAACCACACGTGCACCGTAGTCGCAATAGGCATTCCACAGCACGCGAGTGAGCAATTTCACAGCGTTGCCACGGCCCTTGTTGATGTCATCGCCAGAGTGTCCGCCCTGAAGACCTTTGACCGTAATCTTGTAGAAACAATATTCGTCTTCCTCCAAATCCTTGACATCCTCGTATTCGCATTCCAAGGTAGCCACGGTATCCTTACCACCAGCACAGCCAATGAAGAACTGACCTTCGTCCTCAGAGTCGAGGTTGATGAGCATCTTGCCCGTCATGAAGCCAGCTTCGAGGGCTTTGGCGCCGCTGAGGCCAGTTTCCTCGTCAATGGTGAAGAGGCATTCGATGGGACCGTGTTGCAGTTCCTTGTCATCGAGGATAGCCAGCGCCATAGCCACGCCGATGCCGTCGTCGGCGCCAAGGGTAGTACCTTTGGCCTTGAGCCACTCACCGTCCACGTAGGTTTGGATGGCGTCTTTCTCAAAGTCGAAATTGGTGTCATTGTTCTTCTCGCACACCATGTCCATGTGGGCCTGGAAGATCACAGGGGTGACATTTTCCTTACCGGGAGTGGCGGGTTTGGAGATCAGCACGTTGCCCACCTTGTCGCGTTTGGTGGGCAGGCCCATGGCCTTGCCGGTCTGCTCCAACCAAGCGGAGATTTTCTCCTCTTTCTTGGACGGGCGCGGAATCTTGGTGATTTCATTGAAATAATAGAAAACCTTTGAAGGTTTGAGATTCAGCATTTCTTCGTTCATATTGATGCAATTTTTAAGTTTAGAATTCAAAAAAAGTATAGTTCTGCATTCAACCGAAAGTTATCGTATAAATTTAACGCATTTCTTTCCAAAATCAGCCCCTAATTGTTCAAAAACATCCCCAAAAAGATTCAGGTTTGTACCAAAAACACCTTGCTCTGCTTTCATACTCTTACGAAAAAGTTCTTTACCTTGTTTATCAGAAAGAATGATAATCACTGACATAGAAGTTTTACTATCTGACACATGAGAGGATGTGAGTTGTAACACTTTTACTGTCATTGTAACAGGGGCTTCTCCTTGAGTCACTAAACGGAGCGTTTCCGGGCCATTGTAAACTTTTGCATTAAAAGCATTTGCCATACGACGTTGCATATTACGGACACCTTCATCCCAATCCGATTCTTCAGATTTGAATTCATCAAGACTCATATAATTCACTACGGCATCAGAAAAGTCAACACTTAATAACATTGTCTGATAACCTTTCAAAGAAGAAAGGGCAGACCAATCACTTTCTTCTTGTGCCCTCAAAGTAAAAACGGACATTATAAGCAGGACTGACAAACAAAATTTAATCGCACTCTTCATAAACAACAAATAAAACTTCGGCAAAGATAAGAAAAAAACGTAAATTCTACATTCATTTTCACGCACCCACGGGAGCGGGCATCAACTTGGCACAACGGGTAATAATTTCGTTGGCATTGGCAAAACCGGCATCACAGACTCTTCTGTCCTTGATGCCGTCGTAGCCCATGGACAGGTGCAGGGTGTTATACCCGTCCGCGACTACCGCCAGTAGCTTCTTGTCACGCTTGGCAGCCTCCTCCCTATATTTTCTGATGTCTGGGCGGCCCTTGCGCTTGGATATTCCGAACAATGCGTCAAGCGCAATCAAACATCCGTTCCACAGCGTGTTTCCGGCCATCTTGACATATTTGCCGTCTGAATAGCGGTTCAAATCAGGGTCATAATCGGCTTTTTGGATGACCTCTTCGGCATTGGCCACATAACGACGAGCCTCTTCAATGGGATCTTTTCTTTCCATAGTATTTTGTTTTAATAATTCGGGGCAAAGATACATTGCCTCAAACCGTTTGTCAAGGGGTCGGCAGAAAATATTTTAACCTTAATAATCAAATAGTTACAAATTAACACTATAGCAAATTAAGAAAAGAATGTTAACAGACAACGCCAGATTTGGGAGATTTCGACGATGCAAAACGACACGGTGAACTTTGGGGGTTCCGCCGCCGGTGGCGGCGGAATGGTGGTGGGTTATCGGAAAATGACGGGGATTTCGCGGCGCGCGACACGTTTGCGACAAGGCACGGAACACGCCCGCCGCGAAATATCACAAACGCACCGCCAGCGCCACGCACCATTCCGAATGGCAGAGCCATTCGGAACCTCCAACGTACGCCAACAAAAAAAAAGACTGACACAATGTCAGTCTTTTTTTTGGCACAGATTTTGCAAAACCCTATCGTCTTTTTGAAAAAATCAAATCAAAAAATAATTAACAAAAAAACATCACTATTATGAAATGCAACATTAAACCTTTAGCAGACAGAGTTTTAGTAAAACCTGCTGAAGCTGAACAAAAAACCGCCGGCGGCATCATCATCCCCGATACTGCCAAAGAAAAACCGCAAAAAGGCACCGTCATCGCTGTGGGCCCTGGCAAAAAGGACGAACCCATGACCGTCAAGGTGAACGACACTGTGCTCTATGGCAAATACTCCGGCACGGAACTCCAACTCGACGGCGAGACCTATCTCATCATGAAGGAGAGCGACATCTACGCAATTTGCTAGACAGTAATCAGGGATCAGTAGTCAGGGGACAGTAAACGGTTGTTCCGACGACTCTGGTTACAAATCACCAACAATAAAAATAATAAACCTTAAACTATTACAACAATGGCAAAAGACATTAAATATAACTGGGAAGCCCGCGAAGGCTTGAAAAAAGGTGTTGACGCTTTGGCAAACGCCGTGAAAGTAACCCTTGGCCCGAAAGGCCGCAACGTCATCATTGACAAGAAATTCGGCGCACCGCAAATCACGAAGGACGGTGTCACCGTGGCTAAAGAAATCGAATTGAAAGAGGCCATCGAGAACATGGGCGCACAGATGGTGAAGGAAGTCGCCTCCAAGACCAACGACCAGGCCGGTGATGGTACCACTACCGCTACCGTGCTGGCACAAGCCATCTTCAACACGGGTCTGAAGAACGTGACCGCAGGTGCCAACCCGATGGAACTGAAACGCGGCATCGACAAGGCCGTGTCCACCATCGTGGAGAATCTGAAAGGCCAGTCCGTGGAAATCAACGACAGCCACGAAAAGATTGAGCAGGTGGCCACCATCTCCGCCAACAACGACAGCGCTGTGGGCAAAGTGATCGCCGAGGCCATGCAGAAAGTGAAAAAAGAGGGTGTCATCACCATCGAGGAAGCCAAAGGCACCGACACCACTGTGAAGATTGTGGAAGGTATGCAGTTTGACAGAGGCTACATCTCCCCGTATTTTGTGACAGATGCAGAAAAGATGGAAGCTGTCTATGACAATCCTTACATCCTGATCTACGACAAGAAAATCAGCAACATGAAGGAATTCCTCCCGATTCTGGAGAAGGTTGTCCAAAGCGGCCGTCCTATGCTGGTGATTTCCGAGGATGTGGACAGCGAAGCATTGGCCACATTGGTGGTCAACAGACTGCGTGGTGGCCTGAAGATCGTAGCTGTGAAGGCTCCAGGCTTCGGTGACAGAAGAAAAGAGATGTTGGAAGACATCGCCATCCTGACCGGTGGCACTGTCATTTCCGAAGAAAAAGGCTTCAAGCTGGAAGATGCCGGCATTGAAATGCTGGGCACTGCCGAAAAGATCACGGTGGACAAAGAGAACACCACCATCGTGAGCGGCAAGGGCGACAAGAATGCCATCGCAGGCCGTATCGCCATGATCAAGGCTCAAATCGAGAAGACCACCTCCGACTACGACCGCGAGAAACTGCAAGAGCGTCTGGCCAAGTTGGCTGGTGGTGTGGCAGTCATCTACGTGGGCGCTGCTTCCGAAGTGGAGATGAAGGAGAAGAAAGACCGTTACGATGACGCTTTGCACGCTACCCGCGCTGCCATTGAAGAGGGTATCATCCCCGGCGGCGGTGTGGCTTACATCCGTTCCATCAGCAGCCTGAAGAGCCTCAAGGGCGAAAATGAGGACCAGAAGATCGGTATCGACATCGTGCGCAGAGCACTGGAAGAACCGCTTCGCCAAATTGCCGCCAACGCTGGCAAGGAGGGTTCTGTCATTGTCAACGCCGTGATGAAAGGCAAAGGCGACTATGGCTACAACGCCCGCACCGACCAATTCGTCAACATGATCGAGGCTGGTGTCATCGACCCGACCAAGGTTTCCCGTGTGGCTCTCGAGAATGCCGCTTCCATCGCCGGCATGTTGCTGACGACCGAATGCGTGCTCGCCGAAATCAAGGAAGAGACTCCTGCCGCTCCTATGGGCGCAGGCATGAACCCTGGCATGGGTGGCATGTACTAAACCGAATCATCTAGCACATTTATATCTTTAACAACAAAAAGGCTGCCCGCTGGGCAGCCTTTTTTTCTCGTGCATATCGGACATCTATTGAAAACAAAATGAATGACTAAAAATATATTAAACCATGAAAACAAAATATTTAAGAAAAAAAAATCCCAACATAGCAAACTATGATATGACACGAGATGGCGGTTTCTATTGTTATCATACTGTTGTGTTTTGTTTCCGGCAGCAAAGATACAACCATTTTTACAGTTGTCAAGAGGCAACTGCACGATTTAAAGATAATTAACAGAATGATAAACAGACATTTACACACAACTGTCTCTCTATTCAAATATTATAGAATTTATTAAGAAACAGTTATTAAAATGTTATTTAACGAGAATTTGTAAAATTTGATTAGTTCTTTACTTCCTGTTTCGCATTCAGATTCTCCATGAATTTGTTCTCCAGGAAGGAGAGTCGCCGCAGCGTGTGCCCGGAGAACATCATAATCAGAATTATGGCTATGGTAATCAGAATAACCACCCATTTGGTGTATTTAAAGAAGTTAACCAAGATAGAGAACACGAAGAAACCGGCCAGAATGAATCGGAAAAGGGTCCAGAACACCACGGCGATGGTATTGGCCTTGTTCTCCTGAATCAAATCCACATACATCTGACGCGTTTTGGGCTTATTATGCACCATCCCATACAGGAATGGCAAAATCACCAGCAGTGAAATGGTGGCCAATATCGTATTGTATAGCCACTGAGGCAGTAGCCGTCCTATTTCCAGCTGTTTCACAAAAGGCCACAAATGGTCGAACATGAGCACCATGGCGGCAAAACTGAGCACAAAGAAAATCAGCACCCGGGGCAATGTACTGAATATGACGCTTCCCCAATTCTTATTTCCAGATTTCTTGCCCATAAGACAATACTCATCCATGCGGGCTTTGGTTTCTACCGGAATCCTCTTGTTTAGGAACAAATATATTGGCGTAGCCGCTTTTATCCAGTATGGTGTTGTGAATGTGGTGATTACAGACGCAGCAATGACAACTGGATAGATGTGCTTGGGCATCACGCCAAGCGTAACGCCGACGGAGGCGATGATGAAGGCAAACTCACCGACCTGCGACAAAGTGAAACCTGTCTTAAGAGAATCCTCCAACGAAGCACCTGCAACAAGAGCGGCTCCGGAGGAAACCAACGCCTTGATAACCAACGTGATAATCACCAACGACAGAATCAACTTCCAGTATTGTACCAGAATCTGAGGGTCAATCATCATACCGACCGACACAAAAAAGATGGCCCCGAAAAGGTCCTTGATACTTTTAGTCAAATCAATAATACGCTCACTTTCAATTGTTTCAGACAGAATGGAACCTATCACAAAGGCACCCAAAGCGGAGGAGAAACCCACGTTGTTGGCGATGATCACCATGCCGAAACACAAGCCGATGGAGATAATCAGCAACGTTTCATCATTGATGTACTTTTTTGCCTTTTTAAAGAAGGTTGGGATCACATAAATGCCCACCACAAACCAAAGAATGAGGAAAAACACCAGTTTCACAATGCTCATCAGCATTTCCATGCCTGCCGACTGCTTACTGGCGGCGGCTGTTGACAGGAGCACCATCATCACCACGGCCACCACATCCTGGATAATGAGCACCACCATGGTCAAATCCACAAACGGTTCGTTTTTGAGGTTCAGATCCTCAAATGCCTTGATAATGATGGTGGTAGATGACATGGCGAGCATACCGCCCAAGAAGATGCTCTCCATCACACTCCATCCCATGACAAAGCCCAGCAGCACACCGACGGCTATCATGGCCACAATTTCCAACAATGCAGTCACAAAGGCCTTGCTGCCTACCGTAAAGAGCTTTTTAAAGCTGAACTCCAATCCCAATCCGAATAAAAGAAAGATAATACCGATTTCGGACCAGACTTCGATGTTGGCAATGTCGGCCACGGTAGGAAATATGTTGAGGTGCGGCCCCACCAGGAAGCCTGCTACAATATAACCCAACACCAAAGGTTGGCGCAGGAGTTTGAAGATAATGGTGGTGATGCCCGCTGAAATCAGAATCAGGGCAAGATCGGAAACAAGTTTTAAGTTTTCAGCCATAAAATTTATACAGGGTTATTTTCATTATTATCCAAGTAGTTTTCCCACTTCCATGCGGAGGCAATCATGTCATCCACATTGAATTTGCAATGCCAGTGGAGCAGTTCGTTGGCGCGACTGCTGTCACCATAAATGGCAGGAATATCGCCGGGACGGCGATCGCCAAGCACATAGTTCAGTTTTCGTCCAATCACCTTCTCGGTGGCATCGAGCATCTCCAGCACAGACACGCCATTGCCACTGCCCAGGTTGAACACTTCGCACACTTCTTTGTTGCGACCCTCGATAAGATAATCCATAGCTTTCACGTGCGCATCCGCGATGTCAGACACGTGCAGATAGTCGCGAATGCAGGAACCGTCGCGGGTATCGTAGTCGGTGCCAAAGACGGTCATCTGCGGCTGTTTGCCACTAGCCACGCGCATGATGATGGGAATGAGGTTGTTGGGTTTGTCGGGCGACAGCTCTCCGTTCATACCGGAGACATGTGCACCTACGGGGTTGAAATAGCGCAGGATAAGCGAATGCGTTCCAGGGTTGGCGACCGCCATGCTCTGGATCATGCCCTCCCCTATCTGCTTCGTGTGCGCGTACGGACACATAGCCTGTCCCATCGGGGAGGCCTCGCTCACGGGCAAGTGCTCCACGTCACCGTAAACCGAGCATGATGAGGAGAACAGCATATTCGGCACGCTGAACCGCTGACAGGCTTCCAACACGTTGGCCAAAGCGCCCAAATTATTCCGATAATACATCAGCGGTTGCTCCACCGACTCACCTACAGCCTTGTATGCGGCAAAATGGATGATGCCCACTACGTCAGGGTTTTCTTCAAAGACCTTGAAAAAAGCCTCTTTGTCGCAAATATCCACACGATAGTTCTTCACCTTAACCCCCGTAATTTTCTCCACACGGTCCATGGTCTCCGGTGTGCTGCGCACACAACTATCCACGGAAATCACATCATATCGGCCACTTTCAATCAATTCAATAATGGTGTGGGAGCCTATGTAACCACAACCGCCGGTAACTAATATTTTCGGTAACATCATAAAAATTATTATTTCTACCAAGCTCTTGCCCCTGACGGGGTTGCTCAAGGGAAACTATAATCTATAATCTCTCATCTATCTCCTCACCGTTATCTCCCCAATACACTTCCCTTTGTTGGCCATCTGATAGATGCGAGTATTTCCTATCACAGTGGGTTCTTTCATTTCGTAATGCGAATGACCACCAATGATGATGTCAATGCCGGGCACCTCTTTGGCAATTTGGTAATCGTTCATCTGATCCGCCTCCACGCCCAAATGCGAGAGACATACAATCAAATCACAATTCTGGCTCTTGAGGAAGTCAACCATCTTCTTGGAAACCTCCACAGGGTCAAGATACTGCAGCTGTTTGTATGTGCTTGGAGCGATGAGGGCCTGCAGGTCAACGGTGAGACCGAACACACCGACCTTGTATCCGCCCTTTTCGACAATCATACAGGGTCTTACCACTTTGGCCAGTGCCTTGTTGTGAAACACGTAATTCGCGCACAGGAACGGGAAATTGGCCTTCTTGATGCGCTTAGCCAAGGCTCCGCAACCGTTGTCAAATTCGTGGTTGCCAAGCGTGACGGCATCATAGTGCATGGCGTTCATCAGATAGATTTCCGTGTAGCCCTTGAAGAAGTTGAAATAGGGAGTCCCTTGTGAAAAGTCGCCGGCATCGAAGAGCAGCACATTGGGGTGCTGGCTGCGCACTTCGCGAATATAGGCCTCGCGGCGCAGGAAACCGCCCACATTGGTATCGGCCTTGTACGTGTAGGGCTCAATCTGGCTGTGGGTGTCATTAGTATGCAATATGACCAGTTCTTGCGCCTGCACGGGAACAACCGCCAGGGCCAGCAGGAATACCAAGAATGTTGAGAAAATAAGTCTCTTATACATATTATATAATTTGAGTTGCAAAGATAATAAAAAAAGCGAGGTGTTCGGCCTCGCTTTTCATCGTCAAAATTATTACTATATGGTGTCGGTTATGCGTAGAGCTCTTCGAAGATCTTGCGCAGCTCAGGGCTTTCGCGCAGTTCTTGCAAAGTAAACTCGGCATGACCTTTCGTATAGCCGTTACCCATGATCATGTTCACATCGCTGCCGATGCCCTCAGCACCGAGGCTGGCTTTTGTGAAGCTGGTAGCCATGGAGAAGAAATAAACGATACCATCGTCTTTGGTGCAAAGCACGGCGGTCATTTCCTGGTCAGGAACGTTGACGCAGTTGATGGTGACATCAGCCATCTTGCCGTTGGTGAGTTTCTCAACGAGTTCATAGACCTGCACGGGGGTCATGCCAGCGGCAGACTCCACGACGTCGCAGAAGCCGAGGTCTTTGATACGTTGGGTGCTCTTCGGGCTGTTGGCGATACCGATAACCTTACCGGTCACACCAACGCGCTTTTTAGCCTCGTAGCAGCAGAGCATACCGCTCTTGCCACCAGCACCGAGGATGAGAACAGTCTGGCCATATTGGCACAACTTAGCGGTTTGGGCAGGAGCACCAGCCACGTCCAATGCGCTCAAAGCGAGTTTCTCCGGCATGTCGGTCGGGATCTTGGCATAGATACCGCTCTCGAAGAGGATAGCCTTGCCCTTGATATCGACTTGGTCAACCTCAGGACGGATCTCGAGGATTTCGTCGATGCGCAGCGGGGTCAGAGAGAGGCTGACGAGGGTAGCGATACGGTCGCCCTCTTTGAGGTCGATTTTGCCCTTCAGAGCGTCGCCGATCTTCTCAACCTTGCCGAGGAGCATACCACCGGAGCCAGTACGACGGTTGCGGTGTTTGCCCTGCAACTCAACGTTCAAGAACATCTCTTTCTTCACTTCTTCCATGATAGCCTCTTCGCTTGCGCCTTCGCCAGCTTGCTGTTTGGCGTAGTTGTGGATGTCTGTGAAAGAAGCGGAGTCAATATTCAGGGTCTGGACATCGATCAAAATCTCGTTGTCGTAGATTTCGTCCATGTTGTTATCGATCTTATTAGCGGGTTGTGGGAGAACACCTTTGGGTTCGATCACACGGTGGGTACCGTATTTATTACCTTTTTTTTGCATATTGTATTGATTTTTAGATTTGTACTTTAAACTTCCATCTGGCGGTGAAAGCGGTGCAAAGGTAGCATTTTTTCTGACTTCTACCAGCACCTCTCAAAAAAGAAATTCACATAGATTGTTAATATGAAATTACCTGAAAATCTGATTATTCCTCATTTTTGGACAAAATATAGTCGGAAATCACCCTGTAAATATCCTGCCACTGCTCATTTTGCAAGGCTTGTATCTGCTGTCCCATCACCACGGTGTCGCGGCGTGCGGCGGGGCCGGTCTGGGCTTCCGCGGGAGACATGGTTTTCAGCTTTGCCGAGGTCTGCTCCATCAATGGCATGATCAAATCCAAAGAAAAGCCCTCCTTTTGCAAAAGTTCACCCGCGATGCCGCACATGGCATTGCTGAAATTGCAGGCAAACACGGCCGCCAAATGAGCCACCGAGCGCTGTTTTTCAGTCATATCGCAATGCAGGTCCGACAACTCCGCCACAAAGCGCATCACCTTGTCCCGATTATCGCCCAAGTGGTCGCTTTCCACACACAACGGCACTTTCATCGCGGAAATATCCATCGTCTTGGAAAAGGTCTGCAACGGATAGACCACACCGTAAGTCTCGGCATAGTCCTTGAAAATTTGCTGCGACACCGAGCCCGCCGTATGCAGGGCCAGAGGCATCTTGAAAGGCACTTCCCGCAGGATGTCCGGGTAGGCATCGTCTCTCAAGGCGAACAGGAAGATATCGCAGGCCGGATTCAGCCGCCGGAGGTCGTCAATGGGCTCCGCCCCTACCTTGTCCGCCAAGGCACGCGCGTGGTCCAATTTACGGCTATACACCTGCCCGATGGCAAATTCCTTGGAGTCAGCCAGTTTCGAAGCCACCCATGTGGCCACATTTCCAGCACCAATCAATGCAATCATCAGTAGTTGAATTTACTGCCACCGACGAACTCGCGCAAAATGGAGGTTCCCGGAATTGCGCTTTCGGGGATGGACTTGAAAAACGACAAAAACTTGAGCAGGCGGGTAGCCTCAGCATATTCCACACAATTTTCAGGCACTTCGTTCAAGATGGGGGTTGCGTATGGCTTCAGCACGCCCAACTCGAAAATCAGCGAAGTGTTGATCATCTCGTCTGCATTTTCCTGGAACGGGAAGATATTTTTCTCCTCCCCATTGCGCACACTTCGCCAACGGCGTAGCGTTTCCACAGCTGAATAACCTCTGTAGTTATAATCCCTTACAATCCTTCTAATCAGTCGGTTATCCGTTGTTGGAATGGGATTCTGTCTGTCAATGGAAATACACGTAAGCGCGGAAACGAAAATCTTGTATTTCACCTCATCCGGCACCTGCTCGGTGAGTTTGGGATTCAGGCAGTGGATGCCTTCAATCACCATGATGGACTTCTCATCCAGCTGGATGGATTTGCCCGTCCACAGCTTCGTGCCATTCGCGAAATCGAAGGTGGGGAGCTCCACGCGCTTGCCGGCTATCAAGTCTGACAGGGTTTTATTGAACAGCGGCAAATCCACCGCTTCGAGTGCCTCAAAGTCGTACTTGCCGTTCTTGTCTTTCGGGGTTTCTTCACGCTCCACAAAAAAGTCATCCACAGAAATCTGCACGGGATGGTAGCCGAGCACGCCGAGTTGCACGGAGAGCCGCTTGCAAGTGGTTGTCTTTCCGGAACTTGACGGACCACTGATGAGCACCATCTTCACTTCCGGACGGTTTTGGATGGCATCGGCCACCGAAGCGATGCGCTTTTCCTGAAATGCCTCGGCCATGAGAATCGTGTCAAGTGCCTTGTTTTCCGTTACCAGACGGTTCATATCGCACACATACGGTACCCCCATCTGCTCGGCCCACTCTTTTTGCCGCTGATAAACGGAAAAAAGTTTCGGGAAACGACGCGTCTTGGGTATCACATTGATGTTCTTGGATGACGGCACCTTGAGCAGCATGCCATTTTCGTATTTCTCCAACCCGAACATCTTGAGATAGCCTGTGGAGGGCACCATGAAACCATAATAATAGTTGACCGTATCTTCAAGCGCATAAACAGACGTGTAAATCCGGTCTCGGTCCTTGAAAAGCTCGTATTTATCCTCCAGCCCGTGTTCCTGGAAAGAACGGATGGCGTCAGGAGTAAGCATGCCCTTGCGCACAAACGGAATATTGCGCTCCACGATCTTGCGCATTTGCGCATTCAGCCGGTCCACCAATTCCTCATCCAGCGGCTGTTCCATATGAGTGATGGTGCAAAATTTGCCACCTGAGATGGAGTGCTTGATGTGAAGCTTCACGCTGCGCGGCAACAGATCATCCACCGCCTTGCAGAGCAGGAAATAGAGAGAACGCACGTACATGTCGTGCCCGTATGTGGAGTAATAATCAAAGAAATCTATGATAGCAGGTTTGTGAACCTTGTATGTCAGGTCGCGCACCTTGTTGTTCACCAGGGCGCCCAACACTTCCGTTTCGAGTTTGATGTTATATTCTTTTATAACGTCTTGCAACGTGGTTCCATACGGAACCTCCAGACACTTGTTTAAGGTAATGCAAAAAACCGATACTGTTGACATGTTTCAATTTTTAATGAGGGGCAAAGATACAAAAAAGTTTAGAGTTGAGAGATTAGAGATTAGAGATGAAAAATGAAGATTTTTTTTTGAAAACATCCTTGGCATTTTTTATTATTTTTGCACACTTTTTTAGTGTAACAACTAGTATTTAAGCTTATGATCAGCACATATTTACTCATTGCAGGATATTTCATTTTCCCCATCATCATCATTTTATTGTTCAACCAATACCGTTGGGCGCAGAAAATCGGCACCGTGATTCTGGCGTATGCTGCCGGTATCATCGTTGCCTTGCTCAACACCGCGTTCGGCTTCCTTCCGGCGCAGGGCGAGGCTGGCGCAGAGCTGCTCACCACTGTGCAAAAGAACCTCATGAGTGTGTGCGTGCCGCTGGCCATCCCGCTCATGCTGTTCAACTCCGACTTCAAGCTCTGGACCAAGTCGCTGCCCAAGACGTTGGCCGTGCTGGTGGGCGGCGTCCTGTCTGTTGCTATTGCCTTGGTAGCAGGCTATTTCATTTTCCGCAGCAAGGACTTTGGCTCTGCCGAGGAGTTCAAGAAAGTGGCCGTGATGATGACTGGCATCTACACCGGCGGCACACTTAATTTCGCCGCGTTGGGTGAGATGGTGCACGCCGACCCGAACACCATCAGCATCACGCTTGCGTTCGAGGAGATTGTAACCCTGCCGTTCATCATCTTCATCCTGGCCGGCGGCTACAAGCTGTTCCGCAAGTTCCTGCCGTTCAAGGATGAAACTTCCTTAGATGAAGATATCGATCAGAACGCACTAGTGGAAAGCACCTTCGAAAACTATCGCGGAATGCTGAAATTGAAAACTTTCGGCAAGATGATGCTCGGATTGCTGCTCTCCATCGCCATGCTCGGCATTGGCGTCGGTCTTTCCCTGCTGATTGTGGGCAAAATCAATGAGTTAGTGGTTATTCTCACTATCACCACGCTGGCCATCATCGCTTCTTTCAGTAAGAAAATCAGAGAATTGCCCAAGACTTTCGAGTTAGGCATGTTCTTCATCCTCATTTTCAGCGTCGTGGTGGCATCCATGTTCGACCTGACCAAGATTGACAGCTCCTCGTTGAACATCATGTGGTTCATCCTCTTCGTGATGGTCACCTCCATCGTGCTGCACCTGATTTTCTGCAAGATCAGCAAAGTCAGCGGCGACCTGTTCACCGTGGGGCACATCAGTCTGCTCTGCTCTCCCCCGTTCGTTCCGCCCGTGGTGGAGGCCTTGGGCAACCGCAAGGTGCTCATCAGCGGCATTGCCATCGGCTTGGTGGGCTATGCCATCGGCACCTATCTGGGTTCACTGTTCGCCACCATCCTGGGTCTTCCCCTCTTCTGATTTAGTTTTCAACAGCCCGTTGTTTACTAATTAAAAAAAGACTATATTTGCAGCCTTATTGGGGCATCCAGTTTACAGATAATGTAAACTAATATTAACCAATAAGATAGCTAGTATATTATCTAAAAAAACAGATATGAAAAAGATCTACTCTGGCATGAATGTGACCAAATTGGGCATTTATCTTCTTTTGTCCACTTGTATGATTCTCTCTTCCGGTTGCCGGAAAAACAAAGGCGATGCGGATGCGTACGGCGTGTGTGAAGCCACGGAAATCATTGTCTCGTCTGAAAGCAACGGCAAGATGCTGTCGTTTAACATCCAAGAGGGAGAGACCTATCAAGAGGGCGACGACCTCGGTTGCATCGACACTTTCCAGACCTACTTGCAGATCAAGCAATTGGAATCCTCTATCAACGCAGTGCTGGCCCGCCGCCCGAACACCGGATCACAAATCCGGGTGCTGGAGGACAAACTGACCACGCTAGAGAAAGAGAAAAAGCGCGTCCACAACCTGATTGAAGCCAACGCTGCTTCCACCAAGCAAATGGATGACATTCAGGCCGAGATCAACATAACCAAGAGCCAACTGGCAGCTACCAAATCCACGCTCTCCACACAAGACCAATCCCTGTTGGGCGAAGTGGAGTCCATGCGCTTCCAGCTGCAGCAACTGCAACACGCACTGGAAAGCTGCCACATCAAGGCCCCTATCACCGGCACCATCATCAACAAATACATTGAGGAAAACGAATTGGCCTACCAAGGCAAGCCGCTGTTCAAGATGGCTGACCTTACCAATATGTTCATCAAGGTTTACATCACAGAAGATGCCCTGTCCTCCATCAAGCTGGGGCAGAGAGCCATCGTGCGGCTGGACAACAAAGACGGCAAGCCTATCAAACTGGAAGGCACCATCAGCTGGATTTCCCCGAAAGCCGAGTTCACGCCCAAGATGATTCAGACCAAAAACGAGCGCGCCAACCTGGTCTATGCCGTCAAGATCAGTTTCAAAAACGACGGTTCCGCCAAAATCGGCATGCCGGGAGACGTGATTTTCAAATAATTGAGAATTGATAATTTTGTTTGTCCGTGAGTGTCATCAGCATACAAGGAGTCAACAAAACCTACGAAGGTAAAATCGAAGCCCTGAAAGACATCAATTTGGAGGTGGAAGAGGGCGAGGTTTTCGGTTTGGTAGGTCCTGACGGCGCGGGCAAATCCACTTTGTTCAACATCCTCACCACGCTGCTGCTGCCCGACTCCGGCCAAATCAAAGTCTTTTTGATGGATGCTGTACGCGACTACAAATCCATCCGACAAATCATCGGCTACCTGCCCGGCACATTCTCCCTGTATCCTGACCTCAGCGTGCAGGAGAATCTGGACTTCTTCGCCGTGATGTACAAAAGCAGCATTGAGGAGAACATGAGCCTGATAGAGCCCATCTGGAAGCAGATTTCCCCGTTCAAGGACCGCAAAGCGGGCAAATTGTCGGGCGGTATGAAGCAGAAGCTGGCCCTGTGCTGCGCGCTGATCCATCGCCCGCGCATCTTGTTCCTCGACGAGCCCACCACCGGCGTCGATCCGGTTTCCCGAAAAGAGTTCTGGGACATTCTCAAATCCATCCGCCAGCAGAAAATCACCGTGGTGGTCTCCACGCCCTACATGGACGAAGCTACCCGCTGCGACCGCATCGCGCTGATCCAGGACGGAAGAATCATCGGCGTGAACCCGCCGCAGACTTTCGTTAACAATTTCAAAGGAAAACTATATACCTTCAAGAGTGAAGACATCTTCTCCCTGCTGAAAGTCATGGAGGAGTGCCCGCTCAACTGCAACTACTATCCCTACGGGGAACACTGCCACGTAGCCTTTTACGAAGACATGCAGGAAGCCTTGCCCAAGTTCGAGGCTTTCCTCCAAGAGCACCATCAGACGCACGAAGCCATCACCCCCATCGACCCATCGGTGGAAGACTGCTTCATCGAAATAGTCACGCACGCAAATTGAGAATTCTAGGTTCAAAGTTTAAAGTTCAAAGTTCAAACACCTAATTACGCATTACCCCCCTTTACCTCATTCACCTCATTAACCCCTTTCACCTCATTTACCTCATGTACAGCATGTACAGCATCGAAGCCAACCAACTAACCAAACAATTCGGCACGTTCACCGCGGTAGATCACATCAGCTTCCAGGTGAACGAAGGGGAGATTTTCGGTTTTCTGGGGGCGAATGGTGCGGGCAAAACCACGGCCATCAAGATGATGAGCGGCCTGTTGCTGCCCACTTCGGGCACGGCCATGATTGCAGGCTATGATATCCGAACCCAATCGAAGCTCATCAAACGCAATATCGGCTACATGAGCCAGAAATTCTCTTTGTACGGCGACTTGACGGTTTTTGAGAACATGCAGTTGTTCGGCACCATTTACAAGATACCACGCAAAGAGCTGAAAGATCGGATCATGAGCAGTTTGCGCGAGCTGGACATGGAAAAGCAGGCCGACACATTGGTGGATTCCATCCCGTTGGGGTGGAAGCAGAAGTTAGCATTTGCCACGGCTATTTTGCATCGTCCCAAAATCGTGTTTTTGGACGAGCCCACCTCCGGCGTGGACCCGATTGTGCGCCGTGAGTTCTGGAAACTGATCTACTTGGCCGCCTCCAAGGGCGTAACCATATTGGTCACGACGCACTACATGGACGAAGCGGAGTATTGCAACCGCATCTCCATCATGTCCGAGGGGCAAATCAAGCTCATCGGCACGCCAGACGAGCTGAAACAACAGATGGGAGTCAGCACCATCAACGATGTATTTGTCAAATTTGTAAAAAGATAGCTGAGGAAGATGAAAGAGCTGAGAATGATATTGAAAAAGGAGTTCATCCACATCTTCCGGGACACCATCACCCTGGCCCTGGTGCTCGCCATGCCCATCGCATTGGTGCTCCTCTTCGGCTTCACCATCAGCACCGACATCCGCAACGCGAAGATCTCTGTTCTGGACCAGTCGAAGGACACGCAATCCAAAACGCTGGTCAACCAGCTGTCCGCCTCCGGATACTTCCAGGTAGTTTCCTACCCGCACAACGAGCTGGAGATTGACAACGACTTCAAGAACAAGGGCATCAAGCTGGCAATCATCATACCGCCCAGCTTCGAGGGCAATCTTTCCAAGGAAGGAAGCGCCACGCTGCAAGTCATCAACGATGTTTCCGACCTGAATGTGGCATCCATCCTGAACAACTACGTCCGGGCCGTGGTTCAAAACTACACCGCCGACTATAATGACAACAGTTCTCGGGGCAGCGCATTCGACATCACCGTCAAGATGCTATACAACCCCGAATCCAACAGTGTCTATATGTTCGTGCCGGGCATCATCACCCTGATCATGGTGCTGGTGACTGCCCTGTTGAGTTCCATCACGCTGGCGCGCGAGAAGGAGACGGGCACCATGCGGATGCTGCTGATCACGCCGGTGAAGAAAATTCACATCATCGTCGGGAAGGTCATCCCCTACATGATTATCTCCTTCATCAGCACCATCGCCATTTTGATCATCAGCGTTACGGTGTTCAAGATGCCCATCAACGGCAGTCTGCTGATGTTGCTGTTCCTGTGCATCATCTTTATGCTCACGGCAGCCTCTTTCGGTATGCTCATCTCCTCCATCAGCCGCACGCAGGTGGACGCCATGATGATCACCATGATGGGCCTTTTCCTGCCCACCGTGCTGCTATCGGGATTCCTGTTCCCGCTGAACAGCATGCCGATGGTATTCCAAGTGCTGGCCAACATATTTCCGGCCAAATGGTTCATCCTGGCCATCAAAGATGTGATGATCAAAGGTTCCGGATTCTTCGACATCTGGCTGTACCTGCTCATCCTTTTTGTGATGGCCGTGGTTTTCATCATTTTCAGTCTTTCACGTTTAGATAAAAGGAATTAGCCATGCGGACGATATTGATATTGATAAAGAAAGAATTTCTGCAGGTATTCCGGAATCCCCTGTTGCTGAGCATCCTCGTGGTAGCTCCGTTGGTGGAATTCATGATCTTCCCCTTCTGTGCCGACTACGAGATCAAGGTGCTGAACATCGCCTTCATCGACAACGACCGTTCTCAGATATCCAAAGATATTATCCACAGTTTCAATTCATCCGACATCTTCGTTTCCAAAGGGTTATTGGACAACAAAGAGGAGGCGGATGAGATGATGAAACATGATAAAATAGATTTGCTGGTAGAAATCCCGAGCAATTTTGAAGACAGATTATACAACAATGAACACACTCAGATAGCCGTCACCGCCAACGCCATCAACAGCGTGAAGGCGGGCATAGGCACGGGATACGTGCAGGAGATTATCGGTGGATACATGCAGGATTTTGCCGCCTTGCACACGCCTGCCAACATGCAGGGTCTAATGTCATCCAGCAGCATGAGCATGATGCAACGCAAGGGCGACCGCAAACAGATGCCAGCTATGCCTTCCACCCTCATTCGTCCCAACACAGCTGCCAAGGTCAACATTTCCAACATCTACTGGTACAACGAGCAGATGAACTACAAGAACCTCATCGTGCCGGGCATTCTGGTCATTCTGGTCACCCTCATCGGCTGTTATGTCACCGCTTTGAACCTCGTGCGCGAGAAGGAGATTGGCACTATTGAGCAGGTGAACGTCACGCCTATCCGGAAGTGGCAATTCCTGCTGGGCAAGATGATTCCTTTCTGGCTGTTAGGCATGGCTGAATTCGGCGCAGGCCTCATCATCATGAAGTTCATCTTCGGCATCTCCGTACAAGGCAGCATTCCATTGCTGTTAGGCATCACGGCCATCTATCTGTTCGTCATGCTGGGATTGGGCTTCTTTATCTCCAGCGTTTCGGAGAACCAGTTGCAGTCCATGTTCATCGTGCTGTTCCTGTTCATCGTGTTCGTGCTGCTGAGTGGCGTGTTCACTCCCACGGAAGGCATGCCTGGATGGGCCCACCATATCAACTACCTGAATCCAATGTCATTCTATATAGAAGTCATCAAGAAAATCATTTTGAAGGGAAGTGCTTTTGAGAGTGTCATGACCGAGACCATCGTCTTGTCCGTCATGGCGGTCATCATCAACACGGGAGCAGTGCTGAGTTACAGAGAGGCGAGCAAGTAGGGAATTATAGATTATGGATTAGAGATTAGAGATTAGAGAGTAGGGATTTAGGACGAGATGTTAACTAATCCCCTTCTATTTTAGAAGGGGTGGCCGCAGGCCGGGGTAGTAATATGGAATTGAAATTATCATTTATACACTAAAATTTAACAATATGAAAAAGACATCTATTTTACGAAAACTGTTCGTGATGATTTTCACCTTCATCACGATTGCCGGTTTTGCCCAAATCAACGCCAACGGCGGGTTTGAATCCTGGACAAACGGTCTCCCTGATGGTTGGAAAGGAAATAAATCCAACATCTCCGCAACCAACATCGTGCAAGTCACAGACGCGCACACAGGCAATTACGCCTGCATGTTGAAAACCGTCAGCTCCAACAAGCGTTTTACCACGCAACCCATGAGTATCACGGCTAATCAGCAATACACCATCTCCTATTGGGTGAAAGGCCATGCCCAAATCATGTCAGGTGTCACAGATGGCAATAGCGTATATAACTACACCAATAATTGGAGGAGTATTGACTCCCCCACATTCATTCAATTCGTTGACACTGTTTCTTTAAACGAATCTGTGACTATTGGTGAATTCATCTTTGGCGTTAAAAACCACACCGAGTCATCTGGCAATGACAGCATCATCATCGACGATGTGGAAATCAACTTCTACCCTCCTGTTGATGAGAACGTGGTAGCCACCCCCATCATCAACGTTTCCGGCACGATGAGCGGCACCAATTACATCAATTCTGCCAATGTATCCATTTCTTGTATCACGGCTGATGCTTCGATTTATTACACCACCGACGGCAGTACGCCTACGGCATCTTCCACAGAATATACCGATCCATTCGAAGTAACCAGCAGTTGCACCGTGAAAGCATTTGCCATTAAAAATGGATATACAGACAGTGAAATAGCCACCGAAGAGATTTCCATCACCACACTCACAATCATTTTCGAAGAGGACTTCGAAGGCACTGGACTTGGTCAAATGACTCAATACAGTGTTGCCGGAGACTCCAAAGTATGGGGATCTGGAAGTTACAGTGGCAACCATTACGCTTATTTGAACGGATACAATGGCGGTGTCAACGAAGACTGGTTGATGACTCCTCTGTTGACTCCGGGTTCAGCGGAAGGCATTACTTTGAACTTCCGTTCTGCAACAAAATTCGATGGCAATGCTCTTCAGCTCAAATATTCCACTAACTATTCCGGTAGTGGTAACCCGACATCAGCCACATGGACCGACATTACGGATTTGGCTGAATGGTCAACCGGAAACTACGTCTGGGCTCCTTCTGGAGATGTGGTAATTGCCGGAATCACTCCTCTTTATATTGCTTTTGTTTACACCTGTACTGCAGACCAAGCTGCCGCTTGGGAAGTTGATGACATCGTGGTCACCAGCAGCAGTGCTCCGCAAACACAACCTACCCTCGCCATCATCTCTCCTGCAAATGGATCTACGTACATCACCGCTGACACATTACACATCGAATTGGCAATCAACGACTTCGAAATTGGTACAGACGGTCTGCTGAAGATTGAATCCAACCTCCTCACCTTGGCAGGTTTGAGCAATCCAGCCTATTTGGATGCCACCACTTGGGCCATGTTACAGAGCATGGTATTCACACCGCTGCCGGCCGGTACATACACCGCCACAGTTTCCTTGGTGGGCCTTGATTCCCTGCCGCTGGCCACGCCTGTGACAGCCACCACCACATTCTCGGTTGTGAATGACGCCACCCTGACGGTCACTCCTGCCGCCCTCACATTTGACTCCGACAACCTGACCAAAGTTTTCACCGTGAGTGCAGCATATATCAACGGTCCCATCGTGCTGACCTGCGACAACACGCACTTCACGCTGTCAGACGACACCCTGACCAACGGCAACAGCACCGTAACCGTGACCTTCGACGGCACTGAATCTGCCACGGGCACCATCACTATCACAGGCGACACCTTGAGCGCTCAGGTGAGCCTTACCGGAGTTGTGCATAATACCGTAGAGACGCCTGTCATCTCTCCCGACGGAGGATTCAACTATGATCCTGTTCAAGTGAGCATTACCTGCGCCACGGAAGGTGCTTCTATCTATTACACCATTGACGGCACCGAACCCACCGAAAGTGCAACCCTCTACAGCACCACGTTCACTGTATCTTCCAATACTACTGTAAAAGCCAAGGCATTCAAGACTGGCTACGATGCCAGCAACGTAGTCACCGCTTCCTACACCTTCCCAGTGGAAGTTGCTACCATTGCCGAATTCAAGGCTGCCAACAGCGCAACCAACAGCACCGTTTATAAGATTACAGGCGACGTGACCTTCGTATTTAAAAGCGGTGCCAACATTTACATTCAAGATAACACCGGCGGCCTGTTGATTTTTGACCAAGGTAACACCGTTATCACTGGCACATATAACGAAGGCGACGTCATTTCCGGCGGCGTATGCGGTACTTACAAATTGTACAATGGACTCGTGGAAATGCTTCCCACTCACGACCTCGCCGCTGCATCCAGTAACACCGGCACTGTGGCTCCGGTTCTGGCCACTATCGAAGACATCAGCACCAACTACGACCAATTCGAGTCACGCCTCGTAAAATTGGAGAATGTCACCTTCACCCAAGGTGGCACTTACACCACCTCTTCCGCCACCAACATGACTATTGAGCAAAACGGTGAAAGCATGCAGGCACGCAACGTCTTCAAGACTTTGGACATGACTATCCCCGCAGAACAATTGGCCAATGTAACCGGATTTGTGTTGCGTTATAACACCAACTACCAAATTGCTCCGCGCGACAATGACGACATCGAATTTGTCACGGTAGCAATGGACACCGTAGAGACTCCTGTGATTACCGTCAATCCGCTCACCAACGACATGGTCAGCGTGACCATCACCTGTGCCACCGAAGGCGCTTCCATCTATTATACCATGGATGAAACAACACCCACAGAGAACTCCACATTCTATCCTGAATCTTTTGTCATGGTGGACATGGAATTCACTGTCAAGGCCATCGCCGTGAAAGAAGGTATGGTTAACAGTGAAATTGCCTCCTTCCATTACAATCCGGTTGGCATCCGCGAGCACGAGGCCAATGTCACCATCTATCCGAACCCGACCGTTGACCAGTGCCACATCGTCAGCGACAACAGCGTCATCCGCACGGTTGCCATTTTTGACCTCAACGGCAAACTCGTTCGCCAGATGTCGGTTAATGACAGCCATGTCGAAATGGACATGAGCCGTCTTGCCAGCGGCAACTACATTCTCCGCATTGCTACTGACAACGGCACAACTGTCAAAAACATAGTGCGCCAATAAAAGGAATCTGATTATCATTTTTTAACAAATGAAGGGACACGAAGATTCGTATCCCTTCATTTTTTTGTTATATTTGCATCTATAAAACAGCCCTGTCATGAAAAAAACATTTGCCTTATTTTTCACCCTCCTTGTCTGCCTGACCGTCTCTGCGCAGCAGATGTTTACCTATGAATATGCCGTGAAGGACACCAACCATTTGAAGATGGACGTGTATGTGCCTGCACAGCAGAATGCCGAGCACAGCTGCATGATCTTCGTCTTCGGCGGCGGCTTTATCGGCGGCGCGCGCAACGACAAGCAGATTCCCGATTTGCAGAAATATTACACGGCCAAAGGCTGGGTGGTGGTCGCCATCGACTACCGGCTGGGGCTGAAAGGTTATAGCAACTACAGCATGGCCACCGGGCTCAAGAAGTTCACCAACGCCTTCGAGATGGCTGGCGAGGACCTCATCAGCGCGACAGATTACATTTTGAAGAATTTGCTCAACACCCCGCAGTTCACCATTGACCCTGCACACATTGTCACCATCGGCAGCAGTGCCGGAGCCATCACGGTGTTGCAGGCCGACTATTTCTTAGGCAACCGTATCCACGGCGCGGAGGTATTGCCAGACACGTTCCGTTATGCCGGCGTCATGCCCTTCTCCGGCGCAGTCTATTCCAACAAAGGCAAGCTCAAATATCGCGTGCAACCGCCCGCTCCCACCCTGCTCTGCCACGGCACCGAAGACAATCTTGTGCTATACAAGCAGGTGCGGTTCCTCAACATGGGTTTTTATGGCAGCAACACCATCGCGAAGCGGTTCAAGAAGGAGGGTTATCCCTTCTACATCCGCCGATACGAAGGCATGGGACATGAGGTGGCCGGTTACTACAAAACCGAGTTCGACCTCATCGACTGGTTTTTAGACGAAATGGTTTTCGGAAAGAAACGGATGCAGGTAGATGAGTGGTACAACGACCCCACGCTGGTTAAGCATCCATGGGGTACCATCAAGCCCAAGGACATGAAGAAATTTCGCTAAGTGACACGGTTAACGGTGGGGATTCCGCCGCAGCAGAGCGACACGGTATTTGTTGGAGGTTCCGCCGCTTACGCGGCGGAATGGTGGTGGGCTGGTGGATAATGATTGGTAGTCCTCCCCTATCTCATATAATATAAGGAATCTGATTATCATTTTTTTGTTATTTTTGCATCTAAAACAGCCTTGTCATGAAAAAAGCATTTGCCTTATTTTTCGCCCTCCTTGTCTGCCTGACCGTCTCTGCGCAGCAGATGTTTACCTACGAATATGCCGTAAAGGACACCAATCATCTGAAGATGGATGTGTATGTGCCTGCGCAGCAGAATGCCGAGCACAGCTGTATGATATTCGTCTGCGCAGGAGGTTTCATTACTGGTGCTCGCAAAAACAAGCAGATTCCGGATTTGCAGAAGTATTACACTGCAAAAGGCTGGGTGGTGGTTTCCATCGACTACCGCTTAGGGCTGAAAAATTACAGCAACTACAGCTTGGCCACCGGGCTCAAGAAGTTCACCAACGCCATTGAGATGGCCGGAGAGGACCTTATCGATGCAACTGATTACATCCTAAAGAACTTGCTGAACACGCCATATTTCACCATTGACCCTGCGTACATTGTGACCATCGGCAGTAGTGCCGGAGCCATTACCGTGTTGGAGGCCGACTATTTCTTAGGCAATCGCATCCACGGTGCAGAGTTGCTTCCCGACACATTCCGCTATGCCGGTGTTATTTCCTTCGCCGGCGCAGCCTATACCAACAAAGGTAAACTCAGATACCGCGTGCACGCACCCGCGCCCACCCTGCTCTGCCATGGCATCAAAGACAAAGCTGTGCCCTACAAACGAGTCCGATTCTTCAATTTAGGGTTCTACGGCAGCTACACCGTCGCCAAACGGTTCAAGGAAGAGGGGTATCCCCTCTACTTCAGACGTTACGAGGGCATGGGGCACGAGGTGGCCACCTATTACAACACCGAGTTCAAGCTCATCGACCAGTTTCTGGAAGTGATGGTTTTTGGAAAAAAAATGCAGCAAGTGGACGAATGGTACAACGACCCCAATCTAGAAAAAATGTTTTGGAGCACTCTCAAAGCCAAGGATATGAAGAGGCTTAAAACGAAACTTGAAGCAGAAATAAAAGCGGAATAAAATATTCCAACATTCACCTCATCGAAAAGAACGTGTTTTTTTCATTATTTCTGGTACGCTTTGTCGAAGTCGGTGCGTGCTAACAGCGACCGGCCAAGGGTCACCTCGTCGGCGTACTCCAACTCCTCGCCCACGCCGATGCCACGCGCGATGGTGGTTACCTGCTCCACCTTGTCTTTCACATTCTTGTAGATGTAGAAATTGGTAGTATCGCCTTCCACTGTGGCTGGCAACGCCAAAATCAGCTCTTTCACCTGCTCATGCTCTACCCTGTCAAACAGCTCCTGAATCTTCAGCTGGTTGATGCCGATGCCGTCCATGGGCGAAATCACACCGCCCAGCACATGATACACGCCCTGAAACTGGTTCGTGTTCTCGATGGCAATCACATCGCGGATGTCCTGAACCACGCAGATAGTGGTCGTGTCGCGCTTGGGATTCGCACAGATGTCGCAAATCTCGCTGTCGGAGATGTTGTAGCATTTCTTGCAATAGAACACATCCGTCTTCAGCCGGTTGATGCGGTCGGTTAGCAGCGTTACATCCTCGGTCTCTGCCTTCATCAGATGCAAGGCCAGCCGCAAAGCCGTACGCCGTCCAATGCCCGGAAGCTTGGCGATTTCGTTTACAGCGTTTTCAAGATTCTTGGAGTATAGCATACGGTTTAGAGTTTAGAGATTAGAAGATTATATTTAATTCTCAATTCATTCAAAGGTCAGCATCGAGAACGCATCCGGCCTTAACACCTCATTTGCCACTTCAATAATCTCTTCGGCGGTGATGTCGCGGATTTCGTCGAGACTCTCTTCTATCGTATCTACTTCGTCAAAGAAAAGGGCGGTGTGGCCGATGGAGAGCATCTCGTTCAGTTTGGGTTCGTAGGAGAGGTTCAGCTGGCCAATGAACTGCTGTTTGGCATAATAGAGTTGCATGGTGCCCAGCTTCTGTTCCCGCATCTTCTTCAACTCCTGGAAAATCAGGTCAACACAATGCTCACGGTTGTGCGGGTCGCAGCCGAAATAGACGGAAAATAGGCCGATGTCGGAGAAGGGGGTGTAGTTGGCCTCGATAGCGTATGCCAACCCCTTCTTCTCGCGCACGCTCATATTGAGGCGCGTATTCTGTCCCTGCCCGCCTAACATGTTGGTCATCAGCAGAAACGGAGCGCGCTTGTCCTCTTTGATGGAATAGGCAATATTGCCCAGAATCACATTGGTCTGGGCATTCTTCTTGTGCACAAGGCGTGTGGTAGGCTTATAACCCTCAAATGTGGCCCTGGGGCGCGGAGTGTTGGCAATATCATAGCCTCCGAAGTGCTTCTCACAGAGGCTCACCAGCCGCTTGAGGGAGATGTTTCCCACCGAAGCCAGCACGATGTTGTCCAGCGTGTAGTTCTGCCTGATGAAGTCCAAAATGCCCTGCCGCGTCATCTTCATCACGCTCTTCTTGGTACCCAAAATATTCTTTCCCAACGGATGACCGCTGAAAACCATATCCTCAAAATCATCGAAAATCAACTCGGCAGGCGAATCCTGATAATAGTTTATCTCTTCCAAAACCACAGTCTTTTCTTTCTCCAATTCTTTTTCAGGAAAAGTGGCATGAAAAAAGATATCGGAAAGCAATTCCACCGCTCTGGGATATTCTTTCGACAAAAACGAAGTGTGGAAATAGGTCTCCTCTTTGGAGGTGCTGGCGTTCAAATCGCCGCCCACAGCTTCCATGCGGCTGATGACACGGTACGCGTTGCGTTTCTCCGTGCCTTTGAAAATCGTATGTTCCACAAAATGCGCCAAGCCCATCTGGGCAGACGATTCATCACGCGTGCCTGCATTCACAAGCACACCGAAATGGGAAATGGGGGAATCAGTTTCTTTGTGTATGAGACGAAGACCGTTGCGCAGTCTTACAATATCGTGCGGCATTGCTCAATCGTAACCTTTTGAATCGTATTGATCAGTTTTTCGTCATACGGGATGGAAACTCGAATATAATTGTCTGTGAAGCCGCAAAGATGGTCTTCCACCAACTCAGCCTCCACCAGCACGGGACGTTCCTGACCCTCGCATTGCTGGTAGAACTCCGTTTTCTTCTTGTGGGAGAGTTCCAGCAAGCGGTCGGTGCGCTCGCTCTTAACATCCTCCGGCACCTGGTCTTCCATCATGTTGGCCGAAGTGCGCGGGCGGCGCGAGTAAGTGAACACGTGCATATAGCTGATGGGAAGTCCTTCCAAGAACTTGTAGGTCTCTTCGAAATCCTCGTCCGTCTCACCCGGAAAACCGGTAATCACATCGCATGCAATGCAAGCGTCGGGCATCAGTTTCTTGATGAGATTCACCTTGGCAGCATAGTCCTCGGCTTTGTAACGACGGCGCATCAAAGCGAGAATACGGTCACAACCGGATTGCAACGGAATATGGAAATGCGGCATCAGCATCGGGGTTTTGGCCACCAGCTTGATGATGTCATCCGACAGCAAATCGGGCTCCACAGAGGAGATGCGCACACGCTCCATGAGATTCTGTTTCACGATGGCTTTCAGCAACTTAAGCAGGTTCTCATCCGTGCCGCGGCCGAAATCGCCCACATTCACGCCGGTGAGGTTCACCTCATGCACACCAGCTTCGTGAAGCTTCTTGATGTTGTTCAGCACATTCTCGATGGTGTCGCTGCGGCTCTTGCCACGCGCAATCCACACCGTACAATAGGTGCAATGGTTGTTGCAGCCGTCCTGGATTTTCAGGAACGAGCGGGTGCGATCGTGCACAGAGTAAGCGTCAAAATAGTTGGGCGCGGGCTGGATGTCGCGCTGCATCAGATAGTCCACCACCGCCATCTTGTTCTGGCTGCCGAACACCTTGATCACGCCGGACCAGCGTTCCAGCAAGTCGGGTTTCAAGGCGCTGTAGCAACCCACCACCACGAGGGAGGCCAGCGGATTGTCACGGTGCAGCTTGGAAGCCAGATTGCGGGTCTTCTTCTCCGCCGAACTGGTCACGGCACAGCTGTTGATGATGATGACCTCAGGAATACCACCTTGGTTCCATCCGTTCTCCACCAGTTTGGCGGCGATGGCGGCGGACTCGCTGAAGTTCAACTTGCATCCTAATGTGTGGATTTCGAAATTTCTCATATTGCTAATGTGTTATTTTTTCTGACTGTGGTACGGTGGATAATCCAACGAGTAATGCAATCCCCTGCTCTCTTTCCGGTCCATGGCATTTCTGATGATCAGATAGCCCACGTTGATCATGTTTCTCAACTCGCAGATTTCAGGGAAGAGTATGGATTTCTTATAGAGATCTTCTGTCTCGCGGTAGAGGATTTCCAGACGGTCGAAAGCACGCTGCAGACGCAGGTTGGAGCGCACAATGCCCACATAGCTGCTCATGATGGTCTGCAGTTCTTTTCTCGACTGCGTAATCAGCACCATTTCCTCGTTCAGTACCGTGCCATCGCTGTTCCAATCGGGCACATCGTGGCAGAACTGGATGCCGGGCAACGTCTGCATGGCCTTGATACAAGCGCGGTGCGAGAACACGAGAGCTTCCAGCAAAGAATTGGATGCCAGACGGTTGGCTCCATGTAAACCTGTGGAGGCGCACTCACCGGAAGCATAGAGGTTGATGATGGAGGTCGCACCCCACTCGTCGGTCTGGATACCGCCGCAGGAATAGTGGGCCACCGGCACCACGGGAATCATCTCCTTGGTGATGTCGATGCCGATGCTGAGACATTTGGCGTAGATATTCGGAAAATGGGCGAAAATCTCTTCTTGAGGGATGAGCGTGGCGTCCAGATAGACATGATCGACGCCCTGGCGTTTCATTTCGGAGTCGATGGCACGCGCCACGATGTCGCGGGGTGCCAGCGAGCCACGCTTGTCATATTTGTCCACGAAAGTGGCTCCGTTGGCATCCTTCAATATGGCCCCTGCGCCGCGCATAGCCTCGGTGATGAGGAACGACGGCGACTCTTTTGGGTTGTAGAGGGATGTGGGGTGGAACTGCACGAACTCCATGCCGCGCACGGCGCCCTTGGCGCGATAGACCATGGCCACACCATCGCCCGTGGCAACCAGCGGGTTAGTGGTGTGCTCATAGACCATGCCCAGACCTCCGGTGGCCATCATCGTGATCTTGGCCAGCACCGTGTCCACCTCCTTCGAGTCGGGGTTGTAGATATACGCACCGTAACAGGTGATGTCAGGCGAGCGACGCGTCACCTCCACGCCCAAGTGGTGTTGGGTGATGATTTCCAGCGCAATGCGGTTCTCGATAATCTCGATGTTCTTATGCTTCTTGGCTGCGAGGATGAGTTTCTCCTCAATCTCGTAACCGGTCATGTCCTTATGATGAAGCACGCGGAATTCGGAGTGTCCGCCTTCCTTGGCAAGGGCGAAGCTGCCATCCTTGTTCTTGTCGAAATCGACGCCCCACTCCACCAGTTCCATCACGCGCTCGGTGGATTCACGGATGGTGAGTTCCACAATCTTCCGGTCGGAAAGCTCGTCGCCGGCCACCATGGTGTCCTGAATGTGCTTCTCGTAGGTGTCGGGCTGATAGACCACAGAGGCGATGCCGCCCTGCGCGTAGCGGGTGGAGCCGTCGTCCATCTTGGCTTTGGTCACCATGAGCACTTTGCCAAAATTGGCAGCCTTGAGAGCAAACGTCAGTCCGGCCACGCCGGAGCCAATCACCAGAAAATCAACTTCTTTGCGCATTTTAGAGTATATTTTTAGCGTTGCAAAGATACAAAAAACTAATGATACTTAAAAATTTATTTTTTCAGGCCACCTTGACATGCCACAACACACCCACCACCCCACCATTCCGAACGATGCAAAGCATCGTTCGGAACCCCCAACGTTAACCCCGAATTTTGCAAGGCGGCGGAACCTCCAACGTTACCCCCATCTCTCATCTCTAAACTCTAAACTAAAAAACGGCCCCTCCTTGCGGAAGAGCCGTTGAAATTGTTGAGGTTGTATTCTGTTTTAATAATTTCCCTTAAAACACCTCCCGCTTGTTCGGTTTCTCCAAGGAAAACATACCGTCGCTGAGGGGCGAGAGCACATATAGGCCCTTGCGCCGGGCATATTTGTCCGATCCGTTGGCAAAGCGCATGGCAGCCACAGCCGCATACACATCCTTTCCCTCGAATTCATGGAATATCCCCTTGAAGCGTTTCATCTTCCGGAGAAAATAGTCAACATCTTTCTTAAAGCATGTCGTCTTCACCTCCACGGCCACGGCTTCCGTTTTGTTGCACAACAACACATCGACCTCCATTTCTTCCTCACCTACTCTCTCACGTCGTGACCCCTCGTAGGTGTGGTCAATATCAATGCCCTCCTTCCTGAAGATTTTCAACGCCGCCGGCCTGCACAGGTCTTCCACTATCTTGCCGAACTCGTTCGTGAAACCGCCATAGCGTTTGTTGGCATCCTCTATTTGCTTAGAGGTCCGATTGAGTCTCTCGTCAGTCTCCTTGAATAAATTTTCTAATTTCCGGTCTGTTTCTTTCATCTGTTTGGTGGTCGCTTTAACTTGCTTGGTGGTTTCTTTGACCTGTTTTGAGGTAGCGAGGACGATGTTTTTCAAATCCTCCCAGGTAAGCTGTGACTGCTGTTGTAACATCATATTATCCATAGTTTTAATATTTTAGAATCATGTATGTTCCGATTGGGGAGGAAGTATTCCCTCCTCAAAAACCGATATCGCAAAAATACAATTATTTTTAATATAAAAATAATTTATTTATAATTTTTTAATATTTTTAAGATATTCCACACCGCCCCCACCATTCCGAACGATGCTTTGCATCGTTCGGAACCCCCAACCTTAACCCCATCTCTAATCTCTCATCTCTAAACTCTAAACTAAAAAACGGCCCCTCCTTGCGGAAGAGCCGTTGAAATCGTTGCATCTACACAATTTTAGTACGCGATATCCTGCACGCAACGCAAGGACATAGCTCCTGCTTTGGTAAGATTGCTATGATTATAAACACTATGGCCCAAGTCGCTTGTGAAATACAAGTAGCTTGGCTGTGTGGCATTCTCTGCACTCCAGATATATTGGGACGATCTGAAATTTGCTGGAGAACCTGTGTAGTGCACATTGCCAGCGGGCTGACGGTTGAACTTAGAAACATTGGATGTTGTGTTCAACGCGGTGTTCAGCGTGGTAAGTTCATCTTTTGTAGGGACATGCCATCCACGAGGACAAGCACCTTGGTTCTTGCCCTGGCTTGTGGTCATGTTGGCACCACCACCATAGTTGCTGATTCCATTGCCTGTGGCAGCAGACCAGTTGTAGAGCCAACCATAATCAGTTACAGTATAATGTTCTACCGCATCAACCGTATACTTTTCTGTACCGTTGGGATAATAACGGTAAGGTATTGTTGTGGACATGTTGCTAGAACTACCAGTGGCTTTAAAGGTGATGTTATTCCCTGAACCATTTGTGGCATAATTCAAAGTATTGTCGTACGTGGAAGCCTTGAGATTCTGCTTCATCCAGCACTGGGTACCAATCTGTACAGTATTATATGTGGAACCGTTTTGGTCGGTAAGGGTCTGACCACAGTTGAGAGCTGTCTTCACGATACGAGTTGCAGAGCTATAGCTGTACACAGTAGAACTACCATTATAGCTTGCCGCATTCGTACCCACAGCCCTGATGTAATACACCGTATTGGAACTCAAGCCTGTTATGTCAATCTGGGCTCCACTTGAAGTAGTGTTGCCCCAAACAACAGTACATCCTGAACCTCCTACTGTCGGTGTGTTGTTAGTTGTACTATAGACCACACCCACTTTATTCAGGTTAGTGTTACCACTTGCATACTGTCTGATGGAATTCTTGGAAACTTCTGCACTATAGTAATATGGAGTGGCGTAATTGTTAGACAAAGACATAGTAGGACGGTTGGGAGTGGTAAAGGATATTCCATTGCCTTCCGGACTATACGTCGTGTCAGTTCCATTGATAACGTAAGCGCGGAAATAATACGTGGTTCCAGCAGCATACGGAACATAGTAGCTAAATGAATATTCACCTGTTGACGTTCCACCAACTTGCATTTTGTATGCACTGTTTTTGAGAGATGGTTGGGGCATACTACCAGCCACAAATCCCTTTTCTGTATAAGTGGGATTACCTGCCGACGTGATGTTGCCCGTGAACGTGTATCTCATTTTGTCTTGTTTCAACATGGTTTCCACAGAACCGCCATAAGGTGTCACGCTTACAGCTTCAACAGAAGCCGTGGCCAATGTTGTAAACTCATCAGACATTTCAGACGCTTCAACCCAGCCTTCTATACCTTGTGAATAAATTTCTGCACGGTACTTATAAGTGGCACCGGGTTCAAGTCCAGAGACAGTCATGCTATAAGGTGAATTATCGTTAGTAGAATTTAAGACATATGAATATGTTGATCCGTATGTTCCGCTACCTGTGGTGCTTCTGAACATGTCTGCTACTTGAACAAATTCTCCGGTAGAATTGTTCTTTTTATACAAATAGAAGCCCCATTTTGTAATATTGTCATCACGCTTCCATGGGTTGCCGTAAATTCTGGCAGATGTTTGAGTTAGGTTATCCACTCTGCCTGCATTGGACGTGCTACTCGTTGCTCCATTATTGTACACTTTAGCAGATCTTTTAGTGGTGAACTGTTTAATCTCACCGTATGAAGTACCATTAGCATTGGTGGCGTAAGCGCGATAATAGTAAGTAGCGCCATCGTTCGCCAAATTGGTGATGGTCACGGTAAAGGTTCCCACATTGGCACTGGAGGCAGGTGCTGTGGTGGCACCGCCGGCAAGGGTTAGGTTGCTGTTTGAAGTGGAATAGCATATACCTCTTGCGGTCACGGTGGACTCGCCGCCATTGTTATATACACGGCCACCTAACGTAACCTCGGAGAACCCTACAGTAGGAGCATCCGTATTTGTCATCACGCTCGGAGTAGAGTTACCCTTGATACAACGTACAGCATTCTTATAATTTGATGTTGTGCTGGACGTGATACCCAGGTCGGGATAATTATGACGCAAATAATAATAACCTCCATCGTACAAGAAGTATGCATATGTAGGAGTGGTAGTAGAACCATTACCGGCCGGGTATGCGTTAAAGCCGGAAGCATTGTTAGCACTCAAGTCATTACCTACAGCACAAGCGTTGGAACTCGTGCTCCATCCGCTCTTGGAGGCCATAGCCTTGGCTATATTCACAGCTTCACCATTGCACAGATAGCTGTTCTGGCCTTTCATGAAGGTATGCATAGTTTCCACCTCCTGAGCGGAAGGCACGTGCCAACCGCTGGGGCAAATACCTTGGATGGGGCCAGTGGCTTCCACCGTGCCGTGCATGAGGGCAGTGCGGTTGTATAAACGACCATAATTCTGGTTCACCTCGCTGGCTCCCAATGGGATGGCCATATCGGTAGAAGTAACTGAAACACCATCAGAGTAAACGGTGTTGCGCATGTTGCGCGCAGTCCAGCACTGTGAGCCGATCAGTACGGTGGGATAGGTAGCACCTTGGAAGGAAACAGAAGGAGTGCCAGGACACGGGTTCGGGTTGCTCTCCGTGGTGAAAGACTTCACTTCGCCATATCCGGTACCTGCATTACTAGTAGCGTAAGCACAGTAATAATACGTGGTGGCGGCATTGAGGCCTTCGATTTCATGAGCAGCCATGGTCAAAGGCGTGCTGCCGGAAGTACCCAACTCAACCACAGCACCGTTGGTGTGGTTGGTAAGGCTGAGGCTACTGTTGGTGCCATACACAAAACCGTATGAATGGATATCCGTAAACGGAGACAAGCCGCCGTCATCCACGATTTTACCAGCCGCTATCATGGCTGTGCTCTCTGTGAGTTCGGACACAGCTGTGGTGGCATCAAACGTGGTTACGGTAGGAGCCTTCACTGTGTTGGATTCGCCGTTGTTGTTTGCGCGGATACAACGGACACCAAAATTGTAGTCATAATCCGTCTGATATAGGTTCAAGTTAGTTGTTGGTGTGCTGCTTTTATCCCATTCGGATTTGTCTGCAGAATACAATTCACTATAACCATTATTGCCATTGGGGATGAGAGTCAGACCTAACTTGTTTTGTCCTTCAACTGGTGCACCTGACCATCCGTAAGGAGCCATTAAGGCACTGGCTGCGTTTGCTTTGGCATCGGCATAACTAACCAGTTCTTCAAAGTCGGCATCGTTGGGCACTCGCCAACCATTAGGGCAAATGCCTTGTGTATGAGCAGTTGTACCAGTGGCGGAAGTGGTTGCCATCACATCATCGAAGATGTACCTATAACCAGCTGTCACGCCCTTAGTTGATAGAACACTACTACCACTGATTGAGGTTCCATTCGGCCAATGGGTAACGCGGAGGTTTTCGCGCATCCAGCACTGGTTACCGATACGTACTGTAGAATAGGTATTACCATCGTAATCGGTTACGTTCGGGGTGTTAGGACAAGCTTCACCGTCCTTCGGAGTGTTCAGCTGATCATTCAGCTTGGCAATGCTGTCCAAAAGGTCGTTCACCTGCTCATCGAAAGCGTTGGCAAGTTCATCCAGCTTGGTCTGCATCTTGTTCTGAATATCATCGTAAACAGTCTGCAGGTCGCAGAAGTTCACCGCATTGTGGCAGTCGTTATCATTAAAATTGTCCTTCACAACGAGTGTTCCGTCTGTACCTATCTCGTCTAACACCGAGGGGACCGTAATGCCGCCGACAACATCGGAGACAACGACTTTGTCTTGAAATTCAACAAAATCTCCGAAAACAACATCATCATAAAAATCAACCCCTCCATCAAAAACAACGTAATCATAAAATTCTGCCATGCTATAAAAATCAGACCAAGTTCCTTCAAATGTGGTATATCCTGTGAAAGTCTTGTCTCCACCGACTGTTTCATTTTCGGTCTTAGTCACAAAGTTGTCCAAAGTGTCAATACGGGCATAATCATTCATATCGGGTTTATTATGAATGTAAGCAGGTGAGGTCGCATCCTCCTCATTCCAGTTGGCCTGTTGCTGAGCAGGGATGTCTGCAGAGGTGATATAGCCCATGTCGTTGATAAAATGGCTGATTGTATCAGGCTTGTTAGAGAGATCGTTGTAGTCGTTTGTAGTGGCTACGGGAGCAAATACCGGTTTGTCAAGAACGTTATTCCATTCAGCCTTCATAACGGCGTATGTGCCATTGGTGAAATAGATGGTGTCGTTGCTGACACTTTGAATCTGGAGCTCGGAAATGGTCGGCTTGTTGAGAATCTGTGCTGCGCCACTGGTGGCGTTCCAGTCAGCGTTCACCTGTGCGGGTACGTCCGCCGCGGTGATATAGTTTGCATCGTTGTTGAACTCGCTTACATTAGCGGGCACGGTCGGGATGGTCGGCTTGTTCATAATCTGTGCCGCGCCGCTGGTGGCATTCCAGTCGGCGTTCACCTGTGCGGGTACGTCCGCCGCGGTGATATAGTTTGCATCGTTGTTGAACTCGCTTACATTAGCGGGCACGGTCGGGATGGTCGGCTTGTTCCAGATATAAGCAGGGTTAGTGTTGTTGGATTCATTCCAGTCAGCTTGCACCTGCGTGCCACCGCTACCGCCAGCGCCTACAGGAATTTGCCATGTTGTGGTCTCTCCGCTCACTGTCTTGTGAATGTAGAGGATGGTGCTGTCGGCATTCATGGTGTAGGTGAAGGTGGTGGCAGGAGCGTCTGCGCCGTCCTCACCGTTGGTCACCGTGAAAGTAGTGTTACTACCGTCGGTGTAAGAAATTGTATAGGTGTCCACATTGTCGCTCGTACCCGTCTTGGTAATGGATTGGATGCCGCGGCCGTCTTGGCCGTTCGTTCCGTTAGTTCCATTCTGTCCGGGTGCACCGTTGGTCACTGTAAAGGTGGATGTAGTGTTATCGCTATAATGGATCGTATAAGTATCGACAAGGCCGTCAGACTCCGGTCCAGTGACATTCGTAATACCACGGCCATCGGTACCGTTCGTTCCGTCAGTACCGTTAATACCGTTGGTCACCGTGAAAGTAGTGTTGCTACCGTCGGTGTAAGAGATTGTATAGGTATCCACATTGTCGCTAGTACCCGTCTTGGTAATGGATTGGATGCCTTTGCCGTCTGCACCGGGAGCACCAGGCAAGCCGTTGGTCACCGTGAAAGTGGAGGTTGTGCCGTTGGTGTAATTGATAGTGTAGGTATCCACATTGCCGCTGGTGCCCGTCTTGACGATGGACAGAATGCCTACGCCGTCAGCACCAGAACCGGAGCCGGAACCGCCGCCCGTAGGCAAGGTTACGGAGTTACCTCCGGAGATGCTAAGCACGTTACCTACTATGGTAAGAGTCTGGGCAATGCCAACGCCGTCCTGGCCGTCCAAACCGTTGGTCACGGTGAACGTGGAGGTACGGCCGTCTGTCAATGTTATAGTATATGTATCTACATTCTCATCACTTACCGGACCGGTGATGCTGGCAATGCCCACACCATCGGTACCGTCGGTTCCGTTTGTACCGTTTGTACCATTTGTTCCGTTTGTACCGTTGGTCACTGTATAAGTGGTGGAGGTGTTGTTACTATAATATATAGTATAGGTATCCACATTGCCGCTGGTGCCCGTCTTGGCAATGGAGTCGATGCCCACGCCGTCTGCACCGGGTTGGCCGGGCTGGCCAGAGCCAGAACCGGAGCCAGCAATAGAGGACAGGTCAACAGAGTTGCCACCAGCGCCAGAGATGGTAAGCAGGGTGCCCACAAGGGAAAGCGTCTGATCTGCGCCCTGACCATCCTGACCGTTGGTCACCGTGAATGTAGTAGAAGTACTGTCGCTAAAATTGATTGTATATGTATCGACAAGGCCATTGGAAAGAGGACCCGTGATGCTGATGATGCCACGGCCATCTTGGCCATCGTTGCCGGGTGCGCCAGGTTGACCAGGGGCTCCCGGTGCGCCGTTAGTCACCGTGAATGTAGTAGAAGTAGTGTCGCTATAATTGATTGTATAGGTATCGACGAGGCCGTTGGAAAGAGGACCTGTGATGCTGATGATGCCGCGGCCGTCTTGACCATCGTTGCCGGGTGCACCGGGTTGGCCAGGATCACCTTGGGGACCTTGCGGGCCAGGAGTGCCGTTGGCGAGGAAGAAACTCTGCGGCTGAGCGCCGGGGTAAGTAATGGTAAGCATGTAGCCCGTGTCAACGGGGGCAATGGCGATGGCCGGCACGTTGCCTGCTGCGCCTGCATAGAGTGCATAAGGCACACTCATGAGTTGCTGCACACCCTCAATGCTGTAGGAATTGCCACCGTTAGGGTCAATCTCAGATTTGAGGTAGTACGGACCGTTGGCCCAATCAATGGCGGCCATAGTGCCGCTGAGTACGGCACCCTCCCCCACCTCAATGGTGAGAAGGCCGTTAATGTTGGTGGTCGCGCTATGCGTTTCCACATACACCGGAGTTCCGTAAATGCTGCCCTGAATAATGGAGATACGGGCAGTGACATTCTGGTTCGTCACCAGCGTGTTGTTGGCGTTGCGCACAACAGCCTGATAGCTCATCTTCTGCGGTGCCTGTGCGAACACAGCCGCAATCGTAAGCATGATTACGAAAAGAAATGATAAAAGTTTTTTCATAATATTGGGATTTAAATGAATATTCGTTTCCGTTGCAGAGACGCACGGCCGTGCGTCTTTACTGATTAGAATTTATTCTTGACGATTTGGAATGTTTTCAACAAACGTTTCCCGTCCATCACCCGCAATTGGTAGGTGGCGGAAGGATATACGGAGAGGTCCATATTGGTAAGCAGTTCGGTTACCTGGAATACTTGGAGCAGGCGCCCATGCTTGTCGAACAGCTGAGCGGTAAGACCATTTTCAGGGATTTCGAAATTGGAGATGCGCAAGTTGATGAAGTCCGGAGTCGGGTTAGGGAAGATGACGGCTTCCAGTTTGATACCGGGATAGTTGTCAACGCCCACAGTCTGGAACTCATAAGGCTGTTGTACACCTTCGATGATGTACTTTCCCGTGGTTTCCACCCGTTGGTCGGCAATCTGTCCTACGGTATATGTGGCAGAACCGCCACTACCGGAAGCTGTTCCACCGGCCGGCACCACAGCCGACTGGCTGAACAATGAGAATGTTAACAAGCTGAAAATCAGCATCAAGTAAAACTTTTTCATAATGAGTGGTGTATTATTATTTGTAAAATTAATTTCCGGCTACAAAGATGAGAATATTATTTCATTTTATCAAGTTATTCACAATAAATTGTTATCAACACAATGAACAAGTCCGATTATTTTTCACATGATAGATTTTTTTGTGTACCTTTGCACCCCGTTACACTCCCCCTTCTACCCCCTAACTCCTAACTGCTAACTCTAAACTCTAAACTTTTAACTCTAAACCAAATAATCCCCCCATTTTTATGATAAACCCCAAACTCATCAACCCCAAAAGCATCGTGATATGCGGTGCCTCCAGTGACATTCACAAGCCAGGCGGAAAAGCCCTGAAGAACCTGTTGGAAAGCGCCTTCAAGGGCGAAGTCTATGCCGTGAACCCCAAAGAGGACGAGGTGCAGGGCATCAAGTGTTACAAACAGGTGGAAGACCTGCCACAGGTCGATTGCGCCATCCTCTGCATCGCGGCCAAGTTCTGCGCCCATACGGTGGATGTACTGACGCAGCAGAAAGGAACCCAAGGCTTCATCATCGTCAGCGCAGGATTTTCCGAGGAGAACGCCGAGGGCGCTGCCATTGAGAAACATATCGTGGATTCCATCAATGCCGTGGGCGGTTCGCTCATCGGTCCCAACTGCACGGGATTCCTCAACACCAACTATAGCGGCTGCTTCGACACCCCGATCCCGAATCTCGACCCCAAGGGCGTGGATTTCATCACGGGCAGCGGTGCCACAGCCGTGTTTATCAAGGAATACGGCATGAGCAACGGCTTGAAATTCAACAGTGTATGGGCCGTGGGCAACAGCGCGCAACTCGGCATCGAGGATGTGCTGGAGCATCTGGATGAGACCTTCGATCCTGAAAAGTCGAGTCATGTCATCATGCTCTACATGGAGAAAATCGGCGATCCGCAGCGTTTGCTGAAGCATAGCCGCAACCTCATCAACAAGGGTTGCAAGATTGCGGCCATCAAGTCGGGCGGCTCGGCTGCCGGCTCGCGTGCGGCTTCGTCGCACACCGGTGCCCTGGCCACCAACGATGCCGCTGTCGATGCCCTGTTCCAGAAAGCCGGCATCGTGCGCTGCCACAACCGCCAGGAACTCACCACCGTTTGCGCCGTCTTCATGCATCCAGAACTGAAGGGCAAGCGTTGCGCCGTCATCACCCACGCCGGCGGTCCCGCTGTGATGCTGACCGACGTGCTGAGCAACGGCGGCATGGAGGTGCCCCCGTTGAAGGACCACCCCGCCAGCCCCGCTCTGCTCTCGAAACTCTTCGCCGGCTCTTCCGTGGGCAACCCCATCGACTTCCTCGCCACCGGCACCGCCGAACAACTCGGCTATATTATCGACGCTGTCGAAAACGAATACACTGACATCGACTTCTCCGTGGTCATCTTCGGCTCACCGGGTCTCTTCTCCAACAAGGAGGTTTACGACCTGCTCGACGAGAAGATGAAGACCTGCAAGAAGCCCATCTTCCCCGTGTTGCCGTCCATTATCAACGTGAAGCAGGAGATTGAGGACTTTATCGCCAAGGGCCGAATCAACTTCCCTGAAGAATGTGTGTTGGGCAATGCCCTCGTCAAAGTGTGGAATACCCCGAAACCCCAACCCGAGCATGTGGAGTTGCCGCAGGTTGACGTGGCCCGCATCCGCAAGACCATCGACAAGTGCGAGAGCGGATATCTGGAGATTGCCGACTACAACGAGCTTCTGGACGCTGCCGGCATTTCCCGCAAGAAGTCCGTGGAAGTTTCCAAAAAAGAGGATGCTCTGGCTTTCGCCAAGGAAGTCGGATGCTCCAAAGACGTGCCATTGGTGATGAAGGTCGTGGGCCCGTTGCACAAGTCCGACGTGGGCGGTGTGACACTGGGTGTCAAGGATTTGGACACAGTGGCCAAGGAGTTCGACCGTCTTATCGTCATCCCCGAGACATACGCCGTGGAGATGTACCCGATGTTGGACGGTACAGATGTCTATATCGGAGCCATCCGCGACGACAAGTTCGGCCATCAGATATTCTTCGGTCTGGGCGGTATCTTCATCGAGGTGCTCAAGGACGTGCAGTCCGCACTGGCACCCATCACGGCTGAGGAGGCCAAGCAGATGCTCACGAAATTGCGTGGTTACAAGATTCTGCAAGGTGTGCGTGGCCAGGAGCCCGTCAACATCGACCTGTATGCCGACCAGGTGGCCCGCGTGAGCGCGCTGGTGCAGGCCGCTCCCGAAATCGTGGAGATGGACCTCAACCCGCTGCTCGGCAACCCACGCTACGTGACTGCCGTGGATGCGAGAATCCGGATCCAGAAATAACGTTTATTGTTAAGGTTACAAAAAAATGTAGAGACGCAAAATTTTGCGTCTCTACATTTTTTTTATCAAACAAGGTTGTTAGGTCGTTGCGACCTGTTTCCAAATTCCTGTCAAGTCCTAGAATTTTACTATTTTGACAGTCTCAACACCATCTCTGGAGATTATCCGAAGCATGTATGTCCCGGCATGATATCTGGACAAATCAACTGCAAACTCATTTTCTCCCACGCTCTTGCGAAAAAGCATTTTTCCGAACATGTCAAAAACCTGCACTTCCGATACCAACTGTGATTCAGCGTTCACATGCACAATGCCTGAGGTTGGGTTGGGATAAATCTTGACATTTCTCCCATTGTGTTCCCCGATAGCGGCAGGCAATTCCGGCCCCCGGATGCCTATGATGATGGCGTGGTTGCTGTTGAAACCGTATGTACTGCAGTTGGTTAGTGCATAGAAACCGTTTTGCTGCCCGCTCCATCCCCAGTTGAAATGGAAATAATCGTCGTCTCGGTAACCATCACAAACCCAGACATGTCCACCGTAGTTTCCGCTTCCACCGTACATAAAGGGTGCACCTTCATCTAGTTCGCTTTTCAAGTAATTTAGCCAAACAGCAGAGGAAAGACTCCCACGCTCAATGTATTGTATTGTAGTGGGGAAACGGAAATAATTCGAGAGAGCGTACACAATACGGTTGGAGTTGGCCACACTCGCAGCCGGACCGTAATTCATGTTGACGGCGACCCCACAATGGAACAGCAATGTGGCAATAGCTTCAACACAACTATCCGGATGAGAAGCATTTGTAAGTTTGTCGGGCATATTTTCGTAATGGTAGGTCGTGGCGCCGAAATTGGCAGAGAGGGTACCATAGTTGCAGCTATAGGAATGGTTCCCTCTGCCTGTGGAAGGAAATTGCCAATAGCGCATCACTTGTCCCATGACCAATGCACCGCACCCTACAGCCGCGTGGCCGCCATAAGCAGGGTTTCCAGTCGCATCGGCGGGACAGAGGTTGTTATAATACTTGGTCTGGTCCCATTTGTTATTGCCCAGCAATGGGGCAACTACCACATCCCCGTCTTTTGGTCCGAGAGCGTTTTCTGAAAGCAATGCCTCCCATTTTTGCTGAGCAATCTCGTCTCTATATTGTTGTTTATCAATTATATATTGAATATATTCAGTATATCCATCCAAGAAAAAGCGTATATGGGCGGGAATGTTTTCGGTGACAAAGGCCCCTTCGTCGGAAAAGGCCAGGATAGGTTGTACTCTGTCATCGCCCGCCACGATGACAAAGCCATCAGGGTCGAAGTTAACAACATAGAAACTGGGTGTTGAACCGTTATCACCACCTATCATTGGGGCGGTGTATGCAATAACAGGGTTCAGTGATTTCGAGGCGTGATTGTATTTCAGGGCAAAAAAGCGGGACGCAACCGTGCAAGCTGTGGTTGAATCCACCGACTTGGCGGATACTGTTCCCGACAACATTGCCGCCATGATGAATAAAACAGAGAATTTCAGTTTCATATTCCAATGCTTTCGATTCTTGCGGCAAAGATACAAAAATCGTATGTGCAACCCGATCTCATACTTTGAATGAATTTTTCTGGCCCCATCTTGCAATTTTAACGTCATACTTTCGTTAATTGAAAGTATTTTTTAATCAGCATCCTATGAGACGGTTTCTCCACCTTTCCCTGCTGCTCACAATGGCAAATCTTCTATTCGCCCAGAGCCAATACACGATTTCAGGCACCATAGTGGACTCTCTGAACAAAGAGAAGGTGATGTTTTCCTCCGTGTTGCTGATGACACCAGACTCCACCGCCCGGATGGTGGGCAAGTCGCTGACCGACGCGCAGGGCACGTTCCGGATCACGGATATCCCCGCCGGCGATTACCTGTTGGTGGCCACACTTGTCGGCTACGAGCGCGCCAGCGTGCCGGTGACAGTGGGTGGCGACAAGCGCACCATTGACCTGGGTGACATTCCCATGCGCAAGACCAGCACCGATTTGGAGGAAGTGAAGATTATCGGCGAGAAACCGCTCTATATGGTGGATGGAGAGAAGACGCTATACAATGTTTCCGAGGACCCCACGATGCAGTCGGGTACAGCGGCGGACGCCCTGCAGAATGCGCCTGGCGTGGAGGTGGATGTGGAGGGTAACGTCACCCTGCGCGGCGTCTCCTCCGTGGAGATCTGGATCAACAACAAGCCCTCCAACATGAATGCCGAGGCGCTCAAGCAGTTCATCCAGCAGATGCCTGCGGGCAGCATTGAGAAAATAGAGGTCATCACCAACCCCTCCGCACGCTACAGCGCACAGGGCAACGGCGGCATCATCAACATCATCACGACTTCCAAAATCAAGAAAAACAGCTTTCTCAGCTTCGGCTTGCGCGGTTCCTCCACACCCAACATCACCCCCTTTGTCTCATACGTCTATGCCAACGAGAAGTTCTCCATCAGCACTTACCTCAACTACTCCTACAGCATCAACAAGGACATGAACGAATCCTTCAGCACCATTCTGACTAATGAGGGAGACACCTCCAGCACCACCCATAGCATCTACGAAATCCGACAACCCTCGCACAACATTGGCGTGTATATAAACGGTTCATATTCGCCGGACACCATGAACAGTCTTTACTTTTGGGCAGGGACTTACCCTCAAATTGGAAGCCATACTCTTTCGGATTCCACTTATTACCAAGAGTATATCTTCAACCCTGGCGACCGTTCATATTATCACAATCAGGTTTCCCACTACACAGGTGCTGGCGGTTACGGCGGACTCTGGTACGAGCACAAGTTCAACAGCAGGGGGCACAAAATCAGCACCGACGCGAGTTTTTGGTCTTGGGCAAGCAAGAGCAGCGGTGACGATGTCCGTGACTATCTCTTTATGGACCATTTGGACAAGAATAAAAGATATAAACAAAAGTACAGCATGGTGGGGGTTGATGCCTCCATTGACTACACTATTCCTTACCACAAGGACGGGGAGATTGAATTGGGTGTGTCGGGAAGCTATGATCCTCGTTTGAATTATTACCGGCTTGACACGTTAGTTTTTTCCACGGACGAGTACGTGATGGACCAGTTGCGTTCCAAGGATGTGCGGGCCCACAATGGCAGCGTTGACGCATACGTGACGTTGCAACATCGTTTTGGCGGTTTCACCCTCAAGGGTGGCCTGCGTACGGAGTATGAAATATACAACCTGCTGATGCTCAATTCGCCTACTGACAATGTGCACAAGGGATATTGGGGACTTTATCCTTCCCTCCATCTGAGCTATCGCACCAAGAACATGCACAACTTCAAGCTCAGCTACACACGCCGCGTGAACAATCCCGATGGTGATGACCTTACCACTTACATTGATTACGGAGAGGATGAGTACAGCACTGGCAATCCCGATTTGCTGCAAACGTTCACCAACTCCATAGAGGCCGGCTGGACCAAGTACATCAACAAGTTCGGCAATGTCGGTATCAATGCCTGGTTCAAGAACAGCAAGGATGAGTTCAGTTCGCAGTCGGATGTGGCCTACAGTCCTTTCTTCGGACGTTATGTCACCTTCACAATGCCGGTGAATGCAGGCAAGTCGCTCAACACGGGCGCGGAACTCAATGTGATGTACCGCCTCAAATCCTTCATGAATATCCGCTTCTATGCCAATGTCTATTACATGAAATCCTCTTTCCAATTCCGTAAAGAGGAAACACCATACACGGTCGATAATTTGGGTTACAGCTTCCGTCTGAACTTCTGGGCCAAGATGTGGGATGTGCTGGAGGTGAACGCCTCGGCCAATTACAGTTCCAAGAGTGTGTCCATGTTCACGGTCACGCGCCCGCGCTACAGCATCGATGCCGGATTGCGTGCCGAGTTCTGGAAGCGCCGCATCTCCATCCATTTGGATGTGCACGACATTTTCAACTGGAACAAGACCACCACCGACATCAACAATCCCTATTACAGCTCGAACAGCACCAGCTGGAGCAGCTGGATGGGGCGCAGCATCCGCGCGGGTATCACCTTCAAGTTCGGTAAGATGGAGCTGGAGGGTGCGCAGGCGCAAGCCCAGGGAGGCGGTGGCCAGGGGATGGGGATGTAAGGATTTTTTTCTTATCTTTGCACCTTCAAAAAAACGAACCCTAATTATTAACTTAAAACCTTGAATATGAGTAACGTTAAGTACGTTTATACCTTTGGAGGGAAGACCGCTGAGGGTAAAGCTGACATGAAAAACCTTCTCGGTGGCAAGGGTGCCAACCTTGCTGAGATGTGCCTCCTCGGCCTGCCGGTTCCCGCCGGTCTGACCATCACCACGGAATGCTGCACCGCTTATTACGCCAACAACTGCGAACTTCCTGCAGGCTTGATGGATGAAGTTTGGGCTGGCATGAAGAACGTGGAAAACATCATGGGTCTCAAATACGACGATGCCGAGAATCCCCTGCTCGTCTCCTGCCGCTCCGGCGCACGCAGCTCCATGCCCGGCATGATGGACACCGTACTTAACATCGGTCTCAGCTCCAAGACGCTCCCCGGTCTCATCAAGAAAACCAACAATCCCCGCTTCGTCTATGACTCCTATCGTCGTCTCATCATGATGTACGCCGACGTGGTGATGGAGAAAGCCGAGGGCATCGAACCCGCCGAAGGCAAGGGCATCCGCAAGATTCTGGATGACATGCTCGACGAGTTCAAATCCATGAAGGGCTACAAGAGCGACACCGAGATTACCGCAGAAGAACTGCTGAAACTCGCTGACGCGTTCAAGGCCAAAATCAAAGAGGTGCTCGGCACCGAGTTCCCGGATGACGCCAAGGCCCAACTCGAAGGCGGTATCAAAGCCGTGTTCAAGAGCTGGAACGGCAAGAAGGCCATCTCCTACCGTCGCATCGAAGGTATTCCCGATGACTGGGGTACCGCAGTGAACGTGCAGGCCATGGTGTTCGGCAACATGGGTGACAACTCCGCCACCGGCGTGGCTTTCACCCGTAACCCCGCCACTGGAGACAACCAGTTCTACGGCGAATGGCTTATCAACGCGCAAGGCGAGGATGTGGTGGCCGGTATCCGTACCCCCAACCCGCTGAACGACGAGACCAAGAACGAACAGAACAAGATGATGCACTCCATGCAGGAGCTGATGCCCGAGACTTATAAAGAACTCTGCGACATCCGCGAAATCTTGGAGAAAAACTATCACGACATGCTTGACGTGGAGTTCACCATCCAAGAAGGCAAACTTTACATGCTGCAATGCCGCGTGGGCAAACGTACCGGCGTAGCCGCACTGACCATGGCACTGGACATGCTGCACGAAGGTCTGATTGACGAGAAGGAAGTGGTGATGCGCCTCACGCCTGCCCAACTCGACGAACTGCTGCACCCGATTCTGGATGCCGCTGACGAGAAAAAGCACGCTGTTATCGCCAAAGGTCTGCCCGCAGGCCCTGGCGGTGCTGTAGGTGTTATCGCATTGGACAGCGAGACTTCCAAAGCTTATACTGAGAAGAAAATCAAGAACATCCTCGTTCGTGAGGAGACCAATCCTGAGGATGTGGAAGGTATGCGTTCCGCAACCGGCATCCTGACCGCCCGTGGTGGTATGACCTCCCACGCCGCTCTCGTGGCCCGTGGTTGGGGCAAGTGCTGCATCGTGGGTTGCGATGCCGTGAAAATCGACATGGCCAGCCGCACCGTCACCATCGCCGGCAAAACCTTCAAAGAGGGCGACCTGCTGAGCTTGAACGGCTCCAAAGGCTGGGTCTATGCTGAAGAGGTGAAGATGATTGACGCTACCGAGAATCCGCTCTTCCAAGAGTTCATGAAGCTGGTGGACAAATACCGCACCATGGGTGTGCGCACCAATGCCGACAACCCGGAGGATGCCCAGAACGCCATCAACTTCGGCGCTGAAGGTATCGGTCTGTTCCGTATCGAGCACATGTTCTACGGCAAGAACAGCGAGAAACCACTGGAGAAGCTGCGCAACATGATTCTTTCCGACACCTTGGAGGAGCGCGTTTCCGCCCTCAAGGAACTGGAACCCTACATCAAAGAAGCTGCAAAGGGCACTTTGAAGGTGATGGACGGCAAGCCGCTCACCTTCCGCTTGATGGACCCGCCGTTGCATGAGTTTGTTCCCCAAACAGAAGACAAACAGCGTGAAAAGGCCAAAGAACGCGGCATCAGCTTCGAGGAAATCAAGAAGCGCATCGACGCTCTTCACGAGGTGAACCCGATGATGGGCTTGCGTGGTGTACGTCTCGGCATTATCTATTCCGAAATCACCGAAACCCAGTTCCGCGCCCTGTTTGAGGCCACGGCTGAGTTGATGAAAGAAGGCTTCGACCCGCATTTGGAAATCATGGTTCCGCTCACCATCAACGTGAAGGAGCTGGAGCATCAAAAAGCCATCGCCGACCGCGTGCTGGCAGAAGTGGAAGCCAAGTTTGGCGTCAAAATCGAGTATCTGTTTGGTACGATGATCGAGATTCCGCGCGCTACTTTGGTGGCCGACAAGATTGCCTCCGTAGCCCAGTTCTTCTCCTTCGGCACCAACGACCTCACCCAGATGACCTTCGGTTTCTCCCGCGACGATGTAAACGCTATCGTTCACGAGTATGTGGACCAGAAGATAATCCCCGCCGATCCGTTCAACACATTGGATCAAGAGGGTGTTGGCCAATTGGTGAAACTCGGCGTGGAGCGTGGTCGCAGCACCCGCGCAAACTTGAAGTGCGGTGTTTGCGGTGAGCACGGTGGCGATCCTGCTTCTGTAGAGTTCTTCTACAAGGCTGGCATGACCTACGTATCCTGCTCTCCGTTCCGCGTGCCGGTGGCCCGTTTGGCCGCCGCCCAAGCAGCGATAAAAGATGAGAGAAAATAGATGAGAGATTAGAGATTATTGACAAAAAAGGGACGCGGCATGCCGCGTCTCTTTTTTTGTTAAAAAAATCCCCTTCTGAATCCAGAAGGGGTGCCCGAAGGGCGGGGTAGTTAATTTGGACTTATTCCTTATTTTTCTAAAGTATTCAGATTCTTTATATTACTACCCCAGCCTACGGCTACCCCTTCTAAAATAGAAGGGGAATTCTAGATAGTTGCCAAAAGCAAGGTGATTATTGTTCCAATAACTCCGCATCCACCCCAAACAGTCGGGCGATGTTGAACGCCTCCATGGGCACCTCGTCCGCATCAGTCTCCACCAAGGAGTAGTCCATGTAGTCGTGGATATTGCCGACGGTGATAGCCTGGTTCTCTTTCAGCTGCAGGCCTTTCACGCGCAGGCGGCGGCAGGTGGTGCTGATGCCGCTGTAGTGAGTGGTCACCAAGGTGGTGATGTGCAGTTTCTCGGCCAATCGGAGGTAGTTGCCCACCAGGATCTTGCCCTCTTCGGGGTTCGTGGTTCTGGCAAGCTCGTCCACCAGGGCCAGCACTTTGTGACCTTGACGACCTGCTTTGATGATGCGGTCGATGGTGAGGATCTCCACAGCAAACGAGGAGAGTCCGCTGGTCTCCGACTGCTGGTCGCCGATGCTGCTGATGACCTCATCCACGATGGAGAGGGTGGCCTGTGTGGCGGGAATGAAAAAGCCGAACTGGAACAGGTACTGCGCTAATGATACAGTCTTGAGCAACACTGACTTGCCAGCCATGTTGGCACCGGTGATGAGTACGGCCTCGTTGCCGAAGCGGATGTCAATGGGTTGGAAGGCCTTGCCGCGTTCTTTCAGCGCACTGTCCACCTCTGGGTTCACCATCTGTATCAACTCACTGAACTGCCCAACGGCAGGGCGGCAAGCGTGCCACTCGAGGGCAAGCCGTGCCTTCGCCAGCACGAGATCGAAATGGGCAAGCGTATCCAGATTGTCGGCAATGCCCTTGCCATACGGCACGAGTTGAGACGACAGCTGCGTGCGTATGCGGTCTTCCACCTTCTGCGCCTGAAATCGGTATTCTTCCGCCTCGGCCACGCTTTTGGCATTGTCGATGCGTTCGCGCCAAGTGGCCAGTTCGTGATCGTAGGCCGAATAAATGTAGAAGTGCGGTATGTTAGTATGCTCAGGGTCGAGCATCGCCACCACTGCATCCATGTTGGTCAACGGGAAACTCTCGCACTCAATGGCCTTAAGGTCATCGGCAATCTTTCGGGTGAGGATGGCTGTTTTCTTGATTTCAAACAACTGGATATCGTCCAGCACACGGCCGTCCGACAGGACGTTCAGCGTGGGACGGATATCATTGATTTGATGCAGATGGTTGCGAATATGCGTGATTTTGGTGCGATATGACTCGTTTTGGAGTATCGCAACGGTCTTCTCCACCAAATCAAACTCTCCTTCTAACTCCTTCACATCAGTGCAAAACGGCAGATTCAACAGATAATGTCTCCCCAGATTGGAGGTCAGCTGAAGATGCTCGTACACATAGTGCAACGCCGGATTCTGTTCAAAGGAATTCTTAAAAAGCATATCCAAATTCTTACAAAAAATATTTCATCTCTAATCTCTAATCTCTCATCTCTAATCTCTCATCTCTCATCTAAAATCCTCACGCTTTCCTCAGCCACTTTAAAATCTCTTTCCAGCTGCTCTTCTTGCCGTACATCAGAATGCCCATGCGATACACTTTGGCGGCGAACCACACGCAGAACACGAGGAACAGCAAGGCCAAGCCCATGGAGGTAAGCAACTGCCACAACGGCACGCCGGCGGGCAAACGCACCATCATGATGATGGGCGAGGTTAACGGAATCATGGAAAACCACAACGCCAGCTGGCCATTGGGATTGGTAGAAATGGTCGGTATCAGAATGATGGCCAGCATCAGCGGAATAGTGACTGGCATGGTGTATTGCTGCGAGTCACTTTCGTTGTCCACCACCGAACCTGTCGCCGCATACAAAGTGGCATAAATCAGGTATCCCACGATGAAGAAGAAGAGGAAACAGAGTATGATTTCCGTGAAAGAGACAGGGAAATAATCGTTGATTTTCTGGAAAATGTTCACACTGTCGGCTATTCCAGTTTGCTCGGCTGCGTTTTGCAGAGCTTCCTGTGTTTCTCCGGCGGCCAATTCCGTGGTTGTTTCGGACTGGAACAGATTCGGAGCAGCCAACTGAATGCCGCCCAAAATGCCCATTGTCAGCATTATCCAGATGGCAAACTGCGTGAGTCCCACAAGCGCGATGCCCACAATCTTGCCGATGAGCAACTGCATGGGCTTCACGGAAGAAATCAACACCTCCACGATGCGGTTGCTTTTCTCCTCCAACACGCCGCGCAGCACCTGGCTGGCAAAGATAATGATGATGAAATAGATGAAGAAACCGCACATCATGCCGATAATCTCGTTCATCTCCGCATCATTCTCGCGCTCCATGCCATCGTCATCCACCTGTATCGTGGTGATATCCACTTTGGTAAGATCCTGAAGTTTCTCAAACTTGGCGGGCTCAATATGAAGCGAGTCTTGCAGGATGCGGTCGAAAAATATCTCGTTCATCTGGCTTTCCAGTTTGCCCTGCAAGCTCGATGGCAGGTTTTTCTTGTAATAGAGGTTGCTTTTCAGCCCTTGGCTGTTATTGAGAATATGGAACACACAGTCGTATTGGTCGCCGTTGAGTGCATCCTGCTTCAGCTGGTTGATGTCGCCCGACTGATAGCTGAAAGTGGTATTGTCATTTTCCTCAAAAGCATTCAGGAAAATATCTGTATCATCCACTACAAGTACATGGGCAGTCTGCGACTTCTCGCTGTGCATGACCAGCAACACAGGCAACACGATGATAGTGGCCAGCAGTACCGGCAACAAGAGGGTCATGATGATGAAGGATTTCTTCTTGACCCTTGTGGTGTATTCGCGGGATATGATAAGGGATATGTTGTTACTCATGATGTTGTTGGTTGAAGGTTTGAACTTGTTCGATGAAAATCTCATTCATAGTTGGAAGTATCTCATTGAAAGAGAGTATATTGCCATGCTCAACCAGCATTTTCAGCAAATTGTTGGCCGGTTGGTCATCCTGAATCTTCACCATATAGGAAGTCGATCGCGGGCTCGTTTGCTTCTCAATCAATTCGTAAGGATGCTGCAGCAGAGAGGTGACGTCTGAACTGTCTGCAGACATTTCGATGGCGTAGATATTTTTCTTGAAACGGTTTTTCACATCGTGGATGTTGCCTTCCAGAATTTTCTGCGCATGGTTGATGAGGGCAATCTCATCGCAAATCTCTTCTACCGAAGCCATGTTGTGCGTAGAGAGAATGATGGTGGCCCCGTCTTTCTTCAATTGCAAAATCTCTTCTTTCAGCAAGTTGGAATTGATGGGGTCAAAACCGCTGAAGGGTTCATCCAAAATGATGAAAGAGGGTTTGTGCAAGATAGTTGTGATAAACTGCAACTTCTGCTGCATACCTTTCGACAGCTCTTCCACCGGGCGGCTCCACCAGTCCAGAATACCGTACTGCTCGAACTTGACGCGCAGCCGCTGGTACGCGGTATTGCGGTCAAGGCCCTTGAGACGGGCCAGATACATGGCCTGTTCGCCGGCTTTCATCTTCTTGTACAGTCCACGTTCCTCGGGCAGATAGCCAATCTGACGCACATCGTCCGCCTCCAAGGGATGGCCTTTGAAATAGACGGTACCCGAATCTGGAAAGGTTATCTGGTTAAGAATGCGGATAAGGGTAGTTTTGCCGGCACCGTTGGGGCCCAGCAAACCGAAAATGACGCCCTCCGGCACGGACAACGACACATTGTCCAACGCCAGGTGGTTGCTAAAAGCTTTTGTAACCTGATCTACTTCAATGATGTTCATAAATTAATCGGGCCTTTTTTCTTTTTTTTCTTCTTCTTTTTCTTCTTTTTCTTGGTCGGAGTAACGTAGAAGGAAGCATTGCTGTTGGCTGTATGCAACAGGGCATTGGTGGTAGCAAACGTGAAATCCTCCGGAACGGAAAGCTTTCCATCCGACAATTCGTTGATCTGGTGCGCTATCAGCGCATCATTCACCGAGTCGCGGTTGTAGGTCAAGTACATCATCTTCAGGTGGTTGGCCAACGGGCGCACCAGCACGTTGCGCACATCTTCCGGATAGGTGGCCACCATTTTGATGACATTCTCCATATTTCGTCCGTATGTTCTCAAACGGATGTGATGCTTGTTGTATTCAGGCTTCACCACTTCCTTCTCCTTGGTTTCGGGCACCGGCTTCGGGAACGGTGAATCAATCTCCAAAGCGTAATCCGACATGATGAACAGATGGTCCCAGAGCTTGTGCCAATAGTCGGCAGACTCGCGCTTGCCCACATTGGCCGGATCCTTGACCTCGTTGAGCTGGTCCATCACACGCACAATGGCGCGGGCTGTCTCATTCCGCTTCTCACGGTCCTCGATAGCCATGCAATCCTCAATCATCTTCTGCACATTGCGGCCATACTCCTTGATGACTAATTTGTTTCGTTTGGTGTTGTATTCTATCATAAAAGGAAAATGATTTTTTCAATTGGTTTGCAAAAATAGAAAAAAACGGGATAACCTATCGGGTCATCATTTCTTCTTTTCGGGAATCACGGGCAGCGTCGCGAGACTGTCCAGATATGCCTGCTCGCGCGCTGCGAGGCTGTCGCGGACGGCACGCTGACGTAACTTGTAGGAATTCTGGTAGATGGCAACGATGGGCTTGGAGTCCACCCGCAACTGATACAGCGTCTTGTCCGACGGCCATGTGCCGTTGCGGAGCTGCGCCGGCGGGATGTTGCTGCAGAAATCCATATAGTAATCCCACGTGCTGTCCAGCTTGCTGCAGGGCACAAATTTCAAATCTATCATGCCTTTTTCCTGCTGGAAGAACAAGACACACGCTGCATTGCCATTGGTGGCCACCGTCACGACACTGTCTTCCGTATTCTGGCTGATGTTTTCCCTGTAGATATGCTGAACGAGCCATTGACAAACCGTCTTGTTGGCATCATCATTGCAATCCAGCTCATACTTGGCATACGCATTGTTGATACCGCCGGAAATCTCGTTGAAATAGAGCGACACCACCGGCCGGTTGAACATGATATGCCGGATAGGCAAGCAGGAGAGCAGCGCAATGATACCCAATATCACGATGTTGGTGTATTTGTCGTTCACCGCACGCAAAGTGCACTCCACCCCACTCGCAGCAATCAGCATGAAAAGCGGGTAGATGAAATAGTAGATGGCCCACATGGTATCCGGACGCAAGTAGCTGAAACGGACCTCATGAATGCAGTACAGGAAAGAATAGAGGAAAATGAAGATGGAATAGAACTTCAGTGATTTCACCGCCGTACTGAAAAAGATAAAGAAGAGCAGCACGCCCGTCAGGATGATGGTAGGCGTAGTGATGAAAAGATACTTGATCAGATAGGTTCTCGGAAAGTTGTCCGGTCCGATGATGTGCCCTTTGTATAGCTGGTTGCCGGATTGCGGGTAGTTGACCGTCAGCAATTCGAAGGCTTTGCGCGGGGCCACTACGGAGCTTTCAAGGAACCACGTGCCCAAACCATGCACCAGATACACGATCAACGTCGTGCCGAGCAACATCAAGCACAACAAACCCAAAGCCTTGCCGTACTCTTTGGTAAACATCTTCCTGGGCGGATTATAGAGGAAGAAGTTGAGCAACGTGAACACGATGAAGAAATGCAGTAGCACAAAACCGGCATTGTAGGTGGACAGCGCGAGAAACATACCCAGCAGAATCTTCACACAGCGGAAGATACGGATAACCGGCAACTCGCGGGAAAAATAGTACATCTGTGTAATGGTGAACACGAAGCCAAACGCAAACGTCACATCCACCATATTGCTCAGCGAGTACCCGAAAAAGCGGGGCGAAATGAACAGGAAAAATGCGGTGAAAAACGCCGCACGCCAGTTGAAGGCCTTCAGTATCAAGATGGAAAGATACAAGATAAGCAGCCAGCCGAATATCGCGCTCAAGCCATGACGGATGGTGAATGTATCTTCAACATGCAACGCTTTGCAGATGGAATAGACCATCAGGTCGATGTATTGCGCCTGTGTGGAGGCGTACGGATGCATCTTGTAAGCATCCGGATCTCCTGTATTATGAAAATGGTCGTACACCAACGCCGAATAATGGTCCTGCTCCATCTCTCGGGTGGAAATGCCCACATGACGGCTCATGAGAACCATCACCACCAGCATCACCGCCATGGAAATCATCAGCAGATATTTATAGACATCATCGGCGCTTCTGAGCGAGAATGAGAACAGTTTCTTCTCCACAGAATATCTGATGTTCTTCTGCGCCTGCTTGGAAAGCCGTATTTCCCAAATATCATCATCAAACAGCTCCTGAGAATAGGTAATTCTGGCAAAAAACTGCTTGATAACCTGAAAAATGCGTTCAGTAATATTTAATTTCTCCTTCTCCATGGCATTATGATAAGTCATTAAATGACGCGTTGAGGGCTTTGAGGTAGTCAACGGCTTCGGGGCCGACATTGAACAACAGGTCTATGATGGAAAGATTGGGCGTAAAGCCGAACCGGTCCTCGAAGACCTGATAATACGGAGTGTTAAACCGATATGGATAATCGGGGCTGGCACTTCGTTTGGGGTGGATGAGCGTCCGCAAGTCGGGCTGGCGTGCCGCTTCGAAGTCTGTGGTAAGCTTGATTTCAGTCTGAATGCGAAGCAGTTTCACAATCGTCCGTATCAGTTGCAGATTGAAATCAAAGAGTCTTTCGTAGCGTTGCTCGTAGAAAGAACGGAGGGGATCCTGATAGTACATGAAATAGGGACTGGTGTTGTAGGCTGTCGTGATGGTACGCCAATGGCTACGCTGCCAGGGGGTGGTGTATTCGATGCATGCCTCCGTAATCAAGGGTTTGTGCGTGTCGTGCACCACTGGTATCATCAAAGCCTGCACCCCATTACCCGTCAGGATGCAAGCCCTGTTGCGATAACTCTGCTTGCAGTAGTTCTCCCTGCTCTCCATCCACACTTCCTGATTCATCAAAAAGGAGAAGTATTCGATGGGCGGAAGATATGCAGTCGATAAGAGCGGGACGGTATTCAAAACTATCGGGCAATAATCATTTTGGATTGGTAGATATGATCATCACACACAATCTCCACAAAGTAGATGCCATCAGACAAACCCTTGAAATGCAAATCGAAGGTATTATCCATCAAGACATCCTGAGTGCACACCAACATACCCATGGAGTTATAGACATTGCAGATACCCTTGCCCATCGGGAACGTTCCTTTCACAGTAATATCGCCAATGCTGGGATTAGGCGAGATGGTAAACACATTGGAAGAGGTGTTGTAATTCTCGATGCCAGCCGGGTTACCATCATAGTGCATACCGCGAAGTGACAGCGTTCCCGTATTATCGGGATCAAGCCAAGGTTTCAACTTTCTGGCATTATTAGCATTATTGTTATTGGTCCAGGAATAGGAGATCTTTCCGTAATTGTCATTACCCTGCGGGTAATCGCATGCACTGGATCCGTTGCTCAAGCTGCCGATGATGAGACCGCTGGCGTTGAACAGTGGAGAACCGGAAGAACCTTGTTCCGTACAGCCCTTGTTTTCACCAAATTGTCCATAATACCAGCCTACTGTCCAGAACTTGTTGTACGAGCCACCAGGACTGGCCACAATTCTCGGGAAGCTGATTTTCTTGTAGTCGCCGCCAGGGTGATGGATGGCTGCACCCACAGAAGAGGAACCGCCTGCATCCCAACCGGCAAACACCAATTTGTTCTTCACATTGCTGGGAATACTTCCTGTGACTTTCAACAGCAGGAAGTCGGAGCTGGAGGAAATACTATAATTTTCGCCAGTGTACCCAGCGCTAGCCACCATCACACCATTATGGGCCATATTGTAATAAGGTCCTGAACTACCCCCACATGTATTCGTCTGATATTCAAAAACAAATATATAGGTATCTTCATTAGGATAAGTGGAACAATGGTTGGCCGAATAGACGTACGGGGTTTTGTCTTTTCTCACATTATTGATCATCGCGCCGGAGCAGCGATAGGATCCTGTGGAATTGTTAATCGCAATAAGCACTACGGAATTCACTTGATCGCGCCAAGGGTCAGCTATAGGACAAGCCACATCATAATGGCAGTCGCCTTCAGCTTCTCCCCAATAACCCTTTTCTTCATCCTGGACATGGAAAAGATCTTTGTAGAAATGGCTGATACGGGCCACCGTGACCTCGCCGTGGAAGGGAGCATTGGCAGGCTCGTAATATTCCAAAATGATTTCATCACCAAAGATGATATCCGAGGTCATATAGCCGTTCAACTTTTGATACTCCTCGTTGGTATAAGGTCCGCCAACCTGGCTGCGATCTGCATTATAGACATGCATCGTGGCTCCTTCGGGAATATTGAACTGAGAAAAAACTGCAGACAACATGATAGCGCCCGGGGAGCTGAACGACAAGCGCCAGATGCGGCTTCCGTCTGCCAATATATCGGTACGGCCACTATTGTGGAAGTTATAATCCACATTATGGGTATGTCCTATACGCTCCGGGGTTCCCTTTTCAGCCCGTGCATCCTCCGTCAATAACTTATCAACATCCACGGCGGGCAGGTCAATTTTGTCAATGTTCATTGAGACATTGCTGTGATTGAAACTGTACGGTTTCACCGTCACATCGTTTTGAGCAAATGCGGCAAACATGCAAAATGCCACACACGCGAAAGTAAAAAGAGTCTTTTTCATATCATCTGTTGTTTTAAAGGCTGCAAAAATATAAAAAAAAATTGTACCTTTGCCCGCTAATTAATAAACCACACCTATGACCGTAAAAAGAAAAGTCAAGTTTGAAGGCACGCCCTTTGAAGGAAACATTGAAGAGCTTATCATCCAAGCTCTTATAGAAAAGCAGGGCGTAGATATCCAATGCCTGAACCTGAAAAAGATCAACCATACCTATTTCGATTATTTCGTCATCTGCACCGGCACCTCCAAACCGCATGTGGAAACTCTCTGCGATTTTGTGCAGGAGAAGACCCAGCGCGAAGCGGGCGTGAAACCCATCCATGTGGAGGGCCTGGAGAACTGCGAGTGGATCCTGCTCGACTATTTCAACGTTCTCGTACACATTTTCCAACCCGAGGCACGCGCCTACTACAACCTGGAAGCATTGTGGAGCGACGCTGACGTACAGAAGTTTTAATCTTTTCTTTAACCCTTTATCACATGGCTTCAAATCCAGCTAACAACAATAATCGTCCGAAATCACCCTTCGACGGTTTGAAAAACCGGAACTCCAATAAAAAGCCGAGATTTTCCTTCCTATACATCTATCTTCTCATAGGTCTTTTCCTGATTGTTTACTACGTTATGTCGATGGGCACTGCTGCCCCCAGGGATGTCACGGACATGGAATTCAACCAGATGGTGAAAAACCGTGAAATCGACCACGTGGATTATGTCCGCAAAGATGACCGCGTCAACATATTCCTGAAACAGGATGCCCTGAAGAGCAATCCTGCCTACGAGAAGGTAAAAGACAACACTGCCGGTCCTCAGTATTACATGACCGTGACCGACTTGAAAGTTTTCAATGACAATTTGAAAGAAGTTAAGGAGAATGCCATCCAGAGCCGTTTGGAGAAGGACTCCACCCTGTCGGCCAGCGACATCTCCAGCGAGTACGATTTCCCGACCAAGCAGGACAACACGAAAAGCTGGGGCTGGGAGTTCATCATCTGGGTGCTCCCCACACTCATGATATGCGTGCTCCTGATCTGGTCCATGCGTTCCATGCGTGGCGGCATGGGCGGCGGTGGCAGCATCTTCAACATCGGCAAGTCGCGAGCCCAGGAGTTCGACGAGAAGTCGGGGCAGCTGGTCACCTTCAAGGACGTGGCCGGCCTGGAGGGCGCAAAGTTCGAAATCGAAGAAGTTGTTGACTTTTTGAAAAATCCGAAGAAATATACCGTCCTGGGCGGCAAGATTCCCAAGGGCGTACTTTTGGTGGGTCCTCCGGGTACAGGCAAAACCCTGCTGGCCAAGGCCGTGGCAGGTGAAGCCAAGGTCCCGTTCTTCTCTTTGTCCGGCTCCGACTTCGTGGAGATGTTCGTGGGCGTGGGCGCGTCCCGCGTGCGCGACCTCTTCAAGACAGCCAAGGAGAAGGCCCCGTGCATCATCTTCATCGACGAGATTGATGCCATAGGCCGCGCCCGTGGCAAGAATGCCCTCTCCAACGTAAACGACGAGCGCGAGAGCACGCTCAACCAGCTGCTCACCGAGATGGACGGCTTCTCCACCAACGCCGGTGTCATCATCATGGCCGCCACCAACCGCGCCGACATCCTCGACCGCGCCCTGTTGCGCGCCGGCCGCTTCGACCGACAAATCCAAGTGGAGTTGCCCAACCTCAACGAGCGCAAAGGCATCTTCGGCGTGCACGTGCGCAACCTCAAGCTCGGCCCCGACGTAGATCTCGACTTCTTCGCCAAGCAGACTCCGGGATTCTCCGGCGCCGACATCGCCAACGTATGCAATGAGGCAGCCCTGATTGCGGCACGCAACAACAAAACCCAGATTGAGAAAGAGGACTTCCTCTCCGCCGTGGACCGTATCATTGGCGGCTTGGAACGTCGCGGCAGTGTCATCTCCCCGGAGGAGAAACGCTCCATCGCCTTCCACGAGTCTGGCCATGCCTGCGTAAGCTGGATGTTGCGCTACGCCTCCCCGCTGGTGAAGGTCACCATCGTGCCCCGCGGCAAGGCCTTGGGCGCAGCCTGGTACCTGCCCGAAGAGCGGCAGCTGACCACTTACGACCAGCTGGTGGACGAGATGACAGCCACTTTGGGCGGACGGGCCGCCGAAGAAATCACCTTCGGGCGCGTTTCCACCGGAGCGCTCAACGACCTGGAGCGCGTCACCAAGCAAGCCTACGCCATGGTCGTCTATTACGGCCTCGACAAGAAAATCGGCAACGTGAGCTACTACGACTCCACAGGCCAACAGGAATACGCCTTCAACAGACCCTACAGCGAGAAGACTGCTCAAGATATTGATGCACAAATCCACGAGCTGGTGGAATCCTGCTACCAAAAGGCGAAGGACATCCTCAACGAGCACAAGGAACAACTCGGAGAGCTTGCCCAACTGCTGCTGGAGCGCGAAGTCATCTTCACGGAAGACGTGGAACGTATTTTGGGCAAGCGCCCATTTGAGGCACAGGAAAATCCTGTAACTGCCGAAAATGATGCCAATCCCTCTGAAAAATAACCGATAATCGTTAATCTATAAACGTGATTCCTATGGCTGACAACCATCAATTTGATTCAAGCATACTGACAGAAAAGGAGAGCATCCGTCAGAACATCCGCAATGCCCTCTCCAACAAGATGGAAGTACTGAATTCCGAGTTGGACATGAACATGAATGCGGACGTCTATGAGCCCATCGCCAATCTGTCGGCTTCTTTCATAGAGAAGTTCAGGGAAGCGGGCGGTCTGTACGTGCCTTGCACCAATCAGGACCTCATCCCCATTCTCATCAAGCTGTGCAAGAGCCAGAAATACCAAAACATCTTGAGCACAAGCCCATTCTTCTCGCAGTATCTGGACAAGCATCAAGTGCCTTACATCACGGCCCTCGCCCCGGGCGAGCCCGCCGACGCCGCACTGGTCGTGTCCAACCAGCTGATTGCCCGCACCGGCAGCATCGGGTTCTCCCAAGTGCTCAATGTCTATCCTTCCGTCAAGGGCCTGGCCCGCGACCTGGTGGTCATCTCCCGCGAGCGCTGCATCTTCCAGGATCTGGATGACGCACTGAAAGCCCAGGTTGCAAAGGACGAGAACAACGCCTTCCCCATGACTGAATTCCTTTGCCCCACCCACATCGAGAAAGTCGATGGCGTGCCGCAATCCACCCCTGTCAACCCTCGTGTTATCTTATTGTTAGTTTCCGATCATGAACCCCAAAACGAAGAACCTGCTCGTTAGAACATTGGCGGGTGCGGTCTATATCGCACTGATGATTACCGCCGTATTCGTCTTCCCAATGATGCCTGTGCTGCTCTGTTTAGTGGCCTGCATCGGCATCTTTGAGCTCTCGAAATTGACTTCCGGCCCCACCGACCATATCAGTCGCATCGTGCTGTCGGCCGCCACCATTGCCCAATTCGCACTTATTCTCCAATATGGTGTGCAAAAAAGCACTTTCTTCTACAACGCGCCTACCATCACCCTTACGGGGTTCCTGTTCAGCATACCTCTTATTCTGATATGCATCGGCCTGCTGATGACTATCTCTGAATTGTTCCGCCAGCGTCCGACTCCCGTGGAGCACATCGGCTCCGCTCTGTTTGGCTACTTCTGGATTATCCTGCCATTAGGATTTGTAGCCGTGATGACCCGCATTTGCCCGCAAGCGGTGTTTGCCTTTTTCCTGCTGTTATGGGCCTACGACACCTTTGCCTATCTGGGCGGTTCGATGTACGGTCGCAACAAGATGTGCCCGCACATTTCTCCGAAAAAAACCTGGGAAGGAACAATCACAGGACTGGTCCTGACCATCGTGATGTCCATGGTCTTGCCCAGCATTCCTTACTTCTCCCATCTGCACGCCCCACTGTGGAAGTGGGCTGTTTATGCCATCATCATCGTGGTGTTCGCCACCTTCGGCGACCTGCTTGAGTCGGTGTTCAAAAGACGCGCCGACGTGAAAGACAGCGGCCACATCATGCCCGGCCATGGCGGCATCCTCGACCGTTTCGACTCCATGTTGCTCGCTGCACTGCCTGCCCTGTTTTTTGCTCTTTTCGTAATGATTCTTAAATGAAAAACGACATCATTGAAATACGAGGCGCCAACGTCAATAATCTGAAAAACATTGATGTGGATATCCCGCGCAACAAGCTGGTGGTCATCACCGGGTTGTCGGGATCGGGCAAGTCGTCGCTGGCCTACGACACCCTTTATGCCGAGGGACAGCGCCGCTACGTGGAAAGCCTCAGCTCCTATGCCCGCCAGTTTTTAGGCCGTATGCACAAGCCGGAGGTGAAGTCCATCACGGGCATTCCACCCGCCATCGCCATCCAGCAGCGCACCATGTCGCACAACCCGCGCTCCACGGTGGGCACGGTCACCGAAATTTACGAATACCTGAAACTGCTCTTCGCCCATATCGGCCACACCTTCTCGCCCGTCTCAGGCAAGGAAGTGCGCCGCGACCATGTCTCCGATGTCATTCGCTACATTGAGAAAATACCCGAAGGGCGCAGAATATATATTGTATCCCCATTGGTGCTGCCTTCTGGACGAACCCTCAAGGAGCAGCTGGCTATCCTCAAGCAACAGGGTTTCAGCCGCGTGGTCTATAACCGCAAACTGGCTGAAATCGACGATTTTCTGAACGGCAAGAAAGCCAATCGCATATCGGAAATGTACGTACTCGTCGATCGTTTCAAATCCGAAAACATCGAAGCCAACATGAGCCGCCTCTCCGACTCCATCCAAGTGGCCTTTACCGAAGGCAAAGGTGTCTGCATGATCCACACCGAAGGAGGAGAATCCGTGGTGCAGAAGACCTTCAACAATCTGTTTGAGATGGACGGTATCGCCTTTGAAGAACCCTCTGTCAACCTGTTCAGCTTTAACAATCCTTACGGAGCTTGCAAATCATGCTCCGGTACGGGATTCATCGAGGGCGTGGACGTGGACTTGGTCATTCCCAACCGCTCCCTTTCGGTGGCGGAAGATGCTGTTGCCTGTTGGCACGGCGATGTGCTGAGCGAGTGGAAACAATATTTCATCAAGCAAGCATCTAAACTCAACTTCCCCATACACAGACCTATAGAGGAGCTTACGCAAGAAGAATTCAACCTGTTGTGGTACGGCGATGAGAAGCACAAAGTGGAAGGTATCACGCAATTTTTCCAATACGTAGCCTCCCGTACCTACAAGATTCAATACAGGGTATTGCAGAGCCGCTATCGGGGGCGCGAGTTGTGTCCCGACTGCCATGGCACACGCCTGCGCACCGAAGCGCGTTACGTGAAAGTCAGCGGCAAGACCATCGTGGATTTGCTGCAGATGCCCGTTTCCGATCTGAAGAATTTCTTCCTGCATTTCAAATACGGCTCTCCCGCAGAAAAGGAGATTGCCCAAAAAATCGTGGCTGAGCTCACGAACCGCATCACTTTATTGGATGATGTGGGATTGGGCTACCTGACCCTGGACAGAACTACGGGCACGCTTTCGGGCGGCGAGACACAGCGCATCAATCTGGCCACCTCCCTGGGCAGCAGTCTGGTAGGCTCTCTCTACATCCTCGACGAGCCCAGCATTGGTCTGCACCCGCGCGACACGGAGAACCTCATCCGCGTGCTCAAACGCCTGCGCGACATCGGCAACACTGTCGTCATTGTGGAGCACGACGAGTCCATCATCCGCGCCGCAGACTACATCATCGACATCGGCCCCAATGCCGGCCAATTTGGTGGCGAAGTGGTCTTCAGCGGTACCTTCAAGGAGTTGATGAAGCACGAACATGACCTTACTGCCGACTACCTCCGCGGCATGGAGGGCGGTTATCCTGAGGACCTCTGCAAGTCCATCCCCGTGCCCACCCGTCGGAGACGCTGGCGCAACTATATCGAGATCATCGGCGCCAAGGCCAACAACTTGAAGAACATCGACGTGAAGATACCTTTGCAGTGCTTCACGGCCATCACTGGCGTGAGCGGCTCAGGCAAGAGCACGCTCGTCAACAACATCCTCTATCTGGGCATGTTGCGTTTGCTGGACAAAGCCGGCGACAAGCCCGGCAGCTTCACGCGCATCAACGCCGACATGACCAAAGTAACGGAAGTCGTGCTGGTGGACCAGGCTCCCATCGGGCGCTCCTCACGCTCCAACCCCGTCACCTACGTAAAAGCGTACGACTATATCCGGGAGCTCTTTGCCTCACAACCGCTTTCCAAGCAGCGCAACTACAAACCCAGCTTTTTCTCTTTCAACGTGGCTGGCGGTCGCTGCGAAGAGTGCGAGGGCGAAGGCATCATCCACATCAACATGCAGTTCATGGCCGACGTGGAACTGATTTGCCCCTCCTGCAACGGCTCGCGTTTCCGCGAAGAGGCATTGGATGTCAAAATCAAAGACAAAGGCATCAACGATATCCTGAGCATGACCATCAACGAGGCTGTGGAGTTCTTCCGTTCGCTTCCGCCGACTGACATTACCAAGAACATTCTCAAACGCCTCGCTCCGCTGCAAGACGTGGGCTTGGGCTATCTGGTCATGGGCCAAAACTCCTCCACCCTCTCCGGAGGTGAGGCTCAGCGCGTCAAGCTGGCCTATTTCCTCTCCTTGGAGGACGACCAGCAGAACAAGCTTTTCCTCTTCGATGAGCCGACTACCGGTTTGCATTTCCACGACATCAACAAGCTCTACAAAGCTTTCAACCGATTGGTGGAACGCGACAACTCCGTCGTGGTTATCGAGCACAACACGGAGCTCATCAAGTGCGCCGACTGGATTATCGACCTCGGCCCAGAAGGCGGCGAGCAAGGCGGAAGCATCGTATTCGAAGGCACACCCGAAAAGTTGATCGAACGCAAAAAGTCACACACCGCCCAAGCCCTGCGCCACACCCTCTGCCACTGAACAATTGAGAATTCTCTCCTAACTACTAACTACTAACTTCTAACTTCTAACTTCTCACTCCTTTCCTCTTCTCCTCTCCTCCTCCATTCCTCCTTCACCTCTTTCACCCCATTTACCCTTTCCTCCTCCTCAACTTCTGTCCCCTGACTACTGATCCCTGACGACTGTCTAAAGGCATTGATTATCTCAAAAAAAGGTGTATATTTGCCCTCCCCTACCAAAGGGGCGTTTTTATTTGTTACTAATTGATTTTTAACAAGATAGATTATGAATAAAACTATCACATTGTCTATTATGGCAGCATTGTTGCTTGTCGTTTTCACAAGTTCTACCCCTATGACCACCAAAGCCAAACCTAAAAAGAGCAAATCCGGCATCACAGCCACCAATTTGGATAAATCCGTAAAACCTTCCGCCGATTTCTATCAGTATGCCTGCGGCGGCTGGATGAAACTCAACCCGCTGGGCGCCGAGTACGCTCGTTATGGCAGTTTTGATGTGCTTGGAGAAAACAACCAGAAACAGTTGCAGGAATTAGTGGTGAAACTCGCCGGACAAAAAAACGCTGCCGGCACTGTGGAGCAGAAAGTAGGCGACCTCTACAAAATGGGTATGGACACCGTGACACTTCAGAATCAAGGAGCACAACCCATCCAGAAAGAGTTGATGAAGATCGCAAAATTGCAACGCCGCGACCTCTCCACTACTCTCGCCGAGATGTCCTTGGAGGGTCTTCACCCCTTCTTTGGCCTCTTCGGTTCTTCCGACCCCGACAACAGCGACATGACTATCGCATACCTCTGGCAAACTGGCCTGGGCATCGGCGACCGCGACTATTATCTCGAAGCCGACCAGCAGAAGATCCGCGACGAGTACGTAAAGCTGCTGGCCAAGATGTTCCAAATGTCCGGCTACAGCAAGCATGCCGGCTTTGAGGGCAAAGAGAATGACATGGCTCAGCGCGTGCTGGCGCTCGAGACCATGATGGCCAACTATTTCGTGGACAAAACCACGCTCCGCGATCCGTACCAGACCATCCACAAATGCACACCAGCAGAATTTCAGAAGATGATTCCGGCCATTGATGTGAAACAATATCTCAAGACTCTGAATCTTTCCAACATAGAGATTGTGAATGTGGGACAACCCACCTATTTTGCAGGTCTCAACAACATCCTGTCCGTATCCGACATGGAGGTGATTCGCGCCTACATGGCCTGGAACGTCATCAATGCAGCCGCTTCATTTCTGAGCGATGACTTTGTAAATGCCGACTTCGACTTTTACGGCAAGGTACTCTCCGGCAAGCAGGAGAACCGCCCGCGCTGGAAACGCGTCATCGGCACCGTCGATGGCTGCCTGGGCGAAGCGCTCGGCCAGATGTATGTGAAGACTTACTTCCCCGCCGAAGCCAAGACCCGCATGGAGCAGCTGGTCAAGAACCTGCAGTGGGCCCTTGGAGAGCGCATCAAAGCATCTGAATGGATGACGGAAGTTACCAAGAAAAATGCACTGGACAAACTCGCCACCTTCAAAGTCAAGATTGGCTATCCAGATAAATGGCGCGATTACAGTGCGTTAGAAATCAAAAACGATAGCTATTACGACAACGTTCTCCGCGCCCGTCGTTTCGAGAGTGCCTATCGATTGTCCAAAATCGGTAAACCCGTGGATAAGGACGAGTGGCAAATGACTCCGCAGACGGTGAATGCCTATTACGAACCCAATACCAACGAAATTTGCTTCCCCGCCGGCATCCTGCAACCGCCGTTCTTCGACATGAATGCCGATGATGCGGTCAACTACGGTGCCATCGGCGTGGTAATCGGCCACGAGATGACGCACGGCTTTGACGACCAAGGCCGCAACTATGACCTGAACGGCAACCTCACCGACTGGTGGACGGAGGCCGACTCCAAGGCTTTCGAGGAGAGAGCACAAGTGCTGGTCAAACATTTCAACAACATTGAAGTCGCTCCCGGCGTACATGGCAACGGCTCCTTCACGTTGGGTGAGAATATCGCTGACAACGGTGGATTGAACGTCTCCTACACCGCTTTCCAGAAAGCCAAGGCTGAAGGCGCCATCAAGGGAGACATGGACGGTTTCACTCCGGAGCAACGCTTCTTCCTCGCATACGCAGGCGTGTGGGCTGCTAATATCCGCCCCGAAGAGATTCTTCGCCGCACCAAAGAGGACCCGCACTCCCTCGGCCGCTGGCGCGTGAACGGCACCCTGCCCCACATTGATGCCTTCTACCAGGCATTCGGCATCCAACCCGGCGACCCCATGTACCTCGCACCGGAGAAACGTGCCAAAATCTGGTAGAGTTTTAATTGGAAATTTACAATGGAAAATGGGAAATTAAATCCAACGATCAATCCCCAATACCTAATTCCGTAATCTTGATATTTTTTTACGAACTATAGTTTATTTTTATGACGAACAACAAACTTGCCGTTATTGCCTTTGGCGGTAATGCTTTATTGAAAAGCCATCAAAAAGGCACCTATCAGGAAC